>Ga0208692_1000163_pt1 | contig 63376 bp, 55 predicted proteins | sample June2015DPH_20_1_3_FD_184721 | JGI IMG/M metagenome (GOLD analysis project Ga0208692, IMG submission 184721) | Peatland microbial communities from SPRUCE experiment site at the Marcell Experimental Forest, Minnesota, USA - June2015DPH_20_100... | ecosystem: Environmental > Terrestrial > Soil >... | reverse complement strand
CGGGACTATGATTGAAAAAGCACTGAAAGGCAGCGGCCCTTACCGGACGTGGCTCTCCTTCCTTCTTGCCGTCGTGGTAGCCGGCTTTATCTCCTATCTCTACCAGTGGCATCGGGGCCTTTCCGTCACGGGCCTGAGCCGCAGCGTTTCCTGGGGCCTCTACATAGCGAATTTCACGTTCTTTGTCGGCGTCGCCGCCTCGGCGGTCACCGTCGTGCTTCCCTATTATCTCCACAACGTCAAGGAGTTCGGGAAGATAACGATACTCGGAGAATTCCTCGCCGTCCCTGCAGTTCTGATGTCGTTCCTCTTCATCATCGTCGATCTCGGCCGGCCGGACAGGGCCTTTAACATGATCCTTCATCCTACGCCTACTTCCCTCCTCTTCTGGGATATGATCGTGCTCAACGGGTATCTGCTCCTCAACCTTCTCATCGGGTGGTCGACCCTCGATGCGGAAGCCAAGGAGGAGAAGCCCCTACCCTGGATTCGGTTCCTTATCCTCCTCTCCATCCCGTGGGCGGTCAGCATCCACACCGTAACGGCGTTCATCTACCAGGCCCTTGTCGCCCGGCCCTTATGGCACACGCCCCTGTGGGCGCCGCGGTTCCTCGCCTCCGCCTTCGCCTCCGGTCCGGCCCTGCTCATCCTGATGTCGCTCTTTATCCGGCGGGTCAGTCGCTTCGATCCGGGAGACGCGGCCATCCAGAAGGTCGCCACCATCATCGTCTATTCCCTGCTGGTCAACATCTTTCTGCTTACGGTCGAGCTTTTCACGACGCTTTACGGTTCCGTCCCCGCCGACGTCGAGCATCTCAGGTACCTCTTCCTCGGCATCGGCGGCCACAAGGCGCTGGCGCCTTGGATTTGGCTTTCCATGGTACTCATGGGCGGGTCAGCCCTGGCTCTCCTCAGCGCCCGCCTCCGCAGGCGTGAAGGGGCACTGGCCCTGACCTGCGTCGCGATCATCGTCGGCGTCTGGATAGACAAAGGACTCGGCCTGGTCGTTCCGGGCTTTATCCCTTCCCCTCTCGGGGACATTACGGAGTACGGGCCTACGCTTCCCGAGGTCCTGATCGTCATAGGTGTCTGGGCCTTCGGCGGTCTCCTGATCACCCTCCTTTACCGGGTGGCCTTGTACGTCAAGGTGGAGCGGTAGCTATCCGCCGGGTCGAGCGGTCGGTCTAAGCATATGTAATGTCGGCTGAGGCATGGAGCTATCGGGTGGAGACGCATCCTTCCCGACCTGCCCTTCTTGATCCCGGAGTCCCCTTGTGAAATAATAAGGACTGTTCCTATTTCCGGACAGCGGGGCTGAAAGAGGTTTTTTCGGAGCGGGAAAAAGAGAAGCGGCCTTTGCGGATAGGCGACAACAAAGGGTTTCAGGTTTCCTGATGTTTTCTTCAATACGAAGCTTTCTTACCCATATCAAAAAACAGAAGACACCGGGCCTCAAGGATCGGTTCGAGTCCTTTCAGGCGCTTCTTTACGCAAATAACGCGGCCCTTGAGGCGATGGGAGACGTGGGAGGAAAGTACCTGCGGAAAGATTACGTCTTCGATCTCCAGTATATCCGTCAGAGCTATAACCTGATACGGGAGAACGTGATCGAGATGATCGGTGCCCTGAACAGCATGGTTCCCGACCGGTACGGCTCCCTGTACGCCATTTTCGAGGAGATCGACCGCGGCATACAACAGAGGCTCTTCGGTGTCCGAGAGATCCCCTTATCGCCCTTGACCATTCCATTTAAAGACATTACCGCGGGGATGGGGGAGATAGTAGGGGGAAAGAACGCAAATCTCGGCGAGATGCGTAACTCTCTGAACATGCCCGTTCCTGAAGGCTTTGCAATCTCTGCTTACGCCTACAGGATTTTTGTCGAGAAGCAGGTGCTCGGGAAAGAGGTCAAGAAGCGATTGGCTTCCCTGAACATTCACGATTCGCAAGCCCTGAACGGGATCAGCCGGGAGATTCGGGAGGCAATCCTGACGGCGCCGATACCCGAGGAGCTGGAAGAAGCGATCTTCCGCGGCTATTCCCGGCTCGCCGCGGCCGAAGGGGACGACATCTTCGTTTCCGTCAGGAGCAGTGCCGTAGGCGAGGACACGGACGCGAGCTTTGCAGGACAATACGCAACGGCCCTCAATGTCCTCCCCGATCGCCTCCTCAGCAAGTATGCGGAGGTTCTGGCAAGCAAATTTACTCCCCAGGCAATCTTTTACTGGAAAGAAAAGGGTTTCAACGAAGAGGACATCCCGATGGCGGTGGCCTGTCAGAAGATGATCTGCGCGAGAGCCAGCGGAGTCATTTACTCGCAGGATCCCAATCATGCCAGCCGCAACGTCGTTATCATAAGCGCCAAATGGGGTCTGGGGGAGCTCGTCATCGAGCACGACAGTCCGAACGTCTACGTTATTTCCAGAGAAAGCGGCCTTGTTATTGAAAAGCGAGTCCCCAGGCAGGAGGTTATGCTTACTTGCGAGCGATCGGGGGGCATCAGCGAGGCACCTATCGCCGAAGAGCTGCAGTGGCAGCCTTGCCTTCGTGAAGACGAAATACACGAGCTTTTCCAGCACGCCCTCCTGCTCGAGAGGCATTACGGAAATCCTCGCGATATCGAATGGGCGATCGATGCCGAAGGAAAGGTCTATATCCTTCAGACCCGTCCCTTGAAGATGTCCTCCGTTCAGGTGGAGAAGCAGGACGAGTCTCAAGGCTATGCTTATGCCAAGGTCCTGATCGACTGGGGCCTCGTCGCGTCCCCCGGCATCGGCTTCGGCCCGGTCCATATCGTATCGGGGGACGGAGACCTGGACGCCTTCCCCGACGGCGGTGTGCTGGTAGTCAAAAATATGAACACCAGGCATGTCACGGTCATGCATCGGGCCTCGGCGATCATCGCAGAGATCGGAAACGTAGCCGGCCACATGGCTTCCCTGGCGAGGGAATCTCAAGTGCCCACGATTGTCGATGCCAAAGGGGCTACCGATCTGCTGAAGCCGGGCCAGATGATCACTGTGGATGCCTATCGTAACCGGGTCTATGACGAGGCAGTCGAGGAACTGATAGTTAGTGAGAAGAAGAAAGAGGAGGACGCCAGGAGGCAAAGTCCCATACTCGACAAGGTGGAGCAATTTCTCTCACTGGTCGCGGCGCTCAAGTTATGGGACAACAGTGTTGAGTCCTTCAAACCCGAAAACTGCAGGACCTTCCATGACGTCACCCGGTTCATACATCAGGTCGCCATCGAAGAGATGTTCCACCTCCATGAATTCAAACGGTCCCCTGACGAAGCCGCGACAAGGCTCATCGCCGATTTCGCCACAAACCTCTACATCATCGACCTGGGGGGCGGCCTTTCGGTTCCGGACAGGGTCAAAGATGTTAGGCCCGAACAGATCACCTCCCGTCCGATGAAGGCCCTGTGGAGGGGGATTACCCATCCAGACGCGTGCCGGAGAAGGGTTGCGGAAGTGGACTGGAAGGGCTTTGCCTCCGTTATGCTCAACACCCTGTCGGATGCCGCTCGCTCCGCCACACCTCTCGGTGAGAAAAGCTATGCCCTTGTCTCCTCCGAGTATCTCAACTTCAGCTCTCGCCTGGCCTATCACTTCAGCACCGTCGACGCCTACTGCTCCGAGGTGAAGAACAACAACTATATAACATTCCAATTCATGGGAGGCGGCTCCAGCGCGGAAAGGAGGTCCCGGAGGGTTCGGTTTATCGCAGGCGTTCTTAAGAACCTGGACTTTGATGTGGAGGTAAAGGGTGACTGGCTGCGGGCACGCCTTATCAAATACGAGTGCCGAGACACTGAAGAGAAGCTCGATTTCCTTGGCCGGCTCATGACCTGCTCCCGACAGCTTGACGCGCTCATGTACAGCGAGAATATCGTTGACTGGTACGTACAGGCCTTTATGAAGGGCAACTACACCTTTGAAAGAGCTGCCCCTTAGGAAGGGATGAGCTTTCCGGGCCTAATGGCCCGCTCCCCGCCCCAGCACGACACCGACAAAAAGACCTACCATGACCGCCACCAGAGCGGAAAATATCCCGTACACCGCCGGACTGGCATGGGCATAGTAAGAAAGCCAATCGATTACCGGGCTCGATTTAACCAGAAGTCTGTCCTCGAAAACAAGATGCGCCGCGCCCCCTTCGACCAGGTAGCAGAATATCTTGTATTCACCGACAGGGGCACTCGCGGGATAAGCCAATTGGGCCCTGAATGTGCAAGATTCTATTTTAACTGCTCCTTCCGCGTATTGATACAGCCCGCCTTCCTTGAATCTCCTGACCAATCCTGACAAGTACTCCTGGCGAAGCTTCGCGCCTTGGCCGTCCGGCGGATCTTTCTTAAATCGGACCCTGGCCTGTCGAAAGACATCGCGAAAGTCCGAACACAGTCCGGCCTTCTCCTGCTCCGCCGGCGAAAGCACGTTTGTCATCTTGGCAGAGCTGAGAATGGCGTACATGGCGGGGATTTCCTCAACCTCCGCGTGGCCTGACGGAACCCATACGAAGCCGAGGCCTTTCCCTGCCCTGTTCAATTTGAAGCTTCTGGTTGGTGAAACGACTTTGATGACGACTTCCGCGTTGGCCGGACAAGTCCCGGTTATTACCGAGGTCTGATAAGGTTTCGAGAAAAGCGACCTCTCCAGTACCTTCGGTTCGATCTTCCATGCCAGGCCGCCGGGCGATCCGGCGAAAGCCGCTGTTCCGGAAACGGCCGTTGCCAGAACGAGAGACAGGATGCCTATTGCAGGCAGATGCATCAGTGCCCGCCTCCGGTAGCGAAGCTGATCGGGTTGCCCGGTGTTACGAGCAAATCGAAGAGCATCTTCACCATTACGGCCAACACGATGATGGCCAGGAGGATGCGCAACTGCTCTCCCCGGAGCCGCTTCCCCACCCGGGCACCGACCTGGGCACCGATGGATGAGCCGAAAAAAAGCACGACGACGAGGACCAGATCGACCGTATGGTTTCGAATAGCCTGTTGAATGGTGACGTTGATGGAGGTAAGCACGATCTGGAACAGGTCGGTGCCGATAGCGACGATCGTCGGCATCCCGAGGATGTAGATCATCGAGGGAACCATGATAAACCCACCACCCACTCCCATGACGGCCGCCAGGACGCCTACGAATGCTCCTAGAAGAAACGGGAAGATAACCGAGGTTGTCATGTGCGATTTTTCGAAGGTCATCTGCCACGGGAGTTTCGTAGCGAGCTTTTTGAAGCCCGACTCCTCGGGTTCCAGGGCAGTGGTATACTCTCTAACGTTGCTTTTACGCCTCAAGGCGTTCAGACTCTCGATGAACATGAAAGAACCGATGACCCCGAGAATTACCACGTAGACCAGCTTGATCACGAAATCGACCTCGCCCAGGGCCGAGAGCGCTTTGATGATTTGCACGCCCAGGGACCCGCCTGCAATCCCGCCTAAAAGCATTACGAGGCCCATCTTAAAGTCGACGTTGCCCATCCGACTGTGGGTGTAAGCGCCTGAAGAGGCGGCGGCCACGATCTGATTGGAATCGCTTGCAGCCGCGACGGTAGGAGGTATTCCGGCGAAAATAAGAAGAGGGGTCAAGAGGAAGCCGCCGCCGACACCGAACAAACCGGAAAGAAAACCGACCAGGCCACCCAGACCCACAACAAGAAAGAGGTTGATGCTCACGTGGGCAATGGGCAAATAAATATTCATCCTGCCCTCTTATTGGAGCTTTTTAGGGTTCGTCCGTCCTGCGTAGGGAATTCGGAGACGGGATGATATCGATACATTATACCTGTTCCGGACTCTGGGACCCCCGATGACTATCACATAATATGTGCAGCGAAGCAGGCAAGTCAATTCATTAATTGTTATGACATCCATAAGTTTTCTCGGCGAATATACCGGCGAACTATCAAGCGGGGCTTATACATGTCATAAGAATTACTCACTTGACATGAGACCGATTAACCTGAATATTGTAGTGTAAAAGCCATCGACAAGCATGGCGAGGAGGGAAAATGACTAGAATTGGTGAACGTCTGATCGAGTCAGCGAAAGGCGCCTTCCTTTTTGCCGCAGCATTTCTCATGTCCAGCATCGGTCAATTTATGAGAAAGGGCTTACGGAAATGAGTCGTTTTTGAGAAAAGCCGCACCGCATACCGAAATCACCAGCTGCTTGTGCTCTCACGCCCTCGTATACGAGTGCTTTGAGGGGCAATCGGCTGAAAAAGCGCCCGGGGTTCTCAGATGGACGTAATCAGGCTCACGGCTGGAACGGAGGGAGACTTTGCCGGGGAGGTCTTGACGGAGACCTCTCAGAACCTCGCTCTATGCTACCAGTGCGGCAACTGCACCGCAGGATGCCCCTACACCGAGTTTTTCGACTATCCCGTCAATCAGGTCATGCGCCTTATCCAAATGGGTATGAGGGAAACCGTGATGTCTTCCAGGGCCATCTGGCTCTGCGCGACTTGCGAGACATGCACTACAAGGTGCCCCTGCGAGATCGATGTGGCATGCATCATGGACTACCTGAGGGCAAGGGCATACAGGGAGAGTAGATACACGGAGAAGGAGATCAAGATCTTCTACGAGGCCTTTTTGTCCTCTTTGAAGAGTCACGGGCGGATCTTCGAGCCGGGCATCCTAATGCGCTATAATATAGCCTCAGGGCATCTTTTTACCGATGCAGACCTCGGAACGAAGGTCGCCAGGAAGAAATTGATCCGCCTCCTGCCACGCAACATCAAAGGCAAACGAGAGATGGCGAAAATTTTCAGTAAGTTCGCTGAAAAAAGAGCAAAATGAAGGAGTATGCCTACTATCAGGGATGTTCGCTGGAAGGAACGGCCAGCGCCTACGACAGGTCGATCAGGCTCGTCATGAAGAGCCTGGGGGTGACAATTATGGAACCGCCGGACTGGAGCTGTTGCGGCTCCACGCCGGCACACGCCTTCGACCACCTCCTCGCCGCTGCGCTTTGCGCCCGCAACCTCGCCATAGTTGAGTCCATGGGCGCGAGCGCCCTTATGACGCCCTGCCCTTCCTGCCTCTCTGCCTTCAAGAAGGCCCAAGCAAGGATGGCCGGGAACGAGCTCTTCAGGAAGGACGTGAACGATCTCCTCGAGACCCCTTACAACGGCACGGTAACGGCTAAATCCGCCCTCCAGGTGCTCTACGAGGACATCGGACCGGAAGAGGCAGCCGGGCCCGTAACGATTGACCTTGCCGGCTTACGGATCGCCCCTTACTACGGCTGCATCCTCAACAGACCCCCGAAGATCGCCGCTTTCGACGACCCCGAGAACCCTGTCTCTATGGACCGGCTGCTCACCGCCATAGGCGCGGAAGTTGTCGATTTCGCCTTCAAGGTCGAGTGCTGCGGGGCCGCCTTCGGCGTCCCGAAAAGGGATATTGTCTTAAGCCTCACGGCGAAGGTCCTCTCCATGGCGCTCGATGCAGGGGCCAACTGTATAGCAGTCGCCTGCCCCCTCTGCCAGCAGAACCTCGATCTTCGGCAGTCCCAGGTCAATAGATCGCTCGGAACGTCTTTCGCGGTGCCGGTCCTCTACTTCTCACAGATAATGGGCCTTGCGTATGGCTACACGCCGAAGGAGGTCGGGCTTACGAAGAACATAATCAGCGCAGATGCCCTGATCTCCCCCTCACGGCCGGCAAAAAAGCAAGGAGTCGGCTCCGGATGAGGTTTGTCGTCTGCAATTACGGTGGCAGGGTGGAAGGAGCGCGGTATAAATGAGAGTAGGCGTCTTCATATGCCACTGCGGCAACAATATCGCAGGGACGGTTGATGTGGCCCGCGTGGCTGCGGAGACCCGTATGCTCCCGGGCGTCGTATATGCAACGGATTACATGTATACGTGCTCGGAGCCCGGACAGGCCGAGATCAAGAAGGCGATCAGGGATGAAGGTCTCAGCCGGGTCGTCGTCGCCGCTTGTTCGCCAAGGATGCATGAGGTGACCTTCAGGCGGACCGTAGAAAAGGCAGGACTTAACCGCTATTTGTTTGAGATGGCGAACATCAGGGAGCACTGCTCCTGGATAGGGGAGGACAGGGAAGAGAACACCAGGAAGGCCGTCGAGACGGTCCGCATGGCCGTCGCCAAGGTTATCCGGAACAAACCCCTCGTCTCTTCTTCCTTTCCGGTAAAAAAGAGGGTCCTCGTGATCGGCGCAGGTGTTGCGGGCATGCAGGCGGCCCTCGATTGCGCTGACGGAGGACTGGAGACGGTGGTCGTCGAGAAGAGCCCGAGCATCGGCGGCATGATGGCGCGCCTCGACAAGACCTTCCCGACTATAGACTGCTCGATCTGCATCCTGGGACCCAAGATGGTCGATGTGGCCCAGCACGAGCTGATCAGCCTCCACGCCTATTCCGAGATAGAGGATATCAAGGGCTACGTGGGCAACTACGAGGTAAAGGTCCGCAAGAAGGCGACCTACGTCGACTGGTCGAAGTGCACGGGCTGCGGTGAATGCATGGAAAAGTGCCCCGGTAAGAATGCCTATGATCATTTCAACTACGGTGTTGCGCCGACGAAGGCGATCAACATACCCTTTCCCCAGGCGATCCCGAAGAAGGCCAGGATAGACCGGGAGTTTTGCAGGCAGTTTATTAAAGGCAAGTGCGGCGTCTGTGCCAAGGTCTGCCCGACAAAAGCCATCGACTACGAGATGGCGGACGAGTTCGTTACCGAAGAGGTGGGCGCCATCATCGTTGCAACAGGGTACGGCCTCCTCGGCCAGGAGAAACTCCCCGAGTACGGAGCGGGCCGCTATCCGGACATTATCTCCGGCATCCAGTACGAAAGGCTGCTCAACGCATCCGGCCCAACCCAGGGCCACATCCTGAGACCTTCCGACGGCGCCGAGCCGAAGTCGGTCGTCTTCATCTCGTGCGCCGGCTCCAGGGACAGGTCGATAGGCGTGCCTTACTGCTCCAACTTCTGCTGCATGTATATCGCCAAGCAGGCGATCCTTACGAAGGACCACATCCCCGATTCCCGGTCCTACGTCTTCTACATGGATATAAGGGCGTCGGGCAAGGGCTACGACGAATTCACACGCCGCGCCCAGGAGGAGTACGGCGTGCGTTACATCCGCGGAAGGGTCTCGCGCATCTACCCGAAGGGTAAAAAGATGGTCGTCAAAGGGGCGGACACGCTCTTAGGCGCCCAGGTCGAGGTAGAGGCGGACCTCGTCGTCCTTGCAACGGCTGCCGTGGCGGCGCCGGGCGCTGCAGAGCTGGCGGAGAAGCTTCATATTTCGTACGACACGAACGGTTTTTATGTGGAAAGCCATCCGAAGCTGAGGCCCGTAGAGACGAATACGGCCGGCGTCTACCTTGCGGGCGCGGCCCAGGGGCCTAAAGATATACCCGCATCCGTCGGCCAGGGGAGCGCCGCTGCCGCGAAGGTCCTCTCGCTCCTTTCGAAGGAGATGCTCGAGTCCGATCCGGTCATCGCGCGCGTCAACACGTCGGCCTGCGTCGGCTGCCTGAAATGCATGAAGACATGCCCCTTTCAGGCAATCAAGGAAGAGAGCCTTCGGGGAAAAACCGTCGCTTCCGTAATCGAGACGGTCTGCGCGGGATGCGGCGTCTGCGCTTCTACATGTCCATGCGGCGCCATACAGCTCTCCCACTTTACCGATAACCAGATCCTCGCGGAGGTAAACGCCCTATGCAGGATCTAGCGGCTAAAAAACTTCGCATCGTTGCTTTTCTCTGCAACTGGTGCTCTTACGGCGGCGCCGATACCGCGGGTGTGGCCCGCCTGAAGCAGCCGACGGACCTGCGCATCATAAGGGTGCCATGTTCCGGAAGGGTCGATCCGCTCTTCGTGGTAAGGGCCCTTCTTTCGGGCGCGGACGGCATCCTTGTCTCCGGCTGCCACCCACGGGACTGCCATTACTCGGAGGGCAATTTCTACGCGAGACGGAGACTCGAGATGCTGAAGCGGTTCCTGCCTTTTGTAGGTATCGACGCGCGCAGGTTCCACTACACGTGGGTGTCCGCATCCGAGGGTGAGAGGTGGCAGCGGACCGTGATAGATTTTACGAGGCAGGTCCACGAGCTGGGACCTATCGACGAAGGACGGGAAAAACATGCGCCGTTAACCGGGCCGGCCTCGGCTTTAGCGGCCAAACAGGCGGAGCCGTTGCTCTTTACAAATGAAGACCTTGAGACGCTCAAGAAAACCGTATCCGATGCCCTTTCCAGGGTCGATGTCGTCATCGCTTACGGGCGGGGGTTCGACCCCCTTCATGCCGCGCCTTCCTTCATCGAGAGACCGCAAGGGGCGGACGGCCTGGTATTCTCACCCCTGTGCGAGCAGAACCTTGCCTCGTACCTTACCCGGCTCAATAACAAAAAGGTCGGCGTTGTCGTCAAAGGGTGCGATTCCAGGACGGTCGTCCAGCTTCTCCAGGAAGGGCTTATAAAAAGAGAAAACCTTTTCGTCATCGGCATCCCCTGCAACGGCGTCGTGAGCGTCAAGAAGGCCGCCGCAGCCCTCCGCAACGGGAAGGTCCTTTCCATCGCCTTCACGGAAGGATCGATGGTAGCCGCTACGGACAAGGGCGAGAATCGGATCGCCCTTAACGATATCCTCCAGGACAAGTGCGGAAGCTGCCGTCACCCGACACCCCTCGTTTACGACGTGCTCGTCGGCGGCCCGGTCGAGGCTACGAAGGACGCCCCGTCAGCTTACGAAGACGTGAGGGTCATCGAGAACATGCCTCTTTCCGAGCGGCTGGCATACTGGGAAAGGGAGCTGGGACGATGCATACGCTGCTACGCGTGCCGCAACGCCTGCCCTTTGTGCGTCTGCCGGGAGAGCTGCATAGCGGAGACGCGGGACCCCCACTGGATGACCCAGGAAACGACCGCTTCAGAAAAGATGATGTTCCACATGATACACACGCTGCACCTCGCGGGCCGCTGTACGGAGTGCGGTGAGTGCGAGCGCGCCTGTCCCATGGGCATCTCCCTCATGACGCTGAAGAAGAAGATCAACATGGATATGCTGGAACTCTTTGGCTACGTGGCGGGCACCGACCCCGCCGGAAAACCGCCCCTTCTAACGTTCAAGGTGGACGAAGAGCGCCTCGAGGAGCACAAGGTCTGATGAGGAAGGCAGCCTATCTTGCAAAAGAGCGATGGAAGGAATTCGTCCGGGCCCTCTCGGGTCGCGGCGAGGTTTACGCCCCCTGCAAGGAAGGGGAAGCGATCGCCTTTCGGCGTCTGTTGCCCGAGGAAACGCCCTGCCTTGACGGACCGGCCGTATGCGCGCCAAAGGCAATCATTTACCACCAGAGTGAAGCGCTCTTCACCTTTGATTTCAGGAAAGACCCCGCGGCACCGGATAAAGCGGCCGTCGTGCTCCGGGCCGAGACGGAGGCGCCCCCTGCAATAATCCTGTGCGACCGCCCCTGCGACGCCAAAGGCTTCACCATCATAGACCGCGTCTTTCTAGACGTCGATCCCTATTATAGGGAGCGCCGGGAAAAGACTACCATTATCACCCTTACCTGTGACACGACGTACGCCGGTTGCTTCTGCACCTCTGTCGGCGGCGGCCCCTGCGATGCTGCGGGCTCTGACGTCCTCCTCACGGACATCGGTCACGGCTACTACGTCGAGGTTCTTACGGACAAGGGCGCAGAAGCGCTTAATGGGACGGCCCTGGAGGAAGGGGCGCCTTATAGCAAGGAGGCGGAGGAAAGGCGAACCGCCTCAAAAGAAGCCCTCAAACCGGTCTTTTCCGGCGGCGGGGAAATCAGGCTTGTTTCGGTACAGGACGCCTTCTGGGAAGAGGTCTCCCAGAGGTGTCTGGGCTGCGGCGCCTGCACCTACCTTTGCCCGACGTGCTACTGCTTCAACATCACGGACGAGCAGGGCGTGAACGCAGGAGAGCGCATAAGGAGCTGGGACTCATGCATGTTCACCCACTTCACGCTGGAGGCCAGCGGACACAACCCCCGGTCGCATAAATGGCAAAGATTCAGGAACAGGGTAGCCCATAAATTCGTCCACTACCCGGAAAAGTACGGCGAACCGGCCTGCACGGGTTGCGGCCGCTGCATCCGCCTCTGCCCGGCCTCCATTGCGATAAGCGCTACCGTGGCAGAGCTGGCTGCATCGCCTTAAGGAGGATCATGGCCGTCAGCAACCCTTACCTTCCCGATCTCGCAACGGTCGTCGAGATCGTCGACGAGACACCAACCATAAAATCGCTCAAGGTAGTCCTGAACGACCGGGAAAAGATGGCCGGCTTCACCTTCGAGCCCGGCCAGGTAGCCCAGCTTTCCGTCTTCGGGGTAGGAGAATCGACATTCGTCATCAATTCTCCCCCTACCCGCAAGGACTATCTCCAGTTGAGCGTCATGAAGGCGGGCGAGGTCACATCCGCGATCCACGAGCTTTCCGTCGGCGACCAGGTAGGCGTGCGAGCGCCGCTGGGCAACTGGTTCCCCTATGGCCAGATGAAAGGGAAGAAGGTGCTCTTCATAGGAGGCGGGATCGGGCTCGCTCCCCTTCGGACGCTCATCCTCTTCATCCTCGACAATCGGGCCGACTATGGCGATATCTCGATTATTTACGGCGCCAGGAGCTACGCCGACCTCTGCTACAAACAGGACCTGGAGGACTGGGGGAGGCGGGACGATATAAATCTCATACTCACCGTCGACGCGGGCTCTCCGGGCCCGCCGATCCGGGAAGGCTTCGTCCCCGCGGTCCTCGCCGATGCGGCCCCCGGTCCGGACGACACGGTCGCTGTCACCTGCGGACCGCCTATCATGATCAAGTACGTCCTGGAAAACCTCGAGAGACTGGGTTTCGGGGACAACGAGATCATTACCACCCTGGAGGCGCGCATGAAGTGCGGGATAGGGTTGTGCGGCAGGTGCAACATAGGCGGCAGTTACATCTGCAAGGACGGACCCGTCTTTGCCCTTGCCCGGCTCAAGGCCCTCGGGTTCGAGATCTGAATTTCGCACGCTGCCTTTCAGAAGCGGACAACCGCGGGCATTGCTTTTGCCTGATCACTGAAAGCCGACGGGAGGGAACTCCTCCACCTACAGAAAAACCGGTAAACATGCGATGAGTGAGGACGCGGTCCTAGCAGCGATTAGCCGGCTGCTCCTTAGGAGGGTGTCCCCCCGCCCCGGCATAAGGGAAGGGGGACACCGCACCGGATCAGATCCCTAGAATGCGTAAACCCATTTCAGCCAGAACTTGTCGCCCTCCGGGTGGTTCTGCGCGTATATATCCCTCTGGTACTTAAAGGTGAGGCAGCCATGGGGTATATTGAGACTGATGGCAGGACCGATGGAAAGCTCCTTGCCCATCACGCCGGTAGCCAGGCCCGTGAGAGGATCGATGGCCGTACTGCCGAACTGCTTGTCGTTCGTCGTCTGCCACAGGAAGTAGCCGTTCGCGCCGATGGCCCAGTTCTTGTTGATATGATAGCCGATGAGATAGTCTGCAGAGAATTCCTGGCCGGAGACATAGCTCGTCGCGGTGTTGACCGTATTGATCCAGTACATGAGCTTTGCAGAGAGCTCAAACCCTGGAATGAAGGAGTTCTTGTCGCCTATGTAAGTGAACGCCCACAGGGGGTTGAAGGACCAGTAGTTCCTGCCGAGGTTCGAGGGGTTGGCAACGAAAGTGCGGCTGCTGCTGCCGCCTAACTGGGCTGCACTCACTCCTTGATAAGATCCCGTAGGCGCTACGAAGTCTATCGCAAAGATGTGATGGAAGACGGGAGACGGATGCCAGGCTATGCCTGCCCCAGCCTCGATGTCCCCGAGGGTAGTAGACGATGCAGGGAAGCCCGGGCCGTACGCCGTGCCGCCGCCGGGCAGATTGACCATGTTGCTCGCATGAACATTGCCGAAGGGAACAATCGCATGGATGACCAGATCGCCGCCCATGAGCTTTACCTTAGTCACCCTGACGAAACGCATTGCATCGACCAGGACGTTGATGTCGGTATTGACCTTAGTACCCCCGGTAGGATAGAACGTTGCGTTGCGGCCGGCGTTGTCCTTGAGCTGGCCGATATTGTAGTCGACGAGATAATTGATGAATATGTTCGTCCCGGCCGGAGGCAGGGCGCCCGCCATGAAGTCCTCGTTGCCGCCTGCATAGTGGCTGCCGTAGCTCTCGCCGGCGTAAACCGGCACAGCCAGATAAACCAGGCCCAGGCACAGAACCATTACAGCAAAAGACAGAAAAGCGTATTTCGCTTTACTCATATCGTCCCTCCTTCGAGACAGCAGAATGTTGTTGCCAAAGCACGGATAGGACTGCACGCACCTCGGATACCCGATGCCAATCCCAGCCGTTGTGACCGGATTCCCCTTCTCCGCCCGTTGCGCTCGCTATGCAAAAACCATCTCCTTCCATTAATATTTTTTAATTTTATCGGGCGAGGGTCGGGAATGTCAAGAATAAAATCGATGACATTAATAAAATTAGTATAATAAAAATGAAAGTTATATAAGTAAATCAATTTTTGAATTCTAGTTGACAATCTCGAATTCATTCGGCTATCATCGTTAAAAGCTGTGGTTTCCTGCAAATACGTCCCGGTTTGGAGATCAAAGGAGGGGAGCATATGATTTCGCTCAACGTGAATGGAAAGAAGTATAGAGTAGATGTGCCGAAGGACGTACCTCTGCTATGGGTCCTGCGCGAGCATCTCAAGCTTACGGGGGCCAAGTACTCTTGCGGGGTGGGCGAATGCGGGGCCTGCACCGTCCACATCGACGGAAAGGCGCAGAAGTCGTGCGTCGTTCCCGTCGGAGACGCGCAGGGGAAGAAGATAACGACGATCGAGGGCCTCCCCAAGGACCATCCAGTAAAACGGGCATGGATAAAGGAGCAGGTTCCCCAATGCGGATACTGCCAGCCGGGCATCATAATGCAGCTCTCGGCACTCATCTCCGAAAGCAAGAACCCCGACCCTGACAAGATCATCGCAGCCATGGACGACGTGCTCTGCCGGTGCGGGTCGTACACCCGGATCAAGCGCGGAATAAAGACGGCCGTAGAGATCGTGAGAAAGGAGGGCAAGTCATGAAATCATCCATTTCGCGCCGTGATTTCCTGAGAGGCTCTTTGGCGGCAGCAGGCCTGACGATTGCTGCTTCAGTCACGCCCTTCGGAACGAGGCTTCTTGGCGGCGAAGAGATAAAGAAAGGGTTCAAACCCACCGTGTGGTACGAGGTCACGCCGGACAATATTGTCACGGTCTGGATACCGAGCTCTGAAATGGGCCAGGGCACATGGACAACACTTTCGATGATCGTTGCCGATGAGCTCGAAGCGGACTGGAAGCAGATTCGTATTAAACAGGCGCCCGCAGGAGAGGCCTTCAAGAACCCTGTAACGCGCGACCAGCTCACGGTGGCAAGCGCAAGCGTCAGGGGCTACTATGAGCCGCTGCGCAAGGCCGGGGCGGCGGGGCGCATGGTTCTTGTGAAAGCTGCGGCCAAGCAGTGGAACGTTCCCGAGGACGAGTGCCTTGCCAAGAAGGGGTTTGTGGCCCACAAGAAAAGCGGCCGGAAGGCGAGCTACGGAAAGCTCTGCGCGGCCGCTGCCGCGCTCCAGGTACCCCAGGAGCCGGTCTTGAAGAAGGAGAGCGAGTTCATTTACATAGGGAAGAAAATGGCCCGGCTCGATATACCGCAGAAAGTGGAGGGTACCGCCGTTTTCGGCCTGGACGTCGTCGTCCCCGGCATGGTCTACGCGTCCATTGCCCGCCCACCCGCCTATGGCGCAAAGCCTGAAAGTTATGACGAGAAGGCGGCAAGCGCCGTCAAAGGCGTACAGAAAGTTGCCGCCATACCTATGGGCGTTGCAGTATGCGCCGATTCTCTCGATGCCGCATGGAAAGGCCGGGACGCGCTCAAGGTTAAGTGGGGTAAGGGCGTCCTTCCCGACATGAACAATGATTCCATAGAAAAGCACTTTATGGAGGAGCTTGATAAACCGGGCGCGCCGGTAAAGACCGCGCCAGGCGCCAAACAAGCCCAGGCCGCTTCGGCAAAGAAGGTCGAAGCCGTATACTTCGTGCCGGCCGTCGCTCATGTGACCATGGAGCCAATGAACTGCACCGTCCATGTGCAGAAGGACCGCTGTGACGTATGGGCGCCGACCCAGGGACCGCTCGTGGCCAGGATGGTTGCTTCCCAGGTAGCCGGCATGCCTCCCGAGAAGGTGAACGTCTACACTACCCTTCTCGGCTGCGGTCTGGGCAGACGGGCCGCCCCCGATTTCGTCGTCGAAGGGACGATTCTCTCCAAGATCACAGGAAAACCCGTGAAAGTCGTCTGGACCAGGGAAGAAGACATCAGGCACGACCTTTTCAGGGCCCCCACATGCCACAGGATAAAGGCCGGCCTAGACGCAGAGGGCCGGCTCACCGCGTGGGTCCACAAGGTAGTCACGGCTTCTCTCATGAAAGATATCTACCCCGCGGCGGTAGTCAACGGGGTCGACTTCATGAGCTTATGGGGCCTCGCCGACTTCCCCGGCTCACCGGACAACAATAACATCACGTACGAGATACCCAACTTCGACCTGGAGTATTTGATCGACGATCTCCCCATCCCCGTCGCCCCGTGGCGCTCGGTGCAGAACGGACCGAACGCATTCATCACCGAGTGCTTTATCGATGAGCTGGCCCACGCCGCAGGCAGGGACCCCGTTGCCTTCCGCCTGGAGCTTCTTAAAAACAATATGCGCGCCAAGCGCGTGGTTGAAGTGGTCGCGGAAAAGGCGGGTTGGGGAAAGCCTGTGCCTCAAGGACACGCGCGGGGCATCGCCCAGCACTCCTGCTTCGGCAGCTATTTTGCCGAGGTGGCGGACATTTCCGTAAACGAGAAAAATGGGGTGATAAAGGTCAACAAGGTTGTGGTGGCACTCGATTGCGGCCTTGCGGTCAACCCGGACCCGCTACGCGCGCAGGTCGAGGGCGGCGTTGTCATGGGCGTCTCCACCGCCCTGAAGGAGCAGGTCAAGTTTGCGGCCGGCGGCGCGGCATCGGCCAACTTTAACGATTACAAGATATTGAAGATGTCGGAAGTCCCCGAAATCGATATCCACGTGATCAACAGCAAGGAGAAGATGGGAGGGATCGGAGAGCCGCCCGTCCCGCCCGTGGCTCCTGCAGTGGCGAATGCCTTGTTTGCGGCCACAGGGGTCCGCATAAGGCGTCTTCCCCTCGATCCCGCTACGGTATTGGATGGTATGAAGAAAAAGGCATAAGAAAACCGCAGGGGGCGGCCTGCCGCCCCCTGCCCTTCCCTACCGCCACAGAGTCCTGACGAACTTGACCATTATCAGCACGACCAGGAACAGCAAGTAAAAGCGCAGGAAATAGAGCGCCACCTTCGCCATGGGAGTGATCTTGAGCCGCGGCATAACACACCTCACGTACTTTGATCCGGGGCCTGCATCAAGTCGTTATAGCGGACCACCCCCAGAAGATGGTCCTCCGTGTCTACGACCGGCAGCATCCGGTAATGGTACTTGGTAAATAGGTCCTCGAGGTCCTTGCGCGTCCTGTCCCCTTCCGCGGCCACCACGGAGGTCGACATTATATCCGCAAGGGGGGCGGCATCCGGGGTCAGGATCAATTCCCTGATGTCGACGACCCCGGCGAGCACCCGGTCTTCGCTTGCCACATAGACATAGGAGATGGCGTCATGGTCGAGGCCGGAGTGGCGCACCGCTTTCAGGGCCTCGCCTGTAACGGTCGTCGGGCGGAAGGCAAGATAGTCGGACGACATCAGGTTGAGTGCATTGACTTCGTGCTCGTAAAGTATCTGCCTGATCTTTTGCGCCCTATCCTCAGGCAAAAGCTGCATCAGCTCAGTGACGTCGTCGAGGGGCAGGTCCGAAAAGAGGTCCGCCAACTGAGGAATGGAAAGGTCGGAAAGAATGGACGCCGCCCGCTCTTTCGAAAGATCCTCGATAAGCTGGCGCCGGGCCCTCGGCTCCGCATGCATAAGCGTTTCGGCAGCCTTTTCTACATCTAGGCTGGAGAAGAAAGCCTCCTGCTCCTCGCCCGAGAGCACCTCCAGCACGTCGGCGAGGTCTTCCCCCGGCAGGTCTCTGGCCTGCGCCCTCGTCACCGACAGGGAGACGGCGTCCGTCCTTGCAGCGTCCTCAAGGGAAAAGGGCTGGACGTACCGCCAGGAGATGAGGTCGTCGTGTATCCAGCGGAGCTTTCCCAATCCCCATTTTCTGAGGAAGCCGTTGAAGGAGAAGTCCACATGAACGATTGCGAGCCGGCCCTTCGACTCGAGGAGGTGCACGTCGTTCACGACCTCCACCCGCCTGCCGTCAATGTCGAGTATCGTCTTGCCCATGAGGTGCTCGTTAAGGAGCATCCAGCCGGGCTGATCGACGAAAGGCGGATAGGCGTCCCCTTCCGGAGGCTGCACGGTGATCGCGTCTTTCTCGATCCTGACGACCCTGTTCCACGGCACGAACTCCGTGGGCTCCCCCCACCCGTGCTCGATATAGATGCCCACGCCTTCCGGGTATGGCTCGGTAAGCCTGCACACCAGGTCGGAGAGCTTGCCCAGGGCCTTACCCTCAGTCGTGCGCACGGGCCTGCCCAAAAGCTCCGAGAACCAGAGGAACATAAATTCCTTGCCCTCCATCCCGTTTACGATTTCCGCGTGTTTGTTCGCTGTCACTTTAGCACCTCCTACCCCTGCCCGAAAAGGCCGGGAAATAGAATGGAAATGCCGAACATGGACGACATGATGATGACGAAGGCGATTATGGTCCAGTTCGCGGCGTTCTGCCATCTCGTGTTCGTGTGGCTGCCCATCAGGGGCTTGTCGTTCAAGAGAAGGACCAGGAACATCAGCGCCGCAGGCAGGAGGGTCACGGCAATCACCTGCACGAACATGGTGATCATGATGAGGGGGGCCTTCGGGATGAGCACTACGGAGCCTGCCGTAATGAGAGATATGGCGTAGATCACATAGAACCAGGGGGCTTCCTTGACGCCCTTGTTGAGCGAATGGGCCCATCCGAAGACCTCGCCGACCGCCCAGGAAGTAGCGAGCGATATGCAGAGAGCGCCGAGGAAGCCGGCATCGAAAAGACCGATGGCGAAGAGGGCGCGCCCCCACTCCCCTTTGCCGGGCGGCAGGAGAGGCACGATGGCTTCGGCAGTCTGTCTCGCGTCCTCTATGACTATGGGAGGGTTGTGGTAGTAGAAGGCCGCGCCCGTCGCTATGATGATGAAGACGGCGACAACCCCGGTAAGGGTGGACCCCAGAAACGTATCGACCTTGCCGAACTTTATGTCCTTCACGTCGATGCCCTTGTCGACGACGGCGCTCTGCTGGAAGAAGATCTGCCAGGGCGTGATGGTGGTGCCGATATTGGCCATAATGATGAAGAGCAGGTCTGCGGTGAGGCCGGTGGCGAATCGGGGATGGTAAAAGCCTTTGAGCACGGCGTCCCAGCCGGGCGCGGTGGGCATTTTCATAGCCCAGAAGGCGGCAGGTATGAAAACGAAGTTGAAACAGCAGAAGAGGAGCGTTATCCTCTCGAAGGTCCAGTATCTCCCCGATACTATGACGGCCATCAATATCGCAGTGACGGCTATGAAAGTAAGCCATGAGGGGATGCCGAAAATGTTCATCGCGGCCGTCATGCCGATGTACTCCGTTACCAGGGTGCACCAGTTGATAAGGGCAAGGTCGAAAATGGAGAACCAGCCCCAGAAAGGCCCGAACCCGTCGAAAATAGCCTCAGCGTGGCCTCGCTTTGTCACTGCGCCGAGACGGACGGTCATCTCCTGGATGTAATACGCCATGGGCACGAGTATGAAAAAAACCCAGAGCAGCTTGAAGCCGTACTTAGACCCTGTAACGGCGTATGTCGAGATGCCGCCCGCGTCGTTGTCGGCTATCATCGTAATGACCCCGGGCCCTAAAACGATGAAGAAGAGTATGAGCCTGTTGCGAAACCTCCCAAGATGGTGGATCGATTTGCTGACCCAGTACACTTTCACACCCCCCGTAGCTCGGGCCGTATTCTCGGCTCTTTAATTCAATAATACATCCGCAGCCGCAAACCGTAGATCTTCACCGGTCCCCTGTCATGATTGTATGCGGGGTTGGCTATATACTGGAAATCGGGACTGAGCTGGACATGGCGGCCCAGTTGAAAACGGTAGTATGTCTCGAATACCCTCTCGTAGGCATAGGCGAGGGCCCCGTCGCCCACGAGCATGCCGATGCCCCCCTGCTCCAGGTAATGCCTGTGGGAGCCGGTGATGCCCTGAACGCCATAGCCGATCCCGAATTGGTCCTCCGGCCTCTTCCAGTTGCGGCCGCTCACCTGCAATCCCATGCTGCCCTGGCGGTCCACCTCGGTAAAGGACCAGTTGGAATTCGTTCCGTTGGCCCAGCCTAACCGGGCGCAGAGGCCCGTTTCCCCGTCGTTTGCAACGGGCTGCTCGATGTTCAGGCCGAACCCGTACTTCGTGCGCCCCGGCTGCTCGTCTACCACCGTATCGGGTACGCTTTTAGTGGCTGCGCCTATGGCCATGGCCTCCCTGTAGTCGCCCATGCGCCCCTGGTTGTGGAAGGCAAGGAGGCGAATCACCGTGCCCGTGCTCCTCGGCGCAAGGGAAAGCTCTATGTTGTCCCCCCGTGCCCTGTAAATCTCGTTGTCCAGTTGATAGCCGTTTCTGGTCGTCGGCACCTGGTAGCTCCCGAAGATCAACCGCCAGGTAGGGTGGACTATGGCCACGGAGAAGCCGATGCTGTAACCCCTCGTGTCCGAGGCATAGTCCCAGGCCGTATTGAAGAGGAAGGCGTAGTTGAAAAACATTGTGCGCTGGTTGTTGGCGTACCGGTTCTGGTCGAAATCATCCGTCGGCGCCACCCTTCCGGCCTTTATCTCGATGCGGTCCACGTGTTCCCTGACAGGCATCTGGTCCATGCCCCGCTCGAGAGGGGGGGTCATCTCCGCCGACAGGGGGATGGTGTAGCGCACGTAGAGGCGGGCAAGGTAAGGATCGCTCCCCAAGTTGGCAGGGCCCGCCCTGATGACGTCGCCGTTCGAATAGCCTCCGAGGCCGAGGCCGCCCGCGGGACCTGAACCCCTGAACATCTCGAAGTCCGCGTAGGCCTGGAGCGACTCTGTAAGCTGCGAACCAAAGTAAAGGCCGTACGTCTGCGTCAACTGCTGTTTGAAAGAATGGTCGAAAAGAAAGCTTTTCTCACCAGCGTAAGGGCTGTGAAAGGCGGGAACGTTTTGGTAGATTCCTGTGGCCTGGGCGCCCAGTATCTGGGGCAGCCAGGAAGGCTTCGAAGTGCCGCCGCTGGGGCCTTGCGCCGTCGGCTCCGACGCCCCCTGCGGCCCTCCGCCTTCTTCCGCGCGGGCGACGCCGGCAAGGAGGGCGAAAAGGATTACGACGGGAACAGTGAAAGGCCGTCGTGCCTTTTCGATAACGTAATAGAACATGGCCACACCTCTTCCGCCATGCTGGCTTTCCTATCCTCGCAAAGATGCGGCCGCCCGACGCGAACACGGGTCCGCGCAACAGGACCTTGAACCAAGGCATATAGTGTTGTGTGGCTGGAACTTGTCAGGAGAGGTACTTCACAGAAAACAGGTGATGATTCTCTCCCGGAAACGCCTGCCGTTCCGGGAGGAGGTCGGAATCAGCAGCTCCGACGACATCCGGAAGCGGCAGCGCAACCGCCGCTCCAACCGAGTTGCATATGACCGCCAGGGTCGTCTTCCATTCCGCAGCTCACCCTCTCGCGAGAATTTTAAAAAGCTAAACCCCTTTATCCGTTATGTCAACAAAAAAACGGGGCGATTGTTGACTTGACACAGGCAGTCGGTCGCTGAGGCGAGACGGAAGGACGTTTTCTTCTCGCGAACATCGCGGGAGCCTCTCGGCACCCGGCTTAAGGCGGAAGGAGCGGTGCACTTCCCTAGACAACAAAACAATATAGTGAGGAGTGCACAAATCCGGATGTTTGAGCGGCGCGGAGTTTGTGACGAGAGGGACGTTATACCTGTTAAATAGCTCCACGCACCACCAGACAAACGAGATACCCGCATTTCTCGCGAGTTCCGGATTTGAGCGGGAGGAGCCTTTAGCAAGGGTGAGAGGCGTTGCCACCCGCCTGTGGACGGCGGGTACCCGGCTACCATTGGGAGCGAAAGAAAACCGTCCAAGCGGCTCGGCCGATCGACTAATCCTGTTTCCCGTCGTCAAGTGAATAATCACCAAAAACGGCCGAAACACCGAGGTGCCTTCCCCTCTCGCTACGGCGCGCTTACCCGGTCCGTTCCCCCGACTCGCTCATGGAACTCCAAGAGTACCCGAGACCGGGCGGACCGGAAGACGAAAAAGTCAGGCGAAAAAAGCGCCCGGCCGGTTGACAAAAGAGAAATCGGACGGATATTAATGTCGTTGGCCTGATCTTTGCCGCGGGAGAGGATCGATGAGGCGAGTGCTCATGGTGACCCATGATTTTCCCGGCAGCGGAGGATTGAGGCTGGACAAATTCGCCCGCCGCCTCCCAGGTCTGGGCTACGAGCCCATTATCTTGACGGTCCGGACGGGTGCCGGGGACGCCAACGGGCCTGCGTCCCGGTCCGGCGACAGGGTGCGGACGGAGAGGACCCTCTGCCTTCGAAAGTCGCCCTTCAGGATTTTCTCGAAGTTCTTCCACTCCTGGCATCTCACAACATATTTCGAGAGCCTTTTTTTCATACCCGACCTGTACGTCACGTGGCTTCCCACCGCCCTTGCCAGGGGCTACCGGCTTATCAGGGAGGAAAAGATCGATATTATCCTCACGTCGTCCCCTCCGGAAAGCCTTCACCTGATAGGGCTTGTCCTTGCCAGATTGACCGGCGCCAGGTGGATAGCGGATTTCCAGGACCTTTGGACGACGAAGAAGGTCGCCTACCGCCCGCCCACAGCGCTGCACGACCGCATCGTCAAAAGACTGGAGCGGGCAGTCTATGACAGATGCGACCACATCATTGCGAATACCAGGGGCAACGAGCGTTTCTACAAGGAGCTTTTCGGCATTGACGGCCGCAAGATAACCGTTATCCCGAACGGGTACGATGGGACCGAAAAAAGGACCGGCCCGTCCCGGACGGCCGGCAGGAGCGATTTTACCATCGGGTACATGGGTTACTTCGACAAGAAAGGCTTTCCCTGGCAGGACTTTCTCCTTTCTCTCAAAAAGCTGGTCTCCTCCCCGCCCTACCCCCGAATCAAGCTGCACATATGCGGCTACATGTCGATGGAGGCCAAGAAATTCATCCAAGACCGGGGTATATCCGCCCACATAGTCCATCACGGGGACCTGCCCCACGCCGAGGCTTTTGACCTGATCGGCCGGTGCGACCTCCTCCTTCTTCTCATGTTCGAGACGCCGTACAGCCGGGCGATTGTCCCCCACAAGCTCTACTATTACCTTGCCATGTCGAAACCCGTTCTGGCAATTGCGGAAAAGGGAGGTGAAGTAGACGACATAATCGGAAGGACGGGGACGGGGACTACGATCCCCGCCTCCGACCGCGGCGAGATCGAAAGATTCCTTTCAGACCGCTACATGGAATGGCAGGCCCGGGGGGCTCTACTCTATGCGCCCGACCCGGCAGAGATAGAGGTCTACGAGTACGGGAATTTGACCCTTACACTGAAGGAGACAATGGAGCGGGTGCTCTCCGCCGACCGCCGGGACGCCTGCTCCGGTGCGCCCCCCGGACCGGTTTCGTGAGCGGGCCCCAAGGGACGGCTCTCAGCAGATTTGGTGGGTCCCGCAGGAAAGTATCTGATAGTCGCGGCTCTTGTTCCTGAAGATCGTTGTGCCCTTGATTCCCATCCGATGGGCTTCCACATATATTGAGAGGATCTCGCCCGGGGTGGCGGTCTCCGGCAAATTGATGGTCTTCGAGACGGCGTTGTCGACGTGATTCTGGAAGATCCTCTGGATCTTAAGGTGATCGACGGGCGCCACCTGGTAAGCCCTCCGGAAAAGCTTCTTCAGCTTATCATCGGCACCCGGCCGGTTTTTGGTCTCGCGCCACAGGGGGTCTTCGATCTGGACTTCTATTCCACCGAGGAGGAGCCTCCTATAGCCTATGTCGAAAATCGGCTCGATGCCGCTCGATGTCCCGGCAATGATGCTCAGGGTCCCCGTGGGCGCTATCGTCGTGGTCGTGGCGTTGCGCTGTAAAAGGTTTCTTTTGTCCCAGAGGCTTCCCTTGAAGTTGGCGAAGGGCCCCCGTTCCCGCGCCAGCAGCATCGACGCTCTCTTCGACTCCTTCTCAATGAAGCTTATTACCTTCTCGCCCACCTTTTCCCCATCCGGGGAATCGTAGGAAATGCCGAAACGGATGAGGAGATGGGCAAAGCCCATGACGCCCAGGCCGATCTTTCGGTTTGCCCTCGTAATAGCGGTGATGGGGCCGGAGGGATAGACGCTTTCGTCGACCACGTCGTCCAAAAAGCGAACGCCCAGATGGGTCAGCTCCTTGAGCCTCTCCCAGTTAATATCGCCGTCGCCGGCAAGCTTCGAAAGGTTGATGGACCCGAGGCAGCAGGACTCGTAGGGAAGAAGAGGCTGCTCGCCGCAAGGGTTCGTCGCTTCTATTTCTCCTATCCGGGGTGTCGGATTTGCGCGGTTTATCGTGTCTATGAAAATCACGCCCGGATCGCCTGAAGCCCAGGCGGACTCCGCTATTAGCCGCAGCAGGTCTGCCGCTTTGACCTTTTTTATCTCTTTCTTCGTCCTCGGGCTTACGAGGGGAAAGTCCTCGCCGGCCTCGTATGCGCGCATGAAATCGTCCGTCACTGCGACCGAAAGATTGAAGTTGGTCAGCTCGGCCGGATTCCTTTTGATGTTGATGAACTCCTCTATGTCAGGATGATCGATCCTGAGGATCCCCATGTTTGCACCGCGCCTTGCCCCCCCTTGCTTCATGACGTCGGTCGCGCAATTGAAAACCTTTATGAAAGAAACGGGGCCGCTAGCCACCCCCGTTGTAGACCTGACCACGTCGTTCTTCGGTCTCAGGCGGGAAAAGGAGAACCCTGTCCCCCCGCCCGTCTGGTGAATTTGGGCAGTAAGCTTCACCTGGTCGAAAATCGAATTGAGGGAGTCCTCGATGGGCAGCACGAAGCACGCAGCGAGCTGGCCCGAAGGACGACCCGCGTTCAGGAGGGTGGGAGAATTGGGAAGGAACTCCAGATTCTCCATCATCCGGTAAAAGGCCTCTTCCGTCTCGGACCGTGACCCGCCCCGATAATTGTCCTCAGCAGCAGCCACGGACGCCGCGACGCGATGGAAGAGCCCGTCCGGCGTCTCGATGACGGTGCCCTCCCCGTCCTTTGCGAGATACCTTTTTGTCAAGACCAAGAGCGCATTTTCATCCAGCGCCACTCGAGACCTCCCGACCATCAGCCTCAATAGATAAGATAAGGCACTTCCAAGGCGAAAGCACTGGTTTCGCTTTATCGGGCCGGACGCGCAGGTGCAGCCTCAACCGGTCGAAAGCGAGAGGGCCGTTTCCCTCAAGGTCCGGGCTCCCCGAAGAGGCGGGCCGGATCCGGTTTCCCTACTTTCCCGGCGGACGTTTGCGCAACATCTCTTGATTCGGACCCTCCTGGTATGTTATAGAATTCACAAAGACAGACCCGGAGGGCCGATCGATGAGTAATTTTATAGACAAGCTTTCCATCAGAGTAATGGAAAAGCAGGACCTCGATTCCATTGTTAACATCGATACAAAGGTGCTCGGCGAGACCCGCCACGAATATTGGCTTACGAAGATCGTCAAACAGGCGGAATCAAGACCGGGCGACGCCTCTCTCGTCGCGGAGATGGACGGTAAAGTGGTAGGCTTCATCCTCGGAGAGGTAAGCGGTTGGGAATTCAAGGTCCCGAACAACATCGGCTGGATCGATACGATAGGCATAGACCCGGATTACCAAAACAGGGGCATTGCCAAAGAACTGGCCAATCTCTGCGTACTGAATCTGAAAAAATACGGGGTCGACACGATCTACACGCTCGTCAACTGGAACGACTGGGATCTCCTCCAATTCTTCCACGCCATGGGGTTTTCCAGAGGAGACATGATCAATCTCGTGCTCAGGGTTTAGCCTCTCCCTGCCGGAACCCTGGACGTGGCGGTCCGTACCTTTCTTTTCTTGTGGCGGCCCGTCTCTTTTGCTACCCTCACCTTATTTTTCCCTTGCCCTTTGCTCAATGAGTGGTGAGCGGACGTCCGCGCGATCTTTCCGGATTTGGCGCTCTGGCCCTTCAACTCTACCCTCCTGCGGCCCTTCAACTCTACCCTCGCCGCCTTTTTCTTTGTCACCGCATGAAGACCGGTCCTCCCTTCCGGCACGAACGAGGCCATCTGCACTATGCCCTTGGTAACGGGCGGTCTTGCTTCGGTGACGGGCGATCTTGCTTCGGCCTGCTCTTCGGCGTCCTCCTGCCCGGTCTCACGGGCCACATACGTCGGTTGCTGAACGCGATAAAACCTGGGAATGTAAAGGACCGCTCCGGTTTTTGCCTTCAAGTCCCGGCTCGACGCATTGACGAGCAGAAGGTCGTTGTAGCTCACATTATGCCTTTCCATGATCCCGGACAGGCTCTCATGCTTTTTAACGATATAGATAGTCGCCTCCTGGACTCTCTTTTCCCCTCCGAGGATAGCCCCGAGCCTCTCCCGGAACTGGCGCCGGTTTACCGTCTCGGGCAGCCTGATCGTGTATTCGTCGATGTCCGGAGGGGTCACATTCGTGAGGATTTCCGGGTTGAGAGCCTTTATCGTTTCCGCGTCCGTCGATGCTATTTCTGCCAGCATCGCCAGCGGCGCGCCGCCCGGCGCCCTCTCGCTTACGTACGTTACCGGTTGATCGTAGACTATGTCCGTGAAGCCGAATTTCTCAGGGCTCTTGGCAATAAGCGCCGCAGCAAGGAGCCTCGGTATGTACTCCCTGGTCTCCCTCGGCAGCGTATTGTATTTCGTCAGCTCCCAGTAGTCGGCCGTCTGGTGCATCTGCACCGACCTCTCGATCCTTCCCTCTCCCGCGTTATAGGCCGCAGCCGCAAGGTGCCAGGAGCCGAACTGGTTGAAAAGGTCTTTCAAGTACAGGGCTGCTGCCACCGTCGATTTTTCAGGGTCTCTCCTTTCGTCCACCCAATGGTTGACCCGAAGCCCGTATCTTCCGCCCGTCTCGTAAATGAATTGCCACGGTCCGGAAGCCTTCATGGAAGAGTAAGCCTTGGGGTTGAAACCGCTCTCTATCATGGCCAGGTATATGAGATCTTCCGGCAGCCCGTGCTCGCGAAGTATCTCCCTGATCATCGGCACATAGCGCCTCGACCGCTTCAGCCAATGCCCAAAAACCTTCCTCTTCTCAGTGGTAAAATACCTTACGAAGTAATGGACGGCGTCGTTGAGGACAATCGGTATGTCGAACTGTTTCAGATAGTCTGCCGTGAGAATGGAGGCCAGGTTCTCGTCATCACCGTCTCCCCTATAAAGGGAAAAGCCGCCTGCGCCGCCGTTCCCGTTTTCTGGAAGGGTCGACTTGTCTGCCTTCTTCCGGGCAAATCTCTTTTGTCGGGCCTTGTCCCTTTCGCCCCCGCCCTGCCCCGCAGCCGCAGGGCCATACTCTCCCACCGGCCATGGGGCCCCCTCCTCATCCGCAAGTACCTGCCCCCCGGAGGTCCGGTGCGCCTGCTGACGAGAGGCGCCTCCGCTTGCGCACGCGCTGAGGAAGAGAGACAAAAAGGCTGTGAGGAGGAAGGTCCATCCAATAGCTATGAAAAGCCGTAGAGGCGCCATTATCAGGTAACGCTTCCTGATAATAGTAGGGAAACACGCTTCTGTCAATAAAAAAGTGAGTCCTACGAAGGGGTTCGCGGGTTTTAGCGCCCGCCGCCCTGGGACACCGCAAGGGTATGCTACGGCCGTCGGGGAAAAAACGAAAGCAGACTATAGAATCCGCTGATTGGTTCGCGCGTTCCTAACCGGCACCCCAACCTTCCTTCAGTCGAACCGTTTCCCAAGGAGCTGCCTGTATCCCCTGGCAAAGTCGGAGGCCGCCATCTTCTTCCGGTTTTCCATCTGTATCTCTTCGATGACGAGTGAACCGGCGCCGGCTGCGACCTCTATGCCCTCAGGTGAAGAGGCGATGATCGTGCCGGGTTCGGTTTCTTCGGGATATGCGCCGGAAGGCGCCTTGACCTTGTAGATCTTTACCATCTTTCCGTCAAGAAAGGTGTAGGCCGTAGGCCAGAGCACAAACGCCCTTACCTGTCTTGTTATCTCCTGGGCGCTCCCGCTCCAGTCTATCCTTCCCATCTGCTTCGTAACGATGGCGGTGTAGGTTGCCTGCCCCTCGTCCTGGGGGATGGCTCCGCCAATCCCATCGACCCGCGCCTTCTCGACGATAGGCGGCAGAATCTCGGCCGCCCTCAGCGCCAGGCGATTCGAAAGGCCCGCTCCATCCTCCTCCGGGCCTATAGGAATCTTCTCCTGGTAAAGGATTCCACCCGCATCCATCCGCTCCGTCATGGCGATGACGGTTATACCCGTTTCTTTCTCCCCCTTCCAAAGAGCCCACTGGATCGGGGAGGGGCCGCGGTATTTGGGAAGAAGCGAAGGATGGACGTTTATGGCCCCGATAGTCGGTATATCGAGAAACCACCGAGGGATGATGAGACCGAAGGATACCACGACCAGGAGATCGGGAGATAGATCGGAGAGGCCCCTTGCCTCGTCGTCCTTGAATGAGCCTATCTCCTTTAGCGGCAGGCCGCAAGAACGGGCCGCCTCCTTGACCTCGTTGTCGTCAATGAGGTATCCCCTGCCCTTCGGCTTTGCCTTCTTGGTGATGACCCAGGAGATGGAAGACCTCAGGGAGATCAGGGCCGGGACTGAGAAACTGGAGGAGCCGAAAAAGAGGAGATTCACTTTCTTTCCTTACCGTACTCCCTCTTGAAGAGCTGTTTCTTCACGGGGCTCAGGTGGTCGATAAAAAGGATGCCGTTGAGGTGCTCGACCTCGTGCTGCACCGCCCTCGCAAGCAGACCGGCGCACTCGACCTTTAACTCCCTGCCCTCGGTATCTTTCCCCGCTACGATGGCCTTCTGGGCCCTCTTCACCACCTCGTAGAAGCCCGGGATGCTCAGGCACCCCTCTTCGGCTACGTCTTCACCCTCCAACTCTACAATCCGCGGATTAATGATAACGACGGGCAGACTTTCCTTTTCCGAGCCCGTCTCCAGGGTGATGACGCGAAGGCAGACGCCGACCTGGTTCGCAGCCAGCCCCACGCCGTGGGCTGCCGCCATGGTCTCGAGCATGTCGCTGCAGAGGCACCGCACATCGTCCGTTATTGTGTCCACCTCACCGGCGACCCGCCTGAGAACGCGGTCCGGATGGGTTATAATTGCGCGAATCACAGCAACTATTGTAAAATGACGATGTCCTATAGTCAATGGGGGCTCGGCCCCCGGCCGACACTTGACCTGAAGGTGGAATCACCATAGGTTTTAAGCGAAAGCGGACTATTAGTGACGCAGCGGAGTACCGAGGAGGGGCTATGAGGCGGATTGCCGCAACGTTTTTCGGGATCGTTCTGGCCGTCGCCATTATGGGATGCGTTGCCGAGGTGCGCACACCGGCGCCTCCTCCCCCGAGGGTCGAGGTAAGGCCGGCCGTGCCTTATCCCGATGCAGTCTGGGTCGAGGGACACTGGGAGTTCAGGGGCGGCAGCTGGGTGTGGCTGCCCGGCTATTGGGCGGCAAGACCTCATGCGCGCGCCGTCTGGGTGCAGGGCCACTGGAGAGAGACGCCCAACGGATGGAGGTGGGTGCAGGGCCACTGGCGGTAATGGTATAATCAGACTTTGACGGCAAGGCAGATACAGGCGAAATCGATCCTCACGAAATCCGGCATACAAGGTATTGCGTACTGCGTCAACCCCTACGTCGGCTGCTCCCACGGGTGTGTCTATTGCTACGCCACCTTCATGAAGAGGTTCACGGGGCACCGGGAGCCCTGGGGGAAGTTTCTGGATGTCAAGATCAACGCTGCGGCTCTCCTGGCCAGGCAGATCAAAAGGGCGCATCAAGGGACCATCCTGCTGAGCTCGGTAACGGATTGCTATCAGCCGGCCGAGGCAAAGTACCGGGTGACGAGGGCTTGTCTGGAAGTGCTCGCGGACAGCCCGTTCCCCGTCGATATCCTCACGAAGTCCCCCCTCGTCCTGCGAGACATGGACCTTCTGAAGAGGTTCCGAAGACTCGATGTCGGGTTCACCGTTACGACCGGCGATGAAGCGGTGAGGAGGATATTCGAGCCGGGTGCCCCATCCATAAAGGCGAGGATCGAGGCCTTGAAAACGCTTCACGACAACGGCATATCAACCTACGCCTTTATCGGGCCCATATTGCCCTTAGAACCGGAGGAGCTGGCCGATTGGATACGCCCTCACGTGGAGAGCGTGCTTATCGACAGGATGAACTATCCCTCGAAGACCGTCGCGATCTACCGGAGGCGCATGCTCGGCCGGTGGCTCTCGGGACCGTTCCTTGCGGAAATCGTGGAGAGGCTGAAGAAAGCCTTGGCGCCGGTGCCCGTGGAATGCTGCTAGGGCACAGGGGCCAGGCCCTTTTCGCGCCTGATAGTACCGACCGCTTGGCCGCGCGGGCCTCTTTCGGCCGACGCCTCAGCCCCCGATCTCTCTATCCGGCCCGCGGGGCCGTGGGGATCACGCTCCTTTCTTCGGGTAGCCGACGGAGTGGGCGAGCATGATCCTCTGATCGGGCCGCAGCTTCATCGCCTTCGCCAGTGCCGGTCTGTCTATCATTGCGCGCACGACCGTTGCCAGACCTTCCGCCGCGCAATAGAGGTAGACGTTCTCCATGATCGCCCCGGTATCGGCGCCCGCCATAAGCAGGTTTTCTTCTCCCGTGCCCCTCTTGGCCATATCGGCGACATAGACGAGGTTGACCGCTGCCGTCGCGATGGTAGCACAAACGCATCCACAACTCAAGAAAGGAGATGCAAGAATGAGGAATCGACCCGGCTAAACCGCCACGGTTCCGGCAATAGGGTTTCCCCACTCCGCGTTACGTCCTGAAAGTGTACGTTGAAGGGTTGTGTCAGAAGGCATAGATTACAGTTAGTAATTGAGGTTTAGAACTAATGAGGAGGATAAGAGAACATGTATCCAGCGGAGCATATGTGGTTCGGCGGATGGTGGATCTTTCCAATGATTATGCCCATTGTCATGATAGTTGTTTTTCTGATCGTTCTCTATTTTGTCTTCGGCCGTGGAGGATGCAGGCCGCCCTGGTGGAACAGATACCCCGGCGCGGAATCAGAGTCTTCTATGGAAATACTGAAGAAACGGTATGCCAAGGGCGAGATCACGAAAGAAGAATTTGAGCGGATCAAGAAGGACCTTCTGAGCTAATTGACGCAGAAACATTTCGAGAGCCCAACTGGGCTCCTACGGAGGGGTTCATGTACTGCATTCAGCCGCCGGCTTTTCTTCAGCTTGAGTGGGCTCGCCTTCAGCGGTGGTGGCTGATCCCTTTTCAGCCATAAGCCTGACCCTGTGGGCACCCACGGTCATGGCTATCATAGTAGTTTCGTCAATCTCACCTTGACTTGCTCCATGTCTCCTTGCAACTGCAAGGCTGTAATCTGTTCAGGGTTGACAGCCCGCGCCAAGGGACGCAGCGAGGGCGATCAGATGCTTCGTTTTCACGTCTATGCTCCCCGGTGCATAGGCCTGAGAGAAGAAGTGATCGTATGTTTCCATCGGATTTTGTGGCACGGTCAATCTCCCTTCAACATCAGGTTTTCTTGCGCGGATAAGTACACCCTTAGTGACGGGCGAACTGTTAAAACCCGTATCCCTGACAAGTTCAAATCCGACAAATCCCGCTTCATTCAACATAGCCAGGAAATCCATTCCTGGTATCGCTCCACCCCGTCACCCGGCCCAGTTGTCTATCCGTGACGAAAGGTCGTCGCTTGGCGCAACGGTGAGAACCTGGTCCGCCATCCGGAGCTGACCGGAAGACTTTAGGACTCTGAACACTTCTCGAAGGGCCTTTTCTTTGTCGGGAATGAGATTGAACACCCCGTTTGAGATTACCACATCAAAACTGCCCTCAGGGAAGGGGAGTTCCTCGGCGGACGCCTGCTGAAACGTGACGTTGTCAAAAGCCGTCTTTCGAAGGTTTTCCCGTGCTCGTTCGAGCATTTCGGGCACCACATCGATTCCCAAGGCTCTTCCCTCCGGTCCCACCATCATCGCGGCAATCAGTGTATCCACACCTGCGCCGCATCCGATATCGAGCACCGATTCCCCCTCGCTGATCGGTCCGAGGGTGAAGGGATTCCCCACGCCGCAATAGGACGCTAAGACATCGTGGGGAAGATTCCTTAGAAAATTAGGGTCGTAGTGCTGCCCCTTAAGACCGGCCTCGCCCGTGGGGTATTGAAAGTCTTTTTCAGGTGTAATGGCGACGCGAACGTACTTGGCTCGGAGACCTGTTTCAATCTTCTTCCTGTCTTCAGTGCTTATGGCCTTCATAGTAAACCCTCAATCTTCCAGCCTTCAGACTTCGAACTATGATGTAGTAATCGTAAGCGGGCAGCAAGGTACTTGTCAACTCGCGACATGATAAGTTTCAAGCGGTAATAAGCAAACTCTTTTCCGGTATTTGACACTTTCTTTGTGGGTGAAGTGAGTACACAAGCTTCTTGTTGCGGCCGGAGTTATTTTTGCGCAGACCGCGAAGTCGTGGAGGCACGCACCGGAGTGTACTTTGAGAGTACATGAGGATGCCGCGCCGAACAGGACGACAAAGGTATGCGTGAAAAGAGCCCGGCCGCCTATAGGGGGGCGGCTTGACACCGCCCCTCCCGGGGTATATGTTCCGTCCGTGAGGCTGCCTATATGATAAGGCCGGCAGTTAAATCAGCGGCGCTCTTATTGCTCGTTTTCATAATGTGGCTGGTTGCGCCTGCCTCGGCCGGCGCGGAAGGAGCGGACAAACACGTGAAGAACTCAAGCCCCGGGTATTGGAAAACCTTCAAGAAACCGGATGATGTGACATTGAGGAAGATGCTGACGCCCCTGCAGTACAAAGTGACGCAGAAGGAAGGCACGGAACCGCCTTTCGACAACGAGTACGACGCTAACAAAAAAGAAGGTATATATGTCGATATCGTCTCCGGCGAGCCTCTTTTCAGCTCCCTCGACAAGTTCGACTCCCACACTGGATGGCCGAGCTTCACGAAGCCCCTGGAGCCGGGCAATATCGTCGAGAGGGAAGAAAGGCACTTCCTCATAGAGAAGCGCGTGGAAGTGCGGAGCAAGCACGCCGACTCCCACCTGGGGCACGTCTTCCCAGACGGTCCTCCACCCACGGGCCTTAGGTACTGCATGAATTCGGCGGCCCTGCGGTTTATCCCCAAAGAAGACCTGCAGAAAGAGGGTTACGGAGAGTATCTAAAGCTTTTCCGGAAGTAGTCAAAGATAGGTCGCGCCGGGTGGTGAAGCTATATTTCTGCAGAACGACCCAGAGCATTTTGCAAAATTAGGTATCGATTCGAGAGGCGCAACCATGTCCTGAGCGCAGCATCGCGGAAGTCTCTCGGGCACCCGCCTCGCGCCGGAAGAAGCGGTGCGCGGGCCGCGCAGGCCGAGGCTGTCTGAGGGCCAGGCCGCCGGCAGCGGCCGGCCCGAGTTCCGAGGCCAGCGGAAGGGAGGCGCTAGGGCGGGTGAGAGACGAGAGCGCCAGCAAGGGAAGGATATGGTGAAGCCTCGAAGCAAACGGGAATTATTTCTGCAAAAGTCTCTAAACAACGGAGGCGAGGCTGCACTTTCGTCCAAACATCCCCGGCCCGCCGAGGCGTGCGCCCTTTGCGGCCTTCCTTTAGGAAGGGGGGCAATCGGGGAAAATTTCGTCTCCGACAATCTTCATTTCTGCTGTCACGGCTGCCAGCAGGTATTTCTTCTCCTTTCAGCGGCCTCAGGCGTTTTACCCGAAAATTTCCGGGAGACGGAGCTCTACCGGGTATGCGTCGAATCGGGCATCATTCCATCGCCCTCGGCCGGTTCGCAGTCGTCGCCCCCGAAAGACTTGGGTCCCGTCCCTCCTCTCGAGCTCTCCTTCATGATTGAGGGGATGTGGTGCCCTTCCTGCGCCTGGCTGATCGAAGAAGTGCTCCGCCGAACGACCGGCGTTGTCGCCCCGAAAGCCTCCTTTGTCTCCGACCGCCTGCATCTCGCCTATCTTCCCCACGTCGTTTCCCCCGATGAAATCGTCGAGCGGATAGGAAGGCTCGGATACCGGCTGACCACACGGGGAAACGCCGGGATCGATCATGGGAAAAAGGACTATATGCCCCTCGCCGTTTCTGCATTCCTCACCTGCAATATTATGATGGCTTCCGTCGTCTTTTACGGCCTGGTCACCCTGCCGGAGGCCGTGGTCAGAAGCTTCTCCTACCCGGTCCTTGTGATGGCGTCCGTCGTGCTTTTCTACGGCGGGCTGGCTATCTTCAAACGCGGATTTGCCTCGCTGCTTTACCGCGCGCCCGGCATGGATACCCTCGTTTCTTTCGGGGCCCTCTCCGCCTATGTGTATAGCCTGGCGCGCATGGCGGTAGGCGCTCTCGACCTCTACTTCGATACCGCCTCCATGCTTGTCACCTTCGTTCTTTTCGGGAGGTACATGGAAACTCGGGCACGCCAGCACATTCGAACGGGGATGGCAGACCTGTACGAGATCGCACGCAACAAGGTCAGGACCACGGACGGAAGATGGGTGCGGGCGGATCTGATAAAGCCCGGAGAAAGCTTCATCGTCGCTGAAGGCGAGAGCGTGCCTGTGGACAGCCGGGTTATCGGCGGAATCGGGACGCTGGATGAATCCTTCCTGACGGGGGAATCGGTGCCGAGGCTAGCGGGGCCTGGTGACAGTCTACTGGGTGGAAGCACCGTCAGGCACGGTCAGGTAACACTGGAGGCGACCGCGACGGCGGAAGAAAGCCTCGTCGGACGGATGGCCGCCAACATGGAAGAAGCGCTCGAGAGGAAGGGCGCATACGAGCGCTTTGCTGACAGGATCGGCCGTTTCTTCGTACCCGTCGTGCCGGCCGTTGCCGCCTGCACAGGTGTCCTCGTCCTGCTGTCGGGGGCGTCGGGCGGCCAGGCACTCCTTCGGGCCCTGACGGTGCTCCTCATTGCATGTCCGTGCACCCTGGGCATCGCCATTCCCCTCGCGAAGGTGGCGTCTGTCGACCTTGCCCGAAGACTCGGTGCGCTCGTCCGAAACCCGGAAGCCTTTGAGCGGATGCACACCATCGACACTGTCCTTTTCGATAAAACGGGGACGCTGACTGAGGGGAATTTCTCCCTGCAGGGGTTAATCCATAAGGGAGGCGACGAGAAATCCATATTTTCCCTGTTGGCGTCGGTGGAAGTCCATTCGCGCCATTTTATAGGCAAAGAGATCGTCCGTGAGGCCGGGGCAAGAGGCGCAAGGGTAATCTCAACGGATGCCTTCGAGACGTATGAAGGGCTCGGCGTGAAAGGGACCGTCGGGGATCGAGACGTTTATATCGGAAACCGGGGCCTTTTGGCCCTGCACGCCATCAAGTTGGAGGCCGCCCTGGATGAGGAAGCGAAAACCTTGGAAAGGAAGGGAAATACCTGCGTATTCTTCGCGTGGGATGGTATGGTGCGGGGTATTCTCGTGTTTGGCGACCCGCTGAGGGAGAAAACAAAAGAAACGATTGCGTATCTGCACGGAAGAGGAATAGACGTCTGGCTCATCTCCGGAGACGCAGAGTCGACCACGCGGGCGGTTGCCGGGGCGGCGGGGATCAGGCATTGCAAGGGACGCGTCCTGCCGGACGGGAAGGTCGAGCTGGTCGAGACCCTCCAAAGACGCGGACACCGTGTCGCGATGATAGGAGACGGGATCAACGACGGACCGGCACTCGCTACCGCGGACGTGGGTTGCGCCTTCGGCGCCGTGACAGACCTTATACGGGAGGCCTCCGACATCACCTTCCTGTCCCCTGACCTGGGGAAGCTCCCTAAGGTTATGGAACTTTCCGCCTTAACGGGCAGGACAATACGTCAAAACCTCTTCTTCGCGTTTCTCTACAACGCCGTCGCCATCCCCGTCGCAGCGGCCGGTCTGCTCAATCCGCTCATCGCAGTAATTGCGATGGTGGGGAGCAGTCTGACCGTAACGTTAAATACGCTGAGGATGTCGCGAAAAGGCATCGCTTCAGTCGGGGCAGAGAGATCACGCTGAACCGGCAAAGGTTACCGGTTAACCAAGAGCTTTCAGGTTCCGTACTAGAAGAAGGACGCAATATTAATGTCCTTTAGAACAGCCCCTGCTACCGGCGCGAGAACCTACGAACATAGCCGGCCCCGGTCCGTCAAGCAAAACAGTTCTTCGGCAAGCCCGGCAATGCAAGCCGCGGAGAAGGATACCGTGCCGTTGACAAGCCATGTGACCCGCCACATAATTTGTTAAGGAAAGCGATTGGTTGCACCGTGCGACCCGGCACGTTTTCCTGAGGGGCACATATGTCGATGAAGGCGGAGGAACCGCGTCACAATTACCACGCTAGGGTGGCGAGCCACGTTCCGGGACGGATTCGAGTAAGGCTGGAACCCCTTGCCCGTCGTTCGCACACTATGAAGAGGATTAAAGATCATCTCGAAGCACAGGACGGCGTGAGCGACGTAGGCCTCAATCCCACGACAGGAAGCGTCATTGTGCGGTACGACAGGAGCAAGATCCACGAATCGGGGATCATCAAGGCCCTTGATGATATTCATGTTCTTGCGTCTTACGTCTCCGGCGCCAAGCCTGCTGGCAGCGGCCCCGGCAATGGGGCTGCCCGCACCTTGATGGAGGCCGTGGATGACCTGAATCGGCGTTTGAAGATTGGCGGCCTCGGCATAGACCTGAGAAACGCTTTGCCCCTCGCATTCCTGGGAGCCGGAATCTGGTCGATTGCGAAAGCAGGGTTGGGCCTCGAGAAAATACCCCCATTCTTATTCCTATGGCTCGCTTTAGACACCTTTGTCAAACTTCATCCCCCGGCCGAGGCCTGGAAGACAACGTCAATAGAACCAGCGCCGGCACGCTGGGTCTAAGCCTTTCTCTGGTCACCTCTTTCGTGGCTATCTTTAGTATTCTTGCCATTTGGGTCGGTGAAAGCGCGGGCCGTTCGTACAGGTATCGATGGATCGGGAATGTAAGCGGACCGGTTTCCGGCTTGCTTCTCATATCGATTGGAATCTATGAGATTCTTTTTTAAGGACCAACTCTCCGTATATCGAGGGGCGCCATGAGGTTGATCTCTTACCCACTCCACGCACCTTGCGGCACATGGCGCCATGGACCGATCGTCAACGAGAGCGTAAATAGACCCATTTTAGGGGGTAGTCTACAGCCAGTGGGCAAGGAGATGCGAAAGCCATTCCTTGACCTTGAGAGACAAAGGTCTCTTTTTCCACTCTTGCCACCGGACCTCGTCGGACTCGGCGAGATCCCCGGTGAACATCCTTTCCATCTCGACAGCGAACTCACGGTTCAGAATGACCGCGTTCACCTCGTCGTTGGTTGAAAAGCTCAAGAAGTCCATATTGGTGGAGCCCACTGTCGACCAGACGCCGTCGATTACCAGCGTCTTTGCATGGAGCAGGGCATTACGCCGCTTGTAGAGCTTCACCCCCTTTTTCAAGAGTCGGGAATAGAAGTATTCTCCCGCATATCGGGCCAGTGAAGAATCGGTTGTTCCGGGAACAATGATCTTTACGTGAACTCCGCGTTTTGCCGCATCGGCGAGGGCTTTTGCCGTCTGGTGGTCTGGGACAAAATAGGCATTCGTCATATGAAGCGAGTTCTCCGCGAACGTGATGGCGGCCACATACATAATAAAGGTGATCCTGTTGGTCTCACCGGGAGTACTGCCCAATACCCCGACCAGGGCGCTTCCCTCTTCCTTGAGATCGGGGAAATAGTTCCGCGCGGAGAGTTTCGCCCCCTTCTGCTTCTCCCAGGTGTCGAGAAACAGTTTTTGGAACTCGGCCACGGCAGGGCCTTCGATTCGAACGTCCGTGTCGCGCCATGGCATCTGTGCATCTTTCCCCTCTCTTCTTGCGGAAAGGCTGCTTGAATAAACCTGGCTGATGTTGACGCCCCCCGTGAAGGCGACCTTGCCGTCGACGATCATAATCTTGCGGTGATCCGATTTGGCCAGGCGCCATTTTCCCCGGGCCTTGAGTGGATTTATCGGATTAAACTCGACGACCTCTATCCCCCCATCGCGCAGGCGCTGAAAGAATGCAGCCGGAGTGGTGTAGCTGCCTGCGCTGTCGTAGATGAGATTTACCTGAACGCCCTCAGCCTGTTTTTGCAGCAACAGATCGGTAAGTTTGCGGCCCGTTTCATCTTCGATATCTTCCATCGTAAAGGTTTCGATGTTGATATGGTCTGTGGCATCCTCTACCGCTTTGAACATGGCGGCGTAGGTGGCCGGACCGTTAACGAGCAGGGTGACTTTATTTCCCTTCGTCAACGGGCTTTTACTCACCGATTCTATTACGGTGGCATAGCGCTGCAGAATGTCCGTCGCCTTGACGGAGCGCTTAAGGCGTTCCATGAGGGTCTTGCTTTGTTTGAGTGATAGCAACCCTTTGGCCGAAACTATTTGAGGAGGTCCCCCGGTGGCCGGCGCCTCACCAATTGTTTCACACACGTTCGGCAGGGTTGCGCATCCACCGCCGAGGGTCAGGATGGAAAGCAGGATAAAGAGCAGCGGGAAGGATTTGACTCTTATCATGGTGATTTCACTGAGAAAGAATCTCCTTAGATTTTGCAGCCCGACCAAGTCCCGCATTTGCGCCGGAAGCGTGTCAGCGGGGTTGCTGCACGGAACCCTTATAAAAGACCTCACACTTGCCGCCTTGAACGAATCGCTTTGCCTTTCTGTAGAGATCGAGGAATGGCCCGGCGAGGGACTCGACCGCGCTCACCGTGCCTACACGGGAGCGCCTATGGGTAGGTCACTCCCTCGGTGCGTCCCTCTCGAGGAGTTAGGCGTGCTTTCGCAAAGCCGACTTCGCCACTGCCTTGTGAGCCTTTCTTGCAGCCGCAGCCACTTCTTTCGGGACAACAGTTTTGCCGATAGGGGCCAGCGCAATGCCAGCCAGCTTCAGGTGCTGTATCCCAAACGGAATGCCGATAATCGTGATGAAGTTGAGCAAAGCCGAAGACACATGCCCGAGCGCCAGCCAGACGCCGGCAAAGATGAACCATATCACGTTCCCGATGGTCCCCAGGGCCCCAGTGCCAATATCATCTTTCTGCGTAAGTTCCCTTCGGCTGATTGCTTCCTTGCCGAATGGAAAGAATGTGAACTGGCCTATAACGAAGCATGCCTTACCCCAGGGAATGCCGACTACCGACACATACGCCAATAGTCCGGCAATCCACCAGGCAAGCCCCATCCATACCCCGCCGAGAATAAACCAGAGCAGGTTGCCAATCGCCCGCATCATTTTTTCCTTCTTCAGCGTCCTCCGCACGGCGCATTAACGGCCGGACGGAGCCTGGTCGGCCGCATGCGCCGGCGAGGCAACGTGGAAATGTTCACGCGGCCGCTCTTCGCTCCATCCGCGATAGGGACAAGAACCGTCTATTTCACGATCAGGTTATTCTTTACGGATTTGACTCCCTTGACACTCCTCGCGATTTCACCGGCTTTGTTGGCGGCCTGCTGGGAATTAACGAAGCCGCTCAGTTGGATAACGCCCTTGTAAGTCTCGACACCGATCTGGAATGACTTGAGAAAATCATCCTCTGCAAGCAGGGCTTTTACCTTGGTCGTGATAGTCGAATCGTCCACGTATTCGCCCGTGCTTTCGTGTGTGCGTGTCGATGAACAGGCCGCAAAGGTGGCGACGAGCATAAGAAGGACCAGATAGCCGATAATTACATTCCTTTTTTTCATAACGTTTACTCCTCTTTAGCATGTTTGATGGTGAAATGGTTTCTTACGAGATCTTTTCTGCCAAAGGCATCGGAACATTGATGCAATCTTCCCGGACGCGCCGCCTCACCTCCTTTCCTCATGCTTCGCCTTCCCCGGCAAGGGTCCGCATCGCTACAGTACTCTTCGTCCCTGAATAAGCCGGACCACTAAGACGATGATGGCGATGACCAGCAGGACATGGATGACTCCGCCCATCGTGTGGCCGCTCACCAACCCCAGAAGCCACAGGATCAGTAAAATTACGAAAATGGTCCATAGCATGCCTGTCCCTCCTTCCGCTAATAGACTCCAAACGCTATGGCCTGCCGCTTCATGCACCTCTATCTTTATCACCTCATTCTTAATTATGTATCCTGGATCTTGATGTTGCACGCCACCTCCCTGGCGATAGTGGTGCTTTCACACATAAATGTGCCGCTTGGCGCCCTTGAATCCAAAAAAACCACATCTGCCCCGCCCCTGCTTCTTTTCAATCCCTGTAGTAAAAAGGATGATACCCTCGTGTGCATGATAACTGCGAAATAATTACTGGTTTTGTGACAGACGTGAGTCAGCGCTTGTCGTATAGTACTGTAGATGCCTTACCTGGTGCAGATAACGAGGGCTTATGGTCACCGTGCGATTGTCTGTTATCACCTTGTCGGCTTGCTCATAGTAACCTTGGCAACTACAAACAACAGGTGCCTAAAACTTCTTTTTTCGGAAATAAAAAGACAGATACCGTGACCTTGGCAACTACGAACAAAAGATAAAAGAGTTGAATGCCGGGGCGAAATTGAAGCTCAAAGCAGCGTGGGGTTTATTAAGGGAACGTCAGAGAGCTTTTCTTAAAAACGGACATGGAGGATTGAAAATATGCACTTTACTTATCGTTATAAATTAAGGATACCCACATGACGTTCTTTCACTCGGAGGACTCAATCTCGTCCGAGCCCGAATCCGACACCTCGGAAGTTTGCGATCCCGTCAGCGCGTACCTTCATGAGGTATCAAAGTACCCCCTCATGACTAGGGAAGAAGAACGGGAAATGGCACAGAGAGTGGGGGGGGAGGGGGACAAAAACGCGGGGCAGAGAATGGTCCTCGCGAATCTCAGGCTCGTGGTCAAGATAGCCTTTGATTACCGCAGCCACCTCGACCTCCTCGACCTCATCCAGGAAGGGAACATGGGATTGGTGCATGCAGTCGGGAAATACGATCCTGAAAGGGGAACGAGATTCTCCACATACGCATCGTTCTGGATACGCGCCTATATGCTGAAATATCTGATGAACTCGTGGAGCGTGGTGAAGATCGGCACCAAGGATAGCCAGAGGAGGCTCTTCTACAGCCTGGCCCGGGAAAAGGAGAAGCTGGAGAAATCCGGCATCATCCCTTCTACAGAAGTCCTTGCCGACAACCTCAAGGTGAGCAGCGCAGACATAGAAGATATGGAGCAGCGCCTGCATCACGGAGATGTTTCCCTGGAAGCACCCCAACATGGAGACGGGGACCCGCTCATGGATACGATAGGAAGCGGTGAGGACATAGAGGAGACATTGATCGAAAAAGACTACACGGAAATGCTGCACGGAAGGCTCGGTGATTTCAAGAAGCGGCTCAACGAGAAAGAGTGTTTTATCCTCGATAATCGCATCGTGGCGGAGGATCCATTGACGCTGAGGGAAATCGGTGAACACTTCAACACGTCAAGAGAAAGCATCAGACAAATACAGGCGAAAATATTGAGGGATCTGGCAAGAAACCTGAAATCGAGTGAAATTCGGTCGTCCGTGTGAAGGGGCGGTTCGGGTCATCACGGCAGCATTGAAGTCATGAGCCATTGACGCCACATCATCTGAAGCCATAAGTAGCTAAACCATGGCTGAGCGTAACGCAGTGGTAGGGATCTTCGACTCTCACATCAAGGCGGAAACGAGCATCAAAGAACTCCAGAGGGCGGGGTTCGAGATCGACTGTCCTCTCAAAGGGTGCCTTCTTTATCGTCTTTGCAGGATAGCAAGCTGCTTTTTGTGTGAATGCAGCGGCCGGAAAATGCCAGGGGATCCTCGCGCGGCGAAAAGCACGAGGGGTGATCCTGTATGGAAACCGCCTGTCTTTAGGCGGTGTCGCCCTCGAGCTCTGCAATAACCTGAGCGCCTAACAAAACAATCAGCGCTATGGCCTCGGCAGTGAGGAGGGCCACCACCGGGGTGGCGAAGGAACCATAAATCAGGTTGACCATCGACAGGGTCGAGTAATACCAGATAAGACTACGGCGGGTGATCTCCCATAAAATCGTCGCGGTTATCCCTCCGATCAGCGCGTGAAGAAATCTGACACGGACTGCGGGCATGAACAGATAAAGGGAAGTGAGCATAAGCACCTCACCCACTACCCCCACTATATACAGCACGACCCTGAAAGTAAATTCGAGGCTCAAGTTCCATCCAAAGAGCATCAACTGCCGGTTTTCGAGTATTTCCACTGCTGCCGCAATAAATGAAACCAGCACTATAGCCAGACCGATTGAAAGGACATACACATAAGGAATGACAGCGGAAACGAGAAAGCTGCGGGGCTGAGCTCTGCCGCGATGACCAAAGATCACCGACAGGGCGCTTTGAAGCACCCCGAAGGCCATGGAGCTGAAAAACAGCATGGCCAGGACTCCAATGACACCGACCGTGTGGCGGTGCCCGAGAAATACCCGCACCTGCTGGTTCAAAATTGCGGCGTACCCCGGCATCACCATTCCTGTATAGGTCGATAGGGTCTGAAACAACGAGTCCTCTCTTATAAAATGTGACAGTCCGATAACCGCGAGGATCGACATGGGCACGATGGATAGCAGGGTGTAGTAGGCAATGGCGCCGGATAACAGCAGGCCCTGATTGCGCATGAAACCGCGCGCTACCCTCAGCAGGAAGCTGAAAAGCCGGGCCGGTAGCCTTTTCACATTCTTCCTTCGTTTATGGGATAAGACGCCGCACCCCCACAATAAAGTTATTTACTCCCTCCATTTCCAGTTGCGAATCTCAGGCATATCCTCACCGTATTTGTGTATGTAGGTCTTGTGCTCGATGAGCTTGTCCTGCACCATCTGCTTCAGGTAGGCCCCCCTGGAGCCTAACTGTGGTAGCCGGTCCCACGTCCTGCACCCCCCCCGGTGAAATTGTGCTCCTGTTTGACGTGGACAACACTCTGCTCGACAACGACCGCGTGCACGAGCCACCTTGAGTGCGGGTTCGATTATTCCCCACGAGCGCCGAACTTAGACGGTTACCTTCCCACGTGGATCTTGGAGAGGGAACTGAGAAGTCCAAAAACGCTCAGGAGCCACAAGACAACGGCAATGACCACAACGGCGTTCAGGATCGACTTGATGGACCCCGCCATTGGTATGAAACGGTTGATGAGCCCGAGAAGGACACCGACCACGATCAAGACCATCAATACTTGAACTAAAGGCATGACTAATTGACCTCCCTCCCTTGTTTTCAAAAAGCAGGCCCCAAAACTTGGGGAAAATCCTATGGCGCCCGATGTGAGCACCGCAAGGTAGGCTGCCCCTCGGTGCTCAGCAGGCCGGCAATCCACCAGGCAAGCCCAATCCATACACCGCCGAGAGCAAATCAGAGCAGGCTGCCAATCGCCCGCATCGTTTGTTTTCCTTTTTCAGCTTCCTGCGCCCGGCGGCCGCATGCGCCAGCGACACAACATGGAAATGTCTACCTGCGGCCGCCTTCGCTCAATCCGTGATAAGGACAAAAATCGTCTACTTCACGATCAGGTTGTTCCTTACGGACCTGACTCCTTTGACGCTCCTTGTGATTTCACGCGCTTTCTCGACGGCATTCTGAGAATTGACGAAGCCGCTCAACTGGACCGTGCCCTTGTAAGTCTCGACACTGATCTTGAATGACTTGAGAAAATCATCTTCCGCAAGCAGGGCTTTTACCTTGGTCGTGATAGTCGAATCGTCCACGTATTCTCCCGTGCTTTCGTGTGTGCGTGTCGATCCACAGGCCGCAAAGGTGGCGACAAGCATAAGAAGGACCAGGTAGCCGATAATTACATTCCTTTTTTTCATAACGATTACTCCTCTTTAGTATATTTGACTTAAACGGTCGATTACGACATCTTTTCTGCTAAAGATGTCGCACCACTCGCAAGCTTCTCCAGGACCCGCTGACCACCTCCTTTCCACATGCTTCTCCGGCGAAGGCCCAAATCGTTACAGCACTCTTCGTCCCTGAATAAGCCGGACCACTACAACAATGATGGCGATAACCAGCAGGACATGAATAACTCCACCCATCGTATGGCCGCTCACCAATCCGAGAAGCCACAAAATTAAGAGAATCAAACATATGGTCCAAAGCATGCGCCCCCCTTTTCGGGAATAAGCTGCAGACCTGATAGTCCACCGCTTCCTCTGTACGGTAACTCTGTCTCACCCCCTTCATGAATGACGTAGTTGGGTCTTTCCCGTCATACCCAAATAACGCACATCCTAAATTGTGGTTCGATCCATTCTCTGGCTCTGAAGATATCGCGCCAAGCCCTTCACGTAAGGATCGTACTCCTGAATGGGACTCAGGTTCTGCCTTTCTGCCCTTGAGAACAGGCGTTTTAGCCACGTATCGAAACATGCTAACGTTAATGCGAGAATTGCATGTAGCCTACCAGCGACAGCATTTCTTCCGTTTCCGTCCCCGCTATGGAAAGGCATGCTTGTTTCAGCATAATATCGGGCCGGTGGGGTGTGTTTCATTAATTCATGACGATAAGTGAGTTGCATGTTTGTGATCCTCCATGTCGTGGCCATCCGTACCGAGGACAACAAATTACTTGCACGGACCTTCGTCCCCGCATGCCAATTTCCTGAAAAATTCTACTGAAACCGATTTATATCCGTTTCCAAGCCATCGAGCCTGCGGGAAATGTCTGCTCGCTCGTCTTGCGTGGTGTATCTCCCTCCTTCCGTCATCCGCAAGTAATCACGCCGAATGGAGTCAAGTCTGGATTGAAATTCTCGCCCCTCTGTCGAAGGCAAGCGTCCGTTGGTTCTTCCATCATCAATTCTCCTTTGGAGAGCGACAATCCTGTCCCCATTCCCTCTTGGTGCTTCAATTCTTGCGGTCCGGCCCAGCGCCCTGTCGATCTCATCTCGAAGCACATCAAGTCTTCCAAGAAGGCTGTCCCACTCGTCCCTGGAGACCACTTTGTCTCTCAGTTGCGTATAGTCTGTTCGAATACCCTTCAGTGTCGTCAGAAACATCTGAGACTGATCTGGGGTAAGCGCACCGTTTTTCAGCCCATCCCCAATCTTCTCCTGGATTACAACCATCTTGTTCTCTGCGCTCCTTTCATGATTTGGCCATGTTTGCATAGAGACGCAGCCATAAAACAAGGCTAATCCACAAACCACTAACGCTGACAGAAAAATAACCTTCTTCATTTCTCCCCTCCTGCCCTTAGATCTGTAATCATCTGATTGCAGCGTTAACAAAGTAACTCACACATTGCTGTTTCCTTGAATCCTTATTTTGTTCCGGATAGTTACTTTCATGGGCAAAGAGCCGGATCAACTTAAAGTCTCTCCGGACCCTTGCCCCCGGTGCTCCTATTGCACCACGATTTCAAAAAGAGCTCTCATGTTTGCCTTTGCCGCCGTTGAGTAGAGGTCTTTCGGGGCCGCTTCGTGCATTACCGGATCCTTCTTGCCATATCCGATAATGGTAAGCCTGTCAGATGGAATGAGCCCTTCGCTCGTGAGGTATCCCTTGACGGCATTTGCCCTTCTTTCGCTCAGCTTTTGGTTGTAGGCGTCAGTCCCGGATGCAGAAGTATATCCTGCAATACGGACTTGAGCTTTAGGGTTTTCTTTTAGAACCTGAATATTCCTTTTCAATATCTTCTGCGCTTCCGGTGTGAGGGTCGCCTTGTCGAAATCGAAATGTATGTCCTCAAAGGCAAGGACAACTACTTTTTCTGTCGGCTGAGCTGCAACGGCAGCTACGTTCTCCTCAGCTTTCGGCTCAGATTCAAGTATAACTACCTTCTCCTGAACTACCGGTTCCGGCGCAGGAGGAGCAGCAACTTCACCCTTCTGGGCTTGTATGAAACACCCGCATCCACTTAAAGATAATCCGATGAGGCCGATCGCGAGCAAAAGAACTGCAAACCGCGTTTTCATAAATGCTCCTTTTTTTGTCGAGTAGGCATATCCGAATATGGATATGCCGCTAGTGCTGATGGATCCTACAATCTTTTGGCTCCCTCTTTTAAAGAGAGAGTGCCCCTCTGCCACAGGTTCACCCTAATCTTACAGAATACGCTCTCTCATGTCTGCCGCAGAAGCAACAATTGTTTCGTGGTACTTCCACACACCTGTCTGTGGTCTTTTTTACTACGGGGATCGGGGTCTTCTTATCCCTCACTGATTATCCCGGCATGTACCGTACGATTCTGGACATGACTTCAAGACTCACACTCCATACAAATGTGTACGGGGCTATTATCAGAGGGCTGAGGCCAAAAAAATGCAGAAAACATCGTAACTCGAATGGACAGGAAACGAGGAGCCGTTCTCTATAGATTTTGCTGTGCCGTTCATACAGGCAATCACTTTCTCACTGCTTGCCAATTAACGTAGTGATATATTTGCGGGTAAGGATGCCCCTCTTGCCCTCGTTCTTCACCACAAAATGGGGTTTCTCCGTGCTAACCCAACAGACTATTGTCGGGCTCAGGATGAAGGTATGGATAAGGACCTCCATCCGGTAGCAGGAGAATTCACCTGCAGGCACGATAATATGTTCAATGCCGGTCTGACGGGCAGTGGCAGTAACAGACTGTCCAGAGAAATCGATCATGAAAAGGTCCCATTGGGTGGCGCTACCGTATGGAAAGAATCTGAGGAGTACGAGGAGGGACCCCTCAATAGCCAGAGTTCTGCCCTCGGGAATACCCAGTTGCATCTTCTTCTCCGTTCCGGAGGTTTGCTCGATGTATGCCGTTTTTCCGTCTCTCCATATCTTCTCCTCGATGGGGCCTCCCGAACCCCTCCGGAGACTCCTGGTCCCTGAAATTAAATTGCCTTCCTTGGTCATTTTGATGGCTATGCGCTCATCTGACTTTGCAGAGACCATCGTTGAAGCATATTCAGAGCTGTCCTCCTCGAAAGAAAAGATAAGCTCGATGTCTTCCTTCTCCTTCTCTTTACCGATTGGCACGGCTTGGTAATGGTATGTCTCAACGTGGCTCTGCCCCACCGGGCCACTCTCGATGGTGCCGGGGAAGGCCAAGCCTTGAGCCGCCACGAGGAGAATGAGAAAAAGGGTGTTGGGATAACCTGCTTTCATTCTTTGCTTTTTAACCTCCGAATAAACCGGTTTTTAACCAACTGGAAAAAATGCTACACCCCGGCCGCGTGCGGGAAGCTCGCGGAATCAGCTTATTCTTTCAGCTTCAGCACGGCTTCGCTCGTTCCACCCGGAACCCAATGGGTCGTAAACCCCAATCGCCTGAAGACGTTGAGCATCCTCTCGTTCTCGGTGAGGACATCTGCCCGGACTTCCTCAAGGCCCCTTTCATGGGCTATTCCGATGAGCACCTCTACGAATTTAGTCCCAAGGTGCTTCCCCTGGAACCTATCCTGCACGAGGACGGCCACTTCACCGGACGCCAGGTCCTGGTCCATAATAAGTCTTGCAACCCCTATTATCCTTTTCTTTCCATCTTCCTCCATCTCCGCAACTATCGCCATGTGCCGGTCATAGTCGATATTGCAGAAAAGGATAAGCCATTCATGGGACATGTCTTTGATAACGGAGAAGAACCTGGTCTTCAGCGTGTCTTGAGATAACGAAGAGAGCAACTCGTGCTCCGCGGGCTCGTCTTCGGGCCGTATGGGCCTCAGAAGCACTTCGGTGCCATCCGACAGTTTCCAGGGTGTGATGTACCTGGTCGGATAGGGAGCGATAATCAGGTGAGGATAGGGCGGTCGACCGGTAGCCTTATAATTCTTGTCAATGATGATTCGTGCGTCAAGGGCGGAGGCTTTGCCATTCGATATGGCAAGAGGGTTTATGTCGATTTCAGCTATTTCAGGGAAGTCGACGATAAGATTGGAAAAATTCACAAGGATTTCCTCGAGTCCTTCAAAATCAGCCGGCGGTTTGCCCCGAAAGCCCTGGAGCATTCTGTACACCTTCGTGTCCTGTATCAATATCTTCGCCAACGTCTGGTTGAGCGGGGGAAGCCCAATCGAAAAATCTTTGATGAACTCGGCCGTAGTCCCCCCCATCCCAAAAAGGATGACCGAACCGAAATCCCTATCCTTCTTGGCCCCGAGAATGAGCTCGTAATCGGTATCCGTAAACATCTTCTCGACCGCTACGCCCGTTATGGCCGCCGCAGGGGCACGTTTCTTCACCGCTTGCATCAGCTTCTCATACGCCGCCTTGAGGGCTGCGCTCGAATCTATTCCCATGATGACGCCACCCACATCGCTTTTGTGAGAAATGTCAGGCGAAACGACCTTGATAACGACCGGGTAGCCCACCTTGTCTGCGATGCTTACCGCAGCTTCCGGATTTTGAGCGACCTGCACCATCGTCACCGGGATACGGTAGGCCATGAGAAAATCCTTGGACTCCGCCTCGTTGAGAAGCGTCCGTCCTTCCTTGAGGGCCGTCTTGAGAAGCTTTTTCAGGTGATCTTTCGAGGGTGCAATGTGTGCCGGCAACTCGTCAGGGGTCTCATAGAGCTGGTCGAGATGCCCCTTGTACCTGCACATATTCACATAAGTTCTGACAGCCTCCTCAGGGGTGTCGTAGGTCGGGATGCTGTTCTCAACAAAAATATGTCTCCCTTCCTCAACGTCTTCTCCCCCCATCCACGTTGCGATGACGGGCTTCCAGGCGTTTCTCGCACTATCGGCCACCGCTTGCGCAACCTGGGTTGAAGGGGCAGAATCCGTGGGTGTGTAAATGACGAGCACTCCGTCCACCGTGGGGTCACCGAGGCATATGGTGAGCGCTTTCGTGAACCTGTCGACGGTTGCGTCTCCAAGCACGTCGACGGGATTAGCCTTGCTCCAGTAGGGTGGCAAAAATGCGTTGAGTTGCTTCATGCTCTCGTCGGAGAGTTCCGCCAGTTCCCCACCCAGGTGAATAAGGGCGTCGGTGGCCATCACGCCTGGTCCGCCGGCAGACGTTACTATGGCGAGCCTCGGACCGGCCGGCAACTTCTTCGAATCAAGAACCTCGGCGGCATCGAAGAGCTCCGCTATTTCCCCGACCCTCACAACGCCGGCCCTCCTGAAGGCTGCTTCGTATACCGCGTCGTCCCCTGCCATAGCGCCGGTGTGGGAATGGGCCGCCCTTGCACTCTCTGCAAATCGTCCCGGCTTCAAAATAATGATAGGTTTGCGGCGGGCGAATGCCCGGGCCGCACTCATAAATTTTCTCGCGTTGCCCACACCCTCCATATAGATCAGGATGCTCCTGGTAGCCGGGTCATCGCCTAAGAAATCGATCATGTCGCCAAAATCGACATCGAGCATGGAGCCGAGTGATGCAAACATGCTAAAGCCTATCCCGGCGCTGACCGCCCAATCGAGTATCGCGCTGCCCAGGGCGCCGCTCTGAGAGATAAAAGCGATATTTCCCGGTGGAGCCTTACCCCTGAGAAAGGTCGTGTTGAAATCCAGTGGAGGCCGCACAAAACCGAGGCAGTTTGGTCCAATAATGCGCATTCCATATTTTTTTCTGATCCGGTCGATTTCGCTCTCTAACCGTGTTCCTTCTTCACCAATCTCCTTGAACCCGGCGGAGATTATTACTACCCCGTTTACGCCTGCCTGGCCGCATTCCTCAACCACACCGGGCACTGACCGGGCAGGAGTTGCCACAACCGCCAGATCCACATGCTCAGGAACGCTTGAGATACCGGGGTAGCTCTTCACCTCCAATACCTTATTCGCATGGGGGTTTACCGGAAATATCCGCCTCTCCCTTGATCGGAGCAGGTTCTCAAGGATTGTCCGTCCGATGGCGCCTTCCTTCTCGGTTGCGCCGATCAGGGCTATTGTTTTGGGATCAAACATCACTTGTATGCGGCTCATCGTTCTACCTTACTTTCCCTGTTGCCCGTATCTGTCATAACCTGGATTTCGGGCACAGGTTCCTACCGCTCAATCAATTTCTTGCGGTACTGGACATAGGCGTCGCGCATGGCCACGTAGGGGTCGATCGCTGCCCCTTTGATCGCCTCGTAGTCTCCTATATGGAAGGAGGTGTCATTGACCTTTTCGTGGACATAGAGCCCTACGCCTACCGGGCTGATCCATTCGGAGCTGACGTAGGTCTGAGGTCTCAAAAACCAGTCGCCAATCCACCCGATTGTGTCCCGAGGGCTGGAAGGACCGAGAAGGGGCCATACTACATAGAAGCCAAAACCGACGCCATACTTGCCGAGCGTTTGGCCAAAATCAGCATCGCGGCCATTGATGCCGAAACACTCTGTCGCGCAGTCCCTTAGGCCCCCGACGCCGATAGTGGAGTTGATTAAGAACTTGGCCAGCTCGATTCCCGAGTAACCCGGCTTCCCCTGCAGGAAGTTGTTGACGATGCGGATGGGCGCCCTAAGATTCCGGTAGAAGTTGCTGAACAGGCCCCTGAAGTCCTCCGGCACGACATACTTGTAGCCTTTGGCGGCGGGTTTGAGCAGCCAGAAGTAGAGCTTGTCGTTCACGTGGTACATCGCCCTGTTCCAGGGTTCGATGGGATCGGCAATACGCAGCTCTTCGCCGCCGACATCCTCCGTCACGTTTCCATATTCATCGGACGGCTTCTGCACAGCGGCCGACGGAATAGACCCGGCCTCCTCCACCTGTTCCCCTGCCGCCGGCACATTTACACCAGCGCCGGTATCGGGATCGGGACTATCGGAGGCTGCATGGAGGGGTGTAAGACCAAGAAGCAAAAAGAGCAGGAGAACCAGGCATGCGGTCCATCCCGGCACGCATAGTCTTCTACGGTCACGTCTCGGTCCCCGCTGCCTCATCTCTTGCCTACCTTCTTGCGCAGGGTCTCCAGCAGCATCGAAGGCGGGTTGTTCCCGAGAATCTCCCGGAATTGGCTACGGTAGTTGCTGATCAGGCTTACACCTTCGACCACCACGTCATATACCTTCCACTCGTTATCTTTCTTGATGACCCTGTAGTAAATGGGCGTTTCACCGCCCTTTGAAACGATTACGCTCTGGACCTCCACCGTATTCTCCGAAAGGGGCGCTTCCTTGGTGAAGTTGACCTGCTCGTTGGTGTAGGCAGTGATCTTGTCGACATACGCATCCTTGAGGATAGTCTTGAAAAGCTCGACGAATTCCTTGCGCTGGTCCGCGGCAAACTTGTTCCAGTTGAGACCCAGCGTCCTCTTCGAAAGCTCCACATAATCGAAGAGCTTGTCGGCGGCAACCGTAATCCTCTGCTCTTTCACCTTTTTCCCCGATTCCCCTTTGAGCTTGGGGTCGCGGAGCACATCGAGCACGCCATTGACATTGCTCTTGACGGTATCGAGCGGGACACCTGCAAGAGCAAGGAAGGGAAGCATTAACAGAATCAGAAGCATCAGTCCGGCCGGCCATTTTTTCACGATATCCTCCTTAAGTTACTTGGTCGGTCCTTTCGGAGATTTTTCAGGTTCTTTCTTCACGTCTCCGAAGGCGTACTTGCCGATAAGGTCTTCGATGTCCGCGGGCACGGACGTCTGCGTGATTATCCCCTGCGGCTTCAGGACCGCGCCGGCGCCCCCGGGATCGATCTTCACGTACTTGTCACCGATGAGCCCGGCGCTCTTGATGGTTGCCTCCGCATCGTCGTAGACCTTCACGCCTTTGTTGATTGTCATTCCGACGCCCCCCATCTGCCTCTCCTGGTCTATGCTCAGGCTCGTCACACTGCCCACCTGGATCCCGTAAATTTCGACCGAACTGCCGACCCTCAGTCCGGAGACCGAGGCGAACCTGGCATAAAGCGAGTAGGTGCCCCCTCCAAAGGGCGAAACCTTGCCGAGCTTCACGGTCATATAGCCCACGCATATGAGACCGACCACCACGAAAATGCCGACAGCAGTTTCTATTGAATATTTTTTCATTGCTCGTTGCCTCCGGAACCGCATCGGTGTGTTGCAACAATCTCTTGCTCAGCCCGGGCTTTCTCGATTATCTGATCGATGGTGTCCTCGGGAGAGACCTCTGCAACCCCGGCATGGATGTAAATATCAAAACATGCCGCCCCGCCTATCTCTGCCAGTGCAATGCTTTGAATGCGGTCGATGGCCTCATGCTTCAGCTCCTGCGCAAAGTCCGCTACCAGTCGCCGCGCCTCATCAATGCTCGTGTGAGGGAATATAGTCAGAATCTCATCCCTGCTGTGACGGGCGGAAAAACCCCCGATGGGATTGAAACGCCTGTTCGTGTATTCACCGAGCGCCCTCAAAACTTCCACCGCAGCCTGCGGTCCCAGGGCCTCGTGCAGCAGATTCAGCCGAACGCTGAAAAGCGCCGCTGAAACGGCTGCTACTGTCGCCGTGCCTCCCAGCATCGCCGCATAGTGCACCCTGAAAGCCTCTCTTGAAAGCAAGCCCGTCAGTTCGTCCTGGAACCCCTCAAGGCTCCGGAGAAACTCGTCGATCATGGGAAGTTTCAGCCTGACGGCCTCTTCGTACGTCCCCTCGAAGCCGACCGTTCCCTCCCAAAGGATGACGATCCGATCTGAAATAAAGAACACATCGGGAATGTCGTGGCTGACCATGACGGCGGTAAATCCGAACTTTCTCCGGTAATGGGTGACCATGGAGAGAATCATGTTCTTCCGGATGGGGTCCTGACCCGTGGTCGGCTCGTCAAAGAGCACGATCTTCGGGTCTGTCGCCAACGCCCGCGCCAGGGCTACCCGTTTCTGCATCCCGCCCGAGAGTTCCGACGGGAATTTACCGGCCGCCTCTGTAAGCTCCAACTCCTCGATCCTTTTCAGCGCCCGCTTTTCGATCTCCGCGCTGCTGAAATTGGTCGTCTGCCGCAAGGGGAAGGCCACGTTGTCCAGGACCGTCATCGAGTCAAGGAGCGCATTATTCTGAAACAGATAAGCTATCTGACTCCTGCACGCGTCCCATTCGCTTTTTTTCATTTTGTTCACGGGCTTTCCCTGAAAGATGATCGTACCTTCATCCGGTTTGAGAAGCCCGATTATATGCTTGAGGAGCACGCTTTTTCCGGTACCGCTCTTTCCGATGATCGTGGTAATTTGGTTTTCATAGATGCTGAGGTTGACCTTGTCGAGCACGGTCTTTTCACCGAACCGCTTTGTCACGTTCTTGAATTCTATCAGAGGCGTCTCCATGGCCCATCCTTACATAAGGAATGACGTCACTACGTAATCCGCAACGAGGATCATGACGCATGAGAGCACGACGGCGGAAACCGTTGCAAGGCCTACAGCCTTGGCGCCGTAGCCGTCGGTCCTCATATGGCAGAAATAGCCCTGGAAGCAGCAGATACACGAGACGATCGCACCAAAAATGAGGGCTTTGATAAAACCTCCCCGGACGTCCACCATGCTTAAGGAAGATTGTACACGGTAAAAATACGTGCCCGCGTTTGTTCCTAATAGCAGAACACCGGTGAGATATCCTCCGATAATCCCGATCAGGTCAAAAAAGGCAGTGAGTATGGGAAAGCTGATGATTGAGGCGGCTATCCTCGGGCTGATAAGATACCGTACGGGATCGACCCTCATCGTGTACAGGGCGTCGACCTGCTCAGAGATGCGGAGGATCCCGATCTCCGCAGCCATGCCGGAGCCGGCCCGCGCTGCGATCATGATGGCCGCTAGGACCGGCCCCATTTCCCTCACGAGGGAGAGGGAAATGGCAGACCCGAGGGCCCCTACAGAGCCAAACTTTACCAGGGTGTAGAAAAGCTGCAATCCGAGAACCATACCGGTAAAAAGACCCACCAGCAACACGATCAGGGACGACCTCGCCCCGATATAGAATACCTGCCGTATGATTTCCCGGAGCTGTTTTCGCCGGAAGATGTTGATAAAGGCAATGGAAAAGAAAATGGCCATTGCACCTAAATTGCCAAGCAAACGGAGGGTTCCCCGGCCGATGAGCGTAAGCGCGGTTATCGGAGGGTTCGCGCTGCCTATGCGGTCGAGGGAAGTCATCTGCAGACCCTTGTAAAAAGCGCGCTCTTATGCCTGCCGCAGAACCGAAAATTATCTTGCAGCACGTCCTTGCATGGGTGTGTCGTCGTTTTTATGACAAGGACCACGATCCCCCCTGGTTCCTAATGCCGTTCTTCGTGGTTTCCCCCTCCTTCTCCGCCCCGGTCGTGTCCTTCACCCCGGTCATCATGTCCACCACCCCTATCATGTCCTTCATATCCCCAAAAACATCCCCCGAGGGATACAAGCATCATCACTAATACCGTGAGCATAATGATTCTCTTCATCGTCTCTCCTTATCTTTGTGCCCGCCAGACTTGCGAATTATGTGACCCACCCACACGCCACATAAGGGCCTAGGCTCCGGTCTTCGTCGGAGCCCCCGGTACGGCAATGCCTGGATTGATCGAGCCGTATCGCGGGCGGGCGGACCGGAGTACCGACGCCCGGAAGCGCCGGGCGTCGACGCTCCAGGTTCCCCTAGCGAATGTGGATCGGGAAGACGAGGCTGATGCCCGGCGACTGATACGCGTACGGGTCATAGACGACCGGTGGAGGCGCATAGACAGGGGCCGGATAATAGCCACCACGGTAGTGGCCACGGGCCTCATGCCGGCCGCGCTCCCCTTGGCCGTGGCCTCTGCCGTTATCTCTGGCGAACGCCGGCGCGATGGATATACCGCCGATCATTGAGGCGAAGACGAGGGCCATCACGATCTTGCCGACTATCGACCTAAACTTGCTGGCTTGCGTGTTCGAGGTTCTCATAGTGACCTTCCATTGTTGGAGTTATTCCCTATCGCAAAATAGGGTTTACTGTCTTGTCGTCATGGCGGTTGGGATCATTTGCCCTTTGCCTTCACGCGGCCGTGCTGGCGGAATAACTTATCGGCGCTCTTCTTCTGAGCGTCCGACATGCCGGCATAGAGCGGCTCAAAGGCCGGGATGAATTTCTTGAGGCCATCCGCATGCGCCTCGGCAATTGCGCTGTATGATTTGAGGTCGTCGATAGCGGTCATGGTACCTGCTTTTTCCGACCTCGCCTTGATGAGCGCCTCCATCGTTTTCGCATTGTCCCTCATCACCTGGACGACGTTGTTCCATGGCTCTTCCTGCTCCGGGGTGATCTTGAGCTTGGTATGGAGCTCTTTGATGCGTGCCTCGACGCGGTCGGCCTTTGAGGCTGAACCGGCGGTCGCCATGCCCGGCTCGGGCGAGGCCGCCCGCGTTGGGCTTGCACTTGCGAGAACGATAAACGCGAGGAGCGCCACCGCGACAGCGAGTGCAGCCGGATAAGTGAACTGACAGGCAATTCGTTTCATGATCTGTCTCCTTATAAGGTTAATTTCTGCGTCCCAATACGTAGGGGAGTTTAATGGGAGCGCTCGTTCTCTCCACCCGTTTATGGTAACTATGAATTCTATCAGGCCGTATATTCCTTGTCTGTCCCACAACCGACAATTTTCATGTCATCATTATTGCTATCCGGGGTATCGGGAAATTGTTCTGACGTTAACGATGCAGGGTGCCGCGCGCGGTTCCATCCCTGTAGCACAACAGATGACACGCTCGTATGCGGCCGGAAGTGTCCCGGCAACGCGAAGAGAACACGACAGGGAAGAGCTCACGCCCCACGACGAGGATGGCAACATCGACCGCAAAGGTACAAACTATGGCAGCTCTGTTGATCAACCCTGCCCAGAGGCGAAACTGCCCCATCGCACGAAAGCGGGGGGCCAAAGCAGCGATTGTAATCGCACTTCCCTTCATTTAGCCCTGGCCATTTCCGCGTATCCATCAAATCTTGCTTCCTCTTACGGGTCCAATCCCTGTAGCAAAAAAAACGACACGCTCATGCACAAAAGTGTCACAAAACAATTGTTGGTTCTGCGATAGACACGAGTGATCGTCTGTCGTATCGTAACTACAGGAGGCACGAACCCTTTGGACCATTTTTGTGATTCGGTAGACGCGTGGCGAAATATATCGACACGTCCCTTGGTTTGGCCGATAATAAGGACAAGTGGGATTCCCAGGGCGTCCAACCGGACGATATACCGGAAGAATACGCCATCCGATAGGAAAAAAGAAACAGACAGAAGGCCTGCCAGGCAATAACCTCTGAATAGTGGTATACTTATCAAACATGATCCTCCCTGCCATCGAAGATGTCACCGACTTGGAGCAGACAGATGAAACGAGATAAAGAGCTTAGAGCGTTGAAAGCTTCTGAAACCCGGTACCGGAGACTCTTCCAAACGGCTCAGGACGGCATCCTGATCCTCGACGCGGACACGGGACAGATAGATGACGTGAACCCATTCCTCATAGATATGTTGGGCTATACCTACGAAGATTTCCAGGGAAAGAAACTCTGGGAGATAGGTGGGTTCAAAGACATTCAGGCAAGTAAAGAGGCGTTTACGGAATTACAGGATAGAGGCTATGTGCGTTACGACGATTTGCCGCTGGAAACAAAAGGGGGGCGGAACATCAGAGTGGAGTTTGTCAGCAATGTCTATCGGGTTGACCATCACAAAGTTATCCAGTGCAATATCCGGGATATCACCAACCGAAAACATGCAGGCATCGAAGCTCACGAAGCCGCCGCATACGCCCAGGCAATAATCGACACGGTGCGCGAACCCCTTCTGGTTTTGGACGAACACCTGAAGGTACTCTCGGCGAGCCGCAGTTTCTACGATATTTTCGAAGTATCGCCTGGCGAGACCGTGGGTCACTTCCTCTACGATCTCGGAGATAAACAGTGGGACATCCCTCAGCTCCGGACCTTGCTTGAGGATATACTAAAGAATACCAAACTCGATGACTATGCGGTCGACCACATATTCCCCACCATCGGGCATAAGTTCATGGTTCTCAATGCCCGTCGTATCTACAAGGAAAACGTCGGCACAAAAATGATCCTCCTTGCCATCGAAGATGTCACCGCGTTGAGGCAGAGAGATGAAGTCTTGAAAACGTCTGAAACGCGGTACCGCCGACTCTTCGAAACGGCCCAGGACGGCATCCTGATCCTCGACGCGGACACGGGACAGATAGGTGACGTGAACCCATTCCTGATAGATATGTTGGGCTATACCTACGAAGATTTCCAGGGAAAGAAACTCTGGGAGATAGGTGGGTTCAAAGACATTCAGGCAAGTAAAGAGGCGTTTACGGAATTACAGGATAGAGGCTATGTGCGTTACGACGATTTGCCGCTCACCACAAGAGACGGACGGGAGATTGCCGTAGAATTTGTCAGCAATGTTTATCTGGTTAACCATCATAAAGTCATCCAGTGCAATGTCCGCGACGTTACCGACAGAAAACTGGCTGAAGAAAAACTCCTGAAGGCACACGATGAGCTGGAAGAACGGGTAACAGAGCGGACCGCTCAATTGTCTGAATCGAACAACCTGCTCAAGCAGGAAATCGCTGCACGTAAGATCATTGAAGAAGAACTGAAGCAGTCCCGGGAGCGACTGCGCTACCTCAGCACCCAGTCGCGGAAAGTCAGAGAAAAGGAAAGGACGGCTCTCTCACGCGAACTCCATGACGAATTAGGGCAGGTCTTGACGGGCATAAAAATGGATATCGCATGGATAGGAAGAAGAACACCGGAAGACAATACCATAATCGGTGAAAAAGTGAATTCGTTACTCTCGCTTATCGATGACGCCATCCTTTCCGTACAGAGAATCTCGATGGCATTGAGACCGCCCGCTCTGGACGATTTTGGCCTGCAGGAAGCGATGAAGCTGGCAGCAGAAGATTTCGAGAAAAGGACAAAGGTTGCCTGCGAAATTATTTCGAAGCCACAGAATATAGTCCTCAAAGGGGAAATTTCCACGGAGGTCTTTCGTATCTTTCAGGAAGCGCTTACAAACGTCGCCCGCCATGCAGGTGCTGCGCAGACCGTCACCGTATCCCTGCGGACCGCAAAAGATAAATTCATTATGGAAGTCAGAGATGATGGGAGGGGCATTACAAAAGAACAGATCTCCGATCTGAAGTCTATTGGATTAACGGGCATGCGCGAACGGGCATTTGCCATGGGGGGATCTCTGACCGTTGTCGGCGCGGGGGGAAAAGGGACGACCATCACCTTGAGCGTTCCCCTCGGTGAAGGGAAAGAATCGCCCGACATAATAAAGCGTCACCGGAAGAAACAGCCGGAGGAGGGATGATCGATGCTTCGTATCGTTGTTGCCGATGACCACCCGGTCGTCCTCGAAGGTCTGAAAGAGATTCTTTCGGATAGCTTCGAGGACGCGATAATTGATGGAACCACCGCGGGTTATGAACTCATGAGCAATGTTCAGGAAAATCAGTACGATTTGGTCCTTCTCGATATTTCTCTTCCTGACATAAACGGTCTGGAAGTCCTTAAAGAGTTGAAAAAGATAAAGCCGAAACTCCCCGTCCTTATCGTAAGCATGTACCCCGAGGAGCAATACGCGCCCCGTGCCCTGAAAGCCGGGGCGCAAGGCTATATCACAAAAAGAAGTGCATCGAATGAACTGGTGCTGGCGGTGCGTAAAATTCTGTCCGGCAAGAGATATATCAGCCCGGCATTTGTCGAAAAGATGATGTTCGATTTCGAGTCGGATGTCGAAAAACCTCCGCATGAACTGCTCTCCGATCGGGAGTTTCAAGTGCTCTGTATGATCGGCGGAGGAAAGGCGTTGAATCAAATCGCGGAAGAGCTTCATCTGAGTGCAAACACGGTGAGAACGTACCGTGCTCGCATCCTGGAAAAGATCGGCGTGAAAGGAACCAGCGAATTGATTCATTACGCCATCACGCACCACTTGGCGGAATAGCCCTTTCAGTCAGACAATCATTCATGCCGCGCGCTGCCCGGCGCCCTTGAATCCCGAAAACACGTCTGCCCGGCCACTACTTTTTTCCAATCCCCGTAGTAAAAACGATAACACGACGAGTACCTCCTTCGGAAGCTCATATACGAGATGCTTACGACGATAGACTACGAGGTGAAAGTGGAGGAGAGCGGCGAGAAGGCCGTCAGGACCGTCATCGAGCACCCGGAGGAATTTGATCTCGTCCTTACAGATCTCATGGCCCGATATGAGGGGAGACGAAATAGCGGAAAGAATCAGATCTGTCCGCCCGACCATTCCCGTTGTCGTGATGAGCGGCACACCGGATAACCTCTCCCGCACAACAGGGCGGAGGCGGCAGGTATCTGTAAGGTGCTTTCTAAACCACTCACGATGGGGGAGCTGCGTGAAGGACTCCGAGGAGTTCTCTATCCCACAATTCCGGTTTAGTGCTCGGCCTCCTCCCGCTCCATATCCATGATCGTCTCCGCGAGCATGCGTCCGAGCTCCACGACAAGCGAATCCAATCCTTTCTTTCCTATCTGGAGGACGTGAACCATTCTCGCTGCGAGCTCCCCGTCGCCGTACCTGAGCAAAACCCTTTCTTGCCTTTTTCCTCTGTCTTGTGTCTACTTTCATCGTGGCTCCCTTTCTCTTATGAGATATTGGCCCGTGGATTATCCCACGGTGGGAGCCACACCTTCAATCTTTCAGACTTCAACTAAGAATAGTGCATCGCCCAAAAAGGAGACAGGCTGAATTATGAAAAACAGCCTGCCTCCCCTTTTTGCCTGATACCTCGCGCCTTATGGCGCAGGTATGTTAATGACGGTGTTCACCATCGTAACCGAAGCAACCAGGCTTAACGCTCTGCCGTTCAGCGTCGTTATTGCGGCTTTGCCGGCAGTAGAGAACGTGACGCCTTGCTTGGCAATGATGGTTCCCACCATGGTGCCGCCCGCACATCCGTTAATCGTGGCGGCGCTGTAGACCTGCCAGAAGACGTTCTTCGCCAGGGCGCCGTGGAGCAGGATAACGCTGCGGGGGGCCGTATCGCCCACAGTGAGCGAGCTCCCCATCTGGAAGACCCAGACCGCATTCGGATTCCATTGGGCGTCCAGGTAGAGATCCGAGCCCGTCAGCAGGAACGAGTCCCCCGCGGCTTTATAGACGCCCGGGGGAAGCGTGAGCCCGCCCAGTTGGCCGGCGCCGGGATCGGGATTGGGACCAGGCGGCAACGATGCGAGGTAATTATACGCTATGAGCGCATCGCTTGCGGCGGCGGTTGCGATCGCAAATGAGGCAGCAGTTCCCGGGAGGGGAGTAGCCGTGTAAATTGTCCCGTACACGTGTCCGATATTGGATCCCGTTTCCGTATAGACATTTCCTGTGAGATCGTCGAATCCGGTAACGAGAGTCGGGGCAGCGGTGGTCCCGATATCTCCACGGATCACGGTATTAGTTCCCTGGTTGGTCATCCCGGCCCCACCCCCAAAACCCCCAAAAAGTGAGGCCGATCCAAGGGCGGCCGGCGACGTACAGGTAGGGGTAGTTGTCGCGGTGGTAAAGTACCAGACGTAGGGACTTGCCAGTCCAATACCGGCCAGGTCCTGGGCCCCGGTTGTAATCGTGGCGGTATAGTAATCGGCTTTAAGACTGTCTGTTGGTGTGCCTGCTGGTGTTTCTGTTGGTGTCCAGGTCGCAATCGCAACGTTGTTTGTTGGATCATAGGTGTAGGCGACTGTTCCAACGTAGTAATGTCCGGATGAGTCTTGCACCGTCATGTTTGATGCGGTAAGCGTTGTGGGGTCCATCGCCGTGCTGAAGGTTGCGGAGACTGCCGTGTTGGTACACACTGTGGCACCACTGGCAGGGACTGTGACAGTCACGGTGGGAGCGCCGGTGACCGGGCCCGCACCTGTCTCAAAGCTCCATTGATAGTTACTTGCCAGTGCATTGCCGGGATTAGTCAGGTCCTCGGCCCCGGTTGTAATCGTGGCAATATAGGGAGAATTGGCTAAAAGAACGCCCGCTGCCGGTGTAAAAACCGCAGTGAAGCCGGAGTAGGTCACCGTGCCTGGAACAGCCGTTCCCCCTTGCGTTAAGGTAAATGTTGCCGCGGTGAGCGTTGTGGGGTCCATCGCCTTACTGAAGATTGCGGCGATTTTCGTGTTGGTTCCGACACCGTTGGCACCATTAGCGGGGACCGTGGAAGTCACGGTGGGTGGAGTGGTGTCCGGGGCCGCACCTGTCTCAAAGCTCCATTGATAGTTACTTGCCAGTCCAGTGCCGGCCGCGTCCCTGGCCCCGGTTGTAATCGTGGCAGTACACCAAGGGCCGGCTGCAAGAGTGCCGGTTGCAAGAGTGCTTGCCGGTGTAAAGACCCAAGTCAAGCCATCGCCAGAGTACTTGAAAGTGCCTGAAACAGCCGCTCCCCCTTGCGTTAAGGTAAATGTTGCCGCGGTGAGCGTTGTGGGGTCCATCGCCTTACTGAAGGTCACGGCGATTCTCGTGTTGGTTGCGACACCTGTGGCACCATTAACAGGGGTTGTGAAAGTCACGGTGGGTGGGGTGGCTGGCTGGCCTGGGTGTCCTCCTCCGTGGGTGCATCCTGTAGTTAAAAGAACACTCAGGATTAAGATAAACAAGAAATAACTTTGCCGAGCCTTAAATCTTTTCATAAACCCCTCCTCCTTTGTTTTCCCATCCACACTAGACAAAAAAGAATCTTTTTCATTCTCACCTTCCTTCATGCTCGCTCTCCTTTTGAGAAGGCATTGTTACCATACCCTTCTTTGTGGAGACGGTGGTATTGAAGGCACTGGTCGAGCGAATAAGCGTATACCATAATGCTGTACGTACGATACAGCAGACGGCCATTCGTGTCTGTCGCATAACCAACAATTATTTTGTAGTACTTTTGCAAATGAGCGTGTCGTCTTTTTTGCTACAGGGATTGAACCGGTAAGAGGAGGCAAGATGCGGGCGGCTTCAGCCAACTCTTCGCAGATCATCACATAACGGCCGGACAGCTCCCTGAATCGGCGGCATAGTACATATGGAGGCCTTGAAACAGGGAATGAGGGCGGCCGAGCGCGTCATCTTGGAGGAAGCGGATCGCTACCGGGAAGAGACGGGCAATTGCCCGCCATGAAAGACGGAGCCATAGCCCTGGCAGCATTGCGCATTTGTCGAAAAGATGATGTTCGATTTCGAGTCGGATGTCGAAAAACCTCCGCATGAACTGCTCTCCGATCGGGAGTTTCAAGTGCTCTGTATGATCGGCGGAGGAAAGGCGTTGAATCAAATCGCGGAAGAGCTTCATCTGAGTGCAAACACGGTGAGAACGTACCGTGCTCGCATCCTGGAAAAGATCGGCGTGAAAGGAACCAGCGAATTGATTCATTACGCCATCACGCACCACTTGGCGGAATAGCCCTTTCAGTCAGACAATCATTCATGCCGCGCGCTGCCCGGCGCCCTTGAATCCCGAAAACACGTCTGCCCGGCCACTACTTTTTTCCAATCCCCATAGTAAAAACGATGACACGCTCGTGTGCGCGATAATTCCAAAATAATTGCTGGTTTTGTGACAGACGTGCTAAGAGCACTTGTCGTACTATAGGTGGGAAATTGAAACTCAAAGCAGCGCGGGTTTTATGAGAAAACCATCGGAGGGCTTTTCTTGAACATAGACATGGAGGATTAAAAACATGCACCTAGCTTATTGTCATGAATTAATGAAACAGACTCCACTGGCCCACCATTCCTCAGGAAACACCGTCTTTGAATCCTGTTGCGGCCTAAGGAGGCATACATGACGTTCCTTCACTCAGAGGACTCAATCTTTTCCGAGCCCGAGCCCGAATCCGAGACCCGGGAAGTTCGCGATCCCCTCACGGAGTACCTTCATGAGGTATCGAAGCACTCCCTCATGACAAGGGAAGAAGAACGGGAAATGGCACAACGGGTGCGAACGGAAGGGGATAAAGACGCCTGGCAGAGAATGGTCCTCGCGAATCTCAGGCTCGTGGTCAAGATAGCCTTTGATTACCGCAGCCACCTCGACCTCCTCGACCTCATCCAGGAAGGGAACATGGGATTGGTGCATGCAGTCGGGAAATA
>Ga0208692_1000154_pt1 | contig 66050 bp, 40 predicted proteins | sample June2015DPH_20_1_3_FD_184721 | JGI IMG/M metagenome (GOLD analysis project Ga0208692, IMG submission 184721) | Peatland microbial communities from SPRUCE experiment site at the Marcell Experimental Forest, Minnesota, USA - June2015DPH_20_100... | ecosystem: Environmental > Terrestrial > Soil >... | reverse complement strand
TACTTGCCATCCGTGGCCTCCTGTTGGTGGGTGATTTAGACACCACCATTCTGACAGGAGGTCACGTCTTGCGCAAATGCTGTAAATACAGTTCTGGCGCGGAGTTACGCTTAAGTTGATGCCATTAGGGACGGAGATGGAATGAGCGTCGGGTTCCGGATGCAGGATACGACGCCATGAAGCGCGCATTGCTAAGCGACCAGGTACCCAATCTGCTGATACTTCAATATAGCGACGACTGGCTGGTGAAAAACCTCCTTTTGGTGCCTTCCTTTTTCTTTTCGGATGCTGCAATACAGAAACGGCCTCCCTTGGCTTCCACGGCGAGACGAGCGGGCTGGGTGGGGTGTAACATAGTCCTAAGTAAAATCGCCGACGAAGGTAAAATCCGACTCGTCGTTAATGAGTACGCGGTTCCTGCTGAGGCCGTACGAGCCGCGTACAACCGCGTTCGACGAATCGCCCGTTTGCCTGTGAGGCTGCGCGGGTGGACACTTGATGTCCTCAGACTGATCCGTGGCATCGGGTCCGCAGAGTTCGACCTCAATCAAGTCTACAGCTTTGAAGGGGAACTTTCGTCGCTACATCCGAACAACCTTAATATTCGTCCGAAGATACGGCAGCAGTTGCAGGTGCTGCGCGATCTCGGTTTCGTTCAGTTCTTGGGCCGCGGCACGTACGTGCTGAAATCGTAATGCCCGGCGGGGCACAGAATCGGCCCGTTCGTTCCAACACGCTTTCCAAGAAGCCCGTCATGTTTGGCATTCCCGAACGCCTCTCGTAATCCCCACAGCTGCGAACCTTTGGACGGCTCCAAACTGAAGCCGCGACCGCGCCCGCAAACCTCGCGCCGCAGTTCCTGACGCCGGGCGGGCAGCTCGAACTAAGCCGCTGCCCAACCTGCCCTTGCCCTTGACCGGGTGCTCGCAGCAACCTATCCTTGCCGAACTTCCGGTTGCGCCGCCGGTGCGGCGCACGGCCCTTTATGACCGATCCGCCGGCTGTTCCACGGTAGGAACGCCGCTGGCGATCAGGTGTCTGGGAGATTGTTTCGATGTCCATTACGGCTGAGCAGAAGAAGCAAACCGTTCTCGAGTTCAAAATCCACGACAAGGACACGGGTTCGCCCGAGGTGCAGATCGCGCTGATCACCAAACGCATCGAGCAGCTGCGCCAGCACTTCGACGTGCATAAAAAGGACCACTCCTCGAGGCGGGGATTGCTGAAGCTGGTCAGCCGGCGCAATCAGCTACTGAAGTACCTGACGCGCGAAGATCGGGCGCGGTATCAGCAGGTGATCAACCGGCTGGGCCTGCGGAAATGAAATAGCCATGTGCGGGCACGGCGAGGCCGTGCCCGTTTTATTACACGCCTTGCGACGACTGCATCATTCGGCCCCGGCGGGGCAGTCGCTCGAAAGGTCAGCCACAGATGCACACACCCGGGGAGGAACGCCGTGGGGCGGTTCCTCCATGGATCTGTCCATCTGTGGCCGCAAAGATTCGTCCGGGGCCGGATGAGGACTATTTTTCATGCAAGCCATTCGAGTTGATCGGCAGCTCGGCGGCCGGACGCTGGCGATTGAGACCGGCACCTACGCCAAGCTCGCCGGTGGTTCGGTCACCGTTCAGTACGGCGATTCGCTCGTGTTCGGCGCGGTGGTTCGCGCCGCCCCGCGCGAGGGGATCGATTTCTTTCCGTTGCAGGTGGATTATCGCGAGCGCCGCGCCGCCGCCGGAAAATTCCCCGGCGGGTTCATGAAGCGCGAGGGCCGGCCCACCACCAAGGAAATCCTCACCGCCCGCCTGATCGACCGGCCGCTGCGGCCGCTGTTCCCCAAGGGGTTTGTGGACGAGGTGCAGATTCAGCTCAACGTCCTTTCGTTCGACGGGGAAAATGATCCGGACATTCTTTCGGGCATCGCGGCCAGCGCCTGTGTCGCCCTCAGCGACATTCCCTTGGCCACGCCCACGGCCCACGCGCGCGTCGGGCGCGTCGACGGGCAGTTGATTCTGAATCCCACGGTCGAGCAGCTCGAGCTGAGCGACATGGACCTGGTCGTGTCCGGCACCAAGCATTTCGTCAACATGATCGAGCTGGGCAGCAAGGAAGTGAAGGAGGACGACGTCGCCGACGCCGTCGAGTTCGCCCACAAGGCGATCATCGAGATCGTCGGCATGATCGAGGAACTTGTGGCCAAGGCCGGCAAGCCCAAGGTCGCCGAGATACAGCAGCGCGATCCGGCCCTCGTCGACGCCGTCCGCGCCCGCGCCGTGGAACAAATCCGCGAGGTCAAGGGCAAGGCCGGCAAACAGGACCGCGCCGAGACCATCGCGGCCGTCCTGGAACAGGCGATTCTTGAATTGGCCCCGCCCATCACCGACGCCAACGCCAGCTATTTGGCGATCGTGGCCCAGCGGAAGAAGGAGAAGGAAATCCGCGAGATTTTCGTCGAGGTCGAGGAGGAGGTGACGCGCCAGGCGATCCTGGCCGGCGTGCGCCCCGACGGCCGCGACTACCACAGCGTCCGTCCGATCACCTGCGAGGTGGGCGTTGTGCCGCGCGTGCATGGTTCGGCGATCTTCACCCGCGGCGAAACCCAGGCCATGTGCACCGTTACCCTGGGCACCAGCAGCGACGAGCAATTGGTCGACGGGCTGATCGACGAGTACAGCCAGAAGTTCATGCTGCATTACAACTTTCCCAGCTACAGCGTGGGCGAGGTGCGTCCCATCCGCGGGCCGGGCCGGCGTGAGATCGGTCACGGCGCCCTGGCCGAACGCAGCTTGCTCGCCGTCCTGCCCAGCATCGAGCAGTTCCCCTACACCGTCCGCGTCATCAGCGATATTTGGGAATCCAACGGTTCCAGTTCCATGGCCAGCACGTGCGGTGGCTGCCTGGCCCTCATGGACGCCGGCGTCCCCATTACCAAACCCGTCGCCGGAATCTCCATCGGCCTGGTCAAGGACCCAGATCGCTCCGTGCTGTTGACGGACATCATCGGCGAGGAAGACCACTTCGGCGACATGGATTTCAAGGTGTGCGGCACGCGCGACGGCGTCACCGCCATCCAGCTCGACATCAAGACCGAGGGCCTGGATCACAAGATCATCCGCGAGACGCTGCACCGGGCAAAAGAGGCGCGCTTGACCATCCTGGACAAGATGCAAGCCGTGCTGCTGGCGCCGCGGCCCGAAATCAGCAAGTACGCTCCGCGCCTGCTCATCATCAAGATCGATCCGGAAAAGATCGGCAAACTCATCGGCCCGGGCGGCAAGAACATCAAGAAACTCCAGGAGGACACCGGCGCCCAGATCGACATCGAAGACGACGGCACGGTGTTCATCAGCTCGGTTGATCAAGCGGCGGCCGAGAAAGCTCGCGACCTCGTCGAGGCGATGACCGCCGAAGTGAAGGTCGGAAAAATCTACCCCGGCAAGGTCGTCAGCATCAAGGAGTTCGGCGCCTTCATCGAGATCGCGCCGGAGACCGACGGCCTGTGCCACGTTTCGGAGCTGTCCGACCGCTACGTGCAGAACGTCACGGATGTGGTGAATATCGGCGATGAGGTGCGCGTCAAGGTGATCCTGATCGACGATCAGGGCCGGATCAAGCTCAGCCGTCGGGCGGCCATGAAGGAGGAAGGACTGAGCGACCCCGAGTCCGTCGGCGCGGCCGCGCCAGAAGGCGAAGGCGAGGGCCACGCTCAAGGCGGCTACGGTGGCGGCGGGCAAGGGTATGGCCATGGCCGCGGACATGGTGGCCCGCACCGCCACGGCGGCGGTGGTGGCGGCGGCGGAGGAGGGCGCGGTGGAGATCGCGGCGGCGGGCGCGGCGGCAGGGGCGGCGGCGGCGGTCGCGGCGGCCACGGCGGCCCGCGTAGCGACGACCGTCACTTTAACGGCTGATCCGACAACCATTTGCCTCCGGCCGCCTGCTCGTGGGCCGGGCTTCAGGTTGACCTGTAAACCGCGTTCATCGGAGGGACAACATGGCGGGGTACAATGCCGGCCCCAATGACCTCCGTTCGTCTTCAGCACCTTTGCAAGCGTTTTGGTGCTGCCACCGTCGTCGACGATGTGGATGCCGATATCGCGCCCGGGGAATTGTTTTTTCTACTGGGTCCCAGCGGCTGCGGCAAAAGCACCCTCCTGCGCTTGATCGCCGGATTGCTTCAGCCGACACGCGGGCGGATTTTTTTCGGCTCACGCGACGTGACCGACCTGGACACCCGGCGCCGCAACGCGGTGATGTGCTTCCAGAACTACGCCCTGTGGCCGCACATGACCGTGCGCCAGAACATCCGCTTCGGCCTGGACGTGCGGGCGGCGCCGGCCAGTGGGCAGCGCGTCGAGGAAATCCTTCGTCTGGTGCAATTGGAACCATGGGCGGATCGCAAGCCCGCGGCCCTGTCCGGCGGACAGCAGCAGCGCGTCGCCCTGGCGCGGGCGTTGGCCGTGCGGCCGGATTGCCTGCTGTTGGATGAGCCGCTGTCCAATCTGGACGCAAAACTGCGCCAGGAAATGCGCGGGGAAATCCGCCGCATCTGCAAGTCCGCGGGTCTGACGACGATTTACGTCACGCACGATCAGAAAGAGGCCATGTCCGTGGCCGACCGCGTGGCGGTCATGAACGAAGGCAAAATCATCCAGATCGGCACGCCCACCGAGCTCTACCACAAGCCGCGGCGAGCTTTCGTCGCGGATTTTTTGGGTCAGACCAACCTGATTTCCGGCGTCGTCGTCGGCCGAGACGGCTCAACCGTCAGCGTGCAGACGGCCCTGGGTATTCTCCTGGCGCATGGCGACGAGGCGCTGCCCGATCACGTGACGCTGAGCGTCCGGCCGGAGCGGATGAGGTTGCTCCGTCCCGCCGACAAAGCCGAACCGGCCGTCAACCGCATCCCGGGCAAGATCGTCGAGTCCAGTTTTCTAGGCGAAGCAACGCAATACGTCCTGGCCGTGGGGGGGCAGCGCTTGACGGTGATCGGTTCATGCCCGCTGCCCGACGGCGTAGCCGAAGCGGTCATTCAGTTCGATCCGCGGGACGCGATTGTCCTGCCGGAGTGACGCGTGCGCCGATACGGGTTCATCTTCGCGTTTCTTGTCTTGCTACTGGCGCCGCTGGCGGTGCGGTGGATGCACGGCCAGGCCGCCTGGTCGGGCGAGCAGGCCGCCGAGTTGCGCTTGGTCGTGATCACCCCGCACGAGCAGGACGTGCGCAACGAGTTCCGCTGGGCGTTTTCGGATTGGCATCTGAAAACCTACGGCCAGCGCGTCGCGTTGGAATACCTGACTCCCGGCGGCACCAACGACATCAAACGGCAGCTCGACATGATGTACCGCCGCATTCGCGCCGACCACGGCGGGCAGTTGCCGGGCGAAGATCAGATCCACGTCGGCATCCAGATGGCTTGGGGCGGCGGCGACTATTTCTTCGATAGAGAACTCAAGCCCCTGGGCATCTTGCGGCCGCTGGACATCGACCCGCAAACGCTGGCCGAGGTATTTCCGCAGCCGACCTTGGCGGGCGTCAAGCTGTACGATCAGGACAAGGACGCCGCCGGCCATCCGCTGCCGCCGCGCTGGGTTGGAGTGTGCCTGAGCAGTTTCGGCATCGTCTATAACCCGGATGTGTACCAATCGCTGCACCTGGCGCCGCCCAAGACGTGGAGCGACCTGGCCGACCCGCGGCTTTTCGGCGCGTTGGCCCTGGCCGATCCCACGCACAGCGCCACGGCGTCCGTCACGTACATGGCGATCCTGCAGCGCGCCATGGCCGATGCCGAGGAGGAATTTTTCGCTCGCCCGGAAAACCGCGGGCTGCCGCCGGGACAACTGATGGACACGGCCCAGTATCAGCAGGCCCTGGACGGCGGTTTTGCCCGCGGAATGCGCCGCATGATTTTGATCGCCGCCAACACCCGCTACTTTGAGGATGCTTCGTCCACGGTCCCGACGGACGTGGCCGGCGGCGACGCGGCCGCGGGCACGGCCATCGATTTTTACGGACGCGCCACCGTGCAGATCGTCGGCCCCCAGCGCGAGCGGTTCGTCGTTCCTCAGGCCGCCACCATCATCAACCCCGACCCGGTCGCCATCCTCTACGGCACGCGCGGCCGGCAGCTCGAGCTGGCTCAGCATTTTGTCCAATTTCTTTTGAGTCCCGAGGGCCAGCGGCTGTGGATTCTGAAGGTCGGTCAAACCGGCGGCCCACGCGTACGGCCGCTGTGCCGGCCGCCTATCCGCCAAAGCGTCTACGTTGACCGCAGCGGATGGGCGGATGATGTGGACTACTTCACCGCCGCCGGCAATTTCAACACCCGCGGACAGTGGATGGGGATGATGACCGACCTGCAGTGGATCTGGGCCGCGGCGTGGATCGACGACCGCGACGATCTGCGGCAAGCCTGCGGCCGCATTCTGTCCGTCTCCGATCCATTGCGCCGCTCGGCATTGCTTGAGGAACTATCCGACATTCCCATGACGCGCAGCGAGCTGACTCAACTGACGTCGCAGCGCAAAGGGATCGAAGCCGACCCATCGGCGGATGCCGAGTTATGGAAGGCCCAGCAGCGCATCGCGTGGGGCGAGAAATTCCGCGAGCACTATCGCCGGGTCGCAGCCGAAGCAACGAGTCCATGACGATGAACAGCATTAACTCGAGATTGATAGCTGCGGGCGGCAGCCCGCAGAAGCTTGCCCGGTCCGCCGCCATGCTCGCTCTGTACGGCTTCTTCGCCGTTTTCCTGCTGTGGCCGATTTGGCAGGTGGTCCGCGTCGGCTTCGTGGGCAAGGACGGCCATCTCACGCTCACCTACGTCCGCCTGATTTTCTCCAATCCGGTGCTGGTCCAGGGCCTGATCAACGCCGCCGCCGTGGCCATTGCGGTGACGCTCTTGTGCCTGATCGTTTCCATGCCCCTGGCGATTCTGAGCGTGCGGTACGAATTTCCCGGGCGGGCGGTGCTGGGGGGATTGCTGCTGGCCCCGCTGGTATTGCCGCCGTTCGTCGGGGCCATCGGCGTGCGTCTGCTCCTGGGCCGACTGGGTCCGCTGACCGTCTTGCTGGGCATGGGCCGCGGCGCCGGTTTCGACTGGCTGGGCAGGTTCCGCCTCGCCGGCATCATCCTGGTCGAAGCGCTGCACTTGTACCCGGTGCTGCTTCTGAATCTTCAGGCGGCGCTGGCCAACATCGACCCGGCGATGGAGCAGGCGGCGGCGAATCTGGGCGCGGGGCGATGGACGATTTTCCGCAGGATCACCTTGCCTCTGATTCGTCCGGGCCTGTCGGCCGGGTGCACGCTGACGCTGATCTGGAGCTTCACGGAGCTGGGCACGCCGCTGATGTTCGACTACAACACGATCACGCCGGTGCAGATTTTCCGGCAGATCACGGACATCGCCGCCAGTCCCTTGCCGTTCGCGCTGGTGGTCGTGACCCTGGCGGTGTCCGCGGGGCTGTACCTGATCGGCAAGGCGCTGTTGGGCAGAAGCTCCGATGCGGCGACGACCAAGGCGGCGACGGCGGCGATCGTGCGTCCGTTGCGCTCCTGGCGCGCAGCTGCGGCCGCGACTCCTTTCGTCGTCACGCTTCTTTTGGCCCTGTTGCCGCACATATCGGTGGTGCTGACCAGCCTGACGACGACGGGCCAGTGGTATCGCTCGGTTTTGCCGCGAAGTTTCACGCTCAGCCATTATGGAGCGGCGCTGTTGGATGACCTGGCCATGCCCAGCGTGCAGAATTCGGTCCTGTACGCCGGCGGCGCGACGGTGGTGGCGATGGCGGTGGGGCTGGGCGCGGCGATCACCATCGCCCGCGGCAACCGGCGCCACGCGGCGATCATCGACATCCTGTGCATGCTTCCCCTGGCGGTGCCCGGACTGGTCCTGGCGTTCGGGTATTTGGCCGTCAGCGTTTCCCTCCAGCAGCGCTACGGCGCCAGCTTGCCCCTGTGGCTGAACGTGCAGGAGCAGCCGGTGCTGTTTTTGATCATCGCTTATGCGACGCGGCGCTTGCCGTACGTCGTGCGCTCCGCGGTCGCCGGCTTGCAGCAAACCCCGCGCGACCTGGAATTGGCCGGCGCCAACCTGGGCGCAAGCCGCCTGAGAGTTCTGCGGAAGATCACCATCCCGCTGATCGGGGCGAACCTGATCGCCGGGGCGCTGTTGGCGTTTGCGTTTTCCCTGTTGGAGGTCAGCGACTCACTGATTTTGGCTCAGCGCTCGGCGTATTTTCCCATCACCCGGGCCATTCTGGAACTTGCCCAGCGTCTTGGGGATGGGCTGTACGTTGCCGCGGCGCTGGGCGTGTGGGCGATGTTGCTGCTGGCGCTGGCGTTGTCGGCGGCGTACGGGCTGATGGGCCGGCGGCTGGGCGCGATGTTCCGAACCTAGGAGCCGGCGTCTACAATGGCCTTGGCGAGGTGACGGATGCGGATGTGGCCCAAGGGAATCTGGCTGATCGCGCTACTATTGGCCGGTTGCGGCGGGAGCAATCCCCAGCCGGTGTCGCCGGAGGAGTTTTATTCCCGCCACAACCTCAGCGAAGCGCCGATGTCGGTGACGGACCAGCCGGGCGTGGTGCCTCAGCGGGACGTGCAGGCCGAGCCGCCGGCGCCGCCCCTGGTGCCGATGGGCGGTAGCGCGGGGATTTCCGAAACCGTGCGCCGGACCTTCCCGCAGCCCGGCGAGGTGGAGGGCGTGGCCACGCGCCCGTCCGTGGCCGCGACGACCGGCCCGACCACCGGCCCGACGACCGGGCCGACGACCCTGGCGTCCACTCGCCCGGCGCTTCCGGGCGGTCAGTACATGGAGCTGGGCACCGTCGTCGCGGTCGTCAACGGCACGCCGATCTTCGCCAACAAGGTGCTTCGCCGCGATGCGACGGTGCTGGGCGAGTTGGCCCGCCAGTATGACCTCCGCCGGTTTCAGGTCGCCGCGCGCGACCGCATCGACAAGACGACGCAGGAACTGGTCTACGATGAGCTGCGCTATGCCGCCGCCGAGCGGACGCTGGAATCCAAGGACAAGGAGCTGGCGGCGATACTCACCGAGCGCTGGCGCACGCGCAAGATCACCGAAGCCGGCGGTTCGCTGGAAGTGGCGCGCCGCCGCGCCCTGGCCGAAGGCGAGGATTTCAACGAGCAGGTCGAGGACCAGCATCGCTTCTACTTGGTGCAGATTTACCTGACGCGCAAGATCGAGCCGCGCGTGCAGGTCACCGCCGGCGACATGCGGCGCTATTACCAGGCGAACCTGGCGAGCCGTTTCAGCCAGCCCGACAAGGCCGTCGTCTGGATTCTGCACACCGATCCGTCCGACCTGGGCCGGGCCCTGGCGATGGACAAAATCCACGATTTTCGCCGCCGTGCCCTGGCCGGCGAGGATATGGCCGGCCTGGCCAAGCTGCAGAATTCCCCGCTGTTTGCCGAGCCGCGCACCGTCGAGCGCCACAGCTTCGCCCTGACGAACGTGGAGGATCAAATCTGGACGATGAATCCCGGCGACGTCAGCGACGTGATCGAGGATCGCGGTGGATTCTACGTCGTCAAGCTGGTCAGCCGGGTACACGGCGGCGTGCGCAGCTTCGAGGACGAGGCGGTGCAGGATGAAATCCGCCAGACCCTGCGCGGCGAGCAGCTTCGCAAGCTGGAACAAGAGGACGTGCAGCGGCTGCTGGAGAACGCGGTGGTGCGCACCGATCCGCAGATGATCGACGCCGCCGTGCAGATGGCGATGGAGAACTACCCGCGCTGGGCCAAGCCGTAACGCAAAAAAGCAAACCACGGAGGCACGGAGACACGGAGGCGCTGTTCCCTCTACTGATCTACTGTCTATTGCTCAACTGCTCACGCGCAGCGCGTGCCTCCGTGGCTCCGTGGTTCACCCGAATTGCCGCAAGCCCATCTCAAGCCATTTGTGGAAATCTGTGCCTGATGTGTGGCGCAGATTTGGTGTCTTGGCGGTACCAAATTACGCCCGCCCCTCAGTATTGGGCCCATCACGCGTGCCGGTGTCGATGCCGTGTGCTGTCCTTTTTAACCACCAGTCCGGCGGAAGTTTTTTCAAACAAGCATTCAGGTCGAATGGATAGATGCCGAATTGATCCAACGGTTCGAATTGTATTCGTGCTCCCTGGGCTTGGGTTACGTAAATGCCTGATCCAGAATCACAACTACCGAAGGCCGCGCGCCATCGCGGTGCACGTGTTGTAGAGGGATCCCTCCAGTCCTTCTTGTTGACAACTACATCGACAGCGGCCTGCTCCATTCGGTGTATTACAGGGAAGGCATCTCGCTCTAACAGAAATGACTTTCGACGGTCGGCATGCGTCAAGGGTCCCCTTATACGTAGCCAGTTCTCGATTTCCGGAAGCGTATAACCCTGCTGCGTTCCGGAAAGATAAGTTCCGAGCGGTCCAGCGAGTTTCTCGCAATCCAGCTTAAATGCGCGCTCAAAAACGCGAAAAAACTCATGAAACTGACCACTTGCGTGGGGGTTAGCTCGAGCTTCCGCCAGCAGAGCCAGACCATCGCTTCGATCGACGCATAGTTGCTCAATGATTGAGAACGGGATTTTGGGACGTCCCGCCAACCTGCTCGAATGTCGCCGCGCGATTCCAGAGTGTAGATCTAACCAAGCGCGCTCGTCGCCCACATCCGGGATAAATGCGAGACACGGGTCGGGAGAGCGGATAGAACGTCGCGTGCGAGTCGCCACTGAAACAGCATCCACAGCCAATTCCAACTGCTCTTCAAGGTGTCGGCGGACGTCGTCAGTCGGAATCAGTTCCCCGTTTGCATTCGATATCGGCGGCGAAGTCAGTTTGCATTGACATGTGAGAAACACGTGCAATGCCGTCCCGTCAAAGCCGGAGGCAAACGTTTCTACTGGAAGTGAGCCAAATCTGAGGGCGGCATTCGTCCATTCCTCTGCCCGAAGAGGCTCGAAGCGGGCAATAATCATTCGCAACATACGCACGTGAAACCTCCGAGCGTTCGGTCATCCGGTTCGCCGGTATCGCCCCGATAGATTGGCAGATCATTATCCGGCGATTGCGCGGCCCGTTCAATCGGGTGCATTTCGCTCGTTTTGCGGCAGAAATGCCGCTGAATTCGCTCAAACTCGAGCAAAACCCGTGAACCTTTGAGCCAAATTCGGTCGATTTGGGCGCGCTTGCGCGGCCCGGGGACCCAGCGGATACCCCCGTGGCGCGGTCAAAAATGGAAAGCAGAACACAAGCCCCTATGGTCCTCACGGGAGTGAAAGTTTTTGTCCATTCGCCGCTCGCAAGCCCAATGCGAGCGGGTCATTGCGCGAAAAAATCGCGGCCGAGCGGCCCAATTACAGTTCGAATCGCAACTCTGACCTCTAAGAATTCTTTGAGAAAAACTCAAATTCGCAATCCAAGTCGTGGATCGACGGGGGATTGAAGCGGTTTCTTAACGTACGCGGGAAGAGACCGGCCCGAGGACGGGCCGGCTCAGGCTCGAAAGGACGCGGATCTAGTCAGTCGGACCTACACGGCGAAATGCCAACCCAGCGAGGACGGGCCGGCTCTTGCTCGAAAGGACGCGGGTCTGGTGTATCCGAGTGACACGCGGGAATGCTAGCCGAGCGTGGCCGGGCCGATGGTCTTGACGATGCGCTGTGCGACTTCGACGGCGTGCAGGCCGTCCTCGGCCGAGACCACCGGGCGCGAGCCGTTCTTCACGGCGTCGACGAACGCGTCCAGCTGCGCCCGCAGCGGCTCGACGTCGTCGATCTGCAACTCCTCGATGTGAACCAGGTCCTTGTAGTTGAGCTGCGAGAGGTCTTCGACTTCGCCGGCGCGGATTTGGGCCACGGCCCGGCGGATGGCCTCGATGTTGCCTCCGCGGCGGATCACCGTGCCGTGCCGCTTTTGATAATCGATCGAGACGTACGCGTCCGTGCAGAAGACGCGCATGCGCCGGTCGGTGCGCATGGCCAGGCGGCTGGCGGTGAGGTTGGCGACACAGCCGTTGGCGAAGGTCAGCCGGGCGTTGCAGATGTCCTCCACCTCGCCGATGACGCTCACGCCGATGGCGTCGATCTTGCTCACCGTCGATTCGGCCAGGTTCAGCACGATGTCGATGTCGTGGATCATCATGTCCAGCACGACCCCCACGTCGATGCTGCGGAAGGTCATGGGACTGATGCGCGTCACCTCCAGGAATCGCGGACGGATTTGCAGCCGCGACATGGCGCGGATGGCGGGATTGAACCGTTCGATGTGGCCCACTTGGACGGTGGCGTGGTTTTTCCGGGCCAGTTCCACGATGCTCTTGGCCCCGGCGATGTCCTTGGCCAGCGGTTTTTCGATCAGGCAGGCGATGCGGCGGCCCAGGCACTGCTCGGCGATGGGTAGATGATGCTGCGTCGGCACGGCGATGACCACCGCATCGGCGCCGGCCAGCAGTTCTTCCAGGGTGGATTTGACCGGGAGTGCGAACTCCTCGGCGACGGCGGCCGCCGCGTCGGGGGCGATATCGTAGAGGCCGACGACCTGCACGCCGGGGGTCTGGCCACAGACCCGCGCGTGAAGCCGACCCATTCGTCCACAGCCGATTACGCCCAAGCGCAGCGGGCGATTGCCGGAAGCAGAGGCAGGCGTTGACACGCAGGTTAGTTTACTGGAAGCGGCAGCAAGTGGCACGCCCCCCGCGGCGATTCTGCCGATGCGTGCGGCAAAAAAAGCCCGCGCCAAGTGGCGCGGGCGTTGCGCTTCGGAAATGACCGGCGTTTGGCCCCGTTTTAGGCGGCACGACGGCGACGGCGGCGGAGTGACGCGGCGATCAGGCCGATGCCGAGCATCGTCGCGGCGCCCGGTTCGGGAACGGATGCGAACGACCAGGCCAGGCCGTACGGAACCGCCGCGGCGCCGATGCCGCCGGGGGCAACGACGTCCAATTGATAATTGCCCGCCGCCAGCCCGACGAGATTGCCCAACCCGTCGGTCGGCAGGTCATAAATGTGCTCCATGTTGTCCAGGTTGCTGTTGGAAAAGCCCAACTCCAGCAACGTGCCGTTGGGATTGACCTGGAAGAAATAAAGGTCCAAGTCCGCCGGCGCTGCCGTGGCATTAAAGGTGGAAGTCGTGGCGGCGGTGCCGCTGACCTGGAACGAGTTGCCGGCTCCGGGATTATTGATCGTCACGGGAGCGTCCCAGGCGAGCGAGGCCGAGAAGGCGGCGGTGGGAGAGCCGCCGTAGCTAAAGTTGTAGGTGTACATCGTGTTGGCCGCGGCATTGGCGGCGACGGTTTCATAGTCCCAGCCGATGGGCAGGACATTGGCCGCGCCGGGTGCGCCGGGGCCTTGTTCGCCGGCGGCGTAATTGGTCAGACTGTGCAGAAGATTGAGCTGGCCGGTGCCAAGCTGCGGATCAAGCCCGGACTGCGCCTGGGCGGACGTAGGCCCAACCGCCAAGGCCAGCAGCGGCGCCGGAAGTGCCTTGGCGCCTTGGAGCACGCCGGATCGAGTCCAAGCCGTGCCCGTGGAGCGAGTCAGAAGAGTGCCGTCGACGTTGTATTTCGACGCGCCGTTCATAAGGATCGCCTTAAGGACACGGTGATCCAAGGGATCGGTGGCGTTTCGGGAGAAGGCGAAGTTGCCGATGTTGGAGTTGGCGTTGGTGGCCGTGGCCAGCAGCCCGTACTGTGAGACCACCGCGCCGGCGCCGGCCACCAGGGGTGCGGCAAAACTCGTCCCCGCCAGCGTTGAACTCTGCACAAAATCCCCCGCCCCCAGGTTGGCGCCGGGATTCGACGGGGGCGTACCCGCGATAAACGGCGCCGTGTTGTCGCCGGCACTGCCGTTCGCGGCCGAGCTTGCGCCGCCGTTAAACGAATCCTGGTCGTAAAACTTAACGCCGCCCCCATTGGTGGATGAATACTGAAATTGTCCGCCCGCCGTGGTTTGGAACTGGTTGTCAAACGCCGGCAGGGCGTTGAAGGTGCCGACGTTGCCGGCCCCTGGCCCGGCGTCGCCGCCGGGAGCGACAAGAGTGACACCGATCCGCCCGTCGGAGGTGCGGTTGGCGTTGACGAACCCGTTGGTGGAGACGTTGAGGTTGGCCGCCGCCTGGTCGTAAGACGTGCGCGAGCCCGTCGCGCCGACGGTGATGCCGTTATACGCGTCGGCCGGAGTGTCCACCTCGGCGGCAGCCTCGTTGCCGGCGACGGTGAACAGGACGTTGTACCGCCCCGCAGCCCAGTCCAGGAACTGCGAACGAATGCTCTGGCCATTGTTATTTGGGGTGACGTTGGCTCCCAGGCTCAGGTTGACGATGGACGCCCCATTCTGAATGGAGCGCTGAATCAGGTCGGCATAACCATTGGGTGCGTTCGCGGCGCCGGTGATTCCGGCCTCCTGGACCACGGCGCCGGGGGCGATACCCGTGTCGACCGCCGCGTTGGTGCCTTGGCCCACGACCACGCCAGTGACCTCACTGGCATGATTGTCGACGACTAAGCCAGCAGGATAGGGATTGCCTCCCGGCCCGCCGGCCGAATTCACGCCACCGGCCGGCAGGATGTTGCCCACAAATTGAAAATCCTGAACGTGGGAGGAAGGAAGATCGGGGTTGCCGTTGGGCAGCGTCGAACCCGGCGAGGTGTTCACATTTGCGCTGGACAGATTCGCCAGCCCGCCTCCGGCCTCGATGTCCCCGACGGTGACCAATTCTCCGTTGAGTGGGCCGAAAACGCCGAAGGTGCCGAACCCACCGGCCGTCAACGTGGCGGAGTCGGCTTGGACCGCGGTGTTCTGAGGCTGATCACCCCGAGCAGCCGCCGCCGAAATGATAAGAATCGCTCCCACCAGGGCGGCTGCGCCGCACCATGATCGTCGTTGCATCATGCTCCACCTACCTTTTTCTAGGTCTTCGCTGAACCCTTCCGGTCATCCAGATAAACACCCAACTGCTCAGTAAACCGCAAGAACCGCAGAAACACAGAAAAGCCGAGGTGCAAATTAACGCCGTACACCCAGCACCTCGTTGCGCAGTCCTATAACCGCGCTTTCGGTTAAAAGCAAGAAAAAAGTGGTCAATTCAACATTCGATAAATTGGCGATTTCTGTCCAGAAATGCGGTTTCTTTAACAGTGTCAGCGATAAAGATTGATTTTTCGCATAACTTCGCGGGCCATAGTCCTCGGACGGCTTTCCTTAAACGCGACACCTCGGGAGCATATTGCGTCGCAAAATTTTGGAATTTCTATCTTTTGGTGGGCTGGTGGCGGTGGCGATCACAGGGTGGGGGGACAAAAACCCCAGCCGCAGCGTCGGATGCTGCGGCTGGCAGGGGTGCGATGTGATTCGGTATCTAGGGCCTTGTCAGGCGATTCTCTTGGCGACCTTTCGCACAAGTCCGACGCCGCCCAACAGAGCCATCAATGCCAGAGTTCCGTAGGCCGCGTTGGGTAGCGGCACAATATTCCCGCCTTGGATGCTCTGGGTGATGCTCACTTGCAGGTTTCCGCTGGGTCCAATGGACTGGTCCCATTCGAAAGCAAAGTTGTCATCCCCAAGAACCGGACCGGTGGAGTTATCGCTGAGGGTGACGGGATTCACGCCGTTGTTGAGCAGCCCCTTGATCGTCGAGCCGGTGCCGGTCTGATATTCGCTCGTTGTGGCGTTGCTCACGGCCCCGTAGTTGGCCTTCGTGCCGCCCTTGGTCTGATCGGCGGTATTGATCGTCGGAGTTCCGCTGAGATTCAGCGTGTCGCCGGCGGCGGTGCCGTTGAGGTTGAAGTCGGAGTATTGGTACAGGTGGAAATTAAGGCCGGCAGCGCTGGCAACGTCGCCGGTGAGGGTTGCCGATGGCGTTACGTTGATTTGTTCCACGATGCCCGACCCCTGGAAGGTGACGCCCAAATTGAGCGTAAAGCCGTCGCCCGTGTAGGTGGCGTTCAGGATGCCGTTCACGGGGTCTGTGAACAGATGGGTATTGCTCAGCGTGCTGATCGATTGTGGCGCGGAAGTACCCACGCTGTACCAGAACCATTGCTGAGCGAGATGGTTCACGCCGCTGACGACCCAAGTGGATTGTCCGCTTTGGGCAAGAGGATCGATGGTGGCGGAGGAATTATCGCTTGTACCGTCTGTCAGCACGACCGGCGTCGCGTGAGCGGCAACGGCGAAAATCCCCGCGGCAGCAGCGGCACACAATGCACCCAGACCGCGGCTTACGAGTTTACGCAGCATTCTTGTTTCTCCCGGCAAAGCGGGCCGAGATAGCCCGCGCTGTCGATCACCGGCACACCCTGTAGAGACGATGTCCCTTCTCCGATGATCATAGCCAAGTTACACCAGGATCGCGCCGCAGTAAAGAAAAGCCACGGAAACTGCACACCAGCCGGATCGGTGATGGGTTAAATTGGGAAACCTGGTATACCCGCAACGGATAAAACGGCCATGTCAGCTTTTTTTTTAGGGGGCTGTCTGCTCAACGCCCGGGGTGTTGGCTTGACGCAAAAACAATAACCCCATCAAAGAATCATCTTTGTCGAAGTCGATTGGCCCCGCCCAACTGGCCGATTCACCGTCGGCCGCGCGGTGCTGAACAAAGTTGAATCGCAGCAACTTGGGCACCTCGGGGTTCGTTTTCAGCAGCTTCCACGGGATCGCCAACTCGCCGGTCCAGGCGTCATTGGCCAAATCCGCGGCGTAGCGCGGCGCAGGGCCGTCGATGTCCTGCCAAGCATCTTGGGGTTGATCCTGCAATCGGCGCTGCGCGATACATACGCCGTTGGGTTTGCACGCCAGGTACGTGACCGGGCCGGTCGTGTTGTTGGCGAAGATCGGCTGGATTAAAACCTGGCAGAGGTCCTCGCCCCAGGCGCGGCGGAATTGCGTGTCGATGAAATTGCGACGCGGCGCCTGGCCTCCGGCGCCGCGCACGCGGAACGCAACGTAAAAATTCTGCTCGCCCCAGCCGCTGTAGATTTGGCTGTCGGCGGATGCCGGCTCGATCCGCCAACGCTGCACCGTCGGTCGATCCAGCATTTTGGTTAATCGGCCGGCATGAAGTTGATCGGTCTGATCCCAGTCGTCGAGTTTGCCGTCGATGACAAGATGCCCCTCGCGGCGGTCACTGGCGGCGACGGGCAAAACGGCTTGGCCGCGATACTGGCTGCGCGTGTAGCCGTCGACGAAAGTGAACTCGAGCGGGCGCCGCCAGCCGCTGACGATCTTGTCCGGATCCACGCGCGCTTCCAGCGAAAAGCGTTGCACCGCGTACGTCTGCAGGGATCCGATGACCATCGGCTGCGGAGAAAATTCCCAACCGGGACCGGCGCTGCTCCAGCCCAGCAGGTTTCGTGTGGGGCGGTTGTCGCCGGCGTTGTAGATGTCCACGCCAAGGCGCAAAAACGCCTCATGATGGGACGGCGAGGCCGAGGCCGATTCCCACAGCCACTGGGCCGATCGTGGCAGAAGAAACGGCCGCTCCTGCGGCCGTTGCCAGCGGATGGTGTCGAGGTTCAGAGCGATTTCCCTGGATTTTTCGGCTGGATCATCCGGGGATTGGCCGGGTGCGCGCAGCAGAATGGTGCGCGCCAGTAGGGATTGGGCCTGGTCCCAGGTTTGGGGGTTGACGGTTCCGCTGAGCAGGGCGTACAGCGGATCGGGAGCCTGGCCGGGTTGCAGTTGCACCTGCTTGGTCATGAGCCGCGCCAGCAGCAGGGCATTGGTGGACATGCCGCGCTGCGCGGCCAGATAGAGGTATTCATAATCCTGCCCAGCGCGGCGCAGCCATTTGAGTTGCACGGTGGGGACGGGCTGATCGACGCCGAACCACTGGCCGGGATAGAACCAGACCAACTCGCCGGGGTCGGCCTGCTCGGCCGGGCCATTTTGGCGAGGAAGCGGATCATCCCACAGGAGCAGATTGGCGTGCTTGAGGAACGCCAGCCACGCCCACAGGCGCACGTCGCACTCGGCGGCGCCGGCGCCGAGGTAGGGGACCAATCCCGCCGCGCCGGGGCGCAGCCAGTGGCCCGGGGGTTTTAGCTGGCTGGGCCAGGGGTGCGTCGGGGCGGCGAAGACCAACCCGCTGGCGGCACAGACGAGGCGGTCGGAGGCATTCGCATCGAGCCATTGCGGATGAGCGGCGTCGGCAAAGCACAGTTGGTCGTCTTCCAGCGTCAGCATGACGCGCACCAGCGGGTGCGCCAGGAGAATCCGCTGGGCGTCAGCGCAGCATTGCGCGGCCGCGGCGCCGCCGGGCCCGTGGCCAGGGGGCGACTCGAGGAACGCCGGCGCGCGCATCAGCCAATCCTGCTGGTTGAAGTGGCTGGCCGCCGCCGACCAGTATGCCTGCCGAGCCTTGGCGTCGAAGTTGTCCAGGTAATCGATCTCCGGCAGGGGCCAGTAGCCCAGCGCGGTCTTGTCGGCGAAGGCATCGCCGCCCAGCCACGGGGCGAGCACCGAGTCGAAGTCGGACCAATCGACCTGCGGCACCTGGCCGCTGGGCCATTTGACCGTCGGCTGCAGCCGCGGCACGACGGCGTTGGCGCGATGAGCCTGGGCCAAGCGGGTCAGTTGATCCAGCGCGGCCAGGGGCGCGGCGAAGGTTGCATCGGTGCGGTTCATCAGCCGCGGCGTGATCGCCTCGAAGCGATCCGGATACGCCCGCTCCAGGTCCGCCCAATCGATCCGGCCCACCATCAGCAAGTGCCGCTCGGGGGGAATGGCAAAGTCGTAAACCTGCAGAGAAAACGGCATGGACGCCACCGCCGCTTTCTGCCCCGTGGCAACCAAATCGCAATGACCCAGGTACTGCCCCGCTTGCGCCTGCGGCGGAACGTGCAGGTCGATCCACAGCAGCAGCGGCTCTTGCGCCGATGCCCTGGCCGAAGGGTCCGATGGCCGGGACGGATCGCGCAATTGGCTGATGTTGACCACTCCCCCGTCGCTATCAAGAGGCAGAAGCGCCCGCGGCAATTGCCGTGCGCCGGCGGCCAGGCCCGTGTTCCGCACGTAACCGGCCGTGTTGGTGTTCACCGGCATCGGAAGAACCTGGTAGACGCAAACGTTCGAAAGCGCGATTTGCTCGCCGCTGCCGCCAGCGGCATTGATCAAACGCGGCTCTTCGATGCGCAGCTTCAGAGGCGATGCCGCATCGGTCGCAACGTTCCGCAGCTCCAGCACGAAACTGGTCCACTCATTCTTGGCCGCGGCCCGCTCGACCGCGCTGCCGGCGGCGACCGGGCCCGCCGGACTGCTGATGTCCACGGGCTGGATCGCCGGCGTTGCCGTCAGAGGATGAGCGCCGCTTGGTGTGGAAGGTGGCTGAGCGTGACACGCGGCGAGCGACGCCAGCGCCAAGACCAGGGCCGTCATGCGCGTGGATTGCGCCCAGTAAAGTAGGCGCGGCGGGCAAAATGGACCGCCGTTCACGTGCGTACTGTCTGAGCAACGGCATGGTCTTTGCCTCATCTTTGGCCGCTTAACGTGTTCTTCAAAATGCATGCGGGACATATCGGCACAAGGCGCTGCGATGGGAAAAACCGGCCTGTAGCCGTGAATACGGCCGTTGGGGCGTGGGACGCGCCGATTCTGAATCCGATCTTGGCACGACGTTTGTACTTCCCTAGCCGCGAAAGAAGAAGACATCACGATCCTCGTTTCCTCCTCCGCCAGGCTGCACGGCTCGTCCCTCCACCGTGCAGCCTACCTTTTTGGCCGGGCCGGGTGGCCGGGTCAGTTTTCCCCCGGGCCTTGGCGCCGCGGCTTGCCCAGCGGGTTGGCCAGAAACTTCGGCTGGCACATCGGGCAAATCTTGAACTCGAAACGCCGGTGCACCTGGTCCTGAAGCTCGTCCGTGGACAGTCCCTTCATCTCCGCCAGCAGCTTGTCCATGACCGCGTCCAAATCCGACGCGGCCAGCTCGGCCGAGCTTACCGCCGGCAGGGTGGGATCGGCAAAGACGTCGATCCGCACGACGTAATGCTGGTGGGGCGCCATCGCCCCTCCGCACAGATCGCAGACGGAAAACTCCATCGCCGTATTGTAACCACCGCGCCGTGGATTGGCTCGAATGGCCTTTGGCGGCGGAATCGGACGGTCCTACAACTGCCGGACCGCTGCTGCTACACTGGGCGCCGATGGCCAAGCCGTTCTACATCACCACGCCGATCTATTACCCCAACGGCGAGCCGCACCTGGGGACCGTCTACACGACGGTGGTCGCCGATGCGATTGCGCGTTTTCATCGCTTGCGGGGCGAGGCGACGTTTTTTCTCACCGGGACCGACGAGCACGGAATCAAGATGGTCAAGACCGCCGCCGCTCAGAATCTTCAGCCGCACGAGCTGGCCGAGCGGTGGGTGCCGGTCTTTGAGCAGTTGTGGAAGGAGTTGGCGATCACGTACGACGATTTTCTGCGCACGACGCAAGATCGCCACAAGTCCGCCGTGCAGGAGATCGTCCGCCGGCTCTTGGCCAACAACGACATCTACCTGGGCAGCTACCAGGGCTGGTACGACGAGGGGCAGGAGGAATTCGTCACCGAGACGGATGCGAAGAATCAACATTACAAGTCTGCGATCAGCGGCAGGCCGCTGACGCGCTATGCGGAAAAGAGCTACTTTTTTCGCCTGACCAAGTACGCCCCGCGCGTCCTGGAGCACATCCAAAATCACGCGGATTTCATTGCTCCCCAGGGGCGGCGCAGCGAGGTGATCAGCAAGCTCGCGGCGGGGGTGGAGGATTTGTCCATCAGCCGCGCCACGCTCAAGTGGGGCATTCCCATGCCGCACGATCCGCAGCACGTCGTCTACGTCTGGATCGACGCGCTGAGCAATTACATCACCGCGCTGGGCTACGGCTCGTCCGATCCGTCGCGCTTCGACACATTCTGGCCGGCCGACGTGCACCTCGTCGGCAAGGACATCTTGTGGTTTCACACCGTTTACTGGCCGGCGATGCTCCTGGCGCTGGGGGTGGAACTGCCCAGGTCAGTCTTCGCCCACGGCTGGTGGACCAGCGGCGGGAAGAAGATGAGCAAGTCGATGGGCAACTTCATCGACCTGGCAAAACTGCGGGGAGTCATCGCGACGTATTCGCTGGATGCCTTGAGGTATTACCTGCTGCGGGCGGCGCCGTTCGGATCGGATTTGGACTGGACCGACGCCGACCTGACCAAGTCGTTCAACGAGCTGAAAAACATCGTGGGCAACTGCCTGAACCGCACGATCAAGATGATCGAGCGGTATTGCGGCGCAATCCTGCCGGCGGCGGGCGAGCTTCAGCGGCTCGACCGGGATCTCCTGGATCGGGCCGCCAAGCTGCCGGGCGAGAGCGCCGCCGCCTACCAGCGATTGGAGTTGCAGCAGTGCGCTCTATTGCCCGTGGAACTGGCCCGAGCGACCAACGGGTACATCGACGCCACCGAGCCGTTCAAGCTGGCCGGGGATTCTTCGCAATCCGCGCGTCTGCATACGGTGCTGAATACCGCCGCCACGGCTGTGCACCATTGTCTGGTGGGGCTCTTGCCGATCCTGCCGCACAAGGCCGCGGAGGGTTTGTCGCAGCTTGCCGTCCCAACCGCCGGGAAAATGCTGGATGAGCTTTACCGCAACGCGCCGGCGCCCGGGGCCAAGATCGGGCCCGCTGTGCCCCTGTTTCCCAACGTCCAAACCGCAGGGTCATGACCGAAACTCGCGTCTCCATGCGCCTCGGGCGTTACGCCTGGCGACGTTGCCTGATCGCCGCGCCCTTTGTGCTGATTGCCGCGGCGACCGTAGCGGTGCGGATGTACGCTTGCCAGGCGCCGCTGTGGTTTGACGAAGCCTACCCCATCACGCTGAGCCAGCGCATCGGGCATCTGAGCGACATCATCTTCGTCCAGCACGATGACAACCGGCATCACCTGATCGCGTTTTGGGATTGGATGGTTGGAGCGGCGGCGCCGTACTGGGTCTATCGCATTCCCAGCCTGCTGGCCGGATTGGCGTTGCCGGCGCTGCTGTATTTCGCGATCGAACCGCGGCACGGAAAGCGGGTCGCGGCTCTGGCGGCGTTCTTGGCTTTCAGCAGCTATCACCTGCTGGAGCTGTCGTGCGAAGCGCGCGGCTATTCGCTGGCGATGGCGTTTGCGGCGGCGGGCTATCTGTGCTGCGAGCGCTTCCTGCGCACGCGGCGGCCGTGGACGGCGCCGCTGTTTGCCGCGTGCTGCATCTTGGGATTCCTGTCTCACTTGACGTTTCTCTACGCGTACGTGGGATTCGTTTTGTGGTCCGCCTGGGAATGGCGCCGCCAAGCCTGGCGGAATTGGGCGATCGAGATGCTGACCCTGCACGGCCCGGTCGCGGCGGCGATGATCTGGCTGTACGTGGTGGACCTGCGATTTCTGTATTACGCCAACGGCCCGCACTACACGCTGCACACACTGCTGATGCAGTTCATGCAATTGACGTTCAACATCCCGCAGTTCGGCCGGGACGCCATGGCGCTGGCGATCGCCGTCCTGATCGCGGCCGGCTTTGCGCGAGTCTGCTGGCGAAGCGGAGGTGATTGGCCGCTATACCTGGGGGTCGTCGCGACAACGGCTTGGGCGATCCACCACCGCTTTCAATTCAACGTTGCTGCCCGTCACCTGGTGGTGGGGGCGCCGTTTTTGATGGTGCTGCTGGCGGCGGCCTTGGACGCCGCGCTGGGCTTCAAATACCTGCGCCCGCTGGCGATCGCGGTCGTGCTCTTGTTCGCCGCCGGCGGGGTACGCATCGGCGCGATGAATTTCTATCCCCCCGCGATCGGCTACGCCGGCGCGGTGCGCTACATGGCCGATCACTCCACGGTTGCCGATGGCGCAATCCTGTGCGGCGATGATGACGCCACGGATCGACTATTGCTCCTGTTCTACGCGCGTCGCGGCGGCATCGCCTGCCCCGGGTATCGCCAGTCGCCGCCCCCGCCATGGTGGATTGTTCCTCTGTCTTCGCCGCACCCGCCGGTCCTGTCGCGCGACGGACACACTTATCGGTCGCTGAGAACCTACCCCATCGGGGGCATGGCGGGGGGGTGGGACCTGTACCAGCTCGCGCCAGACAAATCCTTCACGGCTCCGTCAGCAACTTCCTTCCCGGCGGCGGGGTCGTTCAGAATCGCCAGGTGATTTGGCCGTAATAGGAGCGGGGGACCTCGCTGCCTTGGATGAAGCCGTCGTTGCTGGGGAATTCCGGATGCTGGTTGTCCAGGATGTTTTGGACGCCGGCGCTGAGATCCAGGCCGTCGCACGGCTGCCAGGACACGGCCATGTCCAGGCGGACATACGCGGGAATGTTGCCGTTGGTCAAGCGATCCACGTAGTACAAGCTCGAGTTGAACTGGAGGTTCTTGGTGATGTTGAGGTAGGAGTGGATTTGGAATTGGTTGACCGGGAGGGAGCCGTTGACCATCACCTCGGTGGTTTGGCCCAGCGATGAGTGGATGTGGCTTTGCTGCAGCGTGTAGGAACCCATGAGGCGCCAGCCGTCGGTCACTTTCCAGTTGGCGGCGATTGAGGCTCCGTAGATCGGACCGGCGGCGCTGTTGAGCTCGGTCAGTGGAATCATCAGGTGGGGAGTCGGCGTGGCGACGAATTGCGGCGTACCCTGCAGGAAGTCGCGTAGCTTGTCATAGTGATCGTAGTAAGCGTCGACGTCGAAGGAGAGAGCGTCGCTGACCTGAACGCGGTAGCCCAGTTCGTAGGCCATCATCTCTTCGGAGGAGACGCCGGGGTTGGCGACGAGGTCGATTTCGGCCGGTGTGCCGGGGGGAACGATGGTGCGCGATTCGACGAAGGTGGTGTAGCGGTCGGCGACCGATGGGGTGCGGACGGCGCGTGAGACGGCGCCCCAGACGGAGTTACGCTGATCGGGCGTCCACAGCAGGCGAGCCGACGGCTGGACCTCGAAGCCGGTGTAGTTGTTTTCCTCAAGTTTGGTGCCGATGAACGCGTGCAGGCGATCGGGAACCAGGGCGATGTCGTCCTGCACGAACTGGTTGATCAGATAGTTTCGCTGTACGGCCGGATCGACCGTGATGGTGGGGGTGGATTTGTCGTTGATCAGAATCAGCCGGGCGCCGCCGCCCCAGGTGATCTCCTGGCGCTGGCCCAGGGGGAATCGGTCGTGAAAGTCCAGGTCGAAGGTATCGATGTCAGCGTCGAGGACGTATTCGTCGCGGTTATAGCAGTCGTAATAGAGCTGCAGGGCAAATTCCGATTTGGCGTCCGTCACGTGGGTCCAGCGTGCGAGGAAGTCGATGCCGTTGGAATCCATCTGCGTGGGCGTGAGTGCGACGAATGGCGAGGTGAAAACAGGGACCCGATTGGTCTGGGCAGCGTCCTGGGAGAAGGCGTCGCCTTCGAGGGTCAGGGTATCCTGGTCGGTGCTGAAGCGGTCGATGCGGAATCCACCGTGCGCGGAGTCCCAGCCGTCATGAGCGTCGCTGCCGTCGGCGTTCTTGAAATTGTCGGTGTTGCTGAACTTGCCGTACACGCGGTAGTAGGTGCGGTCGTCCAACATTCCGCCGTAGCGGAGCGAGGTGTTCTGGTTGTCGCTGCCCGCCCAGCCGTCGGCGAGCAGACCCTGGGTCTGGTCGGCGGACTTGCTGGTGATGTTGACCACACCGTTGACGGCGTTGGCGCCCCAGAGCGTCGCCCCGGGGCCGCGGATCACCTCGATGCGGTCCAGGTCCTGAAGCACATAATCCTGAGCATCCCAATACACACCGGCGAAATTCGGGCTGTAGACGGTGCGGCCGTCGAACAGCACCTGCAGCTTGTTGGCCAGGGGGTCATTGAATCCGCGGGCGCTGATGGCCCAGGTGTTGGCGTTGAGGCGTGCCACGTCCATGCCGGGCACGAGGCGTAGCAATTCTGGGATGCTGTCCAGACCCGAGCGCTGGATGTCTTCTTGCGTGATGACGGTGACGGCGCTGGGAGCGTCGGCGATGCGCTCGCTGTGCTTGGTGACGCTGTTGATCTCGACGTTCATGAGCTGGTCGATGCTGAGACTGCTCAGGTCTTCGGCGGCGGGGCGCGTGGCAGGCAAGCTCGGGCGGGTAGAGGGGTTTGCATATGCTCCTTCGGCGGCGGCATGGATTTGGCCGGCGCAAAGCAGGATTCCCGCCAACGCGCCGAATGCCGCTACACGCACGTTGCGCAAGCGCATGGAGGGTTCCTTCCTTTAGCCGGGCCGGCGCTTCAACGCGGTGTACGTCGCACGCAGTCAACCGGGTATCACCTGATCGGACCGACTGATCGCATCCCTTTTGCGGCACTCCAAAATTTGTGACCAAGGGGCTTATGGGACCTGACGGGACCGATCGGGCCGTTGCGGAAGCGGAATGGTGATGCACAAGATAGTGCGTTGCGGGGGGGGCGGAGATCCTCACGCGCCCGCCATTATTGCAATTGCCACTTGCGCCGCAGAATCCACTCGGTCATGAGCAGGGCGGCGACGAGCACGGCCTGCATGGGCAGGTCGTATTTCTTCGGCCACTGCGGCGGCGAGCGCACGGCGGCGATCAGGGCGCGAACCGTGTTGGTCAGGGGCAGCGCCTGCTCTTGCGGGCGCTGGGAGCTAGCGTCGCTACGGATCAGTTGATCCAGCATGGCGGGCAGGCCGTCCAGAGAGTTGGAGAATCCGCCGGTGGCCTGGGCGATCTCGCGCATCAGCGGCGGGTTGGCGGCGATTTTCAGAAACTCATCGGCCGGTGGGATCACGGAAAACTTCAGCTCGGCCCGGCCCAATTCCTTGCCGTCCTTGATGGCCAGCAAATCGACGGTGTAATCACCGGCGGGCAGAGCGTCGAGATTCTGCGACGGGTCGGGAAGGAGCTGCTGATACATGCCGATGCGGTCGGAGCGCGGCGCCAGAGAAAATGGGACGGGCGGGGCGCCGTTGGAAGATTGAAGCTTCATGCTCACCTGCGCGAAGCTGGTGGCCTGGCCGTGGGCGTCGCGGACCAGGGCGCGAACGCGAACCGCCTGGCCGAATGGGTAAACGGATTGATCGATGAGGCCGATCAAGCCGGCCGTGTTTTGACGGTTGCGCACGTCCGCGCCGGCCAGCCAGCGCACGAGCTGCGCCCAGAACTGCGTGTACGGATCATTTTGCTGATCGGCGGTGGCGAGGTGCCATAAATAAGTGGTGTCGGCGGTGAAGGCGGCGGATCGGCCCTTGCCGTAACGTTGGGCGGCCAGGACGATCTGGGCTTGGCCGTCCGGGCCGGTTTTGCCGGGATGAATCAGAAGCACCTGCGCGCCGGTTTTGGCGGCGCCCACGGCGACGTTGCCGCGCAAGGGCGCCAGAGGGCGGGCGGGCGCTTGGCCGCCGGGGGCGGCGAAGCAATCGGTCAAGTCCTCCAGGATCGGATGCCCTTGGCCATCGGGGGTCAGTTGCGGCCAAAACTGGTCCTTGTCCTGCGCGTCGGCGGAATTGCCCACGAAGACGGGCAGAATTTTCTCCAGAAGCGAATCGCGGTAGCCGCCGGCCGCAAAATTGTTTTCACCGCCGATCATGAGCAGACCCATTCCGCCGGAGACGGCTTGCTCGAGGGCCTGCTGCTGCCCAGCGCTTAAAAAACTGCTGGGCAGATCGCCCAGGATCACCACGTCGAACTGTTTCCACTGCTCGAGCGTGCTCGGCAGGTCGCGCAGCTTCTGACCGGCTTGGGATGCGGCGGCGAACGTGTTGCCCTGCAAGCGCAAGAGGGCGGATTCCTCAATGTTGGGATCGTGCTGAAGAAGGCGATGCAGATACTTGTACTCGGGACGAAGCCGGCCTTCGATGTAAAGAACCTTGATGCGCGGGTCCAGGGCCAGGACCTGGAACTCCTGGCGATTGTCCGCCGTGCTGCGCTCGCCCGGGATGGGATCGATCCAGACCGCCAGCTTGTGCAGGCCGGCCGCGGCGGGGTTGTAGGCCAGCTCCACCTTCTGCCCGGCGGCTGTGGGCTGTAGCACGAGTTGCTTGATCTGCACGGCGGAGATGGGTTTTGCGGCGGAGTCGATTTCGGCCATCTTCACATCCACGATGCGATTGGGCAGAGCGGTGGAGGTGATGGTCGCGACGATCTTGTTCTCGTGAGCGACGACGACATCATCCTCGGCGGCGACGCTTTGGACGGCGACGTTGGGCAGGCGAGCGGGCTCGGCCTGTTCGGAGCCGACCGTGATCGTGCAGACGCGCCGCGCCGCGCTGCGGATCGCCTCCACCACGTTGGGCGAGACGTTGTCCACGCCGTCGCTGATGAGCATGACCACCGCATCCTGACGCGGGGAAGCGGCGGCAGCGCCGCGGACGGCCCCGGCCAGGTCGGTCGCTTTCCCATCCGCGACGACCGTTGGCAGATCGTCCGGTTTTTTCAACGCCTGGCTGCCGGTGGAAAAGGTGAAAAACTGCGGGACGAAGTTTTCGTAGATTCGCGTCAACTGCGGCTGCAACGTTTGCCAGACCGATTGAATCCGCGTCGGGCCGTTGGGCAGGTCGGGGAATGACATCGAGCCGGAGGCGTCGATCATAAAAATCAGCGGCCGCTGCGGCGGGGGACGCGATTGGTATTTCAACACCGGCTCAAAGAGCATGGGCACCAGCAGGGCCAACGCCGCGATGCGCAAAATCAGCAATGTGGCCGTGCGTGCCCGGCCCAGTTGCGGCACGAGATTCAGATAAAACGCCACCGCCAAAACGCACAGCACCATGAACGTCCAACCCAGTCCGATGAAAGCCGAATGCAGAGGGGGGACGGCCAGAATGCCGATCGTGCCGCCGACGACGCCAAAGATGATGATCGTTGCCAGCCAGCCCGCGGCCGCGGTCCACAGTCTTCGCGTAAGGGCGTAGGCGACCAGCATCACCGCAGCGCCCAGGCAGACCCAGCACCACAGGTCGAATCCATGTTGACGGACAATATCGATGGACCAGTGATTCACGAGCTTCCTTTTTTACACCGGCGCGGCTCGCGGAGCCATCGGCGGCTGGAAACGCGGGCGATTTGGGGCTATGGTGCGTGCGATTGAGGAGAGGTGGCAGAGTGGTTGAATGCGCCGGTTTCGAAAACCGGTCTGCCCGCAAGGGTAGCGGGAGTTCGAATCTCCCCCTCTCCGTTCGCCGCAGGCGAACAGAGTCCCGGCGTGCCGGGACGGTCTACTGTTCTACTGCTCCACTGTTCTTCTTTTTTAGTAGGCCGAAAACCGCGGCTTGCCCATCGCGCGGATCGCCGGCCAAAGCCGCGCTCGTTGCACTTATCAACCCCCGGCGTTTGTTTTGGATTCTTGCGCACTTCATCGTCGGAGGAAACACAAATGGCCGGCATGGGAAGGCCATGGGCATGCGACGTGGGTTATCAGTGGTATGAGCGGGCGGATTTGAATTTCGACACGGAAGCGGGCGTGGGGTGGACGCTCTAGGTCTCAGAGACGAAGAGACGAAGAGACGAAGAGGCGCGCTGCGGGGTGCCGCGTTCAATGCGATACGGACGGCTGCGTTGCGGCGAGGCTTTGGCGAACGACCAGGATCGCCTCCTCGCGGTTCTTGGCCAGGACCGGTGAGAGGATCGGCGGACGGCGCGGCACGATGCAGTGCGCCACGGTCACAAAGGGCGCGCGCATTTGCGGGGGCACCTGATCCCAATCTCTTTGACGCACGAGGCACGCCGGCGCAGTCTCCAGAGCGGCCGCCAGTTGTCCCGGTGTACGCACATCCCGCATCAGCCGACGCGAAAAATAGACCAGGTAGCGCGGGCTGAGGCCCCCGGCGGCGACGAACGGCTGATCCGGCGGCACGGAGCGCTCGATGACGCCCCCCAGCGTCGCCATCGTCGTGCCCGTCAGGGGCGGTATGCTCAGGTTGGCCACGAACATGTTGACGTAAATGACGCCGACCACCATCGCCGGCAACAGGCGGTGGATGCGCCCGCTGCGCCAACTTCGCAGCAGCATCTCGCTGCAGATCGCCAGGACCGCGACGTGCCCCCACAGCCAGCGCGTCTCCTCGTGAGGGTTGGCGAAAATGACGACCAGGATCGGAACGGCCAGCAGGGCGGTCACGATGCCATAGGAAATCGCGGCGACGGACAGACCCCTGCGCGTTTTGGGATCGTCCAGGGCGGCGTCGAACCAGCCGGCCAGAAGCAGGCACGTCGGGCCGATCGGCGTCAGCATGTAGCGAAAGCTCTTGTTGTGCGCCAGCGTCAGGATGAGCAGCAGGGTCGCCAGCCAGAAGATCAAAAACGCGCCGCAGCGCGTTTTGGCGTTGAATCCCGCGCGCCAGCCGCCGACCAAAGCCAGGATGATCAGGGGCAGCCACGGCCCGATGCTGGGCAGAAGTTGCTCCAAGATGCGAGCGGCGTCGCCCAGGGAAGAGGTGGGCCCGGCGAACTGCGCGTAGGATTCGTGCGAGGTGCTTTCCCACAGCATCGCTTTGAGCTGGTGGGCGTTGCGCGCGATGAAGAAACTGGCCCAGGGCACGACCAGCAGGAGCATGAGCAAAACGCCGCGGACCCAGGGGAATCGGCCCAGCGCCGCCCAATCGCGGCGGATGATCAGCCACAGAAACGGCACCAGACACCAGACCAGCGCCACGGGGCCTTTGGTCAGCAGCGCCAGCGCCGTCGCCGCGAAAAACAGGTATCCACAGCCGCGGGATAAAGCGCCATCGTCCAGCGGAAAGGCCACGCGGATAAACGCGCAATTGGCCACGGCGGTGAAGGCCCAGAGAGTGGGGTCCACGCTGGCGACGTGGCTGAGCTGCGCGACGCTAAGGTGTCCGGCGGCAAACAGGGCGGCCAACAGCGCCGCGCGATTCCCCAAAAGATGCCGGGCCGTCAGTCCGACCATGACCACGCCTGCCGCCGCCGCGGCGGCGGAGCAGAGCCGCGCTAGCGCAACGTGGGCGCCGAATATCTTGAAGGTCGCGGCGACGATCCAGTAGAACAGGACGGGTTTGACGACGCGCGCCTCGCCGTTGAAGTGCGGCGTGATCCAGTCGCCCTGCTCGACCATCCCTCGCGAAGCGTCGATGTAGTTGAATTCGTCGGGATCGTAAAACGGATACGAGCGGATGCTGAGCAGCGAGAGCGCCGCCAGGGTCAGGGCGATCCAGCCGCACCAGCGTTCCAGCCCGCCGCGCGGAGGCATCGGGGCGGCGGGCGACGCCGGCGCCGGCGGCGGTATTTCGGGGATCGTGCTGGTCATCCGATGACGAGGCTCGATCGGTGCCTTACGTCAGATCATCTCTTCTGACGTCGGCGGCTCCGGCGGAGCGCTGGGCGTTTGGGGCTCAGGCTGCGGCGCCGGGGTCGGGACGACCGGCGGTGGCGGCGGCGGGAGCCACGACTCCGGCGGCGCGACCGGCCTGGGCACGACCGGCTTGGGCACGACCGGCTTGGGCACGACCCGACGAACCACCGGCCGTTTGGCTACCCGGCGCGGCGCCTTGCGGACGCGGCGCACCGGCCTACGGGCGGCTTTCCTGCGCGTCTTTTTCGCCGTGGAACGCCTTCGGCCGCCAGCCTTGGCGGCGGATCGGCCTTTCTTGCGCGAAGCCTTGCGAGCTCGTTTCTTTGCCATGATGCCTCCCAATGCGGCCAGACATTGTTCAGTATCCACCCGCCCACGGTCAAGCCGCACCCCACCCCTGCGCCAGCGCACCCGGCGATTTGGCGAATCTCGGGGCCTAGCCGGCTTTGACAGGCCCGCCGGCGGTGGTATATATCTATTCCTGATATGCAGCGCCAGGCACGCGCATTTTGGTTCTGGTTTACCGGGTACTTTTACCCGGCCGAACAAGCCGCGTCCTGAGCCGCAAGCATTACGCACGCAGACACCAATGGCCTCAGGACGCGAATCCTGGGGCCTTTTCGTTAGCGTCATCGGAGGCGTCATGGTTGTCGTCATGAAACCCGGCTCGAGCAAGAAGGAAATCGACCACGTGGTCCAACTGGTACGTGAAATGGGGCTCAAAGAGCACATCATCGTCGGCGAGGAGCGAACGGTCGTGGCGGTCATCGGCGATGACCGGTTCAAGGACCGCTCCGCCCTGGAATCGGTCGCGGGAGTGGACCGCGTGGTGCCGATCCTGGCGGCTTACAAGATCGCCTCCCGCGAGGTGAAAAAGGATCGCACCGCCGTTCCCCTGGGCGGAAAGACCAACGCCAAGGTCGGCGGCAAAACCGTCGCCGTCATCGCCGGTCCGTGCAGCGTGGAAAGCAAGTCGCAGATCCTGGAGATTGCCCACGCCGTCAAGGAATCCGGCGCTGTGGCCTTGCGCGGCGGAGCGTTCAAGCCCAGGACCAATCCCTATTCCTTCCAAGGGCTGGCCGAAGAGGGTTTGCAATTGCTCGCCCTGGCTCGCGAGCAAACCGGCCTGGCCGTCGTCACCGAAGTGATGTCCATCGATCAAGTGGACCTGGTCCACCGCTACGCCGATGTGCTGCAAGTGGGGGCTCGCAACATGCAGAATTTCAACCTGCTCAACGCCGTCGGCGAGCAGGACAAACCGGTGCTGCTGAAGCGCGGCATGAGCGCGACGCTGGAGGAATTTTTGCTTGCCGCCGAGTACATCATGGCCAAGGGCAACACGCAGGTGATGCTGTGCGAGCGCGGCATCCGCACCTACGAGGATTACGTTCGCAACACCCTGGCCCTGGCGGCGGTGCCGGAACTGCATCGCGTGAGCCATCTGCCGGTGGTGGTCGATCCCAGCCAGGGGACGGGCAAGAGCTACCTGGTGGACAGCATGTGCCGCGCCGCCGTCGCCGCCGGCGCCGATGGCCTGATCATCGAGGTGCACAACGATCCCGAACACGCCCTCACCGACGGCGCCCAGTCGATCACGCCGCGACAATTCTCGGAGATGATGAAGGCGATCAAGCGCATCGCGACGGCGGTGGACCGCGACGTGTGAAACCTCTGCACTTGCAGTTGTCGTCGGCGGAACTGATATTCTGGGGCGGCGGAGGAAGATCGTGGCCCAGAACAATCGACGGCGAAAAAGCCTGCTTTCTCAGCTCTGGGTCCAACTTCTGATCGGCATGGCTTTGGGCATCGTGGTGGGATGCCTTTTCCCCGGCCGCACCGACAAACTGGGAATTCTGGGCACCGCGTTCATCAAGCTCATCCGCATGATGCTGGCGCCGATCATCTTCGGCACGGTGACCGTCGGCATCGCGCGCATGGGCGACCTGAAGACGGTGGGGCGGGTCGGCGTCAAAGCCCTGGTCTACTTCGAGGTCCTGTCCACCATCGCCCTGATCATCGGGCTGGTGGTGGTGAACGTGGTGCGACCGGGATCGGGGATGAACATCAATCCGGCGCTGCTGGATCAATCGCAAGTCTCCGGCTATGCCGCGGCGGCGCCCAAGCCCGGCGCCATCAATTTCCTCATGGACATCATCCCCAACAGCGCGGTCGGCGCGTTCGCTGAGGGCAAGATGCTGCCCATCATCCTCATTTCCGTGCTTTTCGGCATCGCCCTGTCGCGCGCGGGCCCCCGAAAACAACAACTGATCGATCTGCTGGACGTGTTTCTGCACGCGATGTTCGCCATGGTGCGCATCGTGATGTACCTCGCTCCCCTGGCGGCGTTCGGCTCCATGGCGTTTGTGATCGGCAGATACGGCACGGCCAAGCTCGTCTCCTACGGCCGTCTGATGGCTTGCGTCTACCTCACTTGCCTGGTTTTCATCTTCGCCGTGTTGGGCCTGGTCGCGGCCGTCAGCCGCATTTCCCTGTGGCAATTCCTCAAGTACATCAAGGATGAAATCCTGATCGTCTTCGGCACCTGCTCCACGGAGGCCGTGCTGCCGCAGATGATCGTGAAACTGCAAAATCTCGGCTGCGAAAAATCCCTGGTCGATCTGGTCCTTCCGGCCGGCTACACCTTCAACGCCGATGGCACAAGCATCTACCTGACCATGGCTGCGATCTTCATCGCCCAGGCCATGGGCATCCACCTGAGCCTGGCCGATCAGCTCGTCGTGCTGGCGGTGCTGCTGCTGACGTCCAAAGGCTCGGCCGGCGTGGCGGGCGCGGGCTTCGTGACGTTGGCGGCGACTCTGGCATCCATGAACGACAAGATTCCCGTTGCCGGCATCGTGTTGCTTTTGGGGATCGAAAGTTTCGTGAATCAGGCCCGGGCCGTGACCAATCTGATCGGCAACGGCATCGCCACCGTCGCCATCGCCCGCTGGGAGGGCGTCTTCGACGACGCCAAAGCCCGCGAAGCCCTGGCCAACCCGACCGCGCCAAGCCTATCCGACGTGGCTGTCTAAAATTGAACTTACGCGGGCCTTCTACTTTTCGTCGCGTCGCCCCCCGTCGCCGACACACGTCTTCACGTTAAAGGGTGGAGACGTAATCGATGGAATCGCGTTGCTATCGGCGGCCACCAACCTGTAACAGCCTGGAACATTGAGCGACAATTCATTGAACGTGGCCACACCGTCCACCACGGGGGCGGTCAGTGTACCGCTCAGGACGGCGTTCTTCGGATGAGTGGCCAGCGACAGCGGCACCGTGCAGATCGCCCCCGCAAACGCCGCCGCCATCGCCCGACGCCGCCCGAAGTGATCCGATATCCGCCCGAAGCACAGCCCGCCCAGGATCGCTCCCACCATCGAGATGGCCGTCAGCGCCGAGCGGTCCTTCACCCGCAGCCCCCGGCTGCGCTGCAAGAACGCCGGATAAAGGTCCTGCGTTCCGTGCGAGGATAGATTCATCATCGTCATCATCGCCACCAGATACACGAAGACCGGCCAATGCCGCCCGATCCCGCGCACCAGCTCCCGCCAGTTGGCGGCCCGCCCGCGCCGCCACACGTCCGACTCGCCCACTCCGAAACGCACGAAAATCGCCAACAGCGCCGGCAGCTACGCGAAAGGTTGAAAACCAAAACGGTTGCGGCTTAAGTAAAGGCCATTCGTTGGCGCGAGCTTTAATTCGACGGCGGCTGGGGAGCTGGGCGGGTGGCGGAGGGTTGCGTTGCCGGCTGCGCGATGGAGAATTTTTTGCGGATCGCGGCCGCTTCGGGGCTGCGGCTGGCTTGATCCAGCAATTCCGCCAACGCTTCCGCCTCCGCCCTCGCGCCGGCGGGGTGATGTTTCCGTTGAATCTCCGGCTGTTCCCGATATTGCTGCTCGGCCTGGGCGTATTTGCCCTGCGATTCCAGCACGTGCGCCAGCCCATACATTTCTTCGAGGAGCTACTTGCTGTCGGACGGGAACTCCTTTGGCGCTTCGTCCAAGGCGGCACGTGCCAGCGACGCGGCCTCGGCGTACTTTCCCTCGTGTCGCAACACAGACACCAAATCTAGCATTGCCTGCCGGATTTTGATGTGACCGGCCGGAAACACCTTGCGGCGAATCTCCAATGCCTCGCGGAACAGGGCTTCGGCCTGGTCGTACTCTTGCTCGCCCTCCAGCACAATCCCCAGGACGATTTCGCTTTCGGCGATTTCCGGATGACCGGGGGGAAACAGCTTGCGAACCATCTCCATCGACTCACGGCTCAACGGCTCGGCTTCGGCGGCCTTGTTCTCGATGGCAAGCACCTGGGCGAGTTTGCGCAGGCTCTCGGCGATGGCCAGATCGCCGGCGGGCAGCGCCCGACGCCGAATGGCCAGCGACTCGCGGTGCAGTTGCTCGGCTTCGGCCAGCTTGTCCCGGGCCTGCATCACGTTGCCCAGATATTCCAGACTGCTGGCGATGGCCGGATCGTCGGGAGGCAGCGCCTTGCGGCGAATCGCCAACGCCTCGCGATGCAGCTTTTCCGCTTCGTCGATCTTGTATTCATTCCTCAGCACGCAGGCCAGGTTGAACAGGCTCGTCGCGATCCCCGGGTCGCCCGCGGGCAAGACCATTCGGTTGATTTCCATCGCTCTGCGAAGATTCAGCTCGGCATCGTCGAGGCGGCCAAGTCCCCAAAAGCTCAATCCGATCGTCGTGCGGATCGACGCCTCGACCAGCGGCGCATCCTTCAACGCGCCGTTGTCCAAATGCTTGGCGGCCGCCTGAATGGCCTGCGCGACCGTGACGTTTTCGCCCAGCGACTGTCTCGGATCGGCCTTGGCGAGCATGTCGGAAAGGAAATTTTGGACCGCCAAGGCGATCCGTTGCTGGCGCACGGCCTCGTCACGCTCGGCTTGGGCGACGGCGAGGGCGGCTTCGGTTTTGCGCTGTTCGGTGCGGATGGCGTGGATGTACCATTGGACGGCGCCGGCGACGCCGAGCACCACCGCCAGCGCCGCGATCAGCGGCACTCGGTGGCGGCGGGCGAATTTCTTGAGCCGATAGGCCTGGCTTTCCGGCCCGGCGCGCAGCGGACGGCCTTCGAGATAATTGCGGATGTCCTCGGACATCTCCAGCGCGCCGGCATAGCGGCGATCGCGCTCCTTGCGCATCGCCATCAGCGGGATCCATTCCAGCTCCGCCCGTAATTGCCGCGCCAGGGCTTCCCGCGCCACCCGCCGTGCGGTCGCAATCGTCTCCCCCTCCGCCCCCAGCGAAGACAGCCGCGTGCTGGGTCGCGGTGGATTCTCTTCCCGGATCACCCGGCGCATTTCCTGGTCCGCCAGCCTCGCCAGCATCTTCTGGTCGAACGGATGCATTCCAGTCAACAGCTCGTACAGCAAGACGCCCAGGGAATAAACGTCCGTTCGCGTGTCGATGTCGGGGCTGGCGTCCGCCTGCTCCGGACTCATCGATGCGTAGGTTCCGATCGGCCGGCCCATCTGCGTATTGAACGTCCGATCGGTCAGGCGGTCCCCCGCCAAGGCCTTGGCGATTCCAAAGTCGATGACTTTTACCGTCGCTTTTCCGTCCGCCATATACGCCAGGACGTTGGACGCCTTGATGTCGCGATGAATGATCGCCTTGGTATGCGCGTGCGAGATGGCGCTGCACACCAGCATGAACAGTTCCAAGCGTTGCGAGATCGGCAATTTGTTCTGGTCGGCGAACGTCGTGATGGGAATGCCGGGAACGTATTCCATCACGAGATACGGTTGCCCCTCGGCGGTCTGCCCGGCGTGCAACACCCGCGCGATGTTGGGATGATCCATCCGTGCCAGCGCCTGTCGTTCCGCGTCGAAACGCGCCAACACATCCGCGCCGGAGCCGCTGGATTTGATCACCTTCACCGCCACCGTGCGGCGCACGCCGGCGCGTTGTTCGGCTTTGTAGACGCTCCCCATGCCCCCTTCGCCGAGCAATTCCAGGATGCGATACGGCCCGATCTGTTCGGGAATCCGCGCCGCAGACGATTCAAACGGGGTGGGGATCGGTTTCGGCCGATCAGACGGCGGAATTGCCGTGGGCTCGGATGCCCCGTCGTCTGGGGAGTGTTGGTCCATCGGGCCGCCCGTTTTACCCTCGTGTCTGCCGCCACGGAATTGTAGGCCGCACGCGGTGGCTGTAAAGATTTGCCTGAGGCCCCGGGCATGATCTCGATACGACCCACAATCGAGGTGCTTGCCCTATTCGATTCTGCGATTGTACTTTTTCGACTTCCACGCTCAATTCATCATTTGGGACGGCGGCCCATTGTGGCCCCTCACGAAACGGCGGCGTGGCGGCAATCCGCCAGTTCATTCCTGCGGCAGGCGACACCAGAAACAAGCATCGCCAGCATGACGGATACGGCGACACCGCAAGTTGGAAAACCAATGCGGGTGTTGCGGTTGCCTCTCATGGAATGCCCCCGGTGAGAATCGAACTCACACGGGCCTTGCGGCCCAACGGATTTTAAGTCCGTAGCGTCTGCCTTTCCGCCACGGGGGCGCTGCGGGCAAATTGTACATCGACTCATCGACTCGGCGAACTGGAAGACGGCGCGGTTGCCGCGGGCGGAAATACCTGGACGGGCATCGGCGAGCGCTCCTGGTGCCGACGCCAAGCGACGCTCAGGGCGGCTAAGCCGACGCACAGGATGCAAACGCATTTGAGCAGACGGCGCGGTAGCGTTGGACCCAGCAGCGGCTCCTGGGGCCGCTGCACGATCAGCACGTAGACGATCGCTAAATCCAAAAGAAAAGTGACCACCGGCGGCACCTGCAAAGGTCCGAAACATGCGCAGGAACTTTTGCCGGTGTAAACCTCGACGAGGGACACCAAGGCGAAGAGCGTGAACACGATTAGGGCGATGGCCGCGGCCTGGCGGGCGGCAACGCCGCTGGCCAGCCACAGGGCCAGGATGGCTTCCAGGGATGATTGAACCAGCAGCACGACGGAAATCGGGGTGCCGTGCAACGCTTGGTAGGTTTTGGCGCCCGCGGCGAGCAGAAGCAGTGCAGCCAGGATGCGGGGCACCAAGAGGCTGCGGCGCGAGGCGGGCATGTCGGGAATCTTAATGGCGCAGCATGACCAGAGCGAAAAGGCCGAAGGCGATGCAGAACCACCCGAACGGGCCGAGGCGATGGTGTTGGAAATAGCGCATCAGGAATTTGGTGCTCAGATACGCCGCGACGCCGGCCAGGATCGCGGAGGGAATGGTCTGCACCAAAACCTGCCGGGCCTCGGGGGCAAAGAGGGTGGGCACTTTCAAGATAGCGGCCAGGCCGATGACCGGCGTGGCCAGCATGAAGGAAAAGCGAGAAGCTTCCTTGTAGCTGAGGCCCGCTAAAAGTCCGGCGACGATGGTGATGCCGCTGCGCGAGATTCCTGGTATCAGCGCCAGGGTCTGCGTGGCGCCGACGGCTGCGCCTTCGATGAAGGTCATCTCGTGGGCGCTTTTGCGTTGGCTGGCGACGTCGGTTGAGGGGTCGGCGGTGTGCGGGCCTTGCTTGTTGTCCGGGTCTTCGGCTGAGCTGGCACGGCGTTTGAGCGCGTCCGCGCCGAGCATCATGAATCCATTGAGAACCAAGACGACGGCGACCACCCAGGCCCACCGCTTTTCCTCGAATAGCACGCGCAGTTTTTTCTCGAAGATCAGTCCGACCAGCCCGACGACGATGGTGCCGGCCACCAGCAGCCAGGCGAACTTGCTCTGTTCGTCGTAGACCAGTTGCCTCCGCTTGAAACTGCCGGCGTAGGCCAACAGCACGGCCCACCAGTCCCTCCAGAAATAAATCACCAGGGCGGTTGCCGTCGCCAGGTGAAGCGCCACCGTAAATGCCAAAAAATCCTTGTTCTTTTCATCGAGATTCCATCCCAGCATGTCGGGCAAGAGGATGATCTGGGCGAGGCTGCTGATGGGAAACAGTTCGGCGACGCCCTGCAGCGCTCCCAGAAAAAGAGTTTGCGACATGGTCATGTTCATGGCGGGAAGATTACGGCGGCGAAGCCGATTTGGCCAGCCAGCGCGGCGCGCCGACGATTCACTTCACATCCGGCTCTGTGGCGACCGGAGCAGCCTGGCGCGGGGCGGGGTGCGGCTTGTTGCTCAGCCGTCGGCAGGCGTCGACCACGGCGGCCGCGCTGGGCGGTCTCTGCGATGGGTCCTTGGCCAGCATCGACATCACCAGTGCGCAAAGTTCCTCATCCAGATTCGGCTGGCGATTGATGAGCGGGATCGGTTGCTGCGACAGCAGTTCCAGGGCGATTTGCCGCAGATCGGTGCTTATGGGATGAACGGGCAGATCACAGGCCAGCCACTCGTAGGCGATGACGCCCAGGGCGTACAGGTCGGCGCGGGCGTCGACGGCGGCGCCTTTGGCCTGCTCCGGCGCCATGTATGCGGGCGTCCCGGCGGCGGACAGGGGTGCGCTTGCCGTCGAGCGCGACACGTGCGCGATGCCGAAATCCAGCAAGACCGGAAGCGAATCGGCGGTCACGATGACGTTTTCGGGCTTGAGGTCGCGGTGCACCACGCCCGCGTCGTGCAGGGCCGATAGGGCGCTGGCGATCAGTTCCATGTAGCGCAGGACGATGCCCGCCGCGGGATGGCTGGCGCGCTCCATGAGCGTGCGCAGAGACGTGCCCTGCACAAAATCGCAGACCAGGTAAAGCTCATCCTGTTCGTCGAAGCCGATGGTGCGCACGCGCACGACGCCGGGATGGCGCACGCGGGAGGCGGCTTCCAATTCGACTTTGGCGGAGGCGATCAGGGCTTTTCGGCGGCGCAGGTCGTAGAGTTTGGCCAGGCGGAAGCGTTTGAGGGCCACGTCGCAGGCGGCCAGGGGATCGTAGGCGCGAAAGACTTCGCCGAAGCCGCCGCCCCCCAGACGCTGCAAAATCACGTAGCCATCGGGTGCGCCTTCGGCCTCCGGGCCGCTTTGCACGATCGGGCGGTTCTTTTCCTCGATGATTCCCTGGCTGAGCTCCAGGCGGGTCATTTCCTGCTTGAGGACGGGCAGGTATCGCGCGTAGCCGTCAGTGCGGGCCCGCTGCATTCCTTTGAGCAGGCAATCTTCGGCCGTCGCCTTGAATTTTTGCCTGGCCAGGGCCCGGGCCAGCAGGATGCGCGTGGGGATTTCCAGGTCCGGAAGATCGGCCTTGACGAACGCGGCGACCGCCTCCTCGAGCAACTTGACCGCTTCGGGCTGGTCCAGGGCCAGCGCCAGCTCGCCGCGCGCGGCTGCGAGCACATCTTGCAGGTAGGGTTCGCCGCCCTCGGACAGAAATTTCTGCGCTTCATCCAGCGCCGCCGCCGCTTCATTCAGACGGTTTTGGGATATGCGCAGCAGCGCCAGGTCCTTGTAGGCGAAGAAGGCCAGGTCGTGATAGCCGTGGGTTTGGGACAGGTCGATGCATTTTTGCAGGGCGGTTTCGGCGGCGGGGGCGTCGCCGGCGGCCAAATGCGTGCGGCCGATGTCCTCGTGCATGCGGGCTTCGCCGCGGGCGTCGCCGATCTGCCGGGCCAGGACCAGATCGCGGTCGAAACATTCCAGGGCATCCTCGAAGCGCCCCAAGCGCAGATGCGCGCGCCCGATGTTCCCCAGCGTGATGGCGATCCCGGATTTGTCCTGAAGCAGCGTCTTGTCGACCAGGGACAGGGCGTAAAAATGCAGGGCGAAATCCAGGCGTCCGCGGGCCGCTTCCACCGAGCCGAGCGTGTCGTAAACCTGGGCGCGGGCGGCGAAATCCTTCAGTTGCCGGTAGGCTCGCACGGATTTGAGCAGCAGATCGATGGCGGGGCCGCTGCGGCGCAGTTTTCCTTCGGCCAAGCCGGCCACGTGATACGCCCGGGCCGCCAGCGCCGACGGCGGCGGCGCCTCGCTGATCACGTCCAGGGCGACGGCCAGGGCCTGATGCACGTCGCGGCGCTGGCGCAGATCGAGAAACGCCAACTCGATGCGGCACCAATTGCCCAGCTCGCCGGCCGCGGCTTCGAAATCGGCGCGCGCCTCGGCGTCGCGCCCGAGGTTCAGCCTCGCCTGGGCGCGGGCGTAAAGCGCGGGGGGTGAATCGGCTGGCGCATCGGCGACATCCGCCCATCGCCCGTCACGGCTGGCCGATGCAAACGGCTCGGGGATGTTGATGAGATTAATCTGATTGGCGCACATGGGCGTAATACGTTAATGACGAAATTCGAATGACGAATGACGAATCAAATTCCAATGACGAATGTCCGAATTGCCCGTGTTCGTTGTCATTTGGTCATTCGTCATTGATTCGTCATTCGTCATTCGAATTTCGTCATTCCTCAGGAGGCCGCTCTCTTCTTGCCAGGATGAACGAGCGGTCGTCGGTGGCGGCAACGGGGCCGCGAATTTCGTCCAGCGCCTGGTTCAATTGATTGCACAAGTCGTTCAGCGGCGCTTGCGGAGCGGCGCGATACAGGGCGGAGAGGCGCTGCTCGATCCCGTCCAGGCCCAGCATTTTGCCGTGCGTGTCACGCAGCTCGCTGAGGCCGTCGGTGAACATCGCCAAAAGTTGCCCCGGTTGCAGCTCGATCCAGTCCAACTCGACGTCCAAGGGCATCACGCCCAGGGGCGGGTTGTGACCGTAGCGCGTTTGCTGCACGGAGCCGTCGGCGGAAACGATCAGCATGGGTGGGTGGCCGGCGTTGACGCATTGGGCTTTTCCCGTACGCGGGTCGAAGAGGGCGCCGATCATGGTCACGAAGCTTTGCCGGTCCATCGATTCCAGAAGGAATTGGTTGAGGCTGCGGGCGAGGTCTTCGAGTGATGTGCCCGCGCGGATGGCCGAGTGGACCATGCTGTGGACGCCGGAGGCGACCATGGCGGCGGCCATGCCCTTGCCGCTGACATCCGCGATGGCCAGGAAGACGTTGCCATCGGGGGTGGGCAGGACGTTGGCGTAATCGCCGCCCACCCAGTGGCACGGCTCAAATCCGATGGCGATCTCCAGCCCCGACACGGCCGGGTTCTTGGGCACCAGCGATAGTTGCATCTGTCGCGCTTTTTGGAGGTCGTGCTGCAACGCGGCGTTGGCGTGCACGGTTTGCCGGGCTTCGATCTGCAACTGTGCCTTTTTGAACTGCTCGGCGGCCAAAGCCACCAGGGCCAGCCAATCCACCGTGCCGTGCTGCCGCCCCACGGTGACGTACAGAACATCCGCCTGGCTGGTCTCGACGTGAAGAGGGCAGACGATGGCGGCGATATCGTGCTCGTTTGGTTCGCCGCCGGAAAGGATCGGCTGCTGGCTGGCGATGGCCGCCTCGACAACCGCCCGCGGAACCTGCGCGGGCGTCGCCGGGGCCGCCGATGGGGCGCTGCCGATGCGAAGTTGCAGCGGACAGAGCATCTGCGGCGGCTGTTGGGCATCGGCGCGGTCGACGCGCAAAACCACGGCGCTATCGCAACGGAAGAGCGGTTCCACCAGCGTGCGGCAGAGCAGGGTCATGCGTTGCTGCGCATCGGGGATGTCCAGCAGCTTCGCGCCCAGCGCGGCGACCAGGGCGAGGTGGGATTGGTCGATCCGGGGCGCCGACGCCGCGGCCAAGGTCGTGAAGACCGTCGTTGCTCCTTCGTGGCTGGACCAAATCGTGTTCAGACCGCCGTCCTCGACACTGCGGGAACGAATCACCAATTCGAACCCGCCGATCTCGATGTGATCGCCGATCTGGATGGTTTGCTCGCTAATCAGTTGGCCGTTGACGCGAGTGCCGTTGCGGCTGCCCAGGTCGTGGACGGTCCAGCGGCCGTCGGCGTCGCAGGACAGCTCGGCGTGACGCCGGGAGACCCGAGTGCTTTCCAATTGGATGTCGCATTCGGGGGCGCGTCCGATGCTCAGCAGGGGGCCGTGCAGATCGCGGCGCATGGCCTGTACGCCGGCATTAAAGACCGCCAGGAAAAGGTCGCTGCTTTGGGCCATGGAGGCATTCTCTCCGCCGAGGGCGGATCGGTAAATGGTGCAAGATTCGACGGCCCGGCGCGTCTGAGGGTCCCGGCGGCCGCCGGCGGGCGCAATTTTCCTTGCAAACCGCGCCGGCCAAACCATGATATTGCGGCGTCGTGGGATGGTACATTTCGGCTCTTAACCTCTTGCGGGAGGACGCAATGAAAAGCGGTGTGATTTTGGCGTGGGTGGCGGCGGCGATGGCGATGGGGGCTTGGGTGGGCGGTGCGGCGGCGGCGTCCGATTCGGACATGCTCGAGCACGCCCTGGGCGGTGTGGTGACCGTCGCCGTCTACAAAACGGCGGATTACAGCCAGCCCTTTGGTTTTGGCGCGGCCGACGCCTACGAAAAGCTGCTGAACCTCAGCGGAGCCATGGAGTCCGGGTCGGGGTTTTGCGTCCAGCGCAACGGGAAGAATTACATCGTCACCAACTGCCACGTGATCGAAGGCGCCGCCGATGATGCGGGGTCGGTCGCGGTCTTCAGCATGACGCGGACGAAATATCCCATGCACGTCGTCGGGGCCGATTCGTTCATCGACATCGCGGTCCTGGAGTTCGCCGACAAGCCGCCCGGACCGGAGATCGTAAACCTGAAGTTCACCACCGATGCGCCTCGCTTGGGGGAAAAGGTTTTCGCCATCGGCAACCCCTACGGCGAATATCCGTATGCGATCTCGTCCGGGATCGTCGGCGGTTTGAACCGCGTGCGCGCCGGCAGCACGGGAAAATTCGGCTACCTGGAGAGCACGGCGACGATCATCTGGGGCAACAGCGGAGGGCCGCTGGTGAACGAAGGCGGCGACGTGGCGGGCATGAACACGGGCATCGAAATCCGCCAACGCTTCAACCAGTACTTCATCGAACCGCAAATCAACTTTGCCCTGGAGGCGGCCATTGCCAGCCGGGCGGTGGATGACATCATCGCCTCCGGCCGCGTGCATCGGGCGTTTTTGGGCGTGCGTTTCAGCCAGGATTTCGGCGCCCCGCGCACCAACACCGATCCGGAATTCGTCGACATCGGCGCCAAGCCGATCATCAACGATGTTCTGCCGGATTCCCCCGCCGCCGCGGCGCTGACGCAGTACAAGGGGGCGGTGGTCACCAAGGTCAACGACGCGTCGGTCGACAACATCGAGGAAGTCCTGGCCGCCCTGGAAGCGGTGCGGCCGGGCGACACCTGCACCGTTTGGCTCGACCAGAACGGCCACACCAGCAAGGTCGCCGTCAAGACCGACGAATTGACGCAGGATCGCGAAAGCGCCTGGGCGCAGCACATCCTCGGCAGCCTGGGATGGACGGTGCGTCAGACCGACGCCGGCGTGACCGTGCAGAACACCGGCGGGGCCGGACCGAGCGTGGCGGCGGCGGCGCAAGATCAGAGTCAGACGGGGGTTTTCGGTCACCTGCAAGCCACGCCGCCCAACGACCAGCGGCAGCCCACACGCTTGCAGCAGTTCCTCTTCGGCGGTCCGACGCCCGGCTTCCAGCCGTACAAGCCCGCGACCCCGGCGGCCCCGCCGGCCCCGCCGACGCAGACGCTGATCGCCCTCGGATTGTTCGACGATCAGGGCAAGGCCGTTTCCGTCTGGAAAACCGGCAACCTGAAGGACCTGGGCGTCGCCGTTCGCCTGGCGGCTCTGGAAGGCCGCATCGACATGGGCGTCCACGGCGACAAGGACCAACTCAGCGTGCTGCGCGTCTGGCTTTCCGGTGAAGAGGGCAAGCTCAGCCGGTCGCTGCTGTATTGACGGCGAAAAATGCGGCCACAGATGAAAATCAGATGCATGCAGTTGAAATGCGCAATGAAAATCGCGTTATCTGCGTTCATTTGCGTTTATCTGTGGCCGATTTCTTTCTCGCGCGCCGATGCGTTGACGCATGAGCAGAAATTGGCCGCGGCGCAGCAGGTGTATGATCGGCTGGTTCAGGCGATCGGCGACAGCCGGCCGCCGCCGCGACTGCGCTTGCGCTCCTCCGTCCAAGTCGCCGTCTTTTGGCCGGACCGCCACGAGATCGACCTGGACGAGCGCATGTTCGATCTGTGCGGCACCATGCCCGATGCAGACGCGGCTCTGGCGGCGTTGCTCGGGCACGAATTGGCCCACTATTACGGACACCACGGCTGGACGCACGAATTTGGCAATTCCATCCCGGCGGATTTGGGCCAGCAGCTTAAAGTTCTGGACAGTCAGGACCGCCTCCGCTGCGAAATGGAGGCGGATTATTTCGGCGGATATTACGGATACCTGGCCGGGTTCGATACGCTGGATCAGTTTCCCAAGCTGATCGAGGCGATCTATCGCCGCTACCAAAGCATGCCCGGATATCCGAGCTTGCAGGAGCGCGAGGGGATCGCTCGCGAAGCGCAGGGCAAACTCTCGCGGCTGGTCCCGGTCTTCGAGGCGGGCAACGAGCTCCTGGCGTTGCGGCAATACCAGGCGGCCGCGTTGTGCTTCGATTTCATCGCCCGCGATTTCCCCAGCCGCGAGATTCTCAATAACGCCGGCGTGGCGCGGGCGCAGGAGGCGATGGAGCTTCTGCGCGGTGATGCGGATCTGTCGCGCTTTGTCTACCCGTTCGAGTTGGATGCCGACACGCGCTTGCGCCGCGACGAGGTGGAAGCTCGCGGTTTGGACGACCAGACTCGGCGAAAGGCGTATCAATTGCTCATCGACGCCGAGCGATGCTTCGACGAAGCCAAAACGCGCGATCCGGATTACGCGCCGGCGTACGTGAACCTGGCGGGCGTTTACGATCTGCTGGGCAAAGAGAATCTTGCCGCGGCGTTCGCGGAGGAGGCGGATCGTGTGGCGGCGGATGCGAAAGACGCAGCCAGCGCCGCCGACGCGCAGGTCATGCTGGGGATCGTCGACGCGCGGCAGAACAAGATCCGGGAAGCAACCGAAGCGTTTACCAAAGCGCAGCCGGCCGCGGCAGAGTTAGCGCGGATCAATCTCGACGTGCTGGCCGGTCATCCCGTGCCCAGCGGGCACGCCCCCGCGACCACGCAGCCGGATGAATCGATCGCCAACGCCACGGCCACAGATGCCAAGCCCATGGACGATCCGCCCTACGACACGATCAGCCTGACTTCGCTCAGCGCGGATGTGCCCGACATCACCATTCGCTCCAAGCAAACCGACGCGTGGCAGGGCTACCGCATAGACATTGGCGATCGCTGGGTTGTGGCGTACTGCACCCGCCGCGGCTACGCCGGACGCACCTCGCGCGGCTTGGCCGTCGGCGATGATCTGCAAAAGGTCTTGGCGATTTACGGCCAGCCCACCGACGTCACGGCCGGGCGGCAGGCAATTCTCTACCGCTTCGACGCCGCGCGCATCATCCTTCAGGTCGGCTCGGACCAAAAAGTCCGCGGCTGGACGATTTATTCCCTGCATTAGTTAAACAGCCGCCGGCAACTACCCACCCGCACTTTTGCTTTTCACATAATTCTGACCATCCACGCGTTTGACCACGCCGCGAAGGCTCATCATGGTCAGCTCTTGCAAGACGATTTCCGCGGGCAGTTCACTGGCGGTGATGATGCCGTCGATTCCGGTCGGGTCCAGGCCGATGGATTCGAGAATGCGTTTCTGGCGATCGGAGAGGATTTCAAACCTCGGCGTCTGGGGCGTCGTCGTCGGCGTAGTCGCGGGGATTTCGGCGGCGGGTTGCGGCGTTTCCGGCACCGTGGCCTGGTGCGGCAGGGGGCCCAGGCCGTCGAGGATCTCTTCCAGATTGGTCACCAAAATCGCGCCGTCGCGGATCAGGGCATGAGTTCCGGCGGCCAGGGGATTGTCCACGCGCCCGGGCAGAGCGAAGACGGGCCGGCCGTGTTCGTCGCCGGCTTGGCGGGCGGTGATCAGGGCGCCGCTGGTGATATCCGCCTCGACCACCAGCACGCCGCGGGACAAGCCGCTGATGATCCGATTGCGGCGCGGGAAATTCTCCTTCAGCGGCGGCGAGTCGAGGGGAAATTCGCTGATCAAGGCGCCCCGCTGCGCGATTTGGACGAAGAGGGCGTCGTTTTCCGGCGGATAGACGATATTCGCGCCGCAGCCCAGCACCGCGATGGTGCGGCCGCCGGGCGCGGCCAGAGCGCCGCGGTGGGATGCCGAATCGATGCCGCGAGCGCCGCCGCTGATCACCGTCACGCCCGCCTGGGCCAGCAGTCCGGCCAGCCGCTCGGCCTGCTCGCGTCCGTAATGGCTGCATCGCCGGCTGCCGACGATCGCCACGGCGTTCAGGTCGCGCGCTTCCAGCGTCCCGCGCACGTAGAGCACCGCCGGCGGGTCGGGGATGACCTTCAGCATCGTCGGATACGCCGGCTCGTCCTGACAGATCAGCGTTACGCCCATCTCGCGGCAGCGCGACAGCTCGGCGTCGACCTGCTCGGCGGCGTGGGCGAGGTTTCGTCGAATCTGCTCCGATTTGATGCCGCCGATTCCCTCAACGGACCGCAGCAGCGCGGCATCGGCGGCGCAGGCGGCCTCGGCACTGCCGGCGGCGAGGATCAGCCGGCCGAGCAGGATCGGCCCGATCCCCTCGGTCATCGCCAGTTGAAGCCAATGCCGCAATGCCACGGTTATTCCCGCAAGCTTTCCAGCGCCTGGCGCAGCAGGGTCGGCGGCACGTCATCCCGGATCGTCGCCGCCCCCATGCGCGCCAGCAAAACGAGTCGAATCCGCCCGTGCCGCACCTTCTTGTCAAAATGCATGGCATCGAGGACCTGCTGCACGTCCAGTTTCAGTCCGGTTGTCGGCAGGCCGGCGCGATCCAGCAACGCCAAAATGCGCCGGCGGGATGTCTGGTCGATCAGGCCCAGCTTGCACGAGACGTACGCGGCCGCCGTCATGCCCAGGGAGATCGCTTCGCCGTGCGAATAGGAATATCCCGAGACGGACTCGATGGCGTGCCCGAAGGTGTGCCCGAAATTCAGGTGCGCCCGCTCGCCTTTCTCCAGCGGATCGGCCTCGACCACGCGGGCCTTGATCGCCACGTTATGAGCGATCAGCTCGGCGACGGCATCCATCTCCAAGGCCTTGACGTGATCCATCTGCCGCTCCAGCGCCGCAAAACCCGCGGCGTCGCGGATCAGTTCGTGCTTGACGCACTCGGCCAGGCCGCTGCCGAATTCCCGCGGCGGCAGCGAGCGCAGCGTTTGCGGATCGATGAGCACCGCGATGGGTTGGTGGAACGCGCCGATGAGATTCTTGCCCAGGGCATGATCGACGCCCGTCTTGCCGCCGATGCTGGCGTCGACCATCGCCAAGAGCGACGTGGGAATCTGCACCAGGGGCACGCCACGGAGGATCGTGGCGGCGACGAACCCGGCCATGTCGCCCACGACGCCGCCGCCCAGCGCCAGCAGCGGCGTATTCCGCTCCATCTTGGCCGCCAGAAGGGCATCGTACACCGGCAGCACGTGGGCAAGATTCTTGTTGCACTCGCCGGCCGGGATGATCGCCAGCGTCGTCTCGATTCCGGCCGAGGCCAGGGACTCGCTCAGGGTTTGCCCGTGCAGGGGCCCGACGTTGGAATCGGTGACGACCGCCGCCTTGGGCGAGGGGCAAATCTGCCGCAACCACGATCCAGCGCGCGACAGCAGTCCAGGCCCAACGCTAATCGTGTACGGCCTGTCCGGCACGTTCACGCGGATTGTCGCGGTCTGACTCATGAATCCGATTGTAACCGCACCGGCTGCCTTGTCGACGCGGCGGTCAGACGATACCGTGAACGCAGGTGAACCATGACCGAATGGATTTGGCTTAACGGTGAGACGATGCCGCTGTCTGAGGCGAGCATCAGCGTCGAGGACCGCGGGTTCCAGTTTGCCGACGGCGTGTACGAAGTCGTCCGCTTCTACAACGGCAAGCTCTTTACGCTGCAGCAGCACTTGCAGCGCCTCCAGCGCTCGGCCGACGGCATCCAACTGACGATCCCGATGGAAACCGCCAAGCTGGGCGACGAAATCGGCAAGCTGCTTGCCCGCGCCGCCCTGCGCGAGGGGATGATCTACTTGCAACTGACGCGCGGCTGCGCCCCGCGCAGCCATGCCTTCCCGCAGTGCAGCCCGACCTTGCTTTTCTACGCCCGCGCCCTTGCGCCGGCCTCCGAGCCGGGTGCGGGCGAAGGCGTGAAATTGATGACGGTCCCGGATGAGCGATGGCGACGCTGCTGGATCAAGTCGATTGCCCTATTGCCCAACGTACTGGCCAAAAGCCAGGCGATCGCCGCCGGGGCGGATGAGGCGGTCTTCATCGAAAACGACCTGGTGACGGAATGTTCCGCCAGCAACATCTTCGCGGTGATCGGCCCGCGCCTGGTGACCCACCCGATCGGCAGCAAGGTTCTGCCCGGCATCACGCGGGCGCTGCTGTTGGAGCTGGCCGTCACGATCGGTTTGGAGGTGGACGAGCGCGTGTTTCAGGAGGAAGAAGCCCGGCGGGCCGACGAGCTGTTCATCACCAGCACGACGCGGGAGGTTTCCTGGGTGGCCCGCTGGAACGACCGCTACATTGGCCAAGGCCGCTGCGGCCCGGTGACCAAGAAACTGCATTCCGCCCTGCGCCAACTCGTCCTGCGCGACACGGCTTAAATGCAAATGCAACCGCAGAGACGCAGAGGCGCAGAGGCGCAGAGACAGCCGCAGAGATGAAATCAAAAATCAGTTAAATGTTTTCTCAAAAAATCCATTTGTATTTTTCTTCTCCGCGGCTTCCTCTGCGTCTCAGCGTCTCTGCGGTTGCATTTTGTGTTCTTGCCCCGATGGGGATCACTTCCAAGCGGCGCGCAGCTCGGCAATCTGTTTGCATTGCGCCAGGAGCGGCTCGACGTCTTTGAGGTTGAGCATGCTGGCGGCGTCGCTTTTGGCTTTCTTGGGGTCGGGGTGGCATTCAAGAAATAATCCATCGACGCCGGCGGCGACGGCGGCGCGGGCCAAAAGCGAGGAGAATTGCGGGTTGCCGCCGCTTTGCGTGCCCTGGCCGGCGGGCTGCTGCGTGCTGTGCGTGATGTCGAACACCACCGGATAGCCAAACTCCCGCAGGATCGGCAGGGCGGTGAAATCGTTGACCAGGCGGTTGTAGCCGAAAAAGGTGCCGCGCTCGGTCAGCAGAATCTGGTGGTTGCCGGTGGAGGTGATCTTCTCGATGGCGTTGCCCATTTCCGCAGGGGCCATGAACTGGCCCTTCTTGACGTTGACGTAGCGTCCGGTTTGTCCGGCGGCGATGAGCAGATCGGTCTGGCGTGCCAGGAACGCGGGGATTTGCAGAACGTCCACGACCTTGGCCGCCGCGGCGGCCTGCGCCGATTCATGCACGTCGCTCAGCACGGGAACGTCCATTTCCTTTTTGACGCGTCCCAGGACCAAAAGCCCATCCGTCAGCCCCGGGCCGCGAAAGCTGGCGTTGCTCGAACGGTTGGCCTTGTCGAAGCTGGCTTTGAAGATGTAGCCCAAGCCGAGTTTCTCGCACGTCTTCTTGAGATGCGAGGCGACGGCAAGGCACACCTCAGCCGATTCGATGACGCATGGGCCGGCGATCACGAAGAGCGGGAATTTCTTCGGATTGACGATATCGGCGATCGGGCTCACGCGGGCACGATAAATGGCACGCGCTGGGGAAGCAAGTCGATGGACAAGGGCGTGTAGCCGGCGGGGTCGCCGTCCACCTGCACGGGCACGGCTTGTGGGGATTGGATCTGAATGTGTTTGCCGCGGGCGTAGACGACGCCTTCGGCCAGGACGTGCTCGCCGACAACGGCGCGGAGGAACTGCTGGATGGCGTCGCCGCGGCTGCGCACGGGGATGACGCATACGTCGAGCAGCCCATCGTCCGAGCGGGCGCCGGGGACCAGGGAGAAACCGGTCCCGTATTCGCTGACGTTGCCGACGAACGCCACGGCCGGCGCGGAGGGGAAAACCTCCTGGCCGTCGATGTGCACCTGCAGCGAGGGGTACTGGTACGACGCGAAGGTCCGCGCTGCGGGGAGCAGGTAGCTGGCGTAATTGATGGAGCCTTTGCGCAGACGATTCAGCTGGTGGACGATGTGGCCGTCGATGCCGATGCCGGCCATCAGCAGCAGCAGTTGTCCGTTGGCGGATGCCGCGTCGAGGTGGCGCAACTGTCCGCGGCCAAGCGAGGCGGCGACGCGCTGGGCCAGGTCGCTCGAATGCCAGTCGATGCCCAGGTGTCGCCCCATCAGGTTGGCCGTTCCCACCGGCACGGGCAGCAGGGGCGGGGCGCGGCCCAGCTTGTCGAGGAAGGCCCGGGCCACGGCGCGGACGGTGCCGTCGCCGCCGATGATAATGGCGGCCTCGGCGGCGCCGAGCTGCTCGGCGGTTGCGTCGGCGGGCAGATCGGATATCGTCTTGACGCCGATGCCGGCGCCGCGAAGCCCGCGGATGATGGCGCGGGCGGCGCGCCAGGCGTTTCCGCGTCCGGCCCGCGGGTTGGCGAAGATCATCGCCGAGCGGATCGGTGCCGCCGGCCTTGGGTGCACCGCGCTGGAGCCGTTCGGTTGGTTGACAGATGGCGACGCCACTCTTTTAATAGTATCGCAAGTGGAATTCCAGGCCAATTTGCGTCGTTCCGGACGCGATCTTTCGTAAGAGGTGGATGGTCACGATGAGCGAAGCGACCGTGTCGTCGATCAATGAGAGGGCGGCGGAGGAGTATTACCGCCGCGGTGTGGAGTCGGAGCAGCAGGGATTGCACGAGAAGGCCGTGGAGTTTTATGAGCGGTCGCTCAATGAGAATCCGGATCACGAGCAGGCGGCGTTTCGCCTGGCCGTGCTGTACGACCGCCGAGCCGAGGATGCCAAGGCCATCGAGCTGTACGAGCGCATCTGCACCAGCCCGCCGGTGCATCTCAACGCCCTGATGAACTTGGCGGTGTTGTACGAGGACAACAACCATTACGACGAGGCGCACCGCTGCCTGGATGCGATTCTGCGGACTTTGCCCAATCACGAGCGGGCCCGGCTGTACATGAAGGACGTGGAATCGGCCCGCAGCATGCACTACGACGAGGATATCGACGGCCGCGGCGACCGCCGCAGCGCCGTGCTCAACATCCCGGTCACCGATTTTGAGCTGTCCGTCCGCAGCCGAAACTGCCTCAAGAAGATGAACATCCACACCCTGGGCGATCTGCTCAGAACCACCGAGCAGGAGCTGCTCAGCTACAAGAATTTTGGCGAAACCAGTTTGAACGAGATCAAGGCGCTTTTGGCGCAGAAGGGGTTGCGGCTGGGTCAGGCGGTGGAGGATCCGAAGAATCCCGCTCACCGCGCGGCTCCGGCGGCGGGGGACGTTCCGCCGGAAACCCTGGCCAAAAACGTCGGCGAACTGGAGCTTTCGGTGCGCAGCCGAAAGGCGCTGCAGCGGCTGAACATCAACACCCTGGGGGAACTGGCGGCTCGCACGGAAGACGAGCTGTTGGGCTGCAAGAACTTCGGCCAGACCAGCCTGAACGAGATCAAGCAGCAGCTTGCGACGTTCGGGTTGTCTCTGCGCCGGCTGGTGGAGGAATAGACCGGCGGCGAGTCCCGGCGCGCCGGGGAGAGGCACGGAGGCCCGATGCGTTACCTCGCTTTGGGGATTCTGGTTTTCCTGCTGGCTTGGCCGCCGGCCTGTACCCAGGACGTGGGCCCGCGCGCGACCTCCGCCGCCGGACCGCGCATTCGCGTGCGCTTGCTGGAAAGCGTGCCCGCCGTCCGCCTGGCCTCCCCGCAAAGCCCGAGCGTCTGGCTCGATTCGGCCCCGGTTGCCGTACGCTTGGCGGCCAATTCGGGGGTTCAGATTTCTCTGGCCTCGGGCCAGTGGATTTTGGGCGGTGTGAAGCTCTCCTCGGGCGTTTTGACGATCCGCACCGCCTCGCCTGGGCCCATGCGGATCAACGGCGTCGCCTACCGCGGATTTTTCTGCTTCGTGCCGGTCAGCGGCGACAAATTCGACGCCGTCAACGACGTGGAGGTGGATGATTACCTCAAGGGCGTGGTGCCGGCGGAGATGTATCCCAACTGGCACCCGGAGGCCTACAAGGCCCAGGCGGTGGCGGCGCGCACCTATGCGCTATACGAGTCGCGCACGGCCGGCGCCAACCGATACTGGGATGTCTACGCCGATGCGCGCAGCCAGATGTACGGCGGCTTGGACCGCGAAACCGCCCAGGCCCGCCAGGCGGTCGATGACACGGCCGGCATCGTCCTCACCTATGGCCCGGGCGACGGAAAAATCTTCAAAGCCTATTTCAGCAGTTGCTGCGGCGGCGTGACGCAGGCGGCGGCCGATGCCTTTCCCGGTGAGCCGTACATCCAGCCCCTGGCCGAGCAGAATCACGGCCGCTGCTGCAATCAGTCCAAATATTTCAACTGGGGCCCGATCACCCTGGGCAAGCAGGAACTCACGCGCCGCATTCGACTGTGGGCGCAGCGCAGAAGTCAAGCCGAGGGTCGGACATTTCCCGAAGCGACCATGGCCCCGCTTTATCGTATCGACGTGCAAGCGACCAACCGCTACGGCCGGCCCAGCCGCGTCTTGATCAGCGACGCCCGCGGCACGCAGTATTCCCTGGCGGCCGAGGAAATGCGCGGGGCGATTAACACCGATGCCCCGGCGGGCACGACCCTGCCCAGCAGCTTCTGCAAGATCAACGGCGATCCCAACGCGGATGCGGTGACGTTCTACGATGGCCACGGTTTCGGCCACGGCGTGGGGATGTGCCAATGGTGCGCCGAGGCGCTGGCCGCCGCCGGGCATTCCTACGAGCAGATTCTTTTGAGCGCCTATCCGCAGGCAAAACTGGTTCGCGCGTATTAGGTCCGGCGGCGAGCAGGCGAGTCGGCCAACAAAAAAACCTGTTGCGCCGCCGTGAGTCCGTCCCCCCCTTGGGAGCCGGACGCACGTCTGGCGAAACAGGTCCAAACAAACCTAACCGCCCAGCACAGGCGAGCAAATCAGTTTGATCCCACCGCGGCGAGAATTTCCCCCTTATTTTTTCCTAGGATTTTTCCCTACGCCGGCAGTCCATGGCTATGGCTTGGGTTCTTCGAGGGCATAGGTGACGGCGTAGCGGAGCAGTTCGGCGCTGCTCTTGAGCCCCAGCTTTTCCTTGATGTGCTCGCGATGCACTTCTACCGTCTTGGCGCTGAGAAACAGGTGCGAGGCGATCTCCTTGACGGACATGCCTTGACCGATCATCTGAAAGACTTCCAGTTCACGGTCGCTCAGGGCGGCCAGCGGGGTGCCGCTGGGGGCGGCGCGGCCTTGTGTCAATCGGCCCAGCAATAGCGCGCTCATCCGCTCGCTGAGCCATACCCCGCCGGCCAGGACGCGGTGAATGGCGTCCATCACCTTCTCCGTCGCCTGCGCCTTCATGACGTACCCCTGCGCCCCAGCCCGCAGCACGCGCTCCGCCCACAGCTCCTCATCGTGAATGGACAGCACCAGAATCGGCAAACCCGGCCGGGCGGCGCGAATCTCCTTGATCAATTCCAGCCCGGGTTTTCCAGATAGAGACAGGTCGGTCACGACAATATCGGGAGCGGACCGCTCGAGAAGCTCCATGGCCTGGGCGGCGGTGGCGGCCATGCCGCAGACGGTCATGTCGCCTTCCAGTTCGACGCGCGTGCCCAGGCCTTCGAGGACGATCGGATGATCATCCACCAGAAGCACGCGGGAGCGGGTCTTGGTTGCGGCTATCGCCGGTGCCGCCGCTGGCGCGGCTTGCGCCGGCGTCGCTGGCTTTTTGGTCGGTGTCGTGCTCATGAGTTGCCTGGGTTGGACACGTGCAGATGACGCTGGTGCCGGAGGAACCGCTGCGGATCTCCAGCGTCGCGCCGATCATGCGGGCTCGATACTGCATGACGCGGATGCCCATCCCTTTGCCGCGCAGATCAGGCTGCGGCAATCCGACGCCGTCGTCATGCACCGCCAACGTGACGGCCGACGGCATTGTATCCAATTCGACACGGATTTGCTTGGCGTTGGCGTGGCGGAGGGCGTTGTTCACCGCCTCCTGGGCGATGCGGAACAGGTGCAGGGCCGCGGCGTCATCGGTCGCCGAAAGCTGGCCGCGAAAAACCGCCGTGCACGGTCGGCCCAGGGCCTGCACCTTCGAGGCGATGTCCCGCAGGGCGGTCTCCAGCCCCTCCGGACCCAAATCCACCGGCGAGAAGCCGCGGGCCAGCTTCCGGGTCTGCTCCACCGCGCGGTTGACCAGGCTGGCGATGCGTGCCGCCTCAGCCGACTCGCCCGGGTGCTGCTGCGACAGCTTCTGCCGCAGGTTCTGCGCCAGCAGGGCAATGCCGGTCAGCTCCTGCCCCAATCCGTCGTGCAGATCGTGACCGATCCGCATTTGCTCGCGCTCGCTGATCTCCAGCAGCTCCTTTTCCAGCGAGCGCAGCTCGGTCACGTCGCGCGTGACCTGGGCGAAACCGCGCAAGCGGCCCTGCTCGTCGCGCAGAGCGGTGGTGATGACGTTGGCCCAGAAATGGCTGGAGTCGCGGCGCACGCGCCAGCCCTCATCCTCATGTCGGCCCTGCTCGGCGGCCTCGCGCAGGTCCGCGGCGGGCTTGGCCTGGGCGATGTCCTGCGGCCGGTAAAACGCGGAGGCATCCCGGCCGACGGCCTGCTCGTGCGCATAGCCGAAAATCCGCCCGGCGCCGGGGTTCCAACTGACGATTTTGCCGGCCGCGTCGAGCATGACGATGGCATAGTCGGCCACGCCGTCCACCAGGAGGCGAAATCGCTCCTCGCTTTCGCGGAGCAGATCGTTGGATCGCCGCAGCTCGGCCGTTCGCTGCTCGACACGCAGCTCAAGCTGGGCGTGGGAGCGCTGCAAGGCCTGCTCGGCCCGCTTGCGGAGGCTGGTGAGCGAACTCATGAGGATGGCGACCAGCAGGAAGACCACCACCCGCGCGGAATCATCCCATCCGAATCCAGGCGACTCGGGAAACCGGGTGAACGGAAACGCGCTGAAATAGGCGGAGATGGCCGTGGCCAGCAGCGCCGGCCCAAGTCCGCCGGCCCACGCGGCCAACATCACCGCGGCATACAGCAGCGGCGAAAGGCTCTGTCCCACCCGCGGCTCGATGAGCCACATGAGCAGCAGCGCCGCGCCGACGTAGAGCAGGGCCCAAACGTACGGCAGAGAGACCCGTCGAATACTTCGGCGGGGGGAAGCGGCGATGTGATCCTCAAAGGTCAACTACCCGCGACAGGAGTCGAACCTGTGACCTCCGGTTTAGGAAACCAGCGCTCTATCCAACTGAGCTACGCGGGCCCGAAATTTCAACGCTATCGCGGTTTTGATATCTGAGCAAGTCGAACGGTGTCAATGCCTGCCGATGAGCGGGAAACACACGGTCTTTCCGAGGTGTTTTGGCACTCATCGGCGCCGCAATCGAAGGATTATTGCTGCCGGTCGATGCCGATGCCGGTGCAGGCTGTGTCCACCACGTGTCCACCGCTCGCGGATCTGAAACGGGAGCATCTGCCGTGCCGGTGCGGATTTGCTCCTGGGGGACGACGCCAGGTCGAGGCAGCCGCTTCACGGCTTCGTACATTTCCGAAAGATGGGCCGGCGCGGCACTGGATGATGGTGCACCGCTTTACCCAGGTACGTGCATGCGGCCTTGGTGAAATGCCTATCGGCAACCTTAATACGGTTTCTGGCAACCAACTCGCTGTCGCCTATCCATTGGCGGACGACGCGTGCGGGCGTGGTCTCGGTGGTTCCTCGCGCCGCCGGGGCTATGCGCTGCAAGGCAGTGGGGAATGCTCTAATGCTTCTCTGCTCAACCTCTTCGCCGGCGCCGACAAAGACCGATTCCGGCGAGGCTGAGTAAGCTGAGTGACGCAGGCTCGGGCACCAAAGTTGTGATCACGTCAAAATTGGTCGATGCCGCGGTGAAATACAAATCGGAGGCACCCGCCGGGTTGAAGGGATCAATGTTGTTGTCCAAGTCGTAGAGGTTGTCGTTGGTGAAGGTGCTGCCGACGTTCGGATCAGCGACGCCGACCGTGAATACGGTTTGCTGTCCTCCCAGCAGGCTGGCATGAATCGTGATGGTTCCGAGGTAGACCTCGGAAACTCCATTGGTTTGCGTTCCTGCTTCCACGCCGACGGTATCCGTTCCAAACGGCGGCGGGTCCGTGCTCTCGGTGATGGTCGCGGAGGTGATTGAATTGACGATTCCCATCGAGGCGGGGTCGTCAAAACCGTTGGGAACCGCTCCGGTATTGGTGGCGGCGCCCGTGATTGTGGTCGTGGTCGATCCAGAGAAATACGAAACGTTTACCCCCGCCGCGGACAGGCCATGCTCGCTGGCCAAAAGGGAGTTGCTCGATTGATCGCTGTTGACTTCCTGCAGATACAGCGGAACCGATACGACGCTGCCAGGCGCGACGGTATAGCTGCTCTGGTCAGCGACGTAGTAATAGGTGTAGGTCGTCGCCCGCGCCTTTTCCCAGTTTGCGAAAACCCCTACGCAAAAAACGACAAGCCCGCAAAGCCATTTTCTCCCGCGCATGCACTTTCTCCCCGAAAGATGCTCATTTTGGGATGAGGCCCATTCCGCTCAAGGAGTCAGCAGTATATCAAATTGACCTGCCGAAGTCTTGATTAAACGCATTTGTATCTGTGGCGTTAAGCACGCCATTGCCGTCATAATCGAAATAAGCCAGATAAGCGGTCGCCTGACCTCTGTAGACCTGGGTAAATAACGTCTTGTCCGCGTTGTTCACGCTGCCCGTGCCGTAGAAGTCACCGAAAAACCGCCAGAAGTTAAGCATCTGATCTGACGAGAGTTGCGCACCACCAGCGGCGCTTACCTTGGACGCATGCACGGTCAGGACGTACCGGCCATTGGCAAGCGAGCCGCCGATGAACTGACCGCCGACGAACGTCAGCCTAAACGTGATGTTGTCTGCCGTGCTCAAGGTGTAGGCGACGGCGTTTCCGCTACTGTCGGTCAGAGTGATCGCGCCGGATTGCAAGGTTACCGCTGAGCTGAAAGCGACGGTCAGACTTCTGACCATCGACCGCTGGGCGGTCCCATCGTCGACCGTAAAGTAAACCGACAAGGGAGCGACGGGCTGCGTAATGGTGAACGTAACCGAGGCGCTCTGGCGGGGCAGGTAGTTGCTGTTGCCGGCGTAGTTCGCCACGACCGTGTAGGTTCCGGCGTTGACGGGAGCGGCGGACAGCGGCGTGCCCGTGGCGGATGTTCCGGAATAGTACGTGTAGGTCACCGCGCCGGAGGGAGCCGGAGCGCCGCTGGGACCCGTGACCGTGGCCGTGACCCAGGCGGTGACATCATTGGTTCCATCGTACACGATCGAGGCCGGCGGTGTCGGAAGCGTAACGACGACCGACGCGCGGGTGATGGTGAACGTCACGGCGTTGCTGGTTGCCGAGGCGTAATTGGCGTCGCCGGCGTAGGTGGCGACGACCGTGTAGGTGCCGGCATTGACCGGCGGCGATGCAAGCGGTGAGCCGCTGGCGGATGCTCCATTGAAGTAGAGCACCTGAACCGGCCCGGTCGGTGGCGCAATGCCGCTGACACCAGTGAGAGTTGCCGCGACCCACGAAGTCACATCCGAGGCGCCGTCGTAGGTCAACGATCCAGGTGGCGAGGAGATTGTAAGCGTCGGAGCTGCCAGGACGAGGGTCGAGGCTTGGGCACTTGCCGGGGTTGCCTGCACATTGCCAACATTGTCGTTGGCAATGCTGTAGAAACTGTACGTATGACCGAGAGCGCCGACGTACTGCGACGAGGTCAATGTCGTATGGCTGAGCCAGGCGGTAAACGGACCGCCATTGTCCGACACGTAGATTGAATACGAGGCAACCGCCGATCCGTTGGCGGCTTCGCTGCCCGACCATGACACGTTGAAAGTCGGCGAAAACTCGATCGCGGGCAAGGCGGCGACGGAACTGGTCAGGCCCGTGCCGGCGTCGATGGTGTTGGAGATTTGAGGCGTGTCCATCGGCGGGTTGGTGCTGAAGACAACGGTGGCCTGTGCGTTGACGACGGTTCCGGTTGGATCGGACTGATTGGGCACGACGGTGTAGCTGACAAAACCTTCGCCGCTGCCGATTGCATCATCCGGAGGGAGGAAGCCTACCCTGGGATCGACGGGCATCTCGCCCGTGGCCGGGTCGATGGTCGTGAATACCCAGGTGGCGGTATCAGTGCTGACATCGATCGTGGCAGTCACCTGCACGTCATAGCCCAGGGTTTGGCTCCGGTCGATCGTGGTCTGGTAGTAAGCCGAGTTGGCGGGGACTTGGAAGATCTGTCCGCCCCAACCGAAGCTGCCGAGGCGGAAGGTGCGGGCGTCGAGATTGGGATCCAGATGTTGGGTAATAACGACCTGCGGGACCGGCAGCGTGGCGGTCGGCTTGTTTTCGAAGTTGATGGTGTAATTCAGCGGCTGGGAGACCGCGACATACTTCTGGCTGCCGAAGCCGCTGGGTCCAAGAATATTGTTGGGATCCTCGAAAGTCCCCGTCAGCCAGTCGGAATCTCCGCCGGAATCAGGTGCGTTGGGGTCATCGGAATCGTCCGGATTGTCGGAATCATCCGGCGGCGTGGACGGCGGAGGCGGAGGCTCGTCGTCGTTGTCGTCATCGTTGTCGCTGTCGGGTGGCTGAGGGGAATTTATAGGCATTACCACCATGTTCCCTGAATTGTCGGTCAGCTCTACGGTAAATGGGACGCCATACGACCAACCGTTGTCTTCAAGATCCTTCAGGTCCGTTGTAAACAGGAACTGTTCCAACGGTGAGCCGAGATCTCCCGGATGAAAATCAATGGAATCAATCACGGTCATTGAAATCTGAGATTCAACGACCAGGTATTCTTGGTCAACTACGTTGCCGTCATCATCAGTCTCTTGGACATCCTCTATGTAGGCAAACACGGATCCACCCAATATGCGATCATCGAAACGAGTCGTGCCATCGGCCTGCACCCAGGAACCTTCCTCGCCGGCAGTGTTTCCAGGGACGGTCCATGGCGAGTAGAAATCAGTCCCCGGGTGGAGCGCATTGTATAGCTTTATCAGTTCGCAAAGGTCGTATTCAACCCCGCCTGAAGCCAAGTCATAGTAATCCGCGGGAAGGCGTGTAGCTGCGATCCGATTGGCTGCCAGGTAGAGGAGGTCACTGAAAGAGCCCTGAATCTGTGAATCATTCCGATAACCGTTCCACCTTTCGACGACATCCGAGCCGTCCGAAAAGTACTGCTCTGGAGTCGGCGAGGAGGGCGACGACGTTATAAAATCAAGCCACAAGTTAGCAACACTCAGGCCAAACCACGCCGCTTCTCCTGGGATCAAGACCGCCAGCAGGTACGCCTTTTCCTTTGCCAGTTGTAGGTCTTTAATGATTTGAGTCAGACCGGCTGGTTTTGCCGAATCCGCCGCGCTTGAAGCGACGGCGGCTTGAGTGGCGGCGCTCGCAGTGGAAGCGGCCGGCGCCAACTCCAACGCTCCGAGATCCTGTTGTTGTCCCGCGGTAACAGTCGAGCTGACCTCAAGGCCGTCGGATGCATTATCGGTGATGTAAATCGTGTAGGTTCCGGCCGGGAGGCTGTTTATGGTGAATTCATTGCCCATCAGTGTTCCGTTGAACATATCGACGGCGGTACCGCCGTCGAGGGTGGCGATGACGTCTAGGCCGCTGCTCACCGGTTGTCCGTCGAGCTCAACGGAACCGGAAATGCTCGCGCCAGCGCCCAGGGAAACTGTTCCGAGGTTCGTCGTCTGACCCACCATGGTTGTTACTTGTGAGATGGTCAATGGAGCGTAGCCCTCGGCCTCGACCCGAAGCGAGTATGAACCGGCGGGCAGGTCCGCGATGTTGAAGGAGCCGTTGGACACCTTTCCGTAATACGCCTTTTGTCCGTCCGCGGAAAAAGCGATCACGCTAATCTGCGAATCCGAGGGAGCGCTTCCAGCGAATGAAATTGTTCCGGAGACGGCGCCCACTTCGCCGTAGGAAATATCCAGTGTGGTGGCGTTTGGCGCCGTGAGGGCGACGGTGTCCTGCGAGAATCCCACGCCCGTGCTGTCGCTGGCCGTGAGCGAATAATCACCCGAAGCTAGGCCATTGATTTGATAATAGCCGTTGTTGTCGGTGGTGGTGGCGTAGCTATTGCCCTGCGAATCGTAGAGGCTGACGGTGATTCCGCTCGATGGCTTGGAGGTTGCGTAGTTGACGACATGGCCGGAAATCGAGGTGGCGGCGGTGAGGTTGAGCGTGACGCCGGTGACCTGTTGCCCGTCGGCGACGGTCACGATCGGCGGATTCTGAATCAGAGCATTGGGGAGATGGAATACAAAGGCGCCGGGATCGACCACGGGGAAGATGAACGAGCCGTCGTTCAGGGAGTACGATGAATACGTTTCGTGGGTCGTTTGATTGACGGCGGTAATCGTCTGGCCGGCGAGCGCAACGTTCGGGTCGTCGGCGAAAATGGTGCCGGAAATGGAAGTTCCCAGGGCAGCGGTGGCTCGCTCGACGGAGATTTGGAGCAGCGTTGTCGGATCGCTGTTATTCCCCATGACAGCGGGCAGCAGCGTCGCATTCTGCGCCAGCACATTTACATAGGTGCCCCAGGTGCTGCCGATGGCCTGCTGAAGATTGGCATAGATGGCGTCAAAGTTCGGTTGCAGGAGCACCGACGCCGGCAGATACGGCTTGAGATTCAGCGGAGCCATATCGTTCGTCTGAATGACCTGGACTTCAATGTCGTTCAACGAACCGGCGGAAGATGCGCTCTTGAAATAGAAAGTCTTGGAAACGCTTTCTCCCGGCCGCAGAATTCCCGCGGGGCCGTCAGGACTTGTTCCCAGCAGGGAAAGATAACTTACGCTCTTCACATTGGTCGGGGTGAGGCCGATCGCGGTTTTGTCGGTGGACGTCAGCGTCAGCAGCGGGGCGACAATGTCATGTTCGCTGATATTCGTATAGACGAGTTGGAAGCTGCCGACGCGATTGGGGAGCGAAATCGTCGGGGCCACGAAATAGGTTTCCAACGCTCCGTTCTGAGCGCCGTTGGTGGGATTCAAGACCGGCAGCGATTTTGCCGCAACCACGGTGACTGCGCCCGAGAATTGGGCGGTCGTGCCGTCGCCTCGCATGGCCTGGAGAGCATACGAACCGGGATTCCGTCCGGTGAAATTGAAAGTGGCGAAGACCGTGCCGGAATCCTGGAAATAAACGTTTGTCGCGGGCAGGACATTGTTAACGGCATCGACGAGTTGGAACGTCGTCGCGCGGTCGAAGAGGGCGCCGCTGATCTCAATCGTTGAGGGGCCGCTGTTATCGACCGTTCCGTTGGCGACGGCGGTGATCGAGAACGGAATTGCCGAAGCGGTGATGGAATAATTCTCGGCATTACCGGGCACGCTGTTGCCGTAAATCAGCACGTAATAGGAGCCGGCTTGCGTGTTGGGGACGGTGATCTGCTGGTTGGCCTGGAAGGGCTGGCTGTAACGATAATCGTAATCCGCGCGGGTGGGCATAGTCCCGTAGCTGACGTACAGTTCGTTGGACGCCGACGCAGCTTGGCTGGTGAGCGAAAAGTCGAGGGTCTCGTTAGCGGCGACGACGACCTTGTAATACACCGATTGACCGGTGCTCAAGAATCCGGAGGTGGGAGTGCTGAGGGTAAGTGCGGGGGCATCGATCGCCGTCTGCGTCACCGAAGCGCTGAGGTTGTTGCTTTGAGTGATTTCGGGAAGCGTGTTGAGAATGTTAGTCCGGAGGATCACGTAATAGTTGCCTGGCGCCACACCCGGCAGCGGTGCGGTAAGTGTGCCCGTGTAGGAGTCGCCGGCTCCGAGGTTTTGGGTCTGGTAGACATGGCCAAGCAAGGGGTCGCTGACGGTCCAGGTCGGCGAGGAGGAGAGATATAAGGAATCGGTCCACGATCCACTGGCGGCATTGGCGCCGACGTTGGTCACCTGATATGTGATCGTGATGTTCTGGCCCGCGACGGCCGTCGCGGGAATGGTGACCGTTCCGGCGGCGAGATCAGCCAAAGCCGGCAAGTTGATTTGTACGGCGGCGGCGGAAGCGGCCGTATCATTGCCGGCATTCACTTCGTAGACGGCTTGGTTGCTGTTTGTTTCTACAATGACGTAGTAAGTTCCGGCCAAGCCGGACGCCAGCGAAAACGTCCCCATTTGAGAGTAGCTTGCGCCGGCGTTCAGACCGCCTTGGGTTGTGACCGATCCGAGATATCGGTCAGTCGTGTCGAGCACCTGATCGAGCGAGAGGTAGACCGAATCGGTAATCGAAACATTTCCGGTGTTGCCGCCGGCGTTATGGACGGTCCAACCGACTGAGAGTTGTCCGCCGCTGGAGACGGATGCGGGGACAGCGACGTTGGTGACGGTCAACTCCGCGGGCGTGGAAACCGTGACGCTCGTTGGGCTGGATGCCGCCAACGTGTTGTTCGACTTGTTGGTTTCGTAAACGAGGTTTTCGCCGGTGGTGACGCCGGGCGGTGCAACGGGCCGGTCGACGGCGAGGATGAAATAGTAATTGCCTGCGGTCGGGGTTCTTGGCACGGTGAAAATGCCGGAAGCGGTGTAATTTGCTCCGGAGGCCAGCGCGTTCGTGTGTTGAACAGAGCCGAGATAGATGTCGGTTCCGCCGCTGCCGAGGCTTGTGTTCGTCGACAGCCAGATGTCGTCGTTCCAATAGTTTGAATTGGTCGTGCCGGGACCATTATTGATGACGGTCCAGCTCACGTTCGCGGTGCCGCCCGTTGTGACGGTTGCCGGAGCCGATATCGAAACAGGCTGGAGGTCGGACACTTGTGCCTGCGAACCTCCGCCTGACTGAAGTGTAAGGGCGATAGGCGCGGAGACGTTATTAGCCAAATTTGTTTCGAATCCCAAACTCGACGAATTGGTGACGACGAAGATGTTGTAATCTCCGGCGAGATTGATAGGCAGCGTGACGGATTCAGACCTGGAATAACTTCCGCCGGGACTCAAACTCGAGGATTGGGTAAATGAACTGAGCAGCGTCGCGGTGCTGTCAAATGTACTCTTGGCCGTGATGTACACGCTGTCCTTCCAGGTGCTGTTGCCCGTATCCCCGGCGCCCTGATTGGCGACGACCCAGTTTAGCGGGATGCTTACGCCCGAAACGGCGCTGCTTGGTCCGCTGACAGATGTGACGACCAGATCAGCCGGTATAGAAGAGACGGCGATCGTGCTTGTTGAGGCGCCGATGTTGTTCGGCTTGTTCAATTCGAACACCTGATTCCCGCTATCGGTGTTCACAATGAGGTAGTAATTGCCGCTGACTGCAAGAGGAATCGGGACGGTGACGTTGGCGCTGTAGCTCGCACCGGCGGCCAGGCTTCCGACGTGCGTTTGGAAGCCGAGGAAAACTACGGTGGTTGAGTCGTAGGAGGCAGTTGGCGAAAGATAGAATGAGTCTGTCCAGGTGTAATTCGGGGTGGCTCCGGCTCCGGCGTTGACCGCGGTGTATTTGAAGCTGAAGTTGTGGTTCGCCGACGCCGTGGACGGCGCGACGATCGATTGGATCTCCAAATCGGGAGGCGGAGTGAGGTTGACCGTAACCGAAGCGGCTGTCCACGCGACATTGTTGGCAGTCATCCCGTTTTCAAACACCTGCCCCGACACGTCGGTCCTTACGAAGAAATAGAACTGGCCGCTCACGCCAACCGGCAGTGTGACGCTCGCCGACGCATCGTAGCTGGCTCCCGGTGCCAACGTGCCTTGGTGCCCCAGCCTTCCCAATTGGGTCGCGCTGGAGTCGAACGTCGGGCTGGAAGACATATAGATGGCGTCGGTCCAGTTCGCGACGGCCGTTTGTGCAGCTCCATTGTTTGACACGGTCCATTGGATCGTCGCCGATTGACCGGAAAAGTTTTGGGCGGGTGCCGTGACCGCGGACACGGCAAGATCGGGGAAAGGACTGAGCGTCACCGTAAACGCGTCGCTGATCGCCAGTTTGTCCGTCCGGCTGAGTTCCTGCATGCTTGGAGGATGGTGGCCGCCGGTGCCGTCGGGAACGACGTACACGTACCAAGTCCCCTCCGCCGTTGCCGGCAGCGGGACGTTTACCGTGTTGGCATAGCTTTGACCCACGCCGAGGTAGCTGGGGTTGTTAAAGCCTATAATGACCGGTTGGTTGTTCAGCGTCTGATCACTTCCGGGTCCAACCACACCCGGTCCATAGGTCTGAGCCAAAGTGGGATCCTGCGATAGAATGACCCAATCCTGCCAGACGGGAACGGAAGTGGCTGCAGTGCCCTCGTTCTTTATGGCAAAAGTGACGGGAACTGTCGTACCCGAGAGCACCCCATTCGGTGGCGGGGTGACGCTGGTCACCACGAGGTCGGGCAATGGAACCTGGTTGATAAGGATGGAATCGCTCGCGGCCGTCGTATCGTTGCCAAACCCATTTCCTTCCTGAACGGATTGAGTGGCGTTGGTGGTTACATGGATCCAGTAGGTGCCCGGTGTGCTCGGGAGGTAGACCTGTTGCGAACGTTGCACTGAATCGCCTACGGCCAAGGTTCCAGCAAAGGTGAACGTGCCAAGCAGTTGCTTGCCGTCGCCTTGCGCATCGGCGGCCGCATAGACGCTGTCGACCCACGGACCGTTTGCCGCGGCGGTCCCATTGTTTATGTCGGTCCAGGAAATGACGGCGGATTGGCCGTTGTACCCGGTTGCTGGTGCAGAAACGCCGGTAACTTGAAGATCGGGATAGGGGGCGAGCGTTGCGGCGGCGCTGATTTGGCTGACGTTGTTGTTCTCCGCAGGTGTCTGAGGATTGTACTCAAAGATCTGGTTCCCGCTGTCTACCTTCACCGTGACGCTCAGCTGCCCGACGCCGGCATTTCCGTCGGGAAGTTGGAACTGCGCCGAACGTGCTACCGATCCTCCCGGCGCAATGTTATTTGTGCTGTACGTCTGGCTGGTGTCGAGCAGCGTCTGTCCGGACGTGACGTTGACGACTGTGACTTGATCGCTCCACGTTCCGACGGCCGTTGCAGCGCCTATGTTGGAGTCCATCCAGTTTATGGTCACTGTTTGGCCTGACTGCGGAGAAGCCGGATTCAACGCAAGTGCCGTTACCGCCAAGTCGGGATAGGATGCCAGGGGTGAAGTGGTATTAATTTGGCTCGCGTTGTCGTTGAGGTTGGACTCAAAGACGCTGTGGTTGGCATTGACGGTGACGGTTGCCGTCAAGGGGTCGCTGACGTTGAACCCGGTGGGCAGGCGGAAGGTGATGCTCTGCGGGCTGGACGCCCCGGCGGCCAGATTGCCGCTGTCGCTCGGGTTGAAGGTGCTGTTGTAGAGCTGCCGTGAAGTTACCGAGTCGATCACGATGACCTGATCGGTGAAGGACGAGGTGACGGCGGCGCCGCCGGCGTTGGTGTCATTCCATTGCACCGAGACATTGCCCAAGGAATCGCCAGTGATATCGAGACCCGTGACTTGCAGGTCGGGATAGCCGCTCAGGGGCGCGGAGGCAGTGAACGATGCGGTGTTGTTATTGAGGTTGGACTCAAAGACGTTGTGGTTGGCATTGACGGTGACGGTGGCCGTCAAGGGATCGCTGACGTTGAAGCCGGTGGGCAGGCGGAAGCTGATGCTTTGGAGGCTGGACGCCCCGGCCGCCAGATTGCCGCTGTCGCTCGGGTTGAAGGTGCTGTTGTAGAGCTGCTGTGAAGTTACCGAGTCGATCACGATGACCTGATCGGTAAAGGACGAGGTGACGGCGGCACCGCCGGCGT
>Ga0208692_1000149_pt1 | contig 66736 bp, 150 predicted proteins | sample June2015DPH_20_1_3_FD_184721 | JGI IMG/M metagenome (GOLD analysis project Ga0208692, IMG submission 184721) | Peatland microbial communities from SPRUCE experiment site at the Marcell Experimental Forest, Minnesota, USA - June2015DPH_20_100... | ecosystem: Environmental > Terrestrial > Soil >... | reverse complement strand
TACCACTTCATGCAAGACAGATTTGACATGTTGCAGTACCTGTGTTTGTTCTTCAGTCACAACCACATGCACCTCAACTTCCACCACTTCATGTACCACTTCATGCACATCACAAACAACAACAAACCCAGACTGGGCTGTCAGCTTCAACCAAGGTTTGGGTGCATTTAACATTGGTTCTGTACCAAATTACATTTCTGTTGAATGTTGGGTGAATCTAAATGCTGTTAAAACTGGAAACCAACAGTATCTCGTTGAGGGTACAGATGGTAATAATAACGGTGGATATTACTTATCTGAATATAATGGAAATTTCTATTTCTGGGCAGATGTTAGTGGTGGTGTTGGGTGGATAGCCGCAGGTGGTACTGCAACCACAGGATGGCATCATCTTGTTGGAACTTATGATGGAACAAGTGTTAGAATATATATAGATGGTTCATTGTCGGGCACGGGTACTGCAAGTTCTGGTGTTCTTATTAGTCCAGCAGGTCTAGCATATAGGGTATTCTACAGACCAGACATTCCCGGCTATACAAATGGAATAATAGACGAACTTAGGATATATAATAGGGCAATGGGGCAAACCGAAGTAACATATGATTACAACTCAGGTTCAGGTGCATATTTCCCATATAATGCAAACGGGATAATTGGATGGTGGCACTTCTCAGAAGGTATGGGTGCTACAGCAGGAGATAGTTCAGGAAACAGCTACATATTCTCACTCACACAGACATATGCTTGGGTAGCAGGACAAGTAGCCCATCCAATAGCTACAAGCACGGTTACTACAACTTGTACTTCAACTTCTACAACAAGTTGTACTACATCTTGTGCAACATACTTAACATCATGCAGTACTTGTATACGTTCTTCTGTCACTACAACCTGTTCAACAACTTCCACTACAAGCTGTACCACAGCCTGTAATACTTTTGTAACCTCAACTTCTACCTGTGTTTGTTCTTCAACTAGCACACAATGTCTAACTACATCCACTACATCTTGTATCACTACTAGCATCACTAACTATACATCAACGTCTACCTGTATTTGTTCATCCACATCTACAGAATGTCTTACTACCTCAACAACCTCCTGTATTACAGCATGTATTACTAATGTTACTTCCACCAGTACCTGTATATGTTCTTCCACTTCTACTGAATGTCTTACGACTTCTACCACCTCTTGCATTACGACTAGCATTACAAATTATACATCGACCAGCACGTGTGTTTGTAGTTCAACCAGTACTGAATGTTTGACCACATCAACCACTTCTTGTATAACAGCATCTATTACGAATTATACTTCAACCAGCACATGTTTGTGTTCTTCAACCTCAACCGAATGTTTAACTACATCTACAACTTCATGTCTTACGACAAGTATTACTAATTATACGTCAACTTCGACCTGTATTTGTTCTTCAACCAGCACGGAGTGTTTGACAACTTCCACGACATCTTGCATTACAACAAGTATAACGAATTATACATCTACATCAACCTGTATTTGTTCATCAACATCTACTCAATGCTTAACTACGTCTACAACTTCCTGCATCACAAATTGCATAACAAACGTTACATCGACATCGACTTGTGTGTGTTCTTCAACAAGTACTGAGTGTTTAACCACATCTACGACTTCTTGTATAACCAATAGTATTACTAATTATACTTTTACCAGTACTTGCATATGTTCGTCTACATCCACCCAATGTTTGACAACTTCTACTACTGATTGTATCACCAACAGTATAACAAATGTTACCTCTACATCCACCTGTATATGTTCATCAACATCTACAGAATGTTCAACAACCTCTACAACATCGTGCATCACAAATAGTATTACGAATGTTACCTCAATATCATCCTGTATTTGCTCGTCAACATCAACACAGTGTTTGACCACCTCAACAACATCCTGTGTCACCACAAGCGTATCGAATTACACCTCAACCTCAACATGTATATGTTCTTCTACAAGTACAGAATGTGAGACAACCTCAACCACATCTTGTGTTACTACAAGTATTTCTAATTATACATCTACATCAACATGCATATGCTCATCGACTTCTACACAGTGTCTCACCACATCTACCACTTCTTGTATTACGAACAGTATAACTAACTATACCTCAACTTCAACTTGTATATGTTCCTCAACATCAACACAATGTCTAACGACATCCACAACATCGTGTGTGACTAATTGTGTAACAAATGTTACCTCAACTAGCACTTGTGTGTGTTCATCGACTTCTACGGAATGTTTGACTACATCAACAACTTCCTGCATAACGAATAGTATTACTAATTATACTTCTACAAGTACATGTATATGTTCTTCAACTTCTACAGAGTGCCTTACAACATCTACTACATCTTGTATAACTAATAGTATTACTAACTACACATCTACTAGTACGTGCATATGTTCTTCAACATCTACAGAATGTTTAACTACTTCTACCACATCATGTATTACTAATAGCATTACCAACTATACTTCGACTTCGACTTGTGTTTGCTCATCTACCAGTACAGAATGTTTAACTACCTCAACAACATCATGCTTTACAAATAGTATTACTAATTATACTTCTACAAGCACGTGTGTTTGTAGTTCGACTTCTACAGAATGTCTTACTACATCAACAACAGAATGTACTACTACAAGTGAAACAGTTCTTACATCATGTAGTACAGAATGTTCAACTGTTACTGCTATTACTTGTGAGAGTACAACAATAACGGTTATAACAAACACATCGCTTATTACAACCTGTACTACATCTTGTGAAACATTAATATCAACAGAATCTACACTAACCACAATTACTGGTGGACAGAGTGAGACAGAATTGGTATCAGCAATAACAGTGGATGCTGGTAGTTATATAACAGGTGATCTAAATGCTGTTCATACACAAGATGGAATTTATTATGAAGTTCAAGAAGAGGCAGGGGCACAACCAGTATTAGTAGTACCTTTTAATTTCACTAACGTTCCAGACAGTTTCAACCTTAATCTCAACTTCTATGGTCGTTATCAAGGTAGTACACAACATAACATGGAAATACAATATTATAATCACGAACTTGGTTCTTGGATTAATTTGATTAGAATAAACTCTAACACAGTAGACTCTTGGTATAGCGTTGCACTCCCAGAATATGATGATCTTGTTTCTGGTGGAGTTGCACAGTTCAGGTTCAACCATGAGAGTAATGGAATAGCAGGGCATCATTTGTACATTGACTATGTAGAATTGACTAAACAAATACTTGCCGCATCTACTACAACAACGTGTGAAACAACATGTAAAACTTCAATATATTCATCAACCTCTAGTACCACTTTCTGTGAATCTTCAACATTTTCCAGCACCAGTTCAACGACTATATGTGATACTTCTATACATAGTTCTACATCTAGTACCACATTCTGTGATACCTCTACACATTCCAGTACTATCTCTACTACAACATGTGAATCATTCACGTTTAGTTCTACCTCATCAACCACTTTCTGTGATACGTGTGTGTATAGCTCTACAAGTTCCACAACATTCTGTGTAAGTTCAACATTTAGTTCTACATCATCCACTACATTCTGTGATACATCAACCTATTCTTCAACATCCAGTACCACTTTCTGTAACAGTTCTACATATTCATCCACTTTGAGTACAACATTCTGTGACACATCAACTTATTCTAGCACTTCCAGCACCACAACTTGTGATACTTCGGTTAGTTCCTCAACAAGCTCCACAACGACATGTACAACCAATGTCAATTTCAGCACCAGTTCAACTACAACGTGTGATACAAGTGTTTATAGTTCCACATATAGTTCCACCTCATCCACTACTTTCTGTAATACATCTGTTTATTCAAGTACCAGTTCCACCACAACATGTGATACTTCTGTATATGGTTCAACTTCCAGCACGACTTCTTGTGAAACCTCTGTTAGTTTATCAACTTCAAGCACTACATTCTGTGATACATCTACGTATTCATCTACGTCTAGTACCACATTCTGTGAAACTTCAACATTCAGTTCTACATCTGTTACAACAACCTGTGATACCTCTGTTTATTCCTCAACAAGTAGTACTACTTTCTGTGATACTAGTGTTAGTAGCTCTACATCAAGTACAACATTCTGTGTTACTTCTATTTATTCATCTACAAGCATCACATTAACTTGTGATACATCAAGTATATCTTCAACCTCAACGGAATGTTCTACAACAAGCGTGACAACCTGTAATACAGAGTCATCAATAACCACGACTTGTGAAACATCAAGTCTGACAGTATCTTCTATTACGACAACCTGTGAAACATCGAGTTTGACAGTATCTTCCATCACAACAACCTGTGAGACAACAGACACAACACAATCATTCACAGAATCATATTCAGAAACTACATGTGAAACACAAACGGGAATAAGTGTGATCTCAGAAACGGTGAGTTTGACAGTATTTTTCACAAACACTTTCAGTAAAACAGAGTCTGCTACGGTAACGATAACACATTATGAGACAATTACTAATTCAACATCTACTGTCATAACTGTGGAACTTAAAACAAAAACTTACACTGAAACATCACCAACAACTATAACAGAGTTTACTGGAACCACAGAAACAGAACAGACAACAATTACATCAACAATTACAACAAATGCTGGTACTGTGACAACGGTGACGCAGAATACAACAGCATCAACGATTACATGTGCCACAGCCACAACGGTGGTTGGTGTTTCTGGTGGATGGAATATACTGATACTTGTGATAGTAATGTTCATAGTGTTGGTAGTTTTACTAATTGTAAGGGGAAAAGGAAGGCGATGATATATGTTTAATATAAACAGAGTATTTGTTGTATTATTTATGATTTCTTTGTTATCTATAGTGAAAACTACTATTTGTTTTGGAGCAGGTGGTAATGTGACAACCACAACCACTACAACAGTCACAACAGGTATGTTAGTCTTTGGGCAGGGTTGGAGTGTACTTATTATACCAATATTATTATTTGCTGGATTAGTTGTATTGATTGCATTAGGAAAGAAACGTAGGTAAAAAGTAATGTTTATAAATGGCTATGATAATAATATGGTATTAAGAGGTGGATAATAAATGCCAAAGAGGAAGAGAAGTAGGGGTAGAGGATTGGATGTTAGATTTATTTTCATCATAGCAGTATTAATTGTTATGGTGATGGCATTTATGTATTTGGGTGTAAACTTTGGTTTTAATATATCATCAACAGCAGATTATTTGTCAATATTACCATATCTGTTTTTCTTTATTATAGGGTTATACATTATTGTTGCTATAGGTGGAATTTACCTTTTGCCCGCCTTTGGAATTTTGGGTTTTGGAGTTGCTGGGCTTTTGAGAGAGATGTGGGTTCGTGGTATGATTACACCTGAGATGATGACTGGATTATCTATAGATCAGATTATGTTCTGGACAGTTCTTATAGCACTTATCTTTGGTGGAATATTGACATCATTAACAGCCAAAAAGAGAAGGTAATGAAAAAAATATGAATTTTAGACCAACAGCATCGGATAGAAAAGAAAAGAAGGTGACAAATCAATTTCAACTACATTCGGTAGAAATATCGGGTGTAACTGAGAATTCTTGGAAAGAACTTGTAGGAAAAGAAATTTTCTTCTGGTCTTGGACAATTGGTAGAATCAATGAAACAGCAAGGACAAAAGTATTTATTTTCCATACAAAAGGGAATTTCGGTTTTTATAAAGTACAAAAAATACTCAATAATTTATACCCAGACTGGGAAATTCAAAGATGGACACCATTCAAGTTTGGTGGTGGTATCGGAATTCAAGTTCCATATGGAGTATCACATGCCATAGAGGTTAGAATTAAAGAACCAATACCTTGGCTAGAACTTATGGAAAAAACTACAACTTGTCTAGAAACAACTATTAGACAAGAACAGAGTAGAAGCGTAGACGAGTAGATGAGTAGATACTAAAAAAATATATTATATTTATAATAGATAACTATTATATACTTAGTATCTGTTTCAGATGTTGAATACATATGAAATATAATGAACCAAACCACAAACTTTATAAACTCACACATATATATTCTCCATCAGACAAATGGTGAGTGGTTTGAGAAAGAATGTTGTTTTGGTGGCTTTATTAGCCATAGTAATGATCCTTCCAATGATTGGGGCAAGCGCAAGTACTCCATCATTCACTTGGACAATATATATGGCTCCGCAAACAGGTAGCCCAGCAACATCAATATTCATTATGATTCGGGTAACTCCGAAGTATTCAACAACCCAAGAGCTTCGTTATTACATTTTCTATGATGATATGAAGGTGGCAAGTGCCCAGTTTCCTTGGAATGGAACACAGGGCTATGTTCGTTGGCTTGATACAACCATTTCAATACCTACACCCGCCAAATATCAGACGTATGGACAGCATCTTGTTTCTGTTTGGATTGAAGACCCAAGTGGTGTAGTTGTTACAAAATCGTTGACGTTTACAGTTACTACCGATGGTGCTACTCCAACGAATTGGTGGGAAAACCTTCCATCTGCCTATTTTGACGCTGTGAAGGGAGCCACTGGTGCGACTGGGGCTACCGGGGCAACAGGAGCTATTGGGGCTACAGGTCAAACAGGACCAATTGGACCGAAAGGTGCAACTGGATTAACAGGAGCCACAGGTGCTACTGGGGCTATAGGATCAAAGGGTGATACTGGTGTAAAAGGTGACACAGGAGCTACTGGACCTGCTGGTAAGGATGCAAATAGCTTGCTAACATATGGTGCAATTGCTCTTGGTGCAATAGCTCTGGTTATGGTTTTTATGTTACATAGAAAAGTTTCTGAACTTGGAGAGTAGTTTTTGTCAATAAACATTTGCCCAAACACGCATTGCAACAATAATAAGGGAAAAATTTGTAATGCAGATATAGTAATTCACGATTCGTCTGGTAAATGTGTTTCGTTCAAAGTCAAAGAACACCCACACGTTTATATACATATCATAGACGATGATAGGTGATGTAAAATGCCACATCCAAGATTTTTCGAGCTTTTAGAGGAAATGAAGAAAATTCATCTAGCCAAAGACCATGATTATGCTGGCGAGGTTCCATTCAGGAACTTAAAGAAATCCAAGGAATTCGGTGTTGATCCTTGGCTTGGTGCTATGGTTCGCATGTCCGATAAGTGGTCAAGGCTTGAACAACTAGCCACAAAAGACCCTGCCGTTGTAGATGAATCCTTTTACGATACTCTGATAGACTTAGCCAATTATTCCCTCATATGCTACATTCTCCGTGAGGAACAAATGAAGGATAATGAAAAGCAAAAAACTGAGTAAGTGGTTCAAGATGGCAACAATAGGTGATATGCCCAGAGGTATGTTGTACGTAGGTACAAGCAGATGCTTTAGATACCCACATTATATAATTCTAGCTAACACACAAGAGGAAGCCGAAAAAGAACTTAGACAATATATGCACAATCTCGAACTTGGTATAAATTTTCTCAAGGAGGATTCTGAAGGGAGTGCTGATTGGTTGGTTAAGAAAAACGACAGATACATAGAAGGCTATAAAAGAGGTGTAGAAACAATCAAATCTGATTTGGAATTTGGTTGTAGAGAAGCTGAAATATAACCAAAATCTTTAATTGTTATATTTTTATAACACCGCAAACCTTATAAACAACCACGATAACCCTAGTATGAATCAAAAATGAACGCAAAGGGTAAAAGAGCATTTACAATAGTGGGTGTTGCTTTTGCGATTTTTATTGTAACAGCATCACTCTATTTTAATTTTGCAATTCAAGAATGGGTTGCTTTCAGAAACGACTTTGGATATAACATCCAAACTGTCCGTGTGGCAACAACCTTTGAGAATATGAAAGCCTCTCTTGTTGATATAAAAACCACGATTAGTTCTACCATGCCCGGCAATCCCAACAATATGTATAGCACAATCATACCTTGGTATAAGACCCCTGACAACTCGCTTCAGATGTACATACGTCAAATCGATCTCTGTATTGAACGACTTGATCTTTCCACAGCCTACTACAAGAACTACAAACAGAACACATCTGCCGCACTTATTAATGATTGGTACTCATCTACAATTAATAATATCAAGTCTGGTTGGGCAAACACAAGCACATTTACATATGTGGAAAATACATATATCATCCAAAAATATGGTGTACTAGGGGATATTTCAATACATATTATGCCTCTGTTTGCAGTTGCATCATTTTTTATAGGTTTAGCAACTACCCTTTGTGAGATATCCGAAGAGGACTTAGACTCTACATATGAGTTTACATACACAACAGATGCTAAAACACCTAATACATATACAACAGATGCTTGGACAAAGAGAAAGGCAACTAAAAACTTCAACAAAGAAAATCCTGATGGCAAGATTATCCAGATCAAGGAAACAGAAAAACGACATAGTGTTTGGTGAATGGTAAAATGTCAACAAAAACTAAGTACTGTCCAAAGTGTAGTTTGAAAGACTTAAGTTCATTCTGTGCTGAGGCAACCAAACAGCTAGAAGGTGGACCAAAAGTAACCTCAGAAGAATGGGATAAAACACATAAAATTCCAGAAATGGTATATTGTGGTGACTTTGTTAGTAGGAGTGGACATCTTGAGATTGATGCCTATAGATGCCCAGTTTGTCATTATGTAGAATTTTGGGGTTGATTTTAGAGCTAAAGTGTAAAATTGTCTGATAAATATTATCCCTGTCAATTATATTGCAATGCACACAAAAGAGATAAAAGTATTTGTGAAACCTGTAGTATAAGAAAAATGTATGAAGAACAGGCTGAGAAAGATAAAAAACCGAAATCTTAATATACTTGTTACACAGTTCTATTTCTGAAACACTTTGAGTGAAAAAATGGAAGTACATACGACACGACATCCATCCTTCGGAATGATAAGCATCAGCAGGGGTTCATCTTCAGGAAAAATGAACCTGTTTGGTAGCAGTATCCAGCAACGATCTTTTATCCAAGTGGATATAAGTAGAGCCATCTTACATCGTAACCTTAATCGTGATGATTATTTCCCACATGAAACACTAATACGTTTGTACATGTCACCCTCTCAGTTTGCAGATGCTATAACATCATTCAACACTACAGGTGTGCCATGCACTATTGAGTGGTTCAATGGTGGACATATTGAGGAACCACCATATGTGAACAAGCGTGTTCAATTCGATGAAGAGTTTGAGAAAAAGATGAGAGACATTACATCCGACTCAAACGAGTTTATTGTAAAGATTCAGGAAATTTTAGGTAAGCCTAACATTGGAAAACACGACAGAGAGGAAATCTTAAAACAGCTAAGTATGCTCAAGATGCAGATCGAGTCAAATGTTCCTTTCATAAAGGAAAGTTTCTCAGAGCAGATGGATCAGACCGTGATAGAGGCAAAGAACGAAGTCACACATCTAATTGAAGAAAAACTCAAGGCACTTGGTTTAGAGAAATATAAGAAAGACTTTGCCCTAGAATTTAAGGAAGAGGAAAAAGGTGAGAATAATGGTTAAAGATAACACATATGATTGTGGTTGTTGTGTAAAATCCATACCAAGACAGGTTTTAGTAGCACCAAGAACCCACAAAATGACATCTACTAGACCCTGTTCGACATGTGTTCTTCCACTCTTGATACCAAAGGTGGAGAAGTCTTGAAACCGAATCGGGATTTTGCTTACTTGGCTTTGATATGTCAAATGATAGTGTTCACAGAAGTAACACATCCATCTTTTTTAGGTTTTAATTTTAATCCTTTTATTCTAAGCATAGTTTCTATATGTTTTGTAATTTTAAGCATAGTTATTGGTTATAAAGATTTAGTATTAAAAGAATGATAATTCAAAAGACTTAAATACTACCAAACGATCTTATAGCTGATATGAAATGGCAATCAAAGTAAAGGTACTCGAAGAGTGGTTGCGGAAGCTGGATGAGACAGACCTAGTGGCTGGTTATATTATTGGCGGTGAATTACGCCTAAAAGCCTACAAAGCCAACAGTGGTGCTAAGAATTATCCAGAACTAGAGATGAGTTAAATGCAGAGGCAAAGGTACAACTCTAGAAAGCCTGAAGGTGCTGTACTCAAGTGGGATAAGGTATACTTGGTAATGTTAGCCAACCAGAGGTATAATGGAAAACCTTTTAAGGCAAAACCACGTAATCAGGATTGATGAACATGTCTGAAAAAACAACCGTAACCATCGGAAAGTATGAGGTTCCAAAGAATCTATTCGATGATTATGTCCGTTTCAAGATAATGGCAGATTCCTATCTCGATGGTACAGGTGAGAATCCAAGCCACACGGACTATGAACGTTTCATGCGTTGGAACCTCTGTACTCAGCAAATAATGAAGATTCACAGGGAAATCTGCCAAGCGATTGGTGTCGAATACTCTGAGGACTACCACGATGAATTCTATACTGACTTCCACAAAGAGATGGAAAAGCAAACCAAATTGAAGGGATAAAATGATAAATCATTATTTCGAGAACGATGATCATTTTCAAAGGCTCATTAAAGAGCTAAAATTAGCAAGTACCTACTCAAGTATAATAGCTTCAAAGAAAGATGATCTTTCATTTGAATACACTAAATTTTTCAACCTTTTACACAAGGAAACTGAGCAACAATTAGCAATACTCTATGCAATAGAGAAACAAGAAAAACCAGATAATAAGTTGTTTGAGTTTAGTTCAATTATATTAACATGGGCAGAAAAAAAATTATTTCCAATCTTTAGTGTTAAAAAGTAAAAAATGAAGGGATAAAAATGAGTTTTGAAAAATTAGATAGAGTCAATCCACTTAGCAGATATGTGGACTTCATGCTTACATCACAAAAAGGCAAAGACCCAGAAGAATTAAGAAATGAATTTATGTCGGTTATTAGCGACCTAAAAGTTTATATGATGGAAAAATATGGGTTTGATGAAAAAACAACGGAAAAACTTATTGAGGCATCTATGGATTTTATTATATCTTTACGAAAGGAGATATATAAGAAATAGGATTATTTTGGGTGAATAAAAATGAATAAAACCTGTTTTAATTGCAAACATTTAGGATATTATGCAAATGATGAATATTCATTTACTGGCTGGTGCAAAATAAATAAGGTAAGAAAACATGATGGGCTTCATAACATAGAGCCATATTCTTGTGATAGTTGGGAAAAAAGAATAGAAAATTTTTGAAACGATAGGCTTAAATATAAGTTACACGAATATAGTTGGTGATACAAAATGGGAATGATCATCACACAAGAAGGTGCTGTAATTTTATTCAGCACAATTTTTATCGGTCTTGGTATAATAATCACAATGGCAATTTTCGATGCACTTGAGGTTAGAAGAATTGTTAATGATAAGACACTAAGTACTGGTGAAAAGCTACGTAGATTAGAGGAAGAGGGTTTTAAATAAAAAATATAGGAGAATATACTAAAATGAGAGATGTTAAGATAGACAAAGATGGCAAAGTTATGGGTGCAACCAAGATAGATATTTACAATTCCATCGACAAAACCGACATCAAACCAGAAGATTTCAAAGACGGAAACCCCAACGAAGTTCAAGGTGAAGGCTATCCACATGGTGTGATCTGGATCAACGGCAAAGACAGGAAACACGCAGATGCTATGATCATGGATACTGGTGATGCTTGTTATGAGTTTTGGGCGAGACAAAATCCAGTCCGTGTTCCAAGAACATCAATGTTCATCCATTGGAAGCACCTCTTCGATTTCCATGACTATGAACTTGAAGAACTTGCCCTGAACGTGCTAGAGAGAGTTCCTAATAAGGTATATAAAGTCACCAAAGAGGAACGTGTGCTATGACAGAAGAGGAAGAAAGCACAAAGTACGTTTACGTCACCCGTAAATATGGTGATGATAGATGGTATTTTATCAAAAACGATGCTGAACTTGAAACTTGGAAGAAAGAAGATAGCTTTGTAGATGGTGATTACATAGTGGAGATAAAGAAACTGATTAAGGTCAAGGAAGTTGTAGAGAAACATATGGAATTTGAAGAGATAAAGAAGGGATAATAATGGCAATTCTTTATTGGGTTAAATGGAAGTCCTGTATATTCAAATTAGCATCATCCACCCCAGATCAGGGCTTTGACGAAATGGAAGATATGTTCAGGTGCAGTGGTGATATGCCCCGTAGGGTATTCTACAAGCCACCACAAACAGAAGCTGAAAAGCCATTTGGAAAGTATTATGTCGAACTGGAAAGTTTAAGCAATATGCCTTGGTTGAGCAAACAGATATTCCCACGTTGGAATAGCTTTGGTGCGTGGACAAAATTTGTTGATTACATCAACATCTCACCACAACTCAAGAAATACAGATATAATAAATCCGATACAAAGGCACTATTCGATAAACTTCTAAGTGAGAATAATATGGGTATGTATGCGGATTGGTGAAAGCCTGAAACACCACAAGATGATGATTATAGAGGTGATAGATATTATCAATTCATGCCAAAATTCAGATTCATAAAATATCCAGTGTGTGGTTCACCAACCTAACCAACAAGTTTAAATATAACCTCTGTATTAATCTTACTGATATGAAACTCCTAGAAACAGATGAAGAGAGAATGGACAGATGGGTAAAACTCTTAAACAGCAAAATCGGCAAAGACTTAGATGATTTTTTTGATGAGGTTGATTTTCTCATTTCAGGTGCAGATATTTCAGACGATTTCAAATCTGATATAGTTGATAATAACATTCAAAATCTCTTAACACGTTTACAATATGATGCATGTGTTCGTTTCAGTCAACGAAAACAAATGAGACAAAAATAAAATGAAAGCTATAGATTATATTGTTGACACGTTCATAATTAATATGGTTATACTAGTTATGACAATACCATATTACTATCTAACAGGTATGCCAATAGAATCAATCAAGGGCATAGCAATTGCCTTCTTTACAATAGGCTGGTTCACATCGTTGCCTGTTCCAATAATACTAAGGCGATTCAGAGCAAAGTATCCATACTCAAAAAAGAGTGATCTAACATGAGGCTAATGGACTTAGATAACAAAGACAATGGTGTTGTTACTGAGATATTGGCTGGTAGGAGAGCAACGGCTAGGCTAATGGAAATGGGGCTTACAATAGGAGAGGAATTCATTGTAGTATCAAAACTAACAGGTGGACCAATCGAAATACGTGTGAGAGGAACCGATCTTGCTATAGGATTTGAATTAGCCGAAAAAGTGATTGTGAAACTTATAGGTGACTCAAAGTGAGAGTTCCTAGATTGGGCAAACATGGATTAACAAACTCAGAGTTAATTGGAAAAATTAATGTCATAAAACGACAGAGAAAAGGCGAAAAACTTAGTGCTAGGCAAATTTCCAACATCCTGCAAATATGGTATGACAAGGATATTAATGTTCAGAGAATTGGTTCAATACTGAGATACCAGAAACTTTATAAGAATAAGACCAAAAGAAATAGAAGTCCGTTTGCGAGAAAACGATCCGTAGAAGTTGATGAAACAAACATCTAAAAATAGAAACCCTTTTATATAAGTTATGTGTTATTCTCAGTGATACTAATGGTTGAGACAATAGAGATAAATAATGACATGACCTTCTATGTGGTCGTTTCTGCGTGTAGAAGTAAAGTTTCCAAGCGTTTGTTTGTGAAACTTGGTGAGTATAGCAAAGGTGGTACTGTTATAGCCCCCGGTGACTATGGTGTGATTGATGTCAAGGAAGTTGAATTCTAATGACCAGCCGATGTGAAATCATAGTAAAACTTAGCGAAGATTACGATGTCAAGTTTGTTGCAAGTGAACTTAGAAATATGGCAGAGAACTTGGAACTTGGTTATGTCCTTCCAAACGTTGTGGTTGCCAACAGGGATGGCACATACAAACCAGCCGATAAGCATGAAGGAAAGGTTGTTTCCTAGTTGGTGACAGAAATATGAAAATAAAGATATTAGATGTTTTAATGGGAATGTCATTAATTGTGATAATGGCTATCATTTTATCTTTCACAATCATCTTAGGGAGTATGACAGTATGAAACTCTTAATCGGAAAACTTAGAATCACCTGCCCAAACACAGGGGAACAGATACATCCAAATGAGTGTTGGGTGAATAGATGTAGATATAGGGATGCTGATTATGGACACCCAGACACAATTGGTGTTTATTGCAAACATCCAAACGCTGAGGTGATGGAACAAAAATGAGTGATACAAAAGAAAAGACATCAACATATGGTGAGATGAAACGTGGAGAAATCATAGACCTAATAGGTATTGATCCCGGTGATGCTTACCCTAGAATTATGGATGGAATCAGACAACGGGCAATCGAAAATTTTAAAAAGAAGCAAGAAGAATTGAAAGCCCAACGGGAGAATGAAAAGAAAAATGTTTGATAAAAAGCCAAAGCAAGTAACACTTCATATAGGACAAACTACAACACTAGGTGGTTATCTATTTAAATATTATGGTAAATCACCATGTAATGATAAAGTAAATGTTTTCAGTAGTGATGGTTGGAATACACCAACTTATGTTCCAGATGGTTGTACTTTTTATACAGGCGGTCAAAAGGTTAAAATATTAGAATCAACCAGTGATAGTGTAACACTAGGGTGGAATCTTGATGAGCAGTGATGTAAAAGATTTAACTAAAAAGACAGAGGAAATGATCTCGACACCAAATCCTAAACAATGGCAAAGATATATGGAGCTGGAACCCATCAAGCGTCTTGACAATGAGGGTAGAGAACTTCTTGGAAAGGAAATTTATATTACGATTAAGAGGGATGGAGAAAATGTACCTATTTGGCTTGATGAAACAGACCAAGTTCACATTTCCAGCCACAACAACGAAGTTGCCGATAATGACATTCAGAGCAGATTTAAGGCAACACCCGAATATAAAAAGGCTGTTGAACTTCTGCTAGACGAGAAGAACCAATGGCACAATGATTGTATCCTTTATGGCGAATTGCTCAAACTTGTCTCACCCACTCGTATCGAGCCTAAGCGTAAGAGGACACACTGGATTCTATTTGACATCTACAGTAAGACAGAGGGAAAATACATGGATTATACACTCATATACCAGAAAGCATACCATTTTAAGATTCCTATAGTCGGTCTGCTGGATGTTATTGCACCAAAGAGCCTTGAGGAACTTGAAGAAAAGATAGTAGGTTACAAAAAATGGTGTAAGTCTCACAAAAAGGAAGGTATAGTAGGAAAATGCTACAGTGATAACATATATTTCAAAGAGAAAATTGATCTCCCCAAAAAACCAAAGTTAGAGAAACCACAAAAATCAGAGATAGTCTATCCACCAATGCCACAGGATCGTATTGACAGAGCAATTCAACACGCAATAGACCAAGTTGGTGTAGATAATTGGAAAATTGTTAAAATTGCTATGCCAATTGTTGCTGTGCAATTAGAAACAGAAGGTAGGGAACATTTTTTTAATACCCCAAGAAATATGTATCAAATATATCTTGATACGTTAGTGGATGAAAAATACAAACATTTATAAATGTCAACATATATATTTGTTTAGGAGAAATTTTACAATTTAGAGGTTTTTTAGAATGGATAGGGAAGATATGTTGGTTTATACGTGTTTGACACTTCTTTTTATTGTGGCGGTTAGTGGATTATATGCAATTAATTATTTTACATATACACCGTCTGATACTATTTATATCACAGGAAAAGTTCTTTTCTATTCTTTGGATAGCAGTAATCATGCAACAATCAGAATTGTTGTTTCGGGTATGGCAATAGAAATAACTTTCGGGAACACTACAAATTTTGTGATCGGGAAAACATATAAGATCACATATAATGTTTATCCTTATGGGTTTAGTTTGCCGATGCTAACTGGTCTTGAAGAGATTTCATAGAGATAAAATATATATAACCATAAACCTTTTATAGTTGATACACAGACGTATCTACGATGTAGATGTCAACCGAAAAGAAGGATGAGATCAAAATAGCCGTAACACCTGTTGTTATAGGTGCTACTAAGCTGGCTGTAACGACTTCTTTGTTGGAATCTGGTCTAAAAATAATGTCCGATCTATTTGATGATATCAATGAGCCAAAGGAGAAAGAGAAAGATGACAAAAACTAAGACATTCAATGATCTTACAATTCAAGAGCTAAAAGATCGTGTAGCTAAATATGATTCAAAGATAGAAAAAGCAGAAATAAAATTCAAGGAACATAAAAAAAGGTGTGATAAAATGATGTCCGATTTGAAATCAATGCACTTTGCTAGAATGATGTATTTACATCGTATACAAAACATAGAGAGATATGAGCAACCACCTGAACCAAAGGAGAGAAAAGGTGATGTTGTTGTTTGATGAAGGTTTAGAGAAAACAGACGTTCTTAGGATAGGACAGGACACCGTTAGCATAGAGTATCACGGTGACGGTCCTCAATGGCGAATACTTGAAGATGGAAAGGTTGATCCTATCTATCCTTGGTTTGCTGTTCGACCAATCATTGAACTTAGCGACCAAGACATTGAAAGAATTGGTGAAGAAATCAAAAAACATCTCAAGCAACGCAAATTTGAAGCAATGAAAGACAGAAACAATACTTGTGGATGAGGAATCTAAAAACGGGTAAAAGGGATTAATGTAAGATGATGAATGATCTTGGTGTTGAGATAGTGATATTAGGTCTTTTTGGTGTTGTTATAGTTGCTCTTATCATGGCAGTTCTTGAATACTTTGAAGTGCGAAGCGTTACTAACGACAAGTCCCTAAGTTCTAGGGAGAAGATAGACGAGTTACGGAAGAGAGGATATATGTGATGAATGGTAAAATATATTTCTTTGATATCTTTGTTGTTTTTATTGTTCTTGTGATTGCTACATTACTTATATATTTTGGCATATCCATATCCAATATGACAACAGTTCAATATTTTGTCGATGGCAAGGTATCTGATGTAGTATATATCCCACAGAGCTATGCAACGGATATGTTCAAAGATCATACCATAGTCACATTCTACAGTGGGAATTCAATCAACTTTATTGGAAATAATAGTGATTCCTTCAAAATTGGTATAAACTACAACATAATCTATCATAAGGTCTTTTACTGGTGGGGTATAGGAAACCGGATTTATCAGATTATGGAGATTGATATGGGAATAGGCTAAACATGGGTGAAGTATTTAGAAGAAAATTTTCAGATCACAAACATCCACCATGCTGGATACCTGAATGTGAACAGTGGATAGATAATTGTGAGTATGTTCTAAACGCTGTTGCTGATTGTCCAAGGAGAAGGCAGATTGCACAAGGCATACAGAAGGAAGTCAACAGAGATACGACCAAAAGACTTTTATAGAAGATATGTACATATTGTAGGTGAGTGGATACAATGGAAGATCATGCGGTCACGGAACTTAGAAAAGTTTTTCCAAAGATAACCAATAAACTTGGTGATGCCATCTGGTGTGCCCTTACTGGTGAATACCTAGAAGGAACATATAGAAATATCTATCTTCCAACAGGCGATCTTGTGCAAGGTACATGGAGATATTGGGGTCAAGTTATTGCAGATGTTAGAGGCAAGAAGAGTGGTGATTATTTGGACTTCTACTTATCTCATGCCCCAAAGGACAAGATTAAGTCTATCGAGAGAAAGCTGAAAAAGGCTGGTTGGAAACTAGCCGATGAAGGAATAAAGCTAGACAGGGATGAAAAACTCAAAGATGAGATAGTAGAAATGATGTCCCACGAAGAGGATATATCAAAGATCACAAAAAAACTTCCCAAGGATTCTAAGACTATAAAGGCACAAGAGTTGTTGAAGGAAACTGTTGGTAGTATCAAGCCAAAGAAAAGAGGCAGACCACCAAAGGTGAAAAATTAAATTGTTCGTTCGCTTTAATCAAATGAAACTTTGTAAAAAGTGTAAAAACTTCCATCACGCAGAAGATAGCCAAGATGATGATGGTTGTAAATTCGTTTATCCATTAAAGGATTGCCCATACATAATAAAAGTTCTCGAAAAACCCATAGATTGGCGTATGTCTGAGTGGCATAATGGGGCAAACGGTGGTAAACGTTGTGCAGGAGAGCTAGAGGATATATTCAGGGTGAAATGATTATGACTATGGAAGAACTTTGCAAGAAGTGTACACAGCAAGATGATGAAGGTTGTCTCTTTTTCTTTCCACTTAGAGATTGCCCATACATAAAAAAGGTATATAAACTTCCAGAGAAGTGGGCTAACGATGCTAAGAAAAATAATGAATCTGTTGAAATGAAGTGGTTCCATTTGGGTGTCTGCAAATGTGCAGACGATCTTGTAGAGGCGTTTGAAAATGTTTGAAGATAAAATCTGGAAAACAAGGGTTCTTGTTATAGAATATCCTTTATCGAAAGAAAAGGAACTTGAGAAATTGCTGAAACCACTAGCACCAAAGATCAATACGTCTTTTGGTGAAATTTGGCAACCATACGATGGTTTAAAGTCTGATGCTGTTTATGCTGTTTTAGATAAACTCGATTATGTAAAGGCAACACAGTCAATAAAAATAGAGCTACTTTCTATTGTAGCAGATTTGGAACTTAATAAAGACAATAAACAAAATATAGAAAGAATAAAGAATATAGCTGAGAGCATATAAACACCGTTCTATTTTTAGGACAACTGTTCTAAACTATGGTTTTATTAACTCTCCCGATACTATTATATCAGACAAAATATGATGCAGAGATCAAATATTTATGTTATAGCGTCTGCTGTACTTCTAGCCATAATCATTATGGGTGGGGTATCAGTATACTTTTTGCTATCACACAGTGTGGATACATCAAAAGTGCAAACTTCAAACCAGTTGTTAGGCACAAGCCCTAATGTAATATCAACTTCAACTCCAAATCTCATAGCTACCAAAAATGAAAGTCTAATCATGCCCTATAATGCAAATCCCAGAACACTGTCCCTTTCAGGTACAGGTAAAGTTACAATAAAAGCTAATCAGGCAATCATAATCCTTGGCGTTTACACTGAGGGTAAATCTGCCGATTATGCTGAACAGGAAAATGCCCTGAGAATGACAGATGTTATGAATTCCCTGAAGGCACTTGGAATACCAGATACTGATATGCAAACGATTAGTTATACCATCAATCCAGAGTATGACTATGATTTAAAAATGACCGTTGGCTATCAGGTAACAAACACCCTACAGATCACCGTTGATGATCTAACCAAGGTTGGATCAATTATTGACAAAACCTCTACTGCTGGTGCAAACACTATAAGCAGTGTCACATTCACGGTGAGTGATGCTGAGTTTGCAAAATATAAGCTACAGGCTTACTCACTAGCCGTTTCCGATGTACAGGCAAAGGAAAAAGCCATAACTGATGGTTTCGGTATCACGGTTGCAGGAATTCAGTCTATCAATGAAAATTACTACTTTCCTATGTACCAGAACGTGTACACAACAATGGACTCGAAATCTGCTGGTGTTGTACCATCAACACCGATAGTTTCGGGAACCCTTGATATAAGTATCACATTAAATGTGGTATATCTTCTAAGTTAAAACACTTCCATAGTTTTTTTTCATCCCCACAAACTTTATATATAACATATGTGTAATTACATGTGATGTAAAATGCCAAGAGAAATTACCTGCCCAAGATGTGGTGGCTCAGACTCTAGATGTGACCTGTGTAACGGTACTGGAAAAGTAACCGAGAGCCAAATAAGGTATGCAGATATGATAGACAAAAAAATGGCTAAATTTTTGAAATCTAGGAGAAAGTGAAATCTATGTGGTCTGATCAACTCGAACCAACAGAGTGCCCCGTTTGCCATACAAAATATGAGGCTTTTGAATTGGCAAACGAAAAGGGTGTTGATTTTGAGGGTGCTTTCTTTTTAGCCAAATCTTCTTATACTTGCAAAAATTGTGGAGCCAAATTAAATGTTGAAATTGATTGGCAGTGGAGATTAGTTCAAGAAAAATAAAATAATATTTTTTTCTTAGTTAATTAGTGTTAGAAGAAATTTACTAAATTGTCTCAGGAAAAAATATATTTAAGTTGTTTATTATTAAACCGCAAACCTTTTATAGTAGATATGTAGTATATGGTATGTGGTAACAAAAATGAATACAATAGAGAAAGAATCCAAGAAAGATAGCTTCTGGGATGTTTCATGGAAAAAGGATAACTGGCAATTTGGCAATCCCATATCAATACAGGATTTCGACAAAATGAGTGATCCTTTCCTCCCCAAGAATGAAAAAGAAAAGGAGAAATAAAAATGATTGTTATTTCTTATATTTGCCCAGTTGAGGAATGTCCCTACTACGGTACTTATAGTTGCCTATGCAAAAGCTGTAAAAACAAGGCGAAGTAAAAATGGAAAATATTAATGTTAATTTAACAAAAGAAGAATATGAGCTATTATATTTAATTTTAACAAACGACACCATCTATAATGAACTATACAATTCTGAGTATTTCAACAAAGATGATATAAAAGCCATTGATGGAATTATTGAAAATATACAGCAAAATGTAATCAAAAACAGGCAGAAAAAAAATATTTAATTCTTTATCATAACATTTATATTCTCCCATAAACATACTATACTGATAAAATATGGTAGTAAGATCAAGGAATCTGTATGTAACCTACAACAAACTTGTTGAAAATGGTGTGCCTGTTGGCAAACCATATAGAAATCTAATTGTATATACCACTAGCATAAAAAATGCTGAACGCAAGGGAAAAGCCGATGTTGCTGATTATAACAAACGCATGAAGAGAGAAGCGGTCATATTCGTTAAAGCGGCAAGGGCAAACAAAACACAGACACGTGCATATAACTCTTGGAGAAACTATTTGATAAAGAAAGGTAGAATAAACAAGAAAGTACGCTAAAAATATTTAAATCTTTTATCATAACATTTATATACTTTTGTTATCATAGTATAACTGTACATTGGTGATAAAATGACAGAAATAACTGTTCATAAAAAAGGATATACAAGAAAGGGATACACCCGTAAGGATGGTACAAAGGTTAAATCTGTGCGTGTTCCAGCATCTACTTTCAAAATCGAAAGCCGTAGCCACACACCCAAGGCAGATCGTTGGGCTGTATTTAATAAGGTAACTGGTTGGAAAAAGACGCAACCCTTCGACACACGTTATTTAAAGGCGTTGTCTGCTACAAACAAGAGTATGAGTTTGCACAAAAGATATGTTCAGGCTGGTAGGCGGCTGAATGAGTTAGCCAACGTCACAACCGATGCTCAAACTAAGAAAAAAGCTAGAGCAGATGCAAAATACTTCTTCAAAAAAGCCGAACAAACACCTTAAATTTTTAAGAAATATTTATATACTAAAACAGGCATATTAGTTTATGCCAATTCCTAATCGCAAAGTTAGAGTTTTCTATCACCGTAAATCAGCAGTTAATTTTAGGGTTGGAATGGAAGAATATAGACTTGCTCATAATTTGCCACCCATCTACTCACCAACAGTTTCCATAACCAGAAATCCGAAAAAGGGCAAACGAGCAGATAAGTTTATGTATACAATTGTGTATTTTGTATTTTCTGCAAAGCAACTCAGACCAGAACTAACAATAAATCAGACTTTGGTTAATGCTAAAAGCCGTAGGGATGCACAAGAGAAATTTTATGATAAAACTAAAGATAATTCAGATGTAGCATTTGTTAATGCAACCAAGGGACACAGAATTGGACGCACCAAAAATTTCTCGTTTATAGTAGATTGGAGAAAGGCAATTTACCGTAAGCCAAAAACTAAGGAAAGGACATAAAGATTATCATAACATTTATATTCTCATACTATGTAGTATTATTAGTAAGTGACTGAATTGCGTCAATCTCCTATTGCCCATAGTGTGCGAAAGCATGTTAGAAATCACACAATCGTTAGAAGTTACACTAGAGGCAAGGGTGTAAAAGAACCGACAAAGGCGATTTTTGATAAATATAAAACAAGATCAAGGGTTACACTTAATCATAGAATTAATGATTATACAGCAAACACACTCCCGAACACAAATATAAAATTCCAATGGGACAATTTAGGTAATTCACAAAAATCTTCAACCGATGTTTGGATGTCACCCCAAGAATTTCTCTCCTATGCTGTGCCAACATTTGGTGTTTCAGAATCCAGTATAAAATGGTTTGATGAAAACTATGTTACTGGAAAAGAAACAATGTATTCACTCACCCTTGGTGTTCGTATAACAGATAACCAAGTCACGGACCATGAAGGCAGACATCGTGCTATTTGGGCATTACGAAATGGAATAGATAGGATACCTGTACACGTTGTTTGGTATGACAGACACGGTGATTTTGCTGGTAAATCCAAAGCTGTAATACCAAAACTTACAAGGCAGGGTTTCTACTCAAAGGAACAATATGGTGACAGATATGGTACACACAGTTTCTATTCTGCATTAGATGAATATGAAGGTTTACCACTCGTACATTTCACAGGCAAGAAATAACAAAAATAACACCATAGAAAAAAATAGGTTGATAAACCTTACGGTTCCATTTTTTGGCACTACAAACGTTTATATAATATCCATTACGTATTACCTTTCCATGTGACCCTTATGGAAAAAGTCTCTGTAATAAGTTTACCCGAATGTTCAAAATGTGAAGAAATAAAATCCTTCCTGAAATCATACGATATACCGTTCACTGAGAAAACATTGACCAGTGAAATTCAAACCGATCTTGTTATGAATGATATTTATTTTGATCCACCAATATTAATCATTAATAATAAGTATTTCTCGTACAAGGATTTTAAGAACGATCCAATAGAAATATTTGACGAAATAAATGCAAGTAATTGTAATGCCTGTTTGGAGAAATCATCTTGTTACCTAAAGTAAGAACTTCCGATGGTTTCTTAGTCGATTGGAACCGTGATAAAATCATAGCGAACCTCCTAAAAGAGTCTGCATTAGCTAAAGAATTCTTTGATGTTTCCCCAATGACAAAGAAAGAGGCAGAGCTTGTTACTCACATAGTTGAGAATAGGGTTATATCAATGAATATGCCTTTTATAAGTTCTCACGTTGTACGTGAACTTGTCAACAACACTCTGTTGGAACTTTCAGCTTCAGACCCAGATTTTTTAATTTACAAAAACGTTATGACCAGAGTTGGTACACCAGTTTATGATGCTTATAAAATTGATGTTGGTGAAGGATTCGAGAAAAATGAAAATGCCAATCTTCAAAATAACCCAGAAACAATACATAAGAAAAAAGCAGATTTAATGTCAAAGGAACAGTATCTTCTTTTAATGCCCCCAGCACTTGCCAATGCTCATCATGGTGGTGATATTCATATTCACACCCTTGAATACTTTGGTAGCCGTCCGTTTTGTCAAGACTGGGATTTGCGATACTTCCTTTACTATGGTTTCATAGCTGACGGTTTAGGCTATAAATCCTCAGTTGCTGGTCCACCACAACATGCCTCTGTAGCAATCCTACAAAGCGTGAAGGCTCTAGCCGCAGGACAGACCAATTTTGCGGGTGGGCAAGGTTTTATGAATTATACTATGTTCTTAGCTCCCTATCTTAGAGGCTTGCCATATAATGAGGTAAAACAGTTGGCTCAGATGGTTTTCTTTGAACTAACGCAAACCTATATCGCTAGGGGTGGTCAACCTGTATTCTCTAGTATTCAAATTCCAATGGGTATTCCCAACATCTGGAAAAACGTTCCCGTTGTTATGAAAGGCAGAGTTGGACCAGATGTTTATAGCTCCTACGAAGATGAGGTTCGTACATTCTATAAGGCAATCCAAGAGGTTTCCCTTAAAGGTGATTTTTGGGGCAAGCCATTCAATTTCCCTAAACAAGAAAACTTTGTTTCACCAGAATTCTTTAAACCTGAGTATGATGATCTGTGGTTATTAACACATGAAAATGTTGCTAAGAATGGTTCACAATATTTTGATAATATGATTCCTGATTATCGTGGATATGGTAATGGTGGTGTATCGTGTTTCCAGTGTTGTGCGTTTTCTTTTATGAACAACCCTGAGAATGATGCTCATTTTGCGGAGAAACTTAATTTTGTTGATGGACAGCACTTCAGCATGGGTGGATGGCAGGTTGTGAGTATTAACATGCCCCGATTGGCTTACAGAGCTAACGGTGACTATGATAAGCTACTTGAATATGCCCAAGAAAACATGCGTAGGTGTATTGAAGTTTTCAAAGTTAAGAAGATGTGGATGGATGCCGCCATTAAGAACGGCACACTTCCCTTTGCGACACAAAGACCAAAAGATTTAAATGGGAAGCAAGGACCACCAGCAGTTGACTTTAATGAATTGGTTTACGTTATAGGTATTGTTGGTATCAACGAGATGGTTCAACACTTTACTGGAAAACAACTTCACGAAAGTCCTGATGCGGTGAGACTTGCTGTACGTTTATTAATCGACATGGAAAAGTATCGGAAAGGTCTGCAAGTGAAAACAGGTATGAAACTAAGCCTAGCACGAACACCAGCCGAAAGCACAGCCCAAACATTTGCTGTTCAGGATTTAGTAAGCAGTGAATACAGGGAAATGGCTAAACCACTGGTACGTGGTGATCGTTCCTACATCGACAAGGAGAATGGTAGGGATGTCCCACTCTATTACACAAACGGAACACACACAAATGTTTCTATTAATCTCCCACTAGCTGAGAAGATAAATATTGAGCAGAAATTCTTCCCAATTTTGTCCGGTGGGAATATATTCCATATTTGGTTGGGTGAAGCACATAGCTCACCAGAAGGCTTATATAAAATAACAAAGGACATCGTACACAATAGTCAAATAGGTTACTTTGCTTACACCAAGGACTTAACAATTTGTAGTGATTGTAACACGACATCTGGTGGGCTTCTTGATGTCTGTCCAGTTTGTGGAAGCAAGAACATTAAAAACTGGTCTAGAATAACTGGATATTACAGTGATGTGAGTGGGTGGAATACCGCCAAAAAGTCCGAACTTTTATCACGCTATCGTATGAAGATTTAGTTTTTATTAATTATTTAGTGTGATAGATATATTTATATACCCCAACACCCATTCTATACCAAATGTTTTACAAATGTTCATCGTGTGGTGTCACACGTTTTGTTTCAAGCCGTGAACTTAAACGTCTAGCTATCAGTGCGAGGAACCATGCTGTAAATGGTGATAGTGAAATCTGCCCAAGATGTGTTAGGTGTGGTTCTGCTATGTTTTATTATGCCCCAGAGGGCAAGGTAATGAGAAATGCCCCACATGTGTTTAGGTAGCTCATAAATATAAAATAGAAATTTAAAAATAGCAAACATTTATATATAGATGTTTAGCCTATTAAATTGTTAAAAATGGATATAGATAGCATATTTAAAATTTATGTGAATATACCAATTTATGGTGGAACACATTTATTCAGCGTGTTTATTGCGATTGCTGTTATAATATTTACAATGTACACATTGAGAAAAGAGAAATTTATTTATAAAATTATGTATCTGTTGTGTCTTGCTATGTTGGGGAAGTCTGCCTATGAGATAGTGTGGCAGTGGGGGGCAAATAACGTAATAGATTATAATGATATGTCAGAATTTATTGTGAGTATATTACCACTAATTTATTTCTATTATTATAATAAACAGCTAAAAATAAATAGGATATTGAAGGTGAACAAATTGTTTGTAGGATTGTTTGTACTTCAGGCTATAGTGTTTTTGGCTATGTGGCAGACGGGATGGTTTGATGCTTGGAAATTGTTTGCCGCAGGTTTGGGTGGCGATCCACATAATTTATTATGGGCGATAGGTAGAACGAATGGAATGTTTATGTGGTTAAGTTTGATTAAGACACCAAAACCAGATAAAATTATAAAAACTTAATATCTTATAACCACAAACTTTATAAGCACGGTAACACACCCTAAATTGAACTCAAATGCCCAGTAAAATTTATTGTAGTATGCTCATCCTAGAAAAAGGTGAGGAAATTACCGATAAAAATCAGTTTGATGCCTATGTAGATGCTTGGCTGGACGATGGTGAAATCTACTTAGAAATAATGGATGAAAAGGAGAAAAGTGTTATCATCTCTCTAGCACCCGAACATTTGCTTAGTTTGATACAAAAGTCATTCCGAGAAAAGGCAACTGAAAATCAAATTTGTTCAGAGTGTGAAGTTAATGAAATACAAACAGGCGAAGATATAAAGTTACCCACCATTCCCAAAGGGAAAAAGGTTAGAGATTACGAGATAATGATTGCTTAGATCAAAATGAAAATTTAAAATATAAAAACTTTTATATTATAATTTTTATTCTTTTACAACTCTAAAAGTTTTATCATAGAACTTTTCCAGTTCTTTCCACATAGCCTCATCACCTTCCCTAACCATAATATCAAAAATTCTCTGTGCATTGGTTGATGAACCCATGAACCAGCAGGGTTCACCATTTAGCCATTCACAGTGATCATCGTGGAAATCACCAGAATATATTTGCTTTCTGGAATGGTAACTAAGATCAGATGGGTATGGGAGGAACGGGTTATAGAAGTAATTTGATATGTTGTTTTGTTCTTTTCTAAACCGATGTGTAATTTCCTCTTGGTTATGCGGAAGATGCCAACCTGTGGTAATTTGGAATCTGACACACCCATCTGATCCATCCAAACCAAAAACCAACGTGGCACTACCTATACCATAGCTCTTTTTTGGGTCTGGATCACGCTTATCGTAAGCTGGAATGATTATAACTTTTCTATTAATCCCCCTTTCCATATTCCTCACCTATGTCTAATCTTTATACTATCTTCATGTATCTCTTTATAACGTTTTTCTATATATTCTTTTTCTTTTCTTTTCGTTTCTATGCTCTGACAAACAGGGAACATTTCTCCCACAATCTCATCTGGTGCTTGTACGTCAAATGATTCGTCTGATATAATTGGAATTATTGTGCAAAATCCATCTGTCTGATTATCACAACGTGTTACTGAACATTTAACAGACAAGTTCTACACACCCACTAAGGACATGATGTTGCATATAAACTTTTCGGTCTTATTTCTTTTCCACTTTTGTTATTACAGGGTCTTGGAATAATTTAAGTCTGAATTTGTATTTTTCGTGGACATCACAAATTTCACATGGAGATGGCTGTATTATTTTAGGGCATCCCGACTTGACACATATCATTCTATCCTCAAAAGTCATTTTATCAATTTGGTCATTTGTGAAAACAATACCAACCAAGAACCAGATAAGAGATAGTCCAGCTACCTGATTAATATAATAATAAATACCTATAAATATGGTAAGTAGAGATATTTTTAATATAATTGGTAAAATAAAAACAGAAAAAATCTTATGCCCATTTCTGTCTAGCTTGGCTTTTGTCTTTTCACCTTCTCTAAAGTATTGTGGATATTTTATCCTACACAAATAGTTCACGCTGATTAATTCTATTTCAAAGAAAGCGAATAGTAAAATAGCAATAAATATTACTATATCGAACAATTAGCCACCGACATACCAATTTGTTGTTGTATTTCGTGGAATTGGCATAGCTGGAATATGTATTATTGGCTTCCAAGATTGCCAATCATCACTTGGATATGAAGGAACATTTCCATCAGACCAACAATATATTCGTGAACCATCAAATGGGTCGATTTTATAGTATCGTACATCTATTGTTTCCAATCTAAAAGTTCCATCCACCACAACTCTACAAGAGTCTGTATCATAGTTGTAGGTCAAGACTTCATTACCTTTCATAATTTTTATGCTATATTCCTCTGCATAATTAAGTGAATAATAATAGCCCCAACCACTACCCTGTACAGATATTATTCCATATGGACAGGTTGCAGAGTAGATATTCTGGAACGTTGTCTTGTTTTCAGTCTGCATCGGAAGTCTATATTGTAAATCTATAAAATATAAGCTAGAGCCAAGGAAGAGGAAAATACCCAAAATAACCATTAAAATAGTCACTGCAAAATGCCAATTTTTTGTATCATTGGAATCAGCAAGGGATATAGTTCCAATAAAACCTAAGAAACCTAATATCAACCCACTAACAATGGAAAAATCTATCAAACCAGCAATATTCATGTAACCACAGCACACCTGAAGTACGATGCTACATATAAACCCTTCGGTTGAAATAAAAAAAAATTCAAAAACACAATACTTATATATTAGTATCCCTCTATATGGTTCAGGATGTGATATAGTTGACAAAGAAAAACCCAAAGTCAGACAAAAACGACAAGTTTGATGATATGCTACGTGAAGCACTTAAGGATACACGAAAGGTAACAAAAAAACATTAATTTTATTTCTCTAGTATTTCTGTTTTTGTCTTTCTTATGACCAGTAGTGGGTTTCTCTTTAGAGCCTCAACTTCAGCCCTTCGTATTGCCTCTTGCTTTGATACATCTGGAATCCTGAGCCTTATGCTGGTAGCATACCCACCGCTTTTGTAGTCAAGTATTGTAGTTACACCCCACGTAGCCCTTTTATCCAAGTTCCACTCTGGATGGTCGTTCAACATTCTCTGTCTCTGCTCTTGGGTAGCCTCTGTGAAGTCGTAATGGTTTACACTAGGAACGTTATACCTATCAGCTTCGTAAATCTCACCGTGCGGGTGAGGCTTACCTGACATCTCTGAGGCAATTATCTTACCACACTTTGGGCACTTTCTTACTATCATCATTCATCACCAATTATAGTAGATAACGGAACTTGTATATAAAGATGGGTTGTTCTACAGAAGTCTGTAGAAGTCTATGGCTTGCTTTCCATTCTAAGTCGTTTTTGTCTAGCTTCACTTATTGCTTCTTGCCCTGCGGATGAAAGCACCCAACTCTCCATATTTACCAAATCCTGCCAAAAAGCATTTTAGGCATACACCACCCCAAGCCATCGCTTCTGAAATATAGATTGGTGATATTTCATAAGTTACCCAATACTGTGTAAGTTCTGGGTGACGTTTGTTGAAATCCTCATAAATTTTTGGAAAGTCTTTCTCAGGTGGGAGAATAGGATACTCTTCTCTAAAAGCCTTACGTTGTCTGTCTCTACCTTCAATCCACTCAGGTGTCAACATGTTAGTAAAACGCCATTTTTCCCTGTCCTTGGGTTTTACCAGTATTTTTCCACATTTTGGACACCTAAATTTAATTGGAACTTTCTCTAAGTTAAACCTTCTCTTTCTGAATTTATGCTGTTCAGTATCCCAGAACGTGTCTTTTCCTACTCTATTTATTTCTGTCATTTTCGTCTGTAAAGTGATCTGATAAGGTTATATATAAACATAGTGTTTTTTAAGAATTCAAAGTGTCCAAGCATTTATATATTTCCGAATATGTAATATATCTGATAAAAAATGGCAATGGGTATGCTTGGTGAAGTTCTAGGTTTTACTATAGCAATGAAGGCACTTTCAACTATAGATGGTGTTCCACACAAACTTGCGAAGACGCATAGTGATAAGGCTAGTGCCAAAAAACATGCAGATCAACTCAAAAAGAGTGGGAAAAAGGTAAAAATAGTCAACGGGAAAGACAAAAATGGCAAGCCTGTTTATGGTGTTTATGTAAAAGTGGAACCTAAGAAGAAACCAAAAAAAAAGTAAAGTTTTTATATTCTTATTATAAATTCACTAGGGCAACACCTATTAAAAAACACTCACAGCCCCAGAATACATCATAGAACATATTATTAAAAGCACAAAAGGTGAAATAAACACAACAAACAGGCAAATGTAAATACCCACACCCTCAACAAACTCAGCAATCTCTTTCAAGTTCATATATTTACCCTCTTATATTCTCATTGCCATTCCATTAGGGAGAACAAGCCATAAGTCATATCCATCTCTGCATGGAGATACAGTGAATGTAGCCTTTTGCCCCTTGCTGTTTGTTAATTCATACATTTCTGAACTTTTTATGAGAGTACCAAACTGCTCAATCTCGCCTTCGATCTTCTTTAGATCAGTTTTTGATCTATCATATTGACCTGTGGCATAGTATATGCCCATGTCTATTGCCACATCCTTGGAAGGATATATTGTTGTCATACATTCACCTTGTTATACTGAAATACGATGTTGCTTATAAACTTTTTGATAATATAGGAAGATTTATATATAACATACCAAATTAATATATGAATACAAAATGATGGTCTTTCATGGTACAGAAAAAGAAATAAGTGTACTCACACCCGGAACATTTGTTTCTAAGAGAATAAAGGATGCTATGAAGTTTGGTTATCGTAGGGCTGTTCAAAAAAATGCACTATATGTCAATATCTACAAAGCATATGTTCCAGAGTTTGATATGAAAAAAGACCCAAACAGAGATGGTTCATATATTCTCAATGTAACGGTTAATGCCAATATACTCGATATATTTAGAACCTATGATGTTCCGTATAAACTAAAGAACTTTAGGATGGAGAAAAAATAGAAAAAAGAGATTAATAGTGAATTAATAATGTTACTATCTAAAAATGAGAAAAAATCTCCATGTTTGAGATGTAAACATTCTCTAAAAGTTAATTTAGAAAACTTAGCAAAAATGCCAAACGACATTAGAGAAATACACAATCATTTAAAATTTGCTGGACATAAAGATGAGGAATTCACATTATGCCCACTTGATGGCTATCAAGCTATAGTCTCAAAATATGTGGATTGGGATTGTTATTGGTGTGTAATAAGTGACTAATAAATAACTTAATTTGCGGAAGTAATCTACTATAGTAAAATGTCATAATTCACAAACTTTATATACTGGAAGGTATATACTATAATTCGATCTGAAATGGCAACAACGAAGAGGATTAAGCGGAAGGTCATAGGAATCACCAAGTCAAGAGAGTTGACACAGCAAGGAAACCCAAAGGATTATTGGTATGTCCTAGAGTGTGGGCACACCACTTTCGATTCTCACAAGGCGAAATCTCACATCGACTACATGTTGATGAGAGAAGTGAAGGATCATGACTTCCAAATTAAGAAGTTCTGTCGAAACTGCCAACATGGTAAGCCTGTCAACCAAGAGCAAACAGCCGAGATTATTAGCTGGTTCAAGGCTAGTGAACTGAACGACAAGCTAATGAAAATGTACAAAGAGTACAAGCAAAAAGATTGAGAGGAAAAATTTGGATGAAAGATAAAGAGCAAATTTCATATAAGATCAGTAGGTTGAAAGAAGATTTACTTTTGGCTGAAAAAATGCACTACACAAATGTAATAAAGATAAAGACACACCAGATAAGTTTGTTAAACAGGCTCAAAAACACAAGCACTAAGAAGGTTAGGGATGAGCTATTGCTTTTGAAAGATGAAATGGAGAGTAAGGATATAGACGTTATTCGTGCTGGTGCATCTTACGAAATTTACAAATGGTTACTCAGTAAATAAACGATAACGATTAATAACTATCCAAGCATCTATAGTCCATTATTAGTGAATATATCACTGTTAAGATTAAACTTGGGGTCTGGATATACGTAATAATCGTCTATTCTTAGATTATAAATAGTTCTGCCATGAACAACTGAAAATTCTGTGACTTTTTCATATGTCACATCATCCCAACGTTCAAAACCCTGAAAGCCACGAAATACCGCAAAAGCCAATTGGTTGGAACTGTGATCCCAACAATATTCATCTGAAGTCACTACCCTGAATGTAAAACCTCTGTATCGGGTGTACACCGTATCATTATCTGAAAGTAACACAATAAAATTTTTAAGTGATACTGTTTGTGTTATCATTCCTGAATTGTTAATATTAGCATCAGCAATCTTACAGCCAACGTGTGTTATCTGTGATTCGATACTTTTTGTTAAACTATTCTGTGCTTTCTCCCAAAGGTTCATACCAGAGATAGCATTTACATATTCAATTTTGTATTTAGAAGCTAGTGAACTTTCTTCATTCTGTTCTTCAGTGAATACCCATAAAACAGAAATAATGAGAATACTAACGATGCCAAAGATCACAATATGTTTTAATTCCATTTTAATCACTTTTATTCTTCACATTTCATTGACACAGATTTTATTGGTTTCTCAGGAATTGTAACTTCCGAGATGGATATAAGTTTTCTATCTGCAAGTTCTAATTTTACTCTCTTTCCAACAAAAGGAACTATTTTATCATAATATTTTGAATTTAAGACTTCATATTCGGAACCAAAATGAATCACAGCACCATAAGAGAAAAGTTCAACCTTTGTTACTAAAACCTCTGGATATACACCATAATTCAAAAAGTCAAGAATTCCCATTGAATCACTTCCACACCATGATTAATTAATTAGCTTATAAATACTTCGGTTGGGCTTAGAAACCAGCACCAAACCAACCGCCACCATACCATTCATCTGTGATACGTTGATCACGTGTGAGAACAAGTGTTGTGTCTGAAATTGATATAACACGATATGTCCATGTCTCAGTATAATCTATTGGGAATCTTTCAGAAGGACCAAAAAGATAAAACCTATAGCAATCGAATCCACATCCATAGGAGAATTTTAGTGTATCATTAATTTTTAGATACATTACGTAATTTGAATTTTCTACAAAATGTAAAATTTTTGCTGTGGTAGAATTCATTTCTTGGATATATAAATAATGAGGAATACTAGCTGTGTCTTTAACCATAGTAATTGTTTCTGGTGATAGCGTATATGTTGTTGTGTTAATATTGTAATCTTCTTTCATTATCACCGAAATTGGTGCATTTGCCCAAGCCTTTCCAGATATATATGCGTTATTTATTCCTATCCCAAGAAATAATACAAAAAATATAAGGGCAGAACCAAAAATTATTTTTTTATATATTTCCATTTTTATATCACCGCTATCTTCCAAACATAGCCACAACGATAACAAACAAGATCAGTTGTTTGATTCATATTTTAACCCCCCTTCTTTCCATAATATACATCCCAAAAATATGCTAAGAGATAAACTAATTAAGGTTGGAAAGCCTATAACTTGAAACCACATGGCGTCACCAAATTCTTTAATTTGATTAAAAAAGAACATGGGGGTGAAACCAATAAGCATAAACTCTCCAAAACAGAAAAGCCCAACACTAACCAATATTGTAATTATTTTACTCATTCTAACACCAACAGTGATTTGTTATATTCTATCTATATGAACGATGATACTTATTTATAAGTCTTTCGGTTTCTTGTTTTGTAAAAAAATTCAAATATTTATACCAATTTGCGGAAGTAATCTACTACAGTAAAATGTCATACTTTTATGGATATACCAATCCAGATAGAATTTTTTCACCACATGTACAGTCGGTTTGATACCAACCGTTGGCAAACCATCTACCACATTTTGGACAACGAATGGCGTAATTAATTACCATTCCACCATGTCCACCACCATACTGTGCTGTATAGCGGAAATGTTCTCTCTTTTTTTTATCATTGAATGTTGGTCTTAATAGTAGCCATCCACGTTCCAGCTTTGATACTTTGACGTTGGTAGCACCATAATTATCCGCAAAAAATTTTATCCAATATTCTTTGGTTTGTTTATAATCAATTTCTTTACTCATTTAACCACTATCACAAATTATTATGTTTTCCAAATCACCAAAATATTGTTCAATGATTGGTTTCACATCAGACCAGAGCAAGCCACCATTACCACAGCCAACATGTGGTATGTAAACAGGAGAAAGCCAAAACTTATCTAGAAGAATTTCCCTGAGTTGCTTTGCACTTTCATTGATGAGTGATATGTCTGCCTTTTGATTGTACATATGTTTGACAGGGAATGTGAGTAAGTTGTACTCACAAAAAACAAAAACTATGTTGCCGTGATCTTTGATATATCCACCAAGCTCTTTTGGGAGATCGGGATATTTAATTTTCGCTTGGTAAGCCAACCCACGACCCATTACACATTCTCCATTATGTTTGACAACACCATTTGTTGGAATAACTATGTAGGCTGGATATTTTGCCTGAACCCAGATATTACCAATAATTTCTTTCATATATTTATCAACTTCTTACCACACTTAGGGCAATAAAATGGTTCTCTATTCTTACTAAGATTAGTAACCTCTGTATAACAATTTGAGCAAAATTTTCTAGGTTGTGGATAATAGTAGTTTCTACAATCATTATTTAAATGTCTAAAGTCTAAAAACACCAAAATTAATATTCCACATGCAAAAAGACACGCTAGAAATGCAAGCATAAGTGTAAATATTTGTAGAGTTACAATAAAAATTAGTTGAAATGGGAAAATAGATAAAAAAATCATATTTACAACCACTTTATAAATTTCATTCTTTCAGCGTCCATAAAAAAGGGGGCATCTGATATACTTAAACCAATTTGTATACCATCGTTTGACACCCATCGACCACCATGAATTTCACGTGTATAGCTCTTTTTATCATCCGTGACATATAAAATATTATATATTTTTCTACCACCCATTATAATATGTTCACAGAGTGCAAGTCGGTAGTGCATACCACACTGTATTGTAAATTCTTTAATAGCACTTTCAGATAGTGGAATATCCTTAGCAGACATTTTTCAAATCCCCCAGTTTCCATAAACGAACAGTGTTGTTTTTATGAATTTTTACAAAGTCTGCCAAAACATTTCTAGCAAAATCATCACTGTTTGCCTTAAAGGACATAGCATCACACCAAATTGTCTTTTCGTTATCCATTGCTATTTGTATTATGTATGTTACGCTTGTCATTTTCCTATAATCACACCCATAAGTGCCATATAAAGAAAAACTCCACCAGCAAAAAGTAGAAAAACACCAAAGATAATGGCAAATTCCTTATCAGTATAATGGACATTTGAGTGTTCACGTTCATCTTTTGTACTTTCATTAAATGCCCAGAAACATGCTACACCCAAAGCACCGGATGAAATGGATAAAATAAGCATAGTAATAGCAATTATAATGTCTACCAATGTCCCGATGCACCCCCACCACCAGATATTCCACCACCGAATGATCCACCACCGAACCCACCCGATGAAGAACTATGGCTGTAGTAATCATCTTCATCTCTTCTACGTCTACGGGATTCCTCATCCTCATCCTCTTTTTGTTGTTCCTCTTTTTCTCTTTGTTTTCTTGCCTTGTAATCATCAAGTGATTCTGAAAAGACCGAACCAAGCGTTACAACATAAACAACACCACAAGTCAGGCAGAGGTATTTTGCGTGAGTATCCTTGTAAACTCCATCGTCTTTAATCTCATCATCGTCATACTCAGAGACTTTGCTGTATTCCGTATCTTTTTTACATGTTGGACAAAAATGTGTACCATCAGGTTTGTGATTTGGTAAAGCCTCATTCGCCATTGAAAATGCGGCAATTCCTGTAGGTAGGTTCCAATGCCCACCAGCACCACCCCCACCCGATCCACCTCCACCAAAGCCCCCACCCCCAGAACTTCCTCCACCGTGTCTACCAGTACCGAAGCTATCACTAGAATATTCATCACTATTATTGAAAGAAATAACTAAAATGACTATTAAAACCAAAATTGCACAACCAAAGAGAATTACACCTAAGTTATTTGCAATAATGTCTGGTACTGGGGGTGTTGTTCCAGACCCAGTTGTATCTGTCTCAGTTATTGAAGCATCAAAGCCAAGTTTAACACCAACAGCTTTCATGCCTAGATATAGACCATCACCATATTGACCGTTTTTAAAGTATGGTGTCATTATATCTCTACCAATAACACCACAATCTGCATCTGTAAGCTGTCCTTCACAACCATAGCCAACTTCAATTGCCCAATCGTGTGTTTCCATAACAATGATGATTAAGACACCGTTATTCTTTCCTACCTTACCTATTCCCTTAACACCATCGAGTGGAATATCATTGAAATAGGCTAGTTTAGCTTCATCTATGGTCATTGTAACATTTTTACCATTAACTATCTGTGTTGGCAGTTTTTGAAGTGTGACAATCACAACCTCTGCTGTGGTTGCTGTATCAATCAGTTGACCATAACTATTGATATAGGCTTTGGAATTTGCATCGACAACACCAGCATAATCATAAAGATAGTTCGGTCTTGTTGCGGATACGGATGGCACAATACTCGTTACAAGTATGAGTAAAATTAGTATAAACTTTTTTTGCATGTTTATTACTCCTTTGTTGTCTTTAACTCAACATCTATTTGATCTCTAAGTTCTATTAAAAGGCATCTGTTAATGCCTATTTCAACTTCAGATGGACCTTCATAAATATGAAGTGTACGAATATTGTGTGTGGTTCCTCTTGGTGATTCACGGAGTTTAACAGAATCTGCCATAAAACGTACTCTCATTATATCACCCTATTGGGACTGTTGGGTTTGTATCAGCACCTGTGTTTGAAACATAGTTAGGATAAGTAGTGAATCCATTCATACCAGCCACAACATTGTTCGGGAACATTCTGATAGCTGTATTATAAGCCTGTATTGTGTCAATATACCTTCCACGTGCAACAGCTACACGGTTCTGCGTTCCAGCAAGTTCATCCATAAGACCCATCACAATAGTATCAGCCTTTAACTGTGGGTAGGCTTCTGGATTGGCTATAACCAGTAGACGATTAGCAAGCGAATCTATCTCACCCTGTGTAGTCATTTGTTGAGTCTTATCCCCAGATGCTAAAGCAGATGCCCACTGTGAACGTAGGGCAGTAACTTCTGTTAGTACAGACTTTTCATAATTGATGTACATCTTAGTTGAGTTGACAAGCTGTGGAATCAGATCAAACCTACGTTGATACTGATTTTGAACTTCAGACCAAGAAGCATCGACAGCAACACGTTGTGCTACAAGTGAGTTATATGTACCAAAATACCAACCTGCACCTAGTAAACCAACGAGAATAAACGAACATAAAATGATTAGAAGTATAGCACTACCTGTAAAACCTTTTCTATTCATCATATCATATCCTGTTTTTTAATCTGATTCATCTTCTGAAATAAAAAGTACGAATGTAACAAGAACTATTGTTATACCACCCCAGAACAGTTTTTCGACCATACTGAAGCCGTTTGCCCAACAAGCACAATAAGTTACAAACATTCCGATGGATACACCCATCCTGAGTGGACTTCTCCAAACTTTATTATAATCTACCATAGTCTATCTGCATTTGAAATTACAACATATGCTTATAAGCCTTTCGGTTTATTATTAATTGACCAAAACCCTTTTATACTACATATTATATATCTATTCTCGATTAAAATGTCTGATGCTGAGATAATATATCCAGATTATCCAAAGGTTGAGATTGTCCCTTATATTAATAAGAAGGGCAAACAAGATGGATATCAATTAAAGGTTGGTGAAACCCCACAACCAGTAGATCGGTTTAGGGATTTAGAAACTATGAAACGTAAAAAAGATTATATAATTCGGCAACATGTTAATTATGTTGTGTTTCTCTATCTGTATGGAGGTTTAGTTCTGGGTATTATGAATAGATATAATTTCTCTCAGGCAACAGCAGTTTCAGCTTTACAATATAACTTCCATCAATATGGTGGAAGATCAGTTAAAGATGCTAGTATTGTAGCTTTAATGTGATTGAACTTCCGAAAGGTTTATATATTAATACCATGTTCTATGTTTTGGGGTGTGCTTCTAGAAGTAATGCTCCAATCTCCCCGACTGACCACCGGACCAGAGATACTTGCGGCGTGGTAGAGGGATGCCACCGAGTTAAAGCCTTTCGGTCTGACTCGAAAAATCCCCCACCCATTTTTTCTACCGAAACGTTTATATATTCACTAATATGAATATGTTATGGGTGATAAATTGAGTACAAAGAAAGGTTGTTCATGTTCTGATGGTAAGAAAATGTTTAAGAAATTTCCACCGAAAGATATAAAGAAAGACGAACCTGTAATAGCCAAAACCTGTTGTAATTAGAAATATTTATATAGTTTTCTAATGGTATGCTACCCTGTATGAATATTCTTTCAACAGATGTAGGTAGCTTTCCACCAAGGGTTGATGTTAAAATCTTAGATGGTGGTGCATACCACATGGGTTTACTCCCAACATTCCCTTACAAAAGTCCAATGACAGAGATATTTAAACGAGAAGTTATTAGCTCTTTCATAGATAAACTTAGCTGTGGAATAGACGTACCAACATATCCACAATTCAGGGACATGAACAAGATGTTTATAGACATAATATCCAACCACAAACAAACCATACCAGAAGTTGATATTATAAAAGAAAATTTAAGTGTAATTAAGGATAAAACAAAATTAAATAAAATTTTCATTAGAGTATGTATTACAGGTCCATATACATTAAGCTCAGAATCTAAAGATAAAGTCTTTATGATCCCAAAATTAACCGATGCTCTATGTAAAATTTTAGAGAATTCATTATTTAAAAATGATTCTGGTGAGGTAAGACAGGTCTGTATTGATGAACCAACGTTTGGTTTTTTGAACGATCCATTTCTTGATTATGGTTCACTTGGCAGAGAGGCACTAAGGTTGTCTTGGGAGAAAATTTGTAAGGTTGTCTCATCCAAAGGGATTGATGCTGGAATTCACTTACATAACACATCAGACAACCTTTTCTGGGAAGTCGAACATCTCAGGAACATTGAATCTCATGTTTTTGACTCGATCTATACTCTCAAATCCACTAAAAAACATCTGGAAGAAACAGACAAATTCCTGAAGGTTAGTGTTGCCATCACAAAGTTCGATGACCTGATAGTGAACAAAGTCGGTGAGGATAAACTAGCCGATTCTTGGGAAGATATTAATTCTGGAAGAGTGAACCCAAATAAGTTTTTCGAGAGTAAAGCAATTATGAAGAAAAGACTTTCAAAAGTGATAGCACAATTTGGTGCAGAAAGAATTCCCTTCTTTGGTCCAGAGTGTGGTTTTAAAGGATTCCCTAGCTATGAATGTGCTTTGGATGATCTTCGTATAATATCTAAGATTTAAATCACAACGAAACACATATATACCATAACACAATAATGTGGGTTAGAGAGAGATATGGTCAGGGATAATAAGTATAACTGTAAGTGGGCGTTCATCCTCTCGGGGATTTGCACTCTCACAGCCGTAACTGGTCTAATAGATGCAACTAATTGGACTTACCCGATTGATGATTTGGATTGGACTCTCGGAGGATGTTTCTTTCTAGCCGCATTTCTATTTTTAATAATTGGTCTAGTTCAACGATACAAAGGAGATGACAACTACCAACCAGAGAAGATGAATAAGATTGTGGGTTTGAAGTATCACACAGTTAATATGATGGAAGAGGATGATCATGAAAATGAGTATTATTCATAGGAAGTTGAAAATATCCATTTGACAAGTGATAGATTTAATGTACCCTTTATACCAAAAAATTTTATCATAACATTTATATACTTAGAAACAACATATATTCTGATAATGTAATGTCGTTGAAAAAAATTGGTAAGGATCACTATCGTCTGTTAGTTTCTACATTCGATAAAAACAAGGCAGAATACATAGCCAAACAACAAAGAAAAGAAGGCAAGCTAATACGTGTTCTCAAGAAAACACATAAATACTCTTGGGGTAAAGAAACCACATACTATGTCTGGTATAATCTCTCAAGCGGTAGAAAGAGGGGGAGCAAATAAAAATGGCTGGCTGGGATAGATTCTTTAGAACTTATGATACAAAGACCGAAACGTATGAACAGAGGTATGAAAGTGAATTCCGTGACCGTGTAAAATATTTGAAAAAACTTGGTTATCTCGTTGCAACAAATTATTATCGGAGTCCTCATGGATACTCAAATAATCAATATATTTTACGGGCAATCAAAACCTACAAGGGTAAAAGAGGTTCAATCTTAGAGAAAAAGAGATGGGTGAGATTTTAAAAATGGTGCAAACTCCAATAAACGGTGTTATTCGCCTTCCTGATGGAAGAATAATGAAACTTAGAGATGCAGATGAACTTGGGTTGCTCACTTGGAGTAGAGTTGAAAACTTTCAAGCCTCTCATAATAGAAAACCAAAGACAGCATATTTCGCTAATTGGCATGACACCAAGATGAGTTGGGAAGTTAGCCGTCAAACGTATATGAAAAGAATGAGAAAGAGGTTGAAGTAAAAATGAGCAGACAGGGAAATATTTCTGTTAAGCAAAAAAACACTTATAAACGGTTATATAGTAAAGCGGAAGTAAATTTTGCAAGACAGTTTGGCTACGAAAAAGCCATCAAGTATCAGAATATGTGGGGTATTGTAAAATCAAATCCCAAGAAATTTAAGGAATTGGCAAATAAGCACGGTTTCACCGATTATGCTATTGGGCTTTTCTTAAAAGCAAAGGGTGTGAAATGAAAAATGTACAGTATGTATAAAAGACCGAAAGAATCTCCCAAACGCAAAAAGTTTGGTGACACATGGTTTGTACTTGTGAACGAAGTGTTCACAAAGCGTGAAGCTGAAAAAATCAAGGGTAACATGAAGTTGGGCGATCCAAGGATCAAAGTCCGAATCATCAAGCGGAAGTGGGACTTGCGGAACGTCTATAGTATTTATGCTCATGGAGAGTTTTAAAAACGACACTTAAAGAAGTTTACAGAGATCATATGATTCAGCAAAAACAACAACTCAAGGACATGAAGATGCTCAAGGAAAAGAATATAAAAGCACTACAGGAATCAAAGAATGATATGTATGCTTATAAAAGAAAAGCAAAAGAATATACAGAAACAATAAAGCAACTTAATAATAGCATCAGAGAGTACAATCGCAGATTGAAGAGTATGTAGGAGAGGATAGAATAGGACAAATGAGAATTGGTAAGTTTTCCTCATTTGTTCTAATGGCTGTTTTAATTGGTAGTATCCTCTTGTCGCTACCAGCCGTACATGCTGGTGGTGGACCGAATGTAAATATTAATGTTGATTCGGTTCCAGAGGGTGCTGGATATATCTATGTGAATGGTACAGCCATAACCACATTAAAAAATTATAATTGGGCAATAGGTAAATGGTATAACTTAACTGCTGTACCTTATATAGTAGCCACTCCGGGGCAAGTCAGATACAGGTTCGATCATTGGGATGATATTGGTGCTAAAGGCACTGGTGGTACAGATAATCTTGATCTGTATGTTGTCCCTGCTGGTGATTCTTGGGTAACAGCAACCTATGTTGAGCAGTTCTATTTCAATGTTACCTCTACAAATAATCTAGGAAACCCAACGGGTGGTGGTTGGTATGATGATGGGAGAAATATCCTTTCCACGATCACCACACCCGTTGTTTTTCCTACTATAAAGTATTATACAGATGGGTACATAGGAACAGGTGACATGAATTCATGGACAGCCATAAACATCACACAGACAGGCACACCAGCAATACACCAGTACACAACGTGTGCATGGTATTTTGTGAACATTTATCGCTATGATGTAACTTCATCTCATGGTCTTGTGACAGGCTCAACCTCTGGATGGTATGCCGCCAACAACCCAATTACCTCTAGTATTCCACCCTCTGTAAAAATCAATGGTATTCTGTATGATGCTATTGGCTGGACAGGTACAGGATCAATACCTTCTGGTACAGGTAACGATATTGGCACAGTTCCAATTACAGCCCCAACCACACTAAATTGGGTTTGGAGTGGTGGAAGTTCCATTTCAATAAGTATTACTAACGTTGCTATTGTGTTATCATCCCTTCTGGGTCTTGTTGGGTTGATTGTGGGTATTAAAATTGTTGAGGGGATTTCAAATGATGAAACACAAGACCTGAAAATGCCAATGATGGTTATACTAATTCTTATTGTTGCAATTGTTGTTTTGATACAGTTTGCAAATATTTTTCAATCTTGGGGGTTTTAGAATTGCCTAAACAAAACACTTTTTGGAAAAAAGTTGCTGTTATTGGTGGCACTACCTTCTATTCGAGAAAACTACCAAAGAAAAATAAGTAAATTTTTATCATAACATTTATATATTACCTAAGCACACTCTATATACGATCTAAATGAGAAACAGCAGGACAAGAAAAAGACCCGTTACCCATGTTGTTCATACACACATGAGAAATCGTAAGCGTGTTAAGAGCTATCTCAGAGGTAATGGCATACCAGAGCCAAAGTTTGAAGCCAAAATAATCCGAGAATTACCAAAGCCTGAACCAACACCAGCATTAAGAGAAGTTAAGTTCAGAGGTTCAAATTATGAAACTTGGAAACACAAACCCATTAAATTAGTTGCCAAAGCTGTAAAAGCCGAATTAAAAGAGGCATATCCCAATATTGATGTTGGTGTATCCACAAAAGTATTTTCTGGTGGGCGAGAAATAAATGTTAAGATCAAATCCTATCCATATGGTGGATTCTTGGAAAAGGAAGTAATATACTCAGAGATGAAAAACTACCCACCCGACAAGATACCTTCATACGCTTACACTTGGAAATACACAAAACAGGCTAAGGAAATTGTAGATAATATGAAACACATCCTTCAAAGTTATAACTATGACAACAGCGACATGCAGACAGACTACTCTGAGACAAGTTTCTATGGTGATGTAGATTTCGATTGGGAACTTATGAAAGTTGAAGAGGAAAGGATAGGACTTAGATGAGGACACACACTGTAAGGTCACATGTCCGTCAATCTAGAAGGTCAAGAGTTGTCTATCATAATCCACTCCGTGAACATTTAGTGCATGTTAGAAGCTATAAGAGAGGAAATGAAAAACCAGAGGCAAAGTTATTGGTTCAGCCAAAAATTGTTTCTCCACCCATTGATCCTAAGAGGGCAGAGGCAGAAAAACTTGTTGATGCTAAATTAGCGGAAGTTGTTCAAACTGTAAACGCTAACAAGGGACCATATTGGAACAAGATAGCAAACTTCCAGATAAACTATAATGGAAGGGCTTGGAAGATTGTAGACTCATATGACACTGGTGGATATGGAGATTATGAGAGTTGCCAACTGTGTGGTCATAGAGATTGCAGGTATATGTATGTTATTTCTGATGGTACAAATAACCTCACTATCGGTGATGAATGTGTCGGAAATTATATCAAAGACCTAGATGCTAAGGACATTTTCAAGAAGCATAACAAGAGGCTCAGAGAAAGTATTGGTAAGACCAAGAGTTACCGTGATCTTCTGATTGATTTGCTTCTTTGGGAATCCAGAAATGGTACAAATAGTTTCCTAACAGCTATGAAAAGTAAAGTAATGAGTGGTCAATCACTTTCCCCTAATATGGTATCAGCTATAAAGAGGACAATTGCACAAGATAGACCAAAACCTGTTGCTTCACCAGTGCGTGTAGGTTGGGATGCTAAGTCTGATAGAGAGCTTTACAACATTGCAAGGGACAAACCCAAATCTCTCTGGGAGAGGGATACATTTATGCCCAGCATCAATGTACAGATTAACAACGGCTGGAAACTCTCAGACAAACAAAGAAATATACTCATACGCATAATTGAGAATAAGTGATACCGAAATCTTTATAAACAAGTTCTTTAACCATTCCTATGGTTGTGTTTCGGGTATGCGTGGGACAAATGGGAAAACTTACAACCAGAAAAAGGATGATGGTGCAAATCAGAGTCGAACCCTATCGTGGGGTGCTAGGCTGACACTTGGAGTATAATAGTCGTTTACAACGAACCTGCCCTAACCATCGCCCATATTCCAAAGAGTACTACTTGGATTACCCGACCTAGAGAAACACAGCTATTTTTACCACAAAGTTTATAAGCATTGAAACATATTTTTAATATGATATCAATATGACAGATGTTGAAAAGTGTGTTTGCCCTGTATGTGAAAACCACCCAGAGATGGAATACATAGGGCGATCCTCACAGCCGATAATAATTACCACATATGTTAAAGGAAAGCCAATACCTCTTGTAAGCGGTGGTGCTAAGATATACAAAACAACATCTATCTACTGCTCTATTTATCGTTGCGAAGCATGTAACCATATAGAATGGAAAGCTATTCCTTAGAGATGATATAAAAAAATGAATATTAAAAGAATGGGTATGCACAAACAAACAGCACGTGTCAGGTTTATAACACAATCTGGTGATACCGTTTCTTATATTAGAACTAGATGGGTTCCAGATCATCCACATAGAAGGTGGGGTAAAAAACGGGTAAGTTAAAAGTACAAACTTATATTGATGCCAACCTGAAGATTTGGTTGATGGCTCAAGCCAAGGAAGAAAAAAGCTCTCTTTCCAACTATGTTCGTTGGTGTATCTATGAGGCTAAAGCCAAGTCAGATATGAAAAGTATGACTTGAGGTAAATAAAATGGTTGCCATCAGCTTTACAGGAGAAACTAGAAGGGGAGCTTTCTATAAACTAATTTTAAGCGGTGAAAAGAAACAGACAATAAGAGAGCCTAGAATAAGACCTGTCAAAAAGGGGAATCATCTAACACTATACTGGAAACAGAGACTACCAATAAATAAAAAGCCAATTCATCTGATAGGAAATGCCATCTGTACAGGTGTTGATAGAGTAAAGAAAAAGGATTTATTAACCTCTAAAATGGCTTATGCAGACGGTTTCAATACGCTAAGTGAAATGATTGATTGGTTCGGTGCAGATGATCTAGATAAAGAGTTTGAAGTAATACATTTCCAATTGGAAAGATGATAGTAACATAACCGTAATATTTATATATAACCTCATCAATATTGCTATTGGTAGTTCTCCGGCTTAGAAACCCGTTATGCCCACAAGTGGAAACAAGCGCAAGGGAAAACTACCACCTTTTAACCACAATGTTTATATACCTGTAATGTATTCTTAGTTTAGGGATGATTTACCTTTGGCGAACTGCCCCACAAGGGTAGCAGGTAAGTGAGAGTACCCACCGTACTCGTTCTCGCACCCTAGACACCCAAGGATGTATCCACCCAAAACAGGAAGCTGAAAGCTGTCCAGTGGGGTGGCTCTCCGAGTAAGACCAGTTGGGTGGGGCATCGGAGAGGTAGAAAAAGCCCACCGCAGGTGGGGGAGGGTGAGTTCTCCCCCACCATATTATACTCCCATCGTTTAGTAGTTAAGGACACTTGCCCCTGAAGCAAGGAACAAAAGTGCAAATCTTTTTGGGAGTACCAACGCTTTGTGAGTTTGCCGGAAGAATTCTGGGCTTTCAACCCAGAGGATGGGGTCCAATTCCCCAACAAAGCACCACCAAAAACTTTATATATGTTATATAATTGTTTATCCTATGTACCCATAGTGTAGTAGTTTGCATGTTGGTCTGTGAAACCAGAGGGTTCGGTGCGAATCCGAATGGAGTACGCCATGAAGTATCATCATCTAGCTTGGACAAGGATGCCAGCCCTTGAAGCTGGTCACGGTGCGTTCAAATCGCCCTGATACTACCAAATATTTATAAATACATCTAAGTATATATCTCTGGGCGAGTAGCACAACGGTAGTGCGTTCCGTTTGCACCGGAATGGTTAGGGGTCCGACTCCCCTCTCTGTCCATCCGATAGGTTTTTATATAGATAAATTATATATAATATTATGGTATACACAGGTGAAAAGAAAAGAATTTATGATAGAGAGTGGGCTAGAAAAAAATTTTCAATCGAAGAAAATAAAATACAAAAACGAAAATATGCTAGAGAATATGAAAGAAAACTTCGTTTGCAAGTTTTAGGTTTATTGGGTAACAAATGTGTTAAATGTGGTTGTAACATACCAGAAGCACTAGAAATAAATCATATGAATGGTGGTGGAACTAAAGAAAGACCAATTAAACATAGAGGTGGTAAACAGTTTTATTTAGATATATTAAAGGGACGTAGACCAATAGACGATTTAGAACTTACATGTAAAGTATGTAATGCTTGGCATCATCTAACCAAACTTAAAGGTATAAAAGATGGTTGGACAATTACTTGGAAGAAATAATAATTCACTATTTTTTTATCATAACATTTATATATGTTCAGTCACATAACTATACCGATAAACATGGTAGCTAAACGTAAAACTGTTGGAAAATATCTTCAGGTAACTGTCACAGCCGTGACACAGGCTAGTGCTAGAAGGAAAGCAAGACAGTATCTTGTCAAAAATGGTGAACTTGGATGGAAGTTTGTTGGTTCAGTTCCAACATACAAAAACCCAGACAAAAATGAGTATGTTTGGGCAGTTTCCTATCGTAAGAGGGTGAATCTATAAAATGACAGATCGTAAGAAACCAGTTCGTCATATAGTTAGTAGCTATAAACGAAAGAATAAAACCGTTAGAAGTTACGCTAGAGGTAGTGGTACAGCAAGTTCAAAACCAAGAGGAAAAATCATAAAGTCCTTTGTTAAGTCTGAGGAAGATAGGTGGGAACAGATAGCAGATGGTCCATATTATCATTGGAGATCAAAGGAAAATCCAAGCATCACTGTTAGTGTGAACAAAGAAGAAAAAGATACTGATGAACTTGAAGAAGAATATGGTGAGGACTATGATATGGCAGAGGTAGGGTATATGTATTTTGTTTTCCCATCGTATAATAATAAAGGAATACCTAGTTCACCAGAAATATTTGATGAAGGTTCTAGTGGTAACATAGAAGAGGCTAAAACAGATGCACTTAAACTAGCACATAAAATACTAAAACTCCCAATAGAGAAAATAGAAAGTTTCAACTGGAATATGGTAGATTAAAATCCATTTGGTGATAGCTTGAAACCACAAAAAATTTCTGGGTATAAAATCAAATACTCAAGTAGGTTTTTCAAAGATAATCATATATCAAATTGGGGTGCTATTCACTATCACGAAGCAAATGCTTATCACATAAAATATCCTTATCCTAAGAAAACAGTAATAATGCAACGTGGGATGTCACCACTTGAAAAGAAAGAGACTATGGAAGTTCTGAGGGATGAACTTTCAATGATGGATAAAGGAATGTCATACAAAAGGGCACATCTATTGGCAAATGGTCTAGAACGCAGGTTGGAGAAAGAAGGTAAAATTTAAACAACCCACTTGTAGGTTGTCTCTCTTGCCACTGCCTTTGCTTGTTGCTCGATGAAGGCAAGTAACTCTTCCTTCTCGTTCTCTTCCCACACGATCTTTTTTGGGTCTGTCATATCATCTATGAAATCTGTCAAGGTTAGTTCTTCCTCTTGCTGTTCCTGACTCTCTCAAGGTAAGTAGCGTTCTCTAGGAACGGTATGAGGCTGTGCCAAAGTTCACTGTCCTTTCTGTTTCTGAGTCCATCATCCTCAAAACTGTTTCTGCCCTTTGATGCACGTAGGCTCTTGATCATCTCGTTAAGTTGTGGCTTAGGTAGGCTCTCCCACATCTCACCTGCGAAGCAAATCTCATCAGAGTAGTTTTCCCTGATGAATTTCTCATTCGCTAAGTACCATGTGATTGCACCAGAGACTGTTGGGTGTTGTACATCCTTGGAGAATTTTGCAATTACGAGTTGCTTACCCCTCTTTTGCTCTGCACAGATTTCCTCAATTTTCTGTTCTCTGATCTTGTTCTCTTCCACAATCTCAGGGAAGTTTCTGAGAATCTTTTTCTCGATCTCGTAAAACTCACCTGTCTCAGCCTGTGCTATGTGGATGGCTGAGAGAAGTTCTTCCGCAAGTTCCTTATTGATTGTCATTGTGTTCATGTCTTTCACGTTTAAAAGATATATACTATAAAGTATATAAGGTTTGTGGTTTTCAAATATGATCAGATATTTAAGGATTTGGTTCTGCTTGGCTTTTCATAAATGTAAACAGCATAGAACGGTTTACCTTCACCGCCAGCATAGTTAGCTCTATGTGGACCAGTATAGATATATTTGATTACTTTTGCACTGATACCCAGACCAGAATAGTAGTCTTTAACACGTGGATTCTTATATGACCAATTAGACCATTTATAAACTTTTTCATCTCTGGTGATTCTAATAGGGTAGTTCAGGGATTTTGTATATATAACTTCTATCTTACACATGTCTTTCATGGTTCAAAGATATTCACTATGAATATATAAGGTTTGCGGTTAGTATGGGTAGCCGAATATTTAAAGTTTTGACCATTCTTACTTTTTTATCATAACATTTATATAGTTGTGTGAGCATTACTATTACGATAATCAATGCCAAGAAAACAAAATCTGATCATAAGATTCAAGAAACTTGTAAAATATGGTTTCCCAGTAGAATACTCTGCTGGTGTGTATGCACACAAGGGTGAGGCTGGTTTAAAGAATATTGAGGATATTGTAGAAAAATATAAGAAAGAGAGAAGTAAGGTGAAAAAGTAATGACCATGCACTATTTCAGGACAAAATCATCAGCCATGAGGTCAAAGGAATCCGTCAAGCGGATACTTGGAAAAGAGGTAAAAATTCATAAGCTGAAAACACCAGTTAAAAGTGGTGGACAAATCTTTTACTTCTATCTGAAATATGAGGCAAAGAGGTAAGAAAAATGAGAAGAAGTGATTCTGTTAAAGTACGAGAAATAGCACCATATAAACATAAGGTGTTGATGAAAAAGATAAAGTATTGGGAAAGTAAGGGCTATGAATACGATGGTCCCATAAATATGACCAGAGAACAAGCATTAACTAGGGCTGGTTGGTTGCGTTCCAAAGGTATCAAAGCAAGAGTCTTAAAGGGACATTTCAGCTTGTACACAGTAATGAGAACACCTGTTGTCTATAAAAAGGGGAGAAAGTAAAAATGGTGCTAACTAAAACTCAGACCAAGCAACTCAATAAACTTGACAAAGCCTTGAAAGAGGATTTGCGTAAAAAATGGGTTGATGGTTTAGCCAAAACCTTTGATGTTTTTGGATTCAAAGCTATTGGTAGGGAAATTAGGGCTGGTCACAACATTAGAGGCAACGTCATCTACGGTGTCAGTATGGCACACGACAGATTTGGTCCACATTATGATCTGGAAAATAAAAAATTCATACCACAAACTAAGACGATGAAAGAGAAGGAACATAGGTTTGTTCTCCTTGTAAACAAGGCACTTGATGGTGCTGGTGAAACACCAATAAATACTGCTCAACTCTTCAAGAAGTTTAGAGAGAAGGACAAGGCGTTCCAAGAGAGGGTGAAAAATAGGTAATGGTAAAATGGATAATGTTTAAGAATAAGTATGGCTACCTAACCAACGGTTATGCTGATTCTGATGAGTATCTTAGAGATAATGGATATACCTGCATTAAGAAGATGGAGTATGGAAAGAACAAGAAATTCATCTACAAGAAAGGCAACAGTTTAGTTGAACTAATTCGTGTCAAGGAAGGATTACCATCAAGAGATGTAAACATTCCCATAACCAAAAATATGACTATGACACGGATGCACGGTACACCAGATGTGTACAAGCTCAGGAAGAGGGTGAAAAAGTAAAATGAAAATGGGTCAATTTCCAAAACGTTTAGTTCGTGGTGGACATGAATGGTTATTTGTCAGAACAGCACGTGACAAGAAAGATGTGAAAGATGTTGTAGATTATCAGCGTCACTATCATCACATGGTAGTCACCACATTGAAAATACGTGGTGGACCATATGGTGTTTACTCAAGACCGAGTAGGAGAAAGTAAAAATGCCAAACGATAAAAAGTATAAATTTGCAAAGGAACTTGTCGTGGGTGATTATGTCATCACCGAACCGGACGGCTTCAAAGCCAAGATCATTGGCTGGAAGGATAAACCGTATTGGGCATATATAAGGTTCCTCAATGGTGGAACCGATATGGAACACACAAGCCATCTAACGTATGCACCTTGGTTAGCTAAGAATAAAAAGTCAAGGAGAAAAAAGTAAAAATGCCAAGAGATTATTTTTATAAAATTTATAACCCCAACACCAAGTCGTATGTAATGGTTACTTTCAATCCGCTACACAGAAGGGTATCTGGAAATGCAAAACAAGCTATGGCAAAACAGGCAAACGGACACATAAGGAAGATGTGGTTCACTTGGAGTTTCAAGGACAAGAGTTGGTACATCGAGAAGTACCCACAGTATGAGGATTCTGGGAGAGGCGTCTAAATGGGTTTTGATGATGAACAGAAATTCCTAAAGAAATTTGGTAAATCCAAGTGTGACAGGATGCAGAGAGTTTGGGATAATAGCTATCCAACCTCAATTTGGGGTGGTACTGTTCCAAAACGTTTGGACAAGAAGGATGTTTTTGCCATAAACGCCAAAAAAGAAGGATTCTCTAAAGCTATGATAGAAGCCTTCCTAAAGTTATGAGGTATAAAAAATGGGTGATGAATTTCTTAACGGTTATCTTGTAAAGTATGATTACTATTGGCATCCACATAGGTTCCGATGCAAGAAATGTGGCTCTCTGATAATGTCAGATTACAGGATGCAGAGAACGTGGAACAACAGAAAAATACGTTCTAAACAAGCATACTGTCCAACCTGCAAGAAATTCAAACACACATCTTCGATTGAACCCGTTAATGAAATTTACAAACCGTTTGGGTGATAAAAATGGTTAGAATAAGAGACATCCCAAAGACAGAACGTGGTAGGAAGGCTGAGATACAGCGAATCAAGAAACGAATTGCCAAGGATAAGAAAAAGATGGCACAGCTAATTGAATACTCAAAGATTGAGGAAATGAGGGTAAGAAGAGGATATAAATTGGTCAGATTTATGAGGCGTAAAAGACCAGATGAGAAAGGACCATTCTGGGTTGAAGTTCCGTATAAAAGCCCTGTAAAAAAGAAATAAATATTGTTATCATAACATTTATATAGTTTTGTAACATATACTATATTGATAAGAATGTTTAATGGAAGAATAGGCAGAAAAGGCTATGGTTTGTTCTTCCTTTTTGTTCTGCTTGTTCTTCCATTTTCAACGATTTTTGAAGTCAAAGCAACCACAAATATAACGGAATTTAGCACCAATTTTGAAGAGGGAAACTTAAATAAATGGTCGTGGTTGCCACAGGGATACTCTGCACCAACTCTGAACACAACACAATTTTATTCACCAACACGTAGTGCATATTTGGCTAATGATGCCGATGGTATGTTTAGTAATCAGCCTTTTAATGTAACTCCTACTGGAACCATATGGGTAAATTCCACACTTCGATATGCCAAACTTAAAGGCGTTATATCTTGCTTTGTTGAGGCATTTACTGGCTCAAATAGTAGTTCGGTAACACTAATAGGTTTGAATGGTTTTGGTAATGGCACAATTGTTCCACAATTCGGTTGTGAAAATGGAACTAGTGCATATAGTAAGATAATCTACTATCCGTTAGCAAATAATACATGGTATCTTTATTCATTAAAGATAAAACAAGCATCAGCAGACTTTTCTGGTTCTGAGTCACTTTACATTAATAATACTTTGGTTTTGCAGGTCGATAGAGTAGAAAATGTTATTAAACAACCGAGTGGTTTCCCTGATGATTTTAGTTCAATAGTGTTTTTTGGTTCTGGTCTGGGGAATATATTCGTAGATGATGTATCTGTTACATACATACCAAATACAATCGCAACCACAACACCCGTATCAGGTAGTATGTATCAATCGGTACAAGTGATGGCAGATGTTCTAGGTGTCATCGGTTTATTATATGGTGTTTCATTTGTGAATATGTTGCAAACAGAGGGAATATCATCTGGAATGTTAAAGTCTATGTTGGCTTATATCATAGCAATGGTTTTAATTGCTTTCTTTGCTTGGTTTGCATTTAGTCTAGGACATTAGTTTTTATCATAACATTTATATAGATTGGAATAGATATTATACTGATAAGAATGGCTGATACAAGACGAAAAATAGGTGGAAAGTACTACCTCTTTTATAAAAATTACAAGTCAAAAACCGAAGCAAAGAAATTTGCTAAACATCTAAGAGAAACCTGTGAAAGTGTCAGAGTAATTGAAGCTGGATGGAACGCAGGATTCTGGTGGGGTGTCTATTACAGACCCAAATAGGAGATTATGAAAATGTATGCAATTCCAAGACGAAGAAAAGTTGATGGTAAATTCTACGCATATCATCACAGCGTAGCTTACAAGCGTTCTGTTGAATTAGCTAAAGAAGAATTAAAAAATAATGGTTTCAAGGTCAGAGTGTTTAAGGCACACCGTAAGGGCTTTGGACCACGTTGGTATCTGTATGTGTATAAGTAGAAATTAAATTTTATCATAACATTTATATACTACCAGCAACACTAATATTACGATAAACAATGGCACGTAAAGAATATAGGGTGTTTGGTGGAAAGAAATTCTTCCTGATTGGTAGCTTATATGATACCAAGGTAGAGGCTAATGAAGTCGCTAAACGCAATAGAAGCAACAAGCAATGTGCAAGAGTCATAAAAGACAAATATGGCTATCGTGTCTACAGAAGGAGAAAGTAAAAATGGGTAAAACAAAACCAACACTTGTAGTTAGAAGTTTAATATCACCACGTGTAAAGGGTGGTGGATGGGCTGTATATCGCAACAGTCCAACAGGTGCAGAGTGGAGAATCCCTCACACGGATTGTAATACAAAGGCACAGGCACTTAAAAAGGCAAAGGCTTTACGTAAAAAGGCTTGGATGTGGAAGTAAAAATGCCGAGATACATAGTTTATAAGAAGATTCATCAAAAGAGTGGTCATATATACAGGGAAGTTTATCTCGACAAACAAGCCAAGGGAGTGAATGAACTTATTCATTCCAACTCTCAGGCTGGTCTATTCACACATGGTGACTATGTTGCGTTCAGAGTCCTAAAAAACGGTAAAATAGCAAAGGCTGGAAAACCTTTCACGATCTAGGAGGAAGTAAAAATGGCAAGAAGGTTAAGTAGATCAGAAAAATATGATAAATCCAAGTTCGACAAGCTGAGTCTTTCCACACTCAAAAAGCGCAGAAAGGATGCCTTACATAACTGGTCTGAACAAATCTTTTCCAAGGCTGGAAAGCCAATGACAGAAGAGGAACGCAGAATTTGGCTGGATGAGGGCAGAAGTTGGCAAAATATTGTTGATGCTTTGAACTTAGAGATAAAAGTAAAGACACCATATAAATATCAAAGTGGCACAATTGGTTATTGGAAGAAACATGGAGGTAAGGTGTAAAAATGGTGAAGAAAAACTTTAAAACTTTTAATGGTAAACTCTATGCTTTGAGTAACAAGGCAATCAACAAAGAAAATGCTGAACGTGATGCTGATGTACTCAGAACTATGGGATTTTCAACAAAGATAACCAAGTCAACTGGTTACAGTTACAAAGTTTGGTACAGAAGGAAAAGTAAATGGTAACTGAGAAAAAACTTATTTCAGATGTCCATAAGTGGGAACATCGATTACAGGAAGCTGATGAAAAACGCAGAGCCGCCAAATCTGGTCTAGCTGATGCTAGTAGTGCGTTGATGAAATATCATCTTGAACATAGGAGAAAGAGTGAAAAATAAAATGGATAGAGTAATAAAAAACGGTAAAGTTGTAGCTTCTGCACGAAACCTAGAGGTTGTAATGCGATACCACAGACAAAAATCATCGATTAAAAACATCACAGCAAAGGGCTATTATTTGTATGTTCTTTACTCAGACGGTGCAAGGCTAAAAACAAAGTTTGCTGATCCAAAAGTTCTGAATGATTGGGTAAATAAGAAAAGAAGGTTCTTGGGACTTCCTTACGATAAAACCAAGATAATGAGATGGTAAAAAATGACAAGAAATATAGAACCTAGAGTTGTAATCGCAAATGTCGGAAACAAGACATATGAAAAAGGAATCAAAACCAGAGTGCGTTATCCTTCCCAGATGGGTGGATATATTACACACACTTTTATTTCAAAATCTGCCGCAGAAGCATATGTTGAACGTTTGGATAGTTGGGCTAAGAGCAGGGCAAGAATGTTTACAGTATAGGTGAAATAAAATGGGGTGGCACTCACATTTAGAACGTATGCACGAAGAACTTAGAAGAGAATTTCCAAATCGTGATGATGAGATCGAAAATTTAATGGCTGATATTGAACATAAAGTAAATGCTAGAGTTTATTATTGGGAAAACCACAAGAAGAGGGCTAGAAAATGGTAACTGATAGAATTGTTCGGAATGGGTATGTTTATCACGATACACTTATGAAGTATGACACCAAGGTTATGGCACAAAAAGCTGTTAAGTTCAGAAAAACGTTGGGCTACGCTAGTATAGTTGTTAAGAAGAAAGACTACTATGCTGTTTATACCAGAATAAAGCTATTTCCAGACTTTAAGACGGCTTAACCTATTTTCTCCAATCCATCCACACGTGTTTTTATAAACACATTTTTCAGTCCAGTACTCAATGCTTCCTGAGCAAGACCAAGCATTTTTTCTCTGGTTGGTGATGATTTTTTCTTCATTTCTGGATTAAGCACATCTCCAAGATTGTCATATTGCTGTAGATAGTAAACATCACACCGATCCTTTATGAAGTTGGCAATCTTTCTGATATAGTCTGGTGAATCGGAAATATCTGGTGCAACTGTGGTTCTAACTTCCATCTCTATTCCAAGTCTCTTGCAGACCTTGAGGCACGTATCGACAGACCATATAGTCCCGATAGGATTATCTGAGAAGATTCTGTATTCATCTGTTTCTGGTGGTGCTTTGACATCAAGTGCAACTCTATCAATATATCCACTATAAAGAATCTTTCTCAAGTTCTCCCAGTTAGTTCCGTTTGTGTTAAGCATAACCTTGAGTCCGATTTCCTTAGCGAGTTTGGCACACTCGATAACAGCATCTGGTTGGAGGGTTGGTTCACCACCAGTAAATACAATCGAATCTAACACAAGCCTGTTTTTCTTTATCCTATCCATAATATAGTAGAGATTAACATCTTCACCAGAATCCATCGGGATTAGTGCTGAATTTTGACAATATTGGCATCGAAAGTTGCAACCAGCACAGAAAACCACCATACTAACCATACCGTACCAATCTATTGTGGACATGCTCTCGATGCCACAAATACGGAGTTTGGTTTCTGGATTCATATAACAATCCATAACTTTCCTATTGGTTGATATATAAACCTTTCTCATAAATCGAAACCTTTTTATACTACAGGGTATGTTAAAACATAACATAGTATGGGTGAATGAGATGATTTGGGAACGAAAAAAAGGTCAATACACCACAAAAACGGGAAAACACATGCTCTATGACTCTAAGCACAAAGTCTGGATTGATGTGACACCAAATCCGAAACTCGATAAATATGTTGAATTAAGGTGATTGAAAATGGATAGTCATTATCGTGATGTAGATGAACTTCAAAAGGAACGTGATGCTTTGAGCCACAGAGTAGGGGAATTAGAGGATAAACTGGCTAAGGTAGAGTACTACGTTACTTTTAAAACTTCCACATTTCCACATTCCAAAAGTGTTGACTGTAAATATGCCCTTGTTTTAGATAGTCGTGAAGTTAAGGCTTGGTTTGATGGGCTTGAGGATATGTTTTTGAGTGAAGATGCTAAATTGACAAGAGATATGTTGTGGTCGATGTATGGCAAGGGAAAGTGAACGTATAATACAATACTGAAATAGGTAAAAAACATGAAAGAAAAATATCAATTAGCTATTGGTAGCATGTTAATCACCATTGGAATTATTGCTATTATATCCAATATTTTTATATTTCATGGTTTTCCTATTGGAGATTCTGTAACAATAGAAAGAGGAAATACTAAATATATTGGTTCCTATGAATTCAGTTATTACAAGGATGGAATAGTCTCTGTTTCTTATGTGGTTGGGGGAATGTCTTATTCTAGTGATCAGCCATCTCAATGGTATGTTGATCCATTTAATTATACCTATCCAATTGTTAATAAAGGCACAGAATTTTCTTGGCGTTCTTATGGTTTTCATAGTGAAACCGATTTTACTTTTACAACTGTTGAAATTACACAAAATTATATTGTACTAAAAAGAACATTATAAAATACTCCAAACCAAAACATTTTTATACTCCTGCAACAATAACATTTGAAATGTGGACATACTTAGCATACATTCTTGACAGGTATTGGGAATCAACTGGTAAAACTAAAATATTAATTTCTGAACTTTATAACTTTCACAGTAAATTCCTGTGGATGGGTGAGCATCTGACATTCTGGGAAGGTTTGGACGATCTAAAAGCAGATGTTTCCTACCTTGAAAAGACAAAGCTAATCACAGTCAAAGACGATATAATTTACATTGCAAATTTAGGTGGTTTGTCCTCTGTGTCTAGAATAGTCAATGATTCTGGTCAGGTTGAGAAACTTTATGGTATATATAAGGAACGAATCGACAGGGCTATGGATGCGTGGTTGAAGGCTTGAAGGTAACTGTACCAAGAGTTAATTTAATTGCATATACACCCGATCCGAACAAGGTTATTGAAACAGCCCTCTTACAATGTCAAGAGAGTTATGACAACATAGAGAAAAAGAGGAAGAATTTAAAATTCTCAAAACGGATTGAAAATATATTTAAATTTGGGCATCTAGGTGTGTTGGAACATGCATCGGCAACGTTCCAGATAACAGGTGTTAGCAGGGCATTTAGCCATCAGTTAGTCAGGCATCGAATAGCATCCTACGCACAAATGAGCCAAAGAGTTGTTCCTGTTGAAAAAATGGGATATATTATTCCACCAACGATAAATTCAGATGCACTTAAACTTTATGTAGCCACCATAGATGCCTGTGAAAGTTCCTATAAAATACTTATAGAAAAGTATGGGATTCCGTCAGAAGATGCTAGATTCCTGTTACCAAATGCAACAGAAACACTGGTTGTTGTAACTATGAATTTTAGAAGTTGGTTACATTTCCTGAAATTGAGGCTGGATAGAACATCCCAATGGGAAATAAGACAGGTTGCTCAAATGATATATCAACAACTGAAAGTCATATCCGCAGAAGTGTTTGATGAAAAATATAAGGAGTATTGGGAGTAATGAATAAAAAATCACTCATAATCCTAATTATAGGTCTAATAGGATGCCTAATTATTGGTTATCGAATTGAAACCATTTTATGTAATAGAATTGGCTTCTTTATAATTGGGATATGGGCAGAATGGCAATATCAAAATGTAAAAAATAATAATAAAAAATCTGATAAAAAAGAGATTTCACTTTAAGTGAAATAAACCAAAACCTTTTTATACTCTAACAGAACTATACTTTAATGCTGTTCTCAAATGGAAGGAAAAACCCAGATTCAAAGAGACTTTGGCTTGATTGGCTGTTTTCATAACAACTACAGGATATATACGCCTTCTCAATATGATCAAGCCACAGTTATGGGTTGGAAACGGACAGCAGAGTGTTCAATCTGTCACAAACGTGTGCAGGTTACTGAGAGTGATTCGGCTAAAGAAGTATATATCTATGAATGGTGATTGATGATGTGTAATGCTGAAGTTTATAGGTACGAACCGACCTATAGGGATTTGTTCGACCATCTTGAAAGAGAGTGCAACTTCCATGATATAAATGGAAAAGCCACTTGGAAATGTGATGGTAGACTTACGATGACCGAACAGTACTGTAAGGATCACAATCTAAACTTCAAAACCATTAGTGACACGCTTATGTTTCATGGCGGGTACTGTGATTGTGAAGTTCTATTAAATGTTGTAGATAGTATGGATGAGGATAAACCACTTGAAAGGCTGTGAAAGGAATTGTGAAAGATGTCCCAGAGTGGATAGTGACATCAATAGAAAAGAAGAAACCCAAGAAGGATAGCTCTGCCCAACTCACACCAGAACAACAAAAAGAAGCTGAAAGGTTTAAAAAAGAAATAGAAAGGGAATTGGGATAATTGTCACGAAGTTTAAGGTTGGTTGTTGTTGCATTTGCTATTTCACTGATTCTTTTCTTTGTTAGAATGTGGTATTGAGATAAATATTATATTTCTGTGGTAGAACACAACCCTTAAATATTAGTTCCTATCATATTGTTATCTGATAGAAATGATGGTATATGTGGTTGAGCATTTCACGGACCATGAAGGTTCCCAGTTCATAAAGGCTTTCAAGCACAAAGAGGATGCACTAGCCTTTTGCAAACAGAAGATTGGTTTTGTACATGAGAACATTTTTCATAAAGATGAAAATGAGGAAATTGAGGAACTTCCGACTGGATATAGAACAGGGGATGAAGGATATATTTATAACGAAATGGAAGTGGAATAAATGACAGAATACAAAGTAAAAATATCACCAGAACTAGACATTTTGGCTGATGTAATTAATGTAGACTTGGAATCTGAAATTCTGAGTGCTGTAATAGACAAGTTGACCGAACATTTCAGATGTGGTACTGAAATCATGGAACGAGACATAGAAAGAAATGTAAAGATAGAGAAGATAAAGTAACCACCGAAACGTTTAAATATACTTGGCTATATAATTGTTATGATAAACAATGGTCAAGTATGTTCAGTATGATTACAACAAGAAAGAAAAAAGAGGAACAGTACACGCAAAGCAAGGTCTGATTCCTGATAGGATTTGGAAACGACCAACCCTTCAGAAATATGTGAATGACTTTCCGTTTGGGTATGTCGGTAGCATAAATAGGCGAAAGGGAACTGACAAGCCTGTTATGAAATACTTCAAGGATGCTAAGAAAACAGATAAGTTCATCGAAGATAGATTTTTAACCAATTCTATAGGCAGACATATGGCAGATAATTTTAGAGGAAAATCTGAGAGCAAAATCTATAAAGAAATGGAAAGAGAATTCGGCAAGGCTAAGAAAAAGTAGGCTTGTGAATGGTTAGAAAGCATAGGGATAAATTGTATATGCTTTCATATTCTATGCACTATGCTCATCCAGAAAAAGCAATTATAATGTGTTCTGGTAAATATATTATTGCTCAGAATAAAAAAGAGGCAAGATGTAAATTCGAGAAAGATTATCCTTATAAAATAAGAAGTATAGTGTTAGTTAAAAATCCACGTATGAACCTTCTTAGACCATAAGAATAACTAAGTATCCAACAGAGTAACTATGTCTGGATACACACCATAAGCAAATTTAATTATATCGAACAAGTCCTTACCGTGGTCTGTGAGATCATTCATCTTGGCTGTGAAATAGAAATTTCCATCCCAGAAAGCGATCTTAGTCGTTCCAATCAACATTACCAAGTTTGCAGGTTCAAATGATGGTGAATAATTTATTTGTTCTTGTTCATGCATAGCATCACTGATTTCTATGTATTTCTCGGGGAAAAGTACACCTTCCATATCTTCCCAGCCCGGAGTACCCGTTAGGCACTTTGCATAATAGTTCTCCAACTTTTCAGGCTGAAGTATTACTGCGTAAACATTTAATCCACCCTCACCAGTGTTAGTCCACTTTCCACCAAGTTCTGGGAATTTTATCAAATTTTGGAATTTTGTGTTTACCCCTGTTCTTTCTCTCATTTACTTCATCATTCCTTTATTATAGTCGATTCTATGGTAATTGTATCTCCTACTATACTTTGTACTTCTATTTGATGATGTCCAATGGTAAACTTAGAATTATATGTGGGAAATAGTGAATAAATAAAAGACCTAAAAGTATATCCTTCATATGTACCTTCTGTGTAATACACTGATAACACAAGTTCACCATGATTTAACCCAGAGTTTGTTAAAACAAAATTGTCGAGAAAGACCCTATCACCGAAATTTATAATAATTGTTCTTGGTTGATTATCATTATCTTTATTACCTAATCCAAATACCATTATAGATTTCTCCTATGGTTATTTCTTGTTTGACATCCAACTTTTTCCCTCATTTAGTTCACTTCTGTAATTTCTATATTAAAGTAACCATTTGTCGTTGGTATACTTCTATCCCACCCCTCTTCTCCCCATACGGTGAAGAATTCTATATTGTCATTTGCAAAACAAATACGCTTACAGATGAACCTAAGTTCAAAGGCGTATTTTGCATATTCAGGCTTTGTTGGCGTTATCTGAACCTCTAACATAGTATCAAAACAGTAAGCACGGAACTAGTATATAACCATTCCGTTTCTAAAACACAAAGGTTTATAAATACATATAATGTATTCTCCATAGATTAAAGTTGCAGTTATTTGTTTATAACATAGAACTAGAATCTCATCGAGATACGTTCACTGTCTATTTGCATGGTGATGATCACTATGGTGCATTAACCACAGATGAAAAAGCCATGTACAGATTCCGTGACCGTGTTGTTGAGGACATGAAGGATAAGAACACAAGAGTAAATCTTATGGGTGATTACTGTTATTCTTTCCCAAAAAATGATTCACGAAGAGAAGAAGGTGACTACAAAAAACCCGACCCACTTACACTCTATACGGAATTCAGGGATTTCATAAAGCCAATAGCACCAAAGGTGGATTGTGCCCTCATCGGAAACCATGATAGGGATTGGGTAAAGGCTGAGAATGTAAACTATGTAAACTGGCTATGTGCAGAACTTAAAATGCCCTATGGTGACTATGAGAGCTATGTTCGATACAAGGTCAAGGTCAAGAACAGTCAGGCACGGAGAAACGTAGATTTTGTATTGTGGCATGGTGATGGGGGTGGAAGAACCTCTGGTTCCAGCTTCAATAAAATCCATAATCCAGTGGATGTTTACAGGACACCAGCCGTTTTCGCTATGGGACATGTACATAGACTAGGGTGGCTACATGAGCAGTACCTTCAACCAGATGAAAGACTCCACGAAATGGTAGACGTTGACCAGTATTTTGTACTTACAGGTGGCTACCAGAAGGGTTTTGTTGCACCGAAAAGCACCTATATCAGTCGTAAAATGCTTCCACCCGTAGCTATTGGTTCTGTTAGGCTTGAAGTTCACCCATTCCTCAATGGCACAAGAGATAGGGACATTCTGGACATAAGATTTGAGGAAGTACGTTGATACAATGAAAACAAGAGAAGAATTATTAAAACAAGTTACTAATTATCCTGCTACAACAACCGTAGAAGTTTTGCTTGATATTCGTGGTTTGCTTATTGAGCAATATAAAGTTAGTCAAGCTATATTAGATTATTTTAATAAAAAAGGTTAGTGTTTAAAATGATGATGAATGTCACAGTCCAAATTCCAATGACCCTCTTACGTGAAGCTGTTGAAAAGCAGATAGAAGTTGACTGTGAAAGGTGTCAGGCTGTTTTTGATCTTTTCCCATATGGCTATGTTGATGGTGAATGGCGTTTGGATTGGGTTTGTGGTACAAATCAGGGTATAGGTTCTGACACAGGATGGGGTGTTGGTTTCACCTGTAAGAAGGATTGTAAGATTCGTGTGCCAATAATCAAGAGGATTAAGAAATGAGTAAAAAAACTCCCGTAACCATCAATATCGTGAATACGAATAAATTCCTTCCAAATACATGCGGTAGTTGCAAACATACCGACAATAAACTTGGTGTGGTTGCTCTACACTGTCAATTGCTTTATGATGAAGGTATGGATAAAAATGATCTTGAGGGATATGACTGGGGCAAAGTTCGTTCTTGGGAAGAGTGCTATTTTAAACCAAGTCGTTGGTTTCCGATATTGTCAAATTGATGAACCGTTAGATTTATAAGTTCTATTATTAACCATAATTAGAGATTGTTGAGGGCTGTTATCCGTGTGAAATCTATGCAAACATTACCCTTAAAAATCTCAAAAACTGGTTTGGGATAGGACTTTAAGAAGAGTGAAATCTATTTATCAACTATCCTTCCCAACCAGACCGTTAGATTTATAAACCTAACATAATTCATTATGTATCGGTGTTGCGGAAAACTGATTAATTCTTATAGAACTGACATAATGATATTTTCCCAACATCAAACTCTGGAAAGATGGGTGAGGATTGCGTTTCCAATGAAATCTACGACCAGTTTTTCCTTCCCATCCCAGAAAAAGTGGTGTGGGACTACCAGCCAATTGAAATCTGATCCAAGGATTTCCCTACCACAAGTAGAACTGGAAAGACAGATGAGGATTGGAGAATTATTGAAATCTACAATAGAAATTTCCTCTCTGTCCCAGAATATACTGGATAGGTCGGAAAGGACTATAATAACTTTGAAATCTACTTTAGGTATTTCCTTCCGACCCCAGATACAGAATTGGTGGTGTAGGACTACCGTGATGTTGAAATCTACTGTCAGTGTTTCCTTACCACCAAACCCACTGGAAATACGGTGTAGGACTGTTGAGTGGTTAAAATCTAAAGACAGCATTTCCTTACCGTACCAGAAAGGTGATATAAATTGATAACATACGCTGATTGGGGTAGAAAAAAGGATTGGATCAAAATAGAAGTTCCTAGTCTTGAAAATCTACTCTATATTGAAGAGGGTTGCCCACTCTATGCCCTTATTCTTATTTTAAGTGAAGGGATAAGAGTGTTTAAGGTTTCTGGTACAGAAACAACCAAACTTCGCAAAGAGAAAGGGTGGGAGAAAACAGACGAAAATGATGTCAAACTCATCAAGGAACTTGCCGAAACTCATCCCGAACTTTTTACCGAACTTAAAGAACAGGACAAAGATGCACTTTATGTAAAGTTACATATCGGAAAGTATAGAGACTTAACGAAAATTGTTGCTGGTTTGAAGAATCAAGAACACGCAATTGTTGATGAATATGGTCCATCCGAAGGACTAGAAAAATCAATAAAAGACTTACAATCGGATAAAGCACTACAATTAGAATCTGTACTGCCACACATTCAACAGGAAATGGATGCTCTTAGTGATGTTACAGGTTTCGGTCCAGCCCTAATTGCTCAAATCTGTGCCTTGGCACACCCCAACAAATTCAAGTCAAAATCTGCTTACTTAAAATATCTTGGTTTTATAGACCGTTCAAAGCTAGAGAAGGCTGATAAGACAAAGTATAACAGGGGTGCTAAAGCTGTATTCTATAATTTAATGACCCAACAAATGCTACATAAAACTAAATATTATGACATGCTCAATGAGATAAAGGAGAAGGAAAGACTAAAAACATGTGAATCGTGCTATCTCACAAAGAATGGTAGCCCATGCAAACGAAGAAAGGATAACACACAAATAGTCTGTAATGGTAAGGCACATTCATCTGCTCAGAACAAGGTTATGACAGCACTAGCAACTCTTGTATATGACAAACTACACAACATAGAAGTATCAAAGGTTGTGTGGCATGAAGAGAAAGAAAAAGAAATGGATTTGAATGAGGTATTTGCGTGACTCTGGAATGGGATGTGAGGACTTTTATACTTATGCAATCTAATCATCGTTTTTCTTCCTTCCCCCAGAAAGTCAAATGTGGTGGAACTACAAACGAAATAAAAACTGAGTCAACATTATTCCACCACAACAAACTGGATAGACAGGTAAGGATTACAAGCATCCTGAAATCTACAGTCCAAGTTTCTTTCCTGTCCCAGATTTGGAAGGTGTGAAACTATGGTGGACTTGAAAACTGTCTGTGCAATATTTCACACTAATGAACTGGAAAGGAGAGGTAGGGCTAGAAAGGACATGAAAGCTATCTTTGAATTACCCTACCCTCCCCAGACTTGGAAAGGTGTGGTGGAACTGCAAGGTCCGTGAAACCTACTTAAGTATTATTCCACCACACCCCAAAAAACCGAATGATTTAAATACTACTTTATTGATACATGTGTGAAAAGTAATGACCCAAAAAAATGATAGAAAAAGAATGGTTATTGGACTAGACATGGATGGGGTGCTTCGTGAGTTAGATTTAGCCATGATCCACACCTGTGAAATATTAAAAAACTTCGATCCTTTTTACGTTAATTCCCTAACCGCAACCAAGCCATTACTAAATCCGATGGATATAGCACTTCCAGAGGACATTCTATACTGCCTCACTAGATGTTACACGGAAGAGGATGTAAGACGAAAAAGTGATTGGCTAAACCACTACTATGGAGATAGAATAGAACTTTTCACTGTTCCAAAGGTGACAGAAAATTGGGGTGACGATTATCATAACATGGTTGGTAAAGCCAAATATGACATAATCAAAGAACTGAATACAGACTTATATATTGATGATGACCCCGGATTAATTCGTGTTCTCAGGAAACTTGCAGAAAAAGATAACTTTTCATGTAAATTCCTGAAGTTCGGTCCTTGGATAGAGGAATACCAGAAGGGACAAAGTTGAGTGTACGAGATGAGAAGGTCAAGGAACTTTCTTCAAAGATATGGGATTTCCATGAAAAAGAACTGTCTGGGAAAGGCTATACTCATCAAGAAATTCTTATTGCTTGGGACTCTGTATCCTTTGCTCAGATGATAAAATCAGCCAAAAAACCAGAAAATGCTAGTCTTTTAAAAATCATAAGAGAACTTTTAGAGTAGCTTTTGGAGGTGAAATAACTGAAAACTGAAGAGGAAACACGAAAAGAACTTACAAATAATATTGATGCTATAGAAAGTAAGCTGGTCGAATTGGAGAATAACGTTGCAGAGTTACGAAGAATCATCATATTGGCACGACTCCATCTCAAGAAACAATAAAACCACAAACCTTATAAGCAACTTACCCACACCTACCTATTGGTGAAAAACATGAGAAAACGGTTCTGGGTCGGTGTGGTAGTATTCCTTAGTGTTATCACTCTAACGGTTTTTTATGTTCTATCATATTCTTTCAACGTATCCGATATGGCTACAGAGCTTGCACATCACATTTATTAGTGATCTGAAATGAAAGAGGAACTTGAAGTTTATAGTAATGGAATTGTACATTGTTCTGTTTGCACCAATATTAAAGACCCAAGAGATATTGAGATTCAAACAAATTTACAGAACCCAACAGGATTAAGTAGTGGTGGCTGGAAAATCAGTAAAGACACAAATTTTGCTACAGGTCAAACAAATCCGTGTCCCTGTGAACAAAAACCAAAAACCCACAAACACTACCTAATGGTGTGTTAAAATCCACAAGCCTTTTATAGTAGATATGTATATTCTATACTGACCTGAATGACAGACATCATAGATATAATCGGAATGGTAGCAGTTCTCCTAGCCATGTACTTTGGCTTTTTCAGAGGACTCAAGTTCGGATACAGCAAGGGAAAGAACCTTAGCAAGAAAGATGAAAGCAAGCCAAAACCCACAAAAACTTCTTAATGGTCTGTTAAAAGCACAAAGTTTTTATATTAGATAAGCATATACTATTTTGAACAACGATGAAACCAATAACTGTGGAAGAATGTAGAAAAGCCATTAAAAATTGTAAACTTGGTGCTGGTGGCTCTGTTAAAACCGCACCAGATCAGACATGCCCAAAATGTTCTTCTGAGAGAATAATCTGGGTAGAGATAATTCTTGGTAAGGGCTATAACCTTTGCTTAGATTGTGGTAAGGCTGGTTGGGATTAAAATGGTAGACGATACAATAGTCAAAAAGTACAGGAGAATCTTTCAATCGGTATCAAACGACAAACAGTGGAAACTACCAACAAAACCCGTTACGGTGAGGAACCTCAAAGACGCTGAGTTTATGATGGAAGCAATCTCCTATTTTGTCGGTGGTGCTGAACTAAAGGACAACAAGGATGGAACTTGGACTGTTGAAAGTCGGGGATATTATCACTATATTGGTGCTTAGAATGGTTGAAATTAAACTCAGAGATGTTGTGGATATTGAGACATCTTATGGAAAAATAAAAGCTGTGATTAGTACAGCACCACTTAATGATGGTAGATATGAAACCGCATGGTTCAGTACAGGTCAAATACCCGTTGTTTTTCGTGTATACAAACTAACAGATAATGTTAGCAAAGCATTGGAAAACCACAAACACGTATTAAAAGCCTTCAAAGACGGGTTGATTAACGTAAATGTTTCAGAGGTAAGCATACAGTTAGTGGAAGATTCTGTAGGTGCTTAAAATGGTCTGGAAACAGATAACCGAATTGTGGTGGGTAAATGACGATGGTGTAATGCTCAAATTATACCCAAACACAAACAGAGGTATGAGAAGGCATACAGAATTCAGGCTTTCTTCAGTATTTAACACACGTGCAGATGTTCAATTAACAACAGCCAATAGTGCAAGAGAAAAGAAAGAAGTTTTAGATTTCATCTTCAAGGGAAAGGGTACACATTTCATCGGTGCAGGTGATTGGAATCGTGTATTGTGGAATTTGAACCAAATGAGAAAACTTTACTTTGATTTTGAGGATGAGAAACGTGGTTCATTCTATGATATAAAGTATCAAAAATGTTTTTAGGTAAGTTGAAAAATGTCACAGAACTGGATATATAACAAAAAGAAAACCCAGATTTTAACAAAAATAGGTTTTCTTTTCCTTGAAAAGATGGGATGTCACGAAATCTCAACAGAGGTTCCTGTTTATTCATATTATTTT
>Ga0208692_1000146_pt1 | contig 68250 bp, 64 predicted proteins | sample June2015DPH_20_1_3_FD_184721 | JGI IMG/M metagenome (GOLD analysis project Ga0208692, IMG submission 184721) | Peatland microbial communities from SPRUCE experiment site at the Marcell Experimental Forest, Minnesota, USA - June2015DPH_20_100... | ecosystem: Environmental > Terrestrial > Soil >... | reverse complement strand
GCCCTTTTCGACGCGACCCCCCGGCACTGACCAGCGTCCCACGCCGGGTTCGTGGCCCCGCCTGACGAGGAGCAGCGCGCCCTGCTCGACGTCGACCACGCCGACGCAGAGCGTCGTCGCGCTCACGGCCCGGACTCGGGGTCGAGCAAGCGCCGCATGACGAGGAGTCGGGTGCGAAAGCCCATCTCCTCGAGGAACGATTTCGCCACGCCGTCTCCCGGTAGGGCCGGCGCATCGAGGGTGGTGGCGCCACGGGCGGCCTCGATCCTCAGGACCTCGTCGAGGATGGCCTCGCCGACCCCGACTCCTCGCATCGCCGGTTCGACGTAGAGGGCGCGCAACGTGGCGGAGCGGTCTTGGGGCGATCCCTTCGGGTCGAGGTCGGCCGGGTGTTCGACGAACGCCAGTCCGACGATGGCGTCGTCATAGGTGCCGACAACGAGGGCGCGGGCATCGGACCCGGCGATGACGCGCTGAAGAGCCGATGCCCGGAGCGTCTCGTCGAGCGCGCGGGCGAGCGCGGCACCGCCCCGCGCGCCGGTGAGCTCAGCGAGGCACTGGGCGGCGAGTTCGACGATGCGTGCGGTGTCGTCCTCGCGCGCGATACGAGCCCCCTCGGGGCCGACCGCCATCGGTGCTAGCGGCCCTGCTCGCCGAGCAGCTGGGCGATCTTGGCGAGGACCGTCCGGCGGGCACGGTGCGCCGCCTCGTAGGAGCGGACCCCGGCGAGTTCGGACGGCGTGAGCCCCGCGAGCCGGGAGACGATCTCAGCGGCGGAAAGCGCGTCGTAATCCGGGATCGCCGGGCGCGCGGGATGCGCCGTTGTGGCGTCCGGGTCGGCCGCAGCCGGGGCGTGATCGGGGTGCGGGCGGTCCGCCGGGCGGTGGACGAAGGCCTCGGCGCGCCGACGCGCCGAATCCGCCGCGAACTTGCCGAGCATCTGGGCGAGGGCGATGCGGGGCCCGAACCGCTCGCGGCCCCGGCGCACGAGCTCGGGAAGCTCCTCGGCGACGGCGATCGCCGCACCCAGCGGCGCGTAGATCGCGTAGTCGATGAGGTCGTCGGCGAGCCGACGCGCGTCCTCGCGCTTCTTGTCCGTGGGATCGCTCATACGCAGTCCCGGCAGAGCTTGCGCCGACGATCGGCGAGCTGGGTTTGGCTCTTCACGAGGAAACAGGACTGGCACACGAACTCGCCGGGCTGTTTCGGGAGCACGCGCGTCGTCCCGTCGACGCGGTCCTCGGCGTCGGTCGCCTCGGTGTCGTCCTCCTCGTCGGCTTCGTCGGAGACGACGAGACGTTCTTTCAAGATGACGTCGAGGCTCGCCTCGACGTCATCGTCATCGAGGTCTTCCTCTTCTTCCTCGAGCTCGACGACCGGCTCTTCACCCTCGGCAACGACGACGACGGCGTCCGCGTCATCGCCGAGATCCTCATCGTCGACGAGGTCCTCGGCGACGAGCTCGTCGATGCCGAGGTCGTCCTCTTCGAGGAGTTGCTCGTCGGGTGGCTCCTCGAGCTCGCCCTCGGCGAGGGTGTCGGTTTCGAGTTGGCCGTCAGCTTCGCTCGGCATCAGACTCCTCAGTCTCCTTTCTTGTGGCCCGGTGCACACCGCCTACGACGGTCCCGTCCATCCCGGGAGGTCCTCGAGCGCGGTCACTATACGGCACATCGCCGGTCTTTCAACGGCTGGCCGTACGAAGCGTTTCCGGCGCGTCGCGCCAGCGGGGAACCCGCGGGAGACCGCCGACAAGGTGCGGTCCAGGGAGCCTTTGGCGCCGTCCTCCGCGCCCGCCCGAGCGCAGGTCGCCTGTAGCGGCGATCGACGTTCTCTACTCGGCTCCCTGGACCACTACCTAAGCAACTGCCCCGCCGAGACGACCCGGAGCGACTGACGGAGGCTCCCGAATAGGTGCCCTGTGTGCGGGACCCACCTATTCATGCACTGCGGGCGCAGAGAGTCAAGTGTCACGTGAGGTCTTCGCCTCGGCGATGGCGCCGCCCCCCGGGGCCTCCGCGCCCGCCGCGACGTGCCGAGGCCGTCGTTCCTCGGCGCGGCGCTCGGATTCCAGCCGCCCGAGCCCGCTGCCGCTGTGGTCGACGAACCTCATCGCCTCGGCGATGGCGTGGTGCCCGGCTTTCTCGTCGATGAGACGGTGCATCTGCTGGGCGATCTTGCGGTAGACGGGGTGGCCCTGGGACGTGCTGCGCAGCTCGACGAGGTGCATCGCCTCGCGGGCGTTCAGCTGCATCGAGTAGCGGATCCGGAAGGCGAGGGCGACGGCGTAGACGGCCTGGAGCGGGAAGGTCTCCCGGAGCGTCTCGTAGAGTTCGCGGGCGCGGTCGAGCGAGTCGGCGTAGGCCGCGCCGAGCCCCGCCTCGGCGACCACCTCGGGGACCTCGTAGCCGAGGTCGGCGCCGAGCGGCTGCCACTCGATGGTGAGCATGCGGTGCCGCTGGAGGTCCCGGAAGGCCCCGTAGTCCGAGACGATGTCGAAGCAGTAGCCGGTCCTTTCGAGGGCGCGGCCGGGACGGTGGCGGCGGTTTCGGCGTTCGCCGACGTAGGCGGCGAGGATCGCGGCGCGTTCGGTCGCGCCGAGGCGGCTGACCCGGCGGGCGAGCTCGGCCTCAGGAAGCGACGAGTACGGGTAGCACGCCGCGACGAGGACCTTCTCCTCACCGTCGGGGTCGAAGTCGGTGAGCGTGACCGAGGTGGCGGTCGAGACGGCGTCCCCCTCGCTGCGCTCCGCCGGGAAGAGGCGCCCGACGAGCGCCTCCATCTCGTGGTGGCGGGCCGCGAGGTACTCGGTCCACTCCCCTCCCCGCTCGGGCCGGTCGAGGCGCGTGAGGAACGACGGGATGACCTTTTTCAGCTCGGCGTAGATGAGCTCGGCGTAGTCGCGGACCTCCGGCAGCGGGTGGCCGCGCATCCGCAGCAGCAGCAGCTCGTAGGACTGGCCGGAGCCGAAGATGCCGACGTTGGAGAGCGTCGCGGCCGGCAGCAGGCCGCGCAGGGCGTCGAGGGCGCGGGCGCGCACCGACTGGCGGTAGGCGAAGTCCGATGTCGTGCCGTCGCTCGGGAAGGCCCGGACGAGGTGGGCCTGGAGGAGGGGCAGAAGCTCGGCGTAGGTGTCGAACATGCGGTCCATGTCGCCGACGAAGCGCGCCCCGAGGCCGGAGTCGAGGACCTCGGGATCCCGCCAGTAGCGGTAGTGGCCGGTCGACAGGCGCGAGTCGTAGGGGATGTAGCGCGTCGACTGCTCGAGGTAGGCCATGAGGCGTCCCCACTCGAGGACCTTGGTGAGCACGTTCGAGGCCTGTTCGCAGGCGAGGTGGACACCGCCGAGCTGGGCGACGGAGTCGTCGCCGAAGTCGCCGAACACCCGCTGGTAGAGCTCCTCGGCGCGCTTGAGCCCGACCGTCGCGTCGACGCTCGAATCGCCGGAGACGTCGAGGTCGCCGAGGAACTCGTCCAAAAAGAGCCGCCGCACGCTTTTCGGCGAGCGCGAGTAGCGGGCGAAGAGCGCCCCGCAGACGACCTCCGGCAGGTTGACGAGCGCGAACACCGGACCGTCGAGGTTCGTGACGTAGTGGCGGAGCACCTCGCGCTCGTCGGCGGAGAAGGTCTCGGCTGCGTAGGGCGTCACCTCGACGACACTACGAGACCGCGCCCGGCCGGTCGCGGATCGCGCGGACCGCCGCGCCCCGCCCGGCGGGGCTCAGCCGGAGGGTTCGCCGGGCGTCGAGGTGACGACGATCCCGCGGAGCAGCTGGTCGGCGGCCCGTGCGGCGACCGAGCCGAGCCGCGAGCCGGCTTCGGTGAGGGCGAGCTGGCGCAACAAGTCGACCAGGGTCTTCGTGTTGCGGACGAAGTCGCCGCCGGAGATCGGCCCGACGCCACGCCGGGTCGGGCGGCCCGGCGGCGAGATGAGCTGGCGCAGTTCGGCGCCGCGGGCCCACTCGTAGGCGAGGCGGGCGAAGCCGGCGTCGAGGGGACGCGTCCGCGGGATGTGCCGCGCCCGCTCGGCGTCCCGGAGGTCCCGGGCCAGGCCTTCGAGGTCGGCGGCGCGGCCCGCCAGGCGGGCGTTCGGCAGGTCGGCGGGCGGGGCCCCCCGGCGGGACTCGAAGGTGAAAAGCGACACGACGGCGGCGAGGCTCGGGGCGTCGAGCCCGCCGAGGAGCCCGGCCCCGACCGCCTCGGCGACGAGGAGGTCGCAGTCGTGGTAGATGCCGGCCAGGCGCTCTCCCGCCGCGGTCACCCGCCAGCCCGCCAGGTAGCCGCGATCGCCGAGCAGGCCGACGACGGCGTCGAGCTGGCGGGTGAGCGGCGCGTCCGAGAGGTACTGGGCGAACGACGAGCGCACCAGCCGGTAGGCGTCGTCGGGTGCGTACCGCCGGACGAGGTTGACGGCCATGTTGTAGGTCGGACGGAACGAGCTGCGCAGGGCGCGGCTGCGCGCCGCGGCGAGGGCGGAGACCTCGGCGAACGTGTGGTACGGCGACCACAGCACGGCGGCGTGTCCGATACGGTCGATCCCCCGCCGTCCGGCGCGCCCGGTGAGCTGGGTGTAGTTGCCGGCGGTGAGGTCCTCGTGCCCGGCACCCGTGAACTTCGACAGTGCCTCGATGACGACGGAGCGCGCCGGCATGTTGATGCCGAGAGCGAGGGTCTCGGTCGCGAAGACGACCTTCACGATCGTCGCGCCGAAGAGCGCCTCGACGGCCTCCCGGAACGGCGGCACGAGCCCGGCGTGGTGCGCGGCGAAGCCGGCCTCGAGCCCCTCGACGAAGTTCCCGTAACCGAGGACCCGCAGGTCGGCGTCGGAGAGCGCCTCGACATGGTCGTCGGCGACGGCCCGGATGACGCGGCGCTCCTCGGGGGTCGTCAGCCGCAGCCCGGCCTCGAGGCACTGGCGCACGGCGTCGTCGCAGCCGGCGCGGGAGAAGACGAAGTAGATCGCCGGGAGGAGGTCCTCCTCGGAGAAACGCTCCACGAGCTCGGCGCGCCGCGGGCGGTAGACGGGCGAGCGGGCGCCGGGGCGGCCGGCTTTCCCGGAGATCGCCCGGGGGCGCGACCGGGCGTCGAGCGACACCGCCTCGGGGTTCGGAAGGCCGTCGACGAAGGTGGGGAGGATCTCGAGGCGGTGGGTCGCGCGGATCCCGAGGACGTAGAGGTTGCGCAGGTCGACCGGCCGGTGCTCTTCGATGACGTGGGCGGTCGAGCCACGGACCTTCTCGATCCACCCGGCGAGCTCCTCGGCGTTCGAGACCGTCGCCGACAGGCAGACGAGGACGACGTCGGGCGGTGCGGACAGGATGATCTCCTCCCAGACCGAGCCGCGGTAGCGGTCCTCGAGGTAGTGGACCTCGTCGAGGACGACGCAGCGCAGGTCGGCGAGGCGGCCTGCGTCGGCGTAGATCATGTTGCGCAGCACCTCGGTCGTCATGACGACGACCTCGGCGTCGCCGTTGCGGGACACGTCGCCCGTGAGCAGTCCGACCCGGGCCGGCCCGTATTCGGCGGCGAAGTCGGCGTACTTCTGGTTCGACAGCGCCTTCAGCGGTGTCGTGTAGATCGCCCGTGCCCCCGCCCCGAGCGCCCGGGCGACGGCGTACTCGGCGATGAGCGTCTTTCCTGATCCCGTGGGCGCCGCGACGAGGACGGACTTGCCCTCGTCGAGGAGATCGAAGGCCGCGACCTGGAACGGGTCGAGCGCGAAGCTGTGCCGGGAAAGGAACGCACGCCGCGTGGCTTCGGGTCCGCGGCGCGTGGCGCCGTTTTGGCCGCTTCTCGTTTCGTTCATGGGATCGCCCTCGCGCGCCGCGCGCCCCGACGCCCCGGGCGGGTCGCGGTCAAGAGGTCAGGTGCTCGCCGCGCGTCGGCGTTTACGGGTGACGAGCTTGCCGACTTGGATCGACGCCTCGTAAAAGACGAGCATCGGGACCGCCATCCCGAGCATGGAGAACGGGTCCGAGCTCGGGGTCACGACGCCGGCGAAGATGACGATGATGACGATGGCGGGGCGGCGCCAGTGGGCGAGCTTCTCGGGGGTGAGCACGCCCGCGATCTCGAGGGCGATGAGCACCACGGGGAACTCGAAGGACGCGCCGAAGATCGTCATCAACGCGATGATGAGGCCGAGGTACTTCGACGGCGTGAACAGGTCGTTGATGTTCGATCCCCCGACGGCGTGGAGGAAGCCCAGGGCGTGCGGGAACGCGGCCCAGGCGATGAAGGCGCCGAACAGGAACAGCGCGACGGTCGAGAGGGCGAACGGGATGGCGTAGCGTTTCTCGTTCGCCTTCAGCCCGGGGGTGACGAAGCGCCACAGCTCGAACAGAATGACCGGCGAGGCGAGGACCAGCCCGCCGTAACCGGTCATGTTGAGCCGCACCACGAAGGCGTCGAGCGGCCCGAACACCGTCAGGGCGCAGTGGTTGCCCGCGAGGTGGGCCTGGACGCAGTACGGGTGGAGGAAGAACCGGAGGACCTGGTTGTAAAAGACGTAGGTGATGACCGCGGCGACGACGAAGGCGACGAACGAGATGATGAGGCGTTGTCGCAGCTCGGCAAGGTGGCCGACGAGCGTCATCGTCCCGTTCTCCGACGGGGTTCCTGCGCGGCCGCGGATCAGGGTTGCCATCTTGGTTCTGGGGCGGTCCTCGCCGGGGTCAGTTCATGCTCGGGTCGTCGGCCGCCGGGGAGAAGTCGCCCAGCTCGGCGTGGACCGGCTCCGCCGGCGTGGCGCCCAGCCCGTCCGGGTCTTCCCCGTCCGTGCCTGCGGGCCCGGCGGAATCGCCCGGCTTCGCCGGGGAGCCCGCGTCGGTGAGAAATCCGCTCAGTGTGCCGCGCACCGAGGGGATGCGCGGGATCGACGTGAGGTCGAGCGCGGGCATCACGGAACGTACCTCGTCGGTGACCTCCTGCCGGATCCGGGTGACCTCGTGCCAGGCGGCGCCAAGTTGTCGGGCGAGCTTCGGCAGGCGCTCGGGACCCATCACGATGAGGATGATGACGAGGATCATGAGGATCTTCGCCGGGTCGAGGCTGCCCACGACGAATCAGTCTACAAGTCCGATTCCCCTCCGACGAGGTCGGATGGCGGGAGTTCCCGGCTAGAAAATGATGAGATCGGGGTGCCAGCTCCGCCAGACGACGGCGATGACCCGCCCGACGATGTCGGTACCTGGCACCGCGCCCCAGACCCGGCTGTCGCAGGAAATCGAGCGGTTGTCGCCCATGACGTAGAAGTCGTTCTTCGGGACTTTGTACTTGGCGATCGGTTCGCCGATCGGGGTGTGCCTGCCGTCGTCGGGGAAGTAGCTCTCGTCGAGCTCGTGCTTCGTGCCGTTCGCGTCGCGGATCCAGATCACGTTCTGCTGTGACCAGATCGTCTGACCCCCGGTCGCGACGACGCGCTTCACGAGGTCACCGTCGTCGGTCGAGCAGTCGCGGCTCGCGGCCGGCGGGGTGTGGAAGACGATGATGTCGCCGGCGTGCACCGAGTGGTAGCTGAAGTCGAACTTGTCGACGAGGATCCGGTCGCCGATCTGCAGCGTCGGCTCCATCGAGCTCGAGGGCACGAAGTAGGCCTGGAAGACGTAGGTCCGGATGCCGAGGGCGATGAGGACCGCGACCGCGAGACCGATCGCCAGTTCGATGAGCCAGCGGCGACGGGAATGCGCCACCGAGCGGTGGGCACGACGTCCCCGCGCCGGCCCGGCGGTCGCCGCCGGCTCGCCGGCGCCGGTCGGCGGCTCGTTCGTCTCGTCGTCGTCCACGGATCCTCGGCTCCTACATCGACTCGATCAGCCGCTCGACCCGCTCGTCGTGGGCCCGGAAGGGGTCCTTCAAAAGCACGGTCCGCTGCGTCTGGTCGTTCAGCTTGAGATGCACCCAATCGACGGTGAAGTCGCGCCGCCGTTCCTTCGCCCGACGGATGAACTCTCCGCGCAGGCGGGCCCGCGTGGTTGATGGCGGTACGTCCGTCGCCTCGGTGATCGCGGCGTCGGTGACGACACGTTCGAGGAGCCCGCGTCGCTGCAGACGATAGAAGATGCCGCGCCGCTGGCTGACGTCATGGTACTGGAGATCGAGCAGCGCGACCCGAGGGCTGCCGAGGCCGAGCGAGTGACGGGCGCGGTACGCCTCGACGAGGTTGTGCTTGATCACCCAGTCGCACTCGCGATCGAGCGCGAGCGGGTCGCGCTCGATCGTCTCCACACAGTGCTGCCACATCGCGAGGGCGCGGGTCTCCATCGGCGAAAGGCCGTGCTGGGACGCGTAGCGCACCGCCCGGCCGAGGTACTCGGACTGGATGTCGAGCGCGCTGACCTCCCTCCCGTTCGCCAGGCGGATCTGGCGCCGGCACGTCGTGTCGTGGCTGATCTCGCGGATGGCGCGGATCGGGTCCTCGAGCGTCATGTCGCGCAGCACGACGCCGGGGTCCTCGAGCATCCGCAGCATGATGCTCGTCGCGCCCACCTTCAGGAACGTCGCGTACTCGCTCATGTTCGAGTCGCCGACGATGACGTGGAGCCGCCGGAAGCGCTCGGCGTCGGCGTGGGGCTCGTCACGGGTGTTGATGATCGGGCGCGACCGCGTCGTCGCCGACGACACTCCCTCCCAGATGTGCTCGGCGCGCTGCGACAGGCAGAAGACGGCGCCGCGGGCCGTCTGGAGGACCTTGCCGGCGCCGGCGTAGATCTGCCGGGTGACGAGGAACGGGATGAGGACCTGCGCGTAGTGGACGAAATCGTCGCGCCGGGCGGTCAGGTAGTTCTCGTGGCAGCCGTAGGAGTTCCCCGCCGAGTCGGTGTTGTTCTTGAACAAGTAGACGACCCCGCGGATGCCCTCGTCGCGCAGGCGCGCCTCGGCCGACTCGGCGAGGCCCTCGAGGATCCGCTCCCCCGCCTTGTCGTGGGCGACGAGGTCCTCGATCGAGTCACACTCGGGGGTCGCGTACTCCGGGTGGCTGCCGACGTCGAGGTAGAGACGCGCCCCGTTCTCCAGAAAGACGTTGGAGGAGCGGCCCCAGCTGACGACGCGGCGAAACAGGTAGCGGGCGACCTCGTCGGGGCTGAGCCGGCGTTGTCCGCGCAGCGCGCAGGTGACGCCGTACTCGTTCTCGATGCCGAAGATGCGCCGCTCCACGACGAGCAAGCTAGCGGTGCCACCTGCGCAGCGGACCAGCGGGGCCGGGGCGGTACCCTCGGCGGGTGGAATCGGCGCAGGATCTCGTCTATCTCACGACGGTCGTCGGCTCAGTCGCCGGCCGCCTCGTCGTCGGGCGGCTGCGGGCCGAGGGCGTGGCGGCGACGATGCGCGGACCGGTCGAGGGGCCTTACCCGTTCCCGTCGGAGATCGACGTGCTCGTGCCCGCCGCCGATCTCGACCTCGCCCGGGAGATCCTGCTCGCCGACGCCGTCGAGGCGACCTTCGACGAGATGGGCCGGGGCCGGCAGACCGGCCCGGCGCGCCCGCGGCGGGAGCGGTCGGCGCGGTCGGGGTGGTTCAGGCGCCGACGAGGGCGCTGAGCTCGGCCCGCTCGATCCGCCGGAACGCCCGCCGGCCGGCGGACTTCTCGAGCACGCCGACTTCGAGGTCGTCGACGCCGAGGGTCCGGTCCGGCCCCGCCAGGCACGCCACACAGCCCCGCACCGCCGTGGCGAGGTCCCAGGCGGGGTCGAGGGCCTGCTCGAGACGGGAGGCGATCGCCTCGGCCTCGCCGCCGAGGACGGTCCAGTTTTCCTCGTCGACGACGGTCCCGTCGTAGGCGATGTGGTAGAGCCGGTGGTCGCCCGTCGGCGAGAGCTCGGCGACGAGGATCTCGACCTCGAGCGGCTTCATCTCGTGGGTGAACACCTGGCCGAGGTACTGCGCGTAGAGGTTGGCGAGCGAGCGCGCGTCGACGTCCTCGCGTGAGTAGGCGTAGCCCTTCGTGTCGGCGTGACGGATGCCCGCCACGCGCAGCTGGTCGAACTCGTTGTACTTGCCGACGCCGGCGAAAGCGACGCGGTCGTAAATCTCGCTCACCTTGTGGAGGGTCCTCGAGGGGTTCTCCGCGACGATAAGGATCCCGTCGGCGTAGGCGACGGCGACGAGCGCCCGGCCCCGCGCGATGCCCTTCTGGGCGTACTCGGCGCGGTCCTTCATCACCTGCTCGGGCGCGACGTAGTACGGCATCGTCATCGGCCGTCACCACCCGTCGCCGGCTGGCCGCGGCGCGCCAGGATCGCGGCGAAACGCTCGGCGACTTCGTCGTCGGCGAGGCGGGAGAACCCCGACGAGTCGACGGTCGCGATGATCGGGTAGATGCCGCGCACCGGGTCGGGCCCGCCGGTCGCCGAGTCCTCGTCGGCCGCCTGGTAGAGCGAGCCCACGGCGAGCTCGATCGCCTCGACGCGGGAGAGGTCCTCGCGGAAGCCGAGCTTGATCGCCGTCTCGGCGACCCGTCCGCCGGAACCCGTCGCGTGGAAGTCGGTCTCCTCGTAGCGGCCGCCGGTGAGGTCGTAGGTGAAGATCCGCCCGGTCTGACGGTTCGTGTCCCAGCCGGCGAATAGCGGCACGACGCCGAGACCCTGCATCGCCATCGGCAGGTGGTCGCGCACGAGCTGGGCGAGCTGGTTCGCCTTGCCCTCCAAGGTGAGCGCCGCGCCCTCGACCTTCTCGTAGTGCTCGAGCTGGACCTGGAAGAGCCGCACCATGTCGATCGCCGGTCCGGCCGCGCCGGCGATGGCGACCGCGGAGTAACGGTCGGCCGGGAAGACCTTCTCGATGGCCCGGTGGGCGATGGCGACGCCCTCGGTCGCGCGGCGGTCCCCCGCCATCACGACGCCGCCCGAGTATCGGAGCGCGGCGATCGTCGTCGCCTGGCGGACGTCGGCGAGCGGGGCCGGCGTCACGGGGAGCCCGACACCCGGGCGGGCGCGCCGCAGCAGCTCGGCGAAATCGGGCCCGGGATCCTCAGCGGGTGGGAACAGATACAGGCCCATCGGGGTGGAACCCTAGTTGCCGGAGAGGGCCGGCCACCTACTGTCCCCCCTTTTGGACGTAGTTGCGGACGAACTCCTCGGCGTTGTCCTCGAGCACGTCGTCGATCTCGTCGAGCAGGTCGTCGATCTCGGACTTCAGCCGCTCGCCCTTCTCAGAGCTCTGCGGAGCCTCCTCTTCGGTCGGCTCGGGGGCGTGGCGCTGCGGTGCCGACCGCCGTTTGAACTCGCGTTCAGCCATTCGTCGCCTCCTCACCGCCGAGTCGCCCGACGAGCTCGGCGGCGCTGCCGCATCGATCAAGAAGGTTAGCGACGTGGGCCGCGCTCCCCCGCAAGGGCTCCATCATCGGCACGCGTCGCAGTGGGTCGTTCCCGAGGTCGAAAACGACCGAGTCCCAGTTGGCGGCCACGATCGAGCTCCGGTAGCGCTTCAGGCACTCGCCGCGGAAGTACGCCCTCGTCGTCGTCGGCGGGTCGTTGACCGCCCGTGCGATCGCGTCCTCGGTGACGACGGTTTCCATGCCGAGCCGGCGGAAAAGCGACCGCTCGGGGCGGAGATCGTGGTACTGCAGGTCGAGGACCTGGACACGGTGGTCGGCGAGGTCGCAGTCGTGGCGGAGACAGTAGGCGTCGATGAGCTCGAGCTTGGCGACCCAGTCGAGGGTGCGCTGCAGCGTGGAGGGGTTCGACTCGAGGGCGTTGAGAACCGACTCCCAACGGTCGAGGACGGCCGCGCCGACGCCGTCGGGACCGAGGGCCTCGAGCCCGTGCACCTCGTTGTACTTGCGGGCGAGGTCGAGAAGCCGCCACTGCGCCTCGATCGCCGTCATCGTCCCGCCGGAGGCGAGCTCGAGCGGGGACGCCAGTCCGAGGTCGTGCGAGACCGTGTGCATCGCGGCCACCGGGTGGGCGAGCACGAGCTCGGCGCTCCCCAGGGCGTCGTCCTCGATGAGGAGGAGGACGATCGCCGTCACGCCGACCTTGAGGAGCGTCGCGACCTCGGCGAGGTTGGCGTCGCCGGTGATGACGTGAAGCCGGCGGTAGCGCGCTGGGTCGGCGTGCGGCTCGTCCCGGGTGTTGATGATCGGCCGCTTCAGCGTCGTCTCGAGGCCGACCTCTTCCTCGAAAAAGTCCGCCCGCTGGCTGAGCTCGAAGGTGGCGGGGCGGTGGCCGGGCTCCTCGCAACCGACCTTGCCCGCGCCCGTGTAGATCTGGCGTGTGACGAGGTGTGCGGTGAGGTCGCGCGCGACCCTCCCGAAAGGCACGGCGCGGTCGACGAGGTAGTTCTCGTGGCAGCCGTAGGAGTTGCCTTTGCCGTCGGAGTTGTTCTTGTAGACGACGATCGCCTCGTCGGCGCGCAGCATTCGCTGGGCCGCGTTCATCGAGGCGAGAAGGACACGCTCGCCGGCCTTGTCGTGGGCGACGAGCTCATCAACCGTCGAGCACTCCGGGGTCGAGTACTCGGGGTGGGCGTGGTCGACGTAGTAGCGGGCCCCGTTCGTGAGCACGGTGTTCACGAGGCTCATCTCGACCTCGGGGGGCGCGCCGCCCTCCTGGGTGAAGCCGCGGGCATCCCTGCCGGGCGATTCGTCCTCGAAGTCCCAGCCGACCCGGCCGGCGAGCTCGGCGACGTAGGCGTTGATGAGCATCGACGAGGCGGCCGTCGGGTTGAAGTCCGCGGTCCCCGTGAGGTGCACCCCGTATTCGGTCTCGATACCGCAGACCTTTGGGATCGCCATGCGGTCGACCCTAGTGGACCGGTCGCGCCGCCGACCGCCGCCAGTAGGGCCCTCGAGGGCGCGGGCCCCTACAGGTACTGACCGGTGCCGACCCGCTCGATCGCCCGGCCCCCGCGTTCGTCGCCGTGGTCGACGACGGTGCGGACGTACACGATGCGCTCGCCTTTCTTCCCGGAGATCTTCGCCCAGTCGTCGGGGTTCGTCGTGTTCGGCAGGTCCTCGTTCTCCTTGTACTCCTGCTTGATGGACTCGAGCAGGTCGGTCAGGCAGATCCCCCTCGTCTCGCCGCCGAGGACGCGCTTGATCGCGAGCTTCTTCGCGCGCCGGACGATGTTCTCGATCATCGCCCCGGAGGCGAAGTCCCGGAAATACAGCACTTCCTTGTCGCCGTTCTGGTACGTCACCTCGAGGAAACGGTTCTCGTCGTCGGCCCGGTACATCTCGGCGACGGTCCGCTCGATCATCACCCGCACCGCCTTGGCGGGATCGCCGCCGCCGAGCGCCTCGACGTCGTCGGCGTTGAGCGGCAGGTCGGCCGAGAGATACCGGGCGAAGATCTGCTGGGCGGCCGCCTCGGTTGGCCGCTCGATCTTGATCTTCACGTCGAGCCGTCCGGGACGCAGGATCGCCGGGTCGATGAGGTCTTCGCGGTTCGAGGCACCGATGACGATCACGTCGCGCAGCGCCTCGACGCCGTCGATCTCGGCGAGGAGCTGCGGGACGACCGTCGACTCCATGTCGGAGCTGATGCCGCTGCCCCGCGTGCGGAAAAGCGAGTCCATCTCGTCGAAGAACACGATGACGGGCACGCCCTCGTCGGCCTTCTCGCGCGCCCGCTGGAACACGAGCCGGATCTGGCGCTCGGTCTCGCCGACGTACTTGTTCAGCAGCTCCGGCCCCTTGATGTTGAGGAAGTAACTGCGGACGTTCTCGTTGCCCCGCAGCTCGCCGACCTTTTTCGCGAGCGAGTTCGCCACCGCCTTGGCGATGAGCGTCTTGCCGCACCCCGGCGGGCCGTAGAGGAGGATGCCCTTCGGCGCCGGCAGCTGGTGCTCGGCGAAGAGCTCCGGGTGCAGGTACGGAAGCTCGACGGCGTCGGTGAGCGCCTCGATCTGGTCGTCGAGCCCGCCGATGTCGGCGTAGGTGACGTCCGGGACCTCCTCGAGGACGACCTCCTCGATCTCGGGCCGCGGGAGCTTCTCGAGCAGCAGCCAGGAGCGCGGGTCCATAAGGACGCTGTCACCGGCGCGCAGGCGCGTACCGAGGAGCGCGTCGGAGATCTCGGCGACGCGTTCCTCGTCGCCGCGGCCGACGACGAGCGCGCGCCGGCCGTCCTCGAGGATCTCCTGGACGGTGACGACCTCGCCGGAGCGCTCGAAGGTGCGGGAGAGGACGACGTTCAGCGACTCGTTCAACACGACCTCGTGACCGCGTTGCAGGCTTTCGGGCTCGATCGCCGGGTGGAGCGCGACCCGCATCTTGCGGCCGCTCGCGAAGACGTCGACCGTGCCGTCGTCGTTGTAGCCGAGGAACGTCCCGTAGGCGTTCGGGGTCTGGGTGAGCTTGTCGACCTCGTCGCGCAGCGCGGCGATGTTCTCCTTCGCCTGCTGGAGGGTGTAGGTGAGCTTCTCGTTGTGCGAAAGTGCCTGGGCGAGCTGGCCTTTTACCTCGAGGAGGCGCTCTTCGAGGACGCGGACGCGTTGCGGGGCTTCGTGGAGCCGGTGGCGGAGCTCCGCGACCTCCTCCTCCGCGGCGACCAGGCGGGATCGCAGTTCCGCGGTCGTCTCTTCGTCCATGTCGGGGCACCTCCTCCCTGCGAAGCCCTGACGTTGGGGACCCTACACCGGCCTCGTCACGCGCCGATCGCGACGGACGCGTTCCTTGACACCTCCTGGCCCACTCGGTACGGTCCATTTGGCCTGGCGAGCAGGCCAAGTCCTCCTGCGGCATCTGTCGCGTCCGGCATTGTTACGCTTGTGGTGCCGGGAATACCCCCGAAAGAAGGCACGCAGCGCGATGAAAGTCTGGATCGATCAGGATCTGTGCACGGGTGACGGCCTGTGTGAGGAGATCTGTCCCGCGGTGTTCACGCTGCAAGACGACGGTCTCGCCTATGTGAAAGACGGCGCCACCGTGATGACCGATCCGGGTGGCGTGAAGGGCATGGTCGTCGTGCCCGACGGCCTCGAGGACGCGGTCACCGAAGCGGCCGAGGAGTGCCCCGGGGAGTGCATCTTCATCGAGCAGTCCTAGCGACGCGCCGTCAAGGCGCAGGCGCTAGTCGGTTCCCGTTTCAGATTTGGCGAGGAACGCGCGCGGCACGACGCGGCGTGCCGCGGTGATGAATCCGGTGTGGGCGACCATGCGATGGTCCGGCCGCACGGACCGCCCCTCGATGTGCCACGTGCGCCGCAGGATCTCGAACGTCTCCATGAGGGCGAACGGGCCCCGAGCGAGCTGGGCGCGCAGCTCGGCGGTCTGGGTGATCGACGGGAGGTAGGCGACGAGGATCCCCCCGGGGGCGAGCGCCCCCTCGGCGTGCTCGAGGACGCGCCACGGCTCCGGCAGGTCGAGGAGGATCCGGTCGAGGTCGCGGCAGTCGATCCCCTCGTAGACGTCGCGCTCTTCGACGACGAAGGGGACGTCGTCCCCGAGGAGCTCCGCGACGTTCGCCCGGGCGCGGCGGGCGAAGTCCTCGCGCAGCTCGTAGCCGGTCACGTGGCACCCGGCGCGCAGCGCCGTCATCGACAGCGCCCCCGAACCGACGCCAGCCTCGAGGACCCTGGCCCCGGGGAACAGGTCGGCCGCGACGAGGATTGCACCGAGGTCCTTCGGGTAGATCACCTGCGCGCCCCGCGGCATCTTCACGATGACGTCGGCGAGGGTCGGGCGGACGGCGAGGAAGCGCCGGGCGGGACCGGACTGACCGTCGCGACGCCAGGCGACGACCTCGCTCCCCTCGGGCTGGCCGATCAGCGCATCGTGCTCGACGACGCCGGCGTGCGACTGGAACGACGCCCCGGCGACGAGGCGGACGAGATAGCGCCGCTCGTGGTGGTCGACGAGCAGGACCCGCTCACCAGGGCGGAATGGGCCGCGAGGACGCGCCGGCGCCGGCTCGGTCACGAATCGCCCGGGTGGTCCCCCGGGCTGCGCCCCCGCCGCGCCCGGCGGGGGCGGACCTCGGGTGCGGGGGCGTGGGTGACGAGCACGGATTCACCCATCCGGAGGTTCTCCCGGGCGACGACCGGCGTCTCCGGCCTGGTCAGGTAGCGGACGACCCAGGCCGCGGCGCCGATCACGATCCAGACGACGCTTCCTTCGACGAGCCCGCGGCGCAACCCGCGGCGCAACAACCGCTGGGCGACGGAGTGGAGGATCGAACCCACGGGTTAGACCCGGCGGATCTCGAGCACGCTGGCGCGCTTGCGACCTTTGCGGCGCCCGAGGAGGTAGACGGACACAACGCCGAGGGCGAGCGCGCCGACACCCGCGGCGACGGCGGCGATCTTCGCCTCCCCGGCGTTCGGTCCCAGCAGCTCGCGGAGCTGGCGCTCGACCTCGTCGAGCGAGACGCGATCGTCGGCGCGGTCGTTGTCCGCCGCCCGGACGTCCGCCGTCGTCATCGCCGACCCTTGCGCGTCGCCGAAGGGCGCGCGACGACGCCCCGGAACCCGAAGGCGAGGAACCCGACGAGCGCGGCGACGGCGGCCGCCGCGGTGAGGAGGTAGGGCGCGAAGGACCAGTGCCCCGCGAAGGTCTGACCCGTCTCGGTCTGCAGGGCGCGCAGCAGCCCGACGAGCGCGATCACTGCACCGATCGCGATGAGGAGCGCGCCGGCGACGCCGAAGGCGAGGCGCCGTCCGAGCTGGCGGAGGGGCGCAACGGTCTCCTGGACGACGTAGCGGCGGATGACGGAGATCGTCTCGCCGATTGCGGCGCGGCCCTTCGCGGGACGGTCATCCGAGGTCTTCGCCACGGTCGCTCCTTTCTTGCCACGGGTCGGCACCTCGCGGGCAACCCGACGGTGGCAGGCTACCGCGCGCCCCGCCGAGCGCGGGGATGGGGTGCGTGCACCGGGCCGTGTCCGCGTCCCGTCGAGTGCGCCGCGAGGTGGTCACCGACGCGGCGACGCCTTGCCGTAGTCTCGTTGTGTCCACGACGTTGTCGCGCCCGCAGTGGCGCCGGGAGGTGCGTGAGGTGAGCCGGCTTGGGGACCTGTACCGGGAGGAGCGCCAGAGCCCGTGGATCGACGACCTGAGACGGAGCTACGTGCGAGCGGGCGGCCTGGAGGAGCTCGTCGAAAACGGGATTCGCGGCGTGACCTCGAATCCGACGATCATGACGCGGGCGATCGAGGCGGGCTCGGATTACGACGAGCAGTTCGGCGAGCTCGTCGGTGCCAACGTGCCGGTCGAGGACGCCTACTGGGAGCTCGTGCTCGCCGACGTCGTCGGTGCGCTCGACATCCTGCGGCCGCTGTACGAGTCGTCCAACGGTGGTGACGGCTTCGTCTCGCTCGAGGTCGCGCCCGATCTCGCCCACGACACCGCCGGCACGATCGCCGCGGCGAAGTCCCTGTGGGACCGGATCGAGCGTCCGAACGTGCTCGTGAAGATCCCGGCGACCCCGGAGGGCCTGCCGGCGATCGAGGAGGCGATCGCGGCCGGCCAAAAGATCAACGTGACGCTCATCTTCTCGCTCGAGCGCTACGAGGCCGTCATCGAGGCGTACCTCGACGGTCTGGAACGCCTTGCTGCGGCGGGGGGATCCCCCGCCAAGGTCGCCTCGGTCGCCTCGTTCTTCGTCAGCCGGGTCGATACCGAGGTCGACCGCCGGCTCGAGTCGATCGCGGCCGCCGAGCCGGGATCGGCGCGGGCGGGGCGCGCCCTCGGGCTGCGCGGCCAGGCCGCGCTCGCCCAGGCGCGGCTCGCCTACGAGATCTTCTGCGAGCGGTTCGCGGCGCCAAGGTTCACGACGCTCGCCGCAGCGGGTGCCCGCCCGCAGCGCCCACTCTGGGCCTCGACGTCGACGAAGAGCCCGGCCTACCCGGATCTTTTGTACGTGGACGGCCTCATCGGGCCGGACACGGTGAACACGATGCCCCCCGAGACCGCCGAGGCGTTCAACGACCACGGCACCGTGGCGCGCACGGTAGATGCGGGGGTCGGCGCCGCGAACGAGGTGCTCGCCGGTCTCGCCGAAGTCGGCATCGAGCTCGACGACGTGACCGAGCAGCTCGAAGCCGAGGGTGTCGCCGCTTTCGCGAAGTCCTTCGACGACCTGCAGGCGCGGCTCACCGAGAAGGCCGCGGCGATCCGCTCCGCGCGGTGACCGGGAAAGGAGTGTCGTGACGACCGGGGAGCTGTCATCAAAAGAGCTCGGTCTCTCCCTTTCCGACATGGACGTCCCCGAGCCCGCCGGCGAGGGCGCGCGGCGACTGGAACCGCTCGCGATGGTCGTCTTCGGCGCCTCGGGCGATCTTGCGCACCGCAAGATCCTTCCGGCGCTCAGCCGCCTCGCCGCACGCGGATCGTTGCCCGAGGAGTTCAGCGTGATCGGAGTCGCTCGCTCACCGTTGAGCGATGACGATTTCCGCCAGCGGGCCCTCGAGGCGGACCCGTCTGGGAAATCGTCCGAGTGGAAAAAGCGCGTCGCGCACTTCTCGTACATCGCTGGCGACAACGCCGATCCGACGACGTTCACCCGTCTCGCCGAGAAACTCTGCGACACGGACGCGTCAGCCGGAACGGCCGGCAACAGGCTGTACTACCTCGCCACGGTTCCGGCGCAGTTCGCCGTCGTCGTGCGCGGCCTCGGTCGCCTGGGTCTCAACGTCGCGGGCAAGCCGGGTGGCTTCACCCGGCTCGTGATCGAGAAGCCGTTCGGCACCGACCTCGACAGCGCGCGGCAGCTCTCTGCCGACATCCATGCCCACTTCGACGAGGCGCAGGTCTTCCGGATCGACCATTACATGGGCAAGGAGACGGTGCAGAACATCCTGGCGCTGCGGTTCGCCAACTCGGTCTTCGAACCGATCTGGAACCGGCGCCACGTGGACCACGTGCAGGTGATGGTGGCCGAGAGCCTTGGCGTCGAGGGGCGCGGAGAGTTCTACGAGCACGCCGGGGCACTGCGCGACATCGTCCAGAACCACCTGATGCAGGTGCTCGCGCTCACGCTCATGGAACCACCCGGAGCCGCGGAGGGCGACGTCATCCGTGACGAGAAGGTGAAGCTCCTCGGCTCCGTCGCCGTGTTTGACGAACAGGAGGCGGCGGCCGCGGTGGTCCGTGGCCAGTACGGTGCCGGGACGGTCGGTGGCGAGCCGGTCCCCGCCTACCGCGACGAGCCAGGGGTCGACGCGCACTCGGAGGTGGAGACATACGTCGCGATGCGCGTCGACGTCGACAACTGGCGTTGGGCGGGCGTTCCGATCTTCGTCCGCACCGGCAAGCGACTCCCCCAACGCGTCACCGAGGTCGTGATGGTCTTCCAGCGCCCGCCGCACCTGCCGTTCGCCGGCAAGCTCGCCCGCGACCTGCGACGGGATTCGCTCACCTTGCGGATCCAGCCCGACGAGGGGATCAGCCTCATGTTCGGCGCGAAGGTCCCCGGGCCGACGTTCAAGGTGAGCAGCGTCTCGATGGACTTCTCCTACAAGCAGAGCTTCCCGGACCAGACGGTCGACGCCTACGACCGCCTCTTGCTCGACGCGATGGTCGGCGACCCGATGCTGTTCATCCGGGACGACGAGGTCCAGCGCGCCTGGACGATCGTGCGGCCGATCCAGCAGTCCTTCGCCGACTGGCATCCACCGCTCGCCCGCTACGCCGCCGGCAGCTGGGGACCCGAGGAGGCGGACCGTCTGATCGGGACCGTCAACCGGCACTGGCGGAACTCCCTTTGACCCAAGGGGGGCCGATGGTCGGCGACGTGCGCGTGGTCCGTGACGTCGGGACGGCGTTCGCCGAACTCGTGGGCGGCGAGCTGCGCGCGATCAAGCCCGGCCGGACGTTCCACCTCGGGTGCTCCGGTGGCGCCTCGGGGATCGAGTGCTTCCGTCGCCTTGCCGCCGAACCCGGCATTCCGTGGGGTGCGGTCGAGTGCTACTTCGCTGACGAGCGGTGCGTCGAGCCGGAATCGCCCGATGCGAACGCGGTCGCGATCGCCGCGGCACTGGGCGCGGTCCGCGACGATCTCGCCGGATTCCACCCGATGTCGTGCACTGCGGGCCCCGACGCCTACGCCACCCTCCTGCCGGCCGGGGGCCTCGACCTCCTCCAGCTGGGCATCGGCCCGGACGGGCACACCGCGTCGCTGTTCCCGGGCGCCGACGGCCGGGACGCCCCGTCCGGGACCCTCGTCATCGCGAACGCGGACCCCTCGGGACGCAACCGCCATCCGCGGATGTCGCTCACTTTCGAGGCGATCGCCCTTTGTCGCCTCGTCGTCGTCGCGGTGACCGGCGCGGACAAGGTCGGGGCGCTCAGGCGCATCGCGGCTGGCGAGGACCTTCCCGCCGCGCACGTCCGCGGGGGCCGGGTCGTGTGGCTCGTCGAGGAAACCGCGGCGACCGCGCTCACCTCTAAGGTTGCCCGGTGATCTCGACGGTGGACGCGATCGCCTTCGACGACGACGAGCTCTGCCGGACCCCGGTCGACGAGCTCGTGGCGGTCGGCGGGGCGCGCCGCCGAGCGCGCTTCGGGAGACGCGTCACGTACTCGCCGAAGGTCTTCGTCGCGCTCACCATGCTTTGTCGGGACAGCTGCGGCTACTGCACGTTCGCGAAGCAGCCGGCGCGCCTCGCCGCGCCGTTCCTCCGCCCCGAGGAAGTCGTCGCCATCGCGATGGCAGGACGTGACGCCGGCTGTCACGAGGCCCTCTTCACCCTGGGCGAGGCACCCGAGGACCGCTACCCGATCGCCCGGGCCTGGCTCGAGGAGCACCGTTACGGCTCGACGGTCGAGTACGTCGCCGCGGCGGCGGCGGCCGTGTACGAGGAGTCCGGGCTCCTCGTCCACTGCAACGCCGGGGCGCTTGCCGAGGAGGACCTCGCGGCACTGCGAGCGGTGAGCGTCAGCCAGGGGATGATGCTCGAATCGCTCGCGCCGGACCTCGCCTGCCACCGCCTCGCGCCGGACAAGGCCCCGGCGCGGCGGCTCGCCACCCTCGAGGCCGCCGGCCGCCTCGCCATCCCGTTCACGACGGGCGTGCTCGTCGGCATCGGGGAGACCCGGCGGGACCGGCTCGACGCGCTGCGGGCGATCGCCGACTCCCACCGTCGGCACGGGCACGTCCAGGAGGTCCTCGTCCAGGGCTTTCTCCCCAAACCCCGCACCGCGATGCACGCCACTCCGCCGTGCGACCCCGACGAGCTGCGCTGGACCGTCGCCGCGGCCCGGATCGTCCTTCCCGACGGGATCCACGTGCAGTCCCCGCCGAACCTCGTCGACGACCCGGTCGCCCTCGTCGAGGCCGGCGCCGACGACCTCGGGGGGATCTCGCCGGTGACGATCGACCACGTGAACCCGGAACGGCCCTGGCCGGCGCTCGACGCGCTCGGCCGTGATCTTTCGGCTGCGGGTTTCGAGCTCGCGCCGCGCCTCGCCGTCCACCCGGAGTACGTCGCCGACCCGGAGCGCTGGCTCGCGCCGGCGATGCGGGCGGCGGTGCTCGAGCACGCCGACGCCGAGGGCCTCGCCCGGGACAGCGCCTGGTGCGCCGGCGTCGACGACGCTCCCCCGCCGGTCGTCGCGACAGACAGGGCCCCACGCGCGGGGCTCCCGCCCGGGCCGGTCGCCGACGTGCTCGCCGGGATCGAGCTTGGCGACGACCCCGGTGTCGTCGAGATCACGGCGCTCTTCTCGGCCCGCGGCGCCGAGGTGCGGGCGATCGCCGAGTACGCCGACGCGCGCCGCGCCGCCACGGTCGGGGACGTCGTCACCTATGTCGTCAACCGGAACATCAACTACACCAACATCTGCACGTACAAGTGCCGGTTCTGCGCGTTCAGCAAGGGGCCGCTGTCGCTCAACCTGAGGGGCAAGCCGTATCTGCTGAGCCTCGACGAGATCGCCGAGCGCGTCGCCGCGGCCGAGCGCGCCGGCGCGACCGAGGTCTGCCTGCAGGGCGGGATCCACCCGGATTTCGACGGGAACTACTACCTCGACGTGATCCGCGCCGTGCGTGCCGCGTCGGCCCAGATTCACATCCACGGGTTCACCGCGCTCGAGGTGACCGAGGGGGCGCGACGCCTCGGCGAACCCCTCGAGACCTACCTCCGGCGTCTCTACGACGCGGGCCTGCGCACGCTGCCGGGCACGGCGGCCGAGATCCTCGACGACGAGGTCCGCGCCGTGCTCTGCCCGGACAAGGTGACGACGGCGGAATGGCTCGAGGCCCACCGCACCGCGCATCGCGTCGGGCTGCGGTCGAACGTCACCATCATGTTCGGCTCCGTCGAGTCGCCGGTCCACTGGGCGCGTCACCTCGTCGCGACCCGCGACCTCCAGCGCGAGACGGGCGGGTTCACCGAGTTCGTGCCGCTGCCGTTCGTGCACATGGCCTCGCCGATCTACCTTCAGCACCGGGCACGGCGCGGGCCGACGTTCCGCGAGGTCGTCCTCATGCACGCGATCGGCCGGATTGTCTACGACGGGACGATCGACAACATCCAGGCGAGCTGGGTAAAGACCGGGCCCGAGGGACTACAGCAGCTGCTGTGCGCCGGGTGCAACGATGTCGGCGGGACGCTCATGGACGAGAACATCTCGCGGGCGGCGGGCGCCTCGCACGGCCAGATGATGACGCCGGAGGCGTTCCGCGCCCTCGTCGAGCCGCTCGGGCGGCGCCTCCAACAGCGCACGACGCTGTACGGGCGCGTCGCGGTCCGCGCATGAGCACCCGGGCGCGCCCGGCTGCGCCGGCCGCGAACGATCCCGGGGTCGCGGCGCTCGTCGAACACTTCCTCGGCACGGCGGACGTGACTCACGACCGCGACGTCGTGCGCGGGATCGTGCAGGCGATGCTCGAGCTCGCCAGGGGGGACGCGAGCCGGCTCGACCTGAAACTCGCCCGGGCGGCGCTCGGCGAGATGGCCGAGGCGTTCCAGATGTTCGCGCCCTACCGCGACGTGCGGAAGGTGACCGTCTTCGGCTCGGCGCGCACGGAGCCGCCCGATCGCACCTACGAGCTCGCCCGCAAGCTCGCCGCGCGCTTCGCGGCGGAGGGGTGGATGGTCGTCACGGGGGCCGGCCCGGGCATCATGGCCGCCGGCAACGAGGGCGCCGGCGAGGCGATGGCGATCGGGGTGAACATCCGGCTGCCCGGCGAGGCGGAGCCGAACGAATGGATCGCCGAGAACTCGAAGCTCGTCGAGATGAAGTACTTCTTCACCCGCAAGCTGATGCTCATCAAGGAGTCCTCCGGCTTCCTCGTGCTTCCCGGCGGGTTCGGCACGCTCGACGAGTGCTTCGAGCTCCTCACGCTCCTCCAGACCGGCAAGGCGGAGCCGGCGCCGATCGTGTTGGTCGACAGCCCCGGCGAGCGCTACTGGCACGGCTGGGAGGACTTCGTCACGGCCCAGGTCTACGGCCGCGGCTTCGCCGATCCCGTCGAGGCGGCGCTCTACCGGATCACCGACGACATCGATCAGGCGGTGCGGGAGATCCTCGGCTTCCATCGCAACTACCACTCGCGCCGCTTCGTGCGCGACACGATGGTCATCCGGCTCCGCTACGCGCCCACCGATCTCGAGCTCGCCTCGCTGTCGGCGACGTTCGCCGACATCTGTTCGGCCCGGGGGATCTGGCGGACCGGTCCCTACCCCGTCGAGCGCGCCGACCACGACCACCTTGAGCTCGCCCGCGTCGCGCTCGAGTTCAACCGCGTCCACCACGGCCGGCTCCGCCAGCTCATCGACGCGCTGAACGCGCTCTCGCCCCCCGGCGCGGCAACGCTGGCGCGCCGCTAGGCGCTACGCCCGGCCGAAGTCGTCCTCCAGCCGTTCGATGTCGTCCTCGCCGAAGGACTCGCCGTGCTGGACCTCGATGAACACGAGCGGGTCCGCGCCGGTGTTCTCGATGCGGTGGGCCGTGCCGACCGCAATGTCGACCGCCGAACCGGGCGCCACCGCGACCTCGACGCCGTCGAGGGTGACGGTGCCCGTGCCGCGCACGACGAACCAGTGCTCGCCGCGGTGACGGTGGCGCTGGTAGCTGAGGCGCTTCCCGGGATAGACGAGGAGCGTCTTCACCTTGTGGTCGGCGGCGTCCTCCAGGACGGTGTAGCTGCCCCAGGGCCGTTCGTCGTGCTCGCGTGCTTCCATCGCCCCATCATGGTGGGTTTCCGGCCCCTCCGGGGATGCCAGGTTCATTCCGACCCGAGCAGGTGCCGGGCCCGCTCGACGGCGTTGCGGGCGCGCACGATGCGTCGCTCGATCTCGGGCCGGGCTGTCGCGCCGTTCCCCACCGCCTCCCGCAGCGCCTCTAAGGCGAGGTCATCGAGGCGCTCGATGATCGCGCCGAGCTCCGAGCAGATCTCGTCGAGGCGTTCGTCGCTCACGGTCCTCCTCCGTCTCCCGCGCCACCGTACCGGGGCGGAAATCCCGTCGCCGGTGCGGTCATAGGATGACCCGATGGCAGCGGACGACGAGGCGGTGCGCGCGCACGGCGAACGGCCGCCCCGCGTCGCCCTCACGATCGCCGGCACCGACTCGGGCGGCGGGGCGGGCATCGCCGCGGACCTGCGCACGTTCGCCGCGCTCGGCGTCTTCGGGACCCTCGTCGTCACGGCGGTGACGGCCCAGAACACCCAGGCAGTCAGCGGAGTCGAGATCCTCTCCCCCGCGTTCGTCGACGCCCAGCTCGACGCGGTGCTCGCCGACTTCGGGATCGACGCCGCGAAGACCGGCATGCTGGCGACGACGGCGATCGTCGAGACGGTCGCGCAGCGGGCGGGCGCCGGCGCGTTCGGCTTCCTCGTCGTCGACCCGGTGATGGTCGCCTCCTCGGGCTCGCCGCTCATCGCCGGCGACGCCTCCGCCGCCTACCGCCGGCTCCTCCCCTACGCCACGGTCGTCACGCCGAACCTCGCCGAGGCCGAGGTGCTGGTCGGCCGCCGGGTCCGCGACGAGGAGGCGATGGGGGAGGCGGCGATGAAGCTGTGCCGCATGGGGGCGCGCGCGGCCCTCGTGAAAGGCGGTCACCGCAAGGCCGCCGACGCGGCCGACGTGCTGTGCCTCGACGGCGAGCTCACCTGGTTCCGTGCCCCGTGGGTGACGACCCGCAACGTTCACGGGACCGGTTGCATCCTCTCGGCGGCCCTCGCCGCCTACCTCGCCCGGGGTCTCGGGGTGCGCGAGGCGACCGGCGCGGCGAAGCGCTTCCTCACCGCCTCCCTCGAGCGGTCCGCCGAGGGCGGGCTCGGGCACGGCGCCGGGCCCCTCCACCGGCTCGCGCCGGACGAGGGCTAGGTGCCCGCCGGGGCGAGGCGCGCCGGCGCGCCGAGGGCGACGAGGACCTCGGGCGTGTCGACGGAGCCGTCGGCCCGCTGGTAGGTCTCGAGGAGCGCGATGAGCGCGCGCGCCGTGACCGCCGTGCCGTTGAGGGTGTGAAGCGCCCGGATCCCCTTGGTGCCGCGCACCCGGATGTTGAGGCGGCGGGCCTGGTAATCGGTCGTGTTCGAGCACGAGGTGAGCTCGCGGTAACGGGCCTGGCTCGGGATCCAGCCCTCGATGTCGTACTTTTTCACCGCTGACGGGCCGAGGTCCCCCGCCGCGATGTTCACGACGCGGTAGGCGAGGCCGAGGCCGCCGATGATCTCCTCCTCGACCGAAAGGATCGCCTCGTGCTCCGCGGCGGACTGCTCCGGGGTCGCGAAGACGAACATCTCGACCTTGTCGAACTGGTGGACGCGGAAGATCCCCCTCGTGTCCCTGCCCGCCGCGCCGGCCTCGCGGCGGAAGCACGTGGAGTAGCCGGCGTAGCGGCGCGGGAGCGCCGACGCCTCGAGGATCTCCCCGGCGTGCAGGCCGGCGAGGGCCACCTCCGACGTGCCCGTGAGGTACAGGCCGTCGGGCTCGACCCGATACAGGTTCGCCTCGTCGGTCGGCAGGAACCCGGTCCCGAACATCGCGGACTCCCGGACGAGCACTGGCGGGAGCACCGGCGTGAAGCCGTGGGCGATCGCCCGCCCGAGCGCGTAGCGGTAGAGGGCGAGCTCGACGAGGGCGACGTCCCCGATCCGGTAGGCGAAGCGCGCCCCCGAGAGCTGGACCGCCTTGTCGACGGCGAAGGCGCCGAGCGCGAGGTGGTCCTTGGGCTCGAAAGAGAACCGCGGCGGCTCGCCGACGCGGCGCAACTCGACGGCGTCCTCGTCGGCTGTGCCGTCCGGAGCGCTCGGGTCGGGCGGGTTCGGGATCTGGGCGAGGAGGTCGTCGCGCCGCGCCGTCGTCGCGGCGAAGGACTCCTCGGCGAGTCTTAGCTCGGCCTTGGCCGCGGCGAGCGCCTGCCGTGCGGTGTCGTCGGGGCGGCCCTTTGGCTTGGTGGCGGCCCGCAGCTGCTCGACCCGGGCGGCCTCGAGACGCCAGGCCTGGTCGAGGGCGAGGAACTCGTCGAAGATCGCGTCGGCACCCTTCCGGGCGAGCGCGGTCCGGAATCGCTCGGGCTCCGCGCGGGCGAGATGGACGTCGATCAGCGCCGGCCCCCTTTACGTCGCCGCCTTGCGGCCGGTCGGGACTTGCTCGGACGCGCGCTCCTCGCCGGCCCGGCGGCCCGGGGAGTCGGGCCCCCGACCGTGGTGGCGCCCTCGTGGCCCGGGGGGCGCGACGGCGCGGGACGGGGTGCGGCGGGAGCGCGGCGGGCGGCACCCGGGGCGACGGCCGGAACCGGCCGACCCGACATCGGGAGCTCGAGCCCGAGGGCGCCGGCGGCGACAGCGGCCGGGCTGAGGAGGACGGCGCCGATGCCCCGCTTGCGGAGGCGCTCGGCGAGCTGGCGGTAGTGCGGCTCGCGTTCTTTCATCACGGCGACGAGCGGGGAGGCGATGAAGATCGACGAGTAGGCCCCGGTCGTGAGGCCGATGAAGAGCGCGAGGCCGAAGTACTCGAGCGTCGTCGCGCCGAGGATCTGGGCGCCGAGCACGAGCACCGACAGGATCGGCAGGATCGCGACGAGCGACGTGTTGATCGACCGGGCGAGCGTCTGGTTCATCGAGAGGTTGATGAGGTCCGAGAACACGATTCGGTCGCGCTGGGCGAGGTTCTTCGCGTTGTCGCGCACGCGGTCGAACACGACGATGGTGTCGTAGAGCGAATAGCCGAGGATCGTCAAGAAAGCGACGACGGTGTCCGGCGTCACGTCGAAGCCGACCAACGAGTACACCCCGACCGTGACGAGGATGTCGTGGAACATCGCGACGATCGCCGCGAACGCCATGCGCCATTCGAAGAAGATCGAGATGTACACGCTGACAAGGATGATGAAGACGATGAGCGCCTCGAGGGCCTTGTCGGTGATCTGGCGCCCCCACGAGGGCCCGACGTGCTCGACGTTCACGGCCGTGACCGGCTGGTGGGCGAGCCGCGCGAGGGTCTGGCTCACCTGGGCGAGCAATTTGTTCGACTGCGCCGTGGTCTGGCCCTTGGGCAACTTCGCCTCGACCTCGAGGGTCGTCTTGGGCGGGGTGCCGAGCGTGGTGATCGTCGCGCCGCCGAGCCCGAGGGGCCCGAGTGCGGTGCGCGCCTGGCTGACGGAGACCGTCGAGGTCTGCAGGATCCAGGCGTTGCCGCCGGCGAACTCGATGTCGAGGTTGAGTCCCCTCGTCGCGAGCGAGATGACGCCCGCCGCGATGATCGTGCAGGAAAGGGCGAACCACCAGTGCTTGCGGCGGACGAAGTCGAAGCGGGTCTGGCCGAAGTAGAGGCGGCGGAGCGGCCCGAGCTGGCGCGGACGCTCCTCGGGCGCCTTCCGTGTTGCGGCCTCGGCGGCCGGCTCTTTGGGCGGCGGCTCGGGCGGCGCGACCGGCCTTCCGACCGGCTCCTCGTCGGCACCCGTTCCGGCGGCCCCGGGAACCTCGGGCGGCTCTTCGGGTGGCGGGGCGAAGAGCGGCGGGAAGGGGCGGGAGGCGTCTTCCGGCTCGGGCGGCTGCGGCCCGGCCGAGCCCGGGAGGATGCGGTCGGGGCTCATTGGGTCGGCTCGGCGGCGGCGAGGCCGCGGGCGATCCCGAGGTGGCGGGCGCTGGCGATGACGCGGTTGCGGCCGAGCAGGATGACGAGCGGCCGGGTGAAGAAGTACGCCGTCGCGACGTCGAGGAGCGTCGACAGACCGAGCATGAAGGCGAACCCGCGCACCGCGCCGACCGAGAGCCACCACAGCACGAGCGCGCCGAGGAACGAGACCGCGTCGGCGGAAAGGATCGTGCGGTAGGCGCTGCGGAAGCCTTTGTCGACCGACGCCCGGATGGAACGACCGGCCCGCACCTCATCCTTTAATCGCTCGAAGTACACGACGTAGGAGTCGACGGTGATGCCGACCGAGACGATGAGGCCCGTGACGCCGGACAGGTCGAGCGTGAGCCCGAACGAGGAGGCGCTGAGCATCGAGATGAACCCGTAGATGAAAGCCGCCGTGGTGACGAGACCGGAGACGACGACGATCCCGAGCGCCCGGTAGTAAAAGATCGTGTAGCCCATGACGAGGAGCAGCCCGAGCATGCCGGCGAGCAGTCCGGCGTCGAGCGAGGACTTGCCGAGGCTCGGCGAGACGGTTTGGGACGTCTCGGCGGTCAGCTGGACCGGCAGTGAGCCGTACTTGAGGTCGAGGGCGAGTGCCCCGGCGCTCGAGGAGTTGAAGTTCCCGGTGATCTGGCCGCTGCCGGGGAAGCTCCTCGCGAGGATGAGCGGTGCCGAGACGATGTCGCCGTCGAGGTCGTTGGCGACGAGTTCGTGGTAGTAGGTGTTGGCGATCTTGTTGAAAACCGTCGTGCCGCTGCCCGTCAGGTCGAAGTTGACCTCCCATTGCCCGGTCGGGCTCAACTGTGAGTAGGCGTTCGAGATGATCGTGCCGGTCGCGAGGGCGGGTCCGAGGACGTAGCGGGGCGTGCCCGGGATGCCCGAGTTGAAGAGGACGTTGTCGTGCTTGTACTTCACGTCATCGGCGACCGAGGTCGACGGGTAGCTCGCGTAGGCGGGGTCGATAGCGTAGCCACCGGGGTCGTAGCCGCCGCCGCCCGAGGAGACGTAGTACGCCGTCGTGTAACGGTAGGGGGCGGGACACGAGGGCGGGATCTTGTAGGCGCCGGCGGACTTCGCCTTCGACCCGGTCTTATGCGCCTTCGGCCCGCTGTAGGCCGGCGCGCCGCAGAGCACGGGACGGAAGTAGAGCTGGGCGGTCGTGCCGAGGACGTTGAGGATCCGCTGGGGGTCCTTCACGCCGGGCATCTGGACGATGATGTCGCCGCCCTGGGTCGTGATGTCGGACCCGGAGACGCCGAGGCCGTTCGAGCGGTCGATCATGATGTTCGCCGCGGTCTGCAGCGTCGCGTCGGAAACCGTGTGGTTCGGCTTGAAAACGACGGAGAGCCCGCCCTCGAGGTCGAGCCCGAGGTGTGGCGACCAGCTAAGTCCGACGGCGAGGCCGAGCATCCCGAAGCACAGGAGGCTCGTCAGCCCGACGCTTGCGAGCAGACGACGACGACCCACCTAGTCGTGACCCCCCGTGTTCTCGGTCGGAGGCTCGTCGTGGTGGTCGGGGTCGTCGCTCGCCGGGAAGTTCCACTGCCCACCGGTCGGACCCCCCCACGACGGGGCCACGGGCGGGATGACGCGTTGTCCGATCGCCCGGCGGACGATCTCGATCGTCGTGTTGGGGGCGACCTCGATCCGCACCCGGTCGTCGGTCATCGACTGGACGCGGCCGACGATGCCCGCGGCGGTGATCACCTCGTCGCCGACCGAGATGGCGCGCTGCTGGGCCATCAGGTCCTTCTGGCGGCGGCGCTGCGGGCGGATGAAGAGGAACGCCCCGGCGGCGAGGATAAGGAGGAGGAAGATGAAGATGCTCGAGCCATTCGTCTTCTTCGTCGCGGCGAAGACGAGCGCGTGCAGTACGGGTAGGGCACGGACCACTTGCATCGGCATGGGACACCCGGCGTCTAGGAGAAAGGGCGCCTCGAACTGTAGTCGCGGACCTGGGGCCGGAAGCTACGGGTTCCTCGCCGCGTGAGCGCTCAGGTGTCGAAAAGCGTCGGATCCTCCTCGTCGCGCCCGTCCGTGGCCGCGGCGTCCGCCGCGTCCGGCGGCGTCGGGAGCCCGAGGTGCGACCAGGCCGCCGGGGCCGGAACCCGCCCGCGCGGAGTGCGCACGACGAAACCCGCCTGCAGAAGGTACGGCTCGTAGACGTCCTCGATCGTCTCCGGCTCCTCGCCGACGCTCACGGCGAGCGTCGCCAGGCCAACCGGCCGGCCGGCGAAACGCAAGCAGAGCACCTCGAGGAGCTGGCGGTCGAGACGGTCGAGCCCCTGCTCGTCGACGCCGAACACGTCGCAGCCCGCCCGGGCCGCCTCGAGGGTGATGACCCCTTCCCCGCGCACCTCGACAAAGTCGCGCACGCGGCGCAAGAGCCGGATTGCAAGCCGCGGCGTGCCGCGGGCGCGGCGCGCGATCTCGGCAGCGCCGTCCGGCGAGCACTCCACCGCGAGGAGCCTCCCCGTCCGGCGCACGATCTCCTCGAGCTCGCCCGGCGCGTAGTGCTCGAGCCGGGTGACGAAGCCGAAGCGGTCACGCAACGGTCCCGTCACGAGGCCAGTGCGGGTCGTCGCCCCGATGAGAGTGAACCGCGGCACGTCGAGGCGGACCGAGCGCGCCGTCGGCCCCTTGCCGATGACGATGTCGATCTGGAAGTCCTCCATTGCCGGGTAGAGGATCTCCTCAACGGGCGGGGCGAGCCGGTGGATCTCGTCGATGAACAGCACGTCGCCTGTCTGCAGGCCGGTAAGGATCGCAGCGAGGTCGCCGCCGCGCACGAGCGCCGCCCCGGAGGTGACGCGCAGCCCGGCTCCCATCTCGGCGGCGACGATCCCGGCGAGGGTCGTCTTGCCGAGTCCCGGAGGCCCGGCGAAAAGGAGGTGGTCGACCGGCTGACGCCGGCGGCGTGCCGCCTCAAGCACGATCGCCAGGTGCTCCTTCACTCGGGCCTGCCCCACGAAATCTGCCAACCGGCGGGGGCGCAGCCCGGCTTCGAGGGCCTCCTCCGGCTCGTCGGCGAAGCGGGCGACGGGCCGCGACGACTCGTCGCGGTCGACCGCGATGTCGCGACGTGGGCTCATCGGTGCGGGGCGAGGCTCAAGAGGGCGGCGCGCAACAGCTCCTCGACCGTGCCTTCGCGGGGCAGGTGCTCGAGCGCGGCGCGCACCTCGTCCGGGGCGTAGCCGAGCGCGGCGAGGGCGTCGCGCACCTCGGAGCGGGCCGAACGGGTGCCGTCCGTCGCCGTCCCTGAGCCCGGCAGCGTCTCGAGGCTGCCGAGACGCCCGGCGAGCTCGACGATGAGGCGCTGGGCCGTCTTGCGACCGACCCCGGGCACGAGGACGAGCGCGTCGACGTCGCCGCTTGCGACGGCCTGGGCGAGCTGCTCCGGCGGGTGCACGCCGAGGATCGCCAGCGCGAGCGCGGGCCCGATGCCGTGGGCGGCGATGAGGAGCTCGAACATGCGTCGCTCTGTGCGGTCCGCGAAGCCGAAGAGCGTGATCGCGCCCTCGCGCACGTGGGTGTAGATCGAAAGCCCGACGATCGAGCCGAGCGGACCGAGCCGGGTCGCCTGGCGGGCCGAGACGACGACCTCGTAGCCGACGCCGGACACGTCGACGACGATCGCGGCGAGGGGTTCCGAGCCGGCGTCGATCTCGGCGAGCGTTCCGGAGAGCGAGCCGATCATCGCCGCGCCATCCGGGCGACGCGGTCGGCGGCCGGTTCGGCGAGTCGCTCGACCCGGCGCGCCGCGAGGTGGCAGAGCGCGAGGGCGAGCGCGTCGGCGACGTCGGGGGGATCCGGCACGCTCGACAACCGCAAGAGGCGCGTGACCATCCCCTGTAGCTGGGCCTTGTCCGCCCCGCCGTAGCCGGCGACCGCCAGCTTCACCTCGTTCGAGGTGTACTCGACGACCCGGCAGCCGTGTTCGGCGGCGACGAGCAGCGCGACGCCGCTCGCCTGGCCGACCGCCATGGCCGTTTTCGCGTTGGTCTGGAAAAAGACGCGTTCGACGGCGACGACGTCGGGCGCGAGTTCGGTCACGAGGGCGTCGAGCTCACGGTGGAGCGCGGCGAGCCGTTCGGGCACCGGAAGGGCGGGGTCGCTCGTGATGACACCGGCAGCGACGGCGCGTTCGTCGCCGTGCGAGGAGACGACCCCTCCGAAGCCGCAGCGCGACAGTCCGGGGTCGATCCCGAGGACAAACATGCGTTCGATTCTATCGAGCGGCCCTGGCTTTGCACCGGAATGACGAGTTGCACGAGAAATCGCGCGCTTGCACCTAAAATCCGAGTCCAGCGCCCGAGCCTGCGGTTTCACTCAGGCACCCCCGGATGGCGGTTGTTCGCTGAGCGGCGCTCGGGCGTCCCGGGCCTGAGCGACGGTCGTGTTCCGGGCGAACATCGGCATCTCGACTTTCTTGCCAGTAAGCAACTCGCCCACGGTAAAGAGTTGGAGGCGCGGATACCGCTGGCCCCAGGCATCGGCGTAGGAGCCAGCCTCAGCGGCTTCCTGCCTCATCGGCCGGGTCGGGTCCTGCATGGTGATCAGCACCCCGAGCGCGGCGTTCTCGCGTTCGATGACGCCTCGGAGGTCTCGGACGTGGTTGACTCCCGTACCGCCAGCCTTCACAGAAAACACGACCTGTTTGGTCTCTGCGCCCGTCTGTTCATGGAAGTAGAGCCGCCCGTCGACGCCGTGATCGGCACCCTTCTTCTGTTCGACGGGGCGCGCACCGACCAAACCGAGCGCCCACCACTGGAACTGGTATGGGTCTGACGCTGCGAGATCAGCCGCACTTGCCGCGTCGGTTGGTTCGCCAACCACAGCAAAGGTGACGGTATCGCCGTAGGAGTCCATGAGTCGGTGCTTAATAAGGTTGATCGCTAGGTGGGTGATGTCAATGCCGACCCATTGGCGGCCGAGACGTTGTGCCGCGTCGATCGCGGTGCCACACCCACAGAACGGGTCCAATACAACGTCGCTGGGCCTCGAACTGGCCGTGATAATGCGCTCCAATAATGCGAGCGGCTTCTGCGTCGGATAACCCAACGACTCGGCAGCCGAAGACGAAATCAGGTCTACGTCCTCCCAAAAGTCACTGAGCGGGACGCCCGGACTTTGGCTGAGGTAGTACTTCAGTCGCGGCATTCCATCTTCCTTGTCGGGCCAGAGGATTAGGCCGTCCTTCTCGTACTCAGCCAACTTGGCGGGAGTGGTGACCCAGTGCATTCCGGCTTTGCCGCGGGTGTTTGGGTCAATGCCTCGCCACACAGTTCCCGTCTCGCCATTCCGCCTCCCGCTCACAAGTAGGGGAACGGCCTGATACCTCCCCCGCTCGTCCTCGGCCTTGTACAACTTGAGCGACGCAGGCGAAAGGGCTTTGTACTGCACGTCGAATGCATAATCCTTGTCGCGGCCGTAAAACAGGATGGTGTCGTGCGCCCGTCGGAAGCTACGGCTGATGCTCGATCGGGTCTGGCTGCGCTTCCATGCAATTTCGTTGACGAAACGCTCCACCCCGAAGACAGCATCCAGTATGAGTTTCAGATAATGACTCGCCGTCGGGTCACAGTGAAGGTAGAGCGACCCAGTTGGCTTGAGCACTCGCCGGAGTTCTACGAGTCGCGGTGCCATCATCGACAGATAGGCGAGCATGTCCGAGCCGCCGAGTAGCGTTCGCATGGCGCGCAAGGCGTCGGCAACGCGGCCGCCCCCATCGACCGTTTCCTCATATGCGGCAACCGCTGCCTGGTCCCATCGCCAGGTATCCGTGAACGCTTCCACTTGAGCCGCCGCGCGTGAACCGTCCTGTTCCGCGAACAGGACGTTGTACGTCGCGTTCGAGTTGAAGGGCGGGTCGAGGTAGACGAGATCGACGGACTCGTTGGCGATGTAGCGACGGAGAATGTCCAGGTTGTCGCCGTAGTAGAGGGTGTTCGTCATGGCGTCACCGTACCGAGCGGGTGCCCCGCTCGCCTCGTGAACCCATCGGCGACCGGACACTTTCACACCGCGAATCCACAGACTGGGCCGTGATATCCCGAGCATGTGCGTCTAGCTCCGCACAGCCATGACGTGTCATAAATACGTGAGTGGAATTACGCGAATGCGATTCGTGTCCAAATGAATTGCAGACACCGCGCGCTATTCTCCGCGGAGACCGAATGACATTCCTGTAGTTCATCCACAGACGGTGGACGACGTGTGTGGACGACGTGTAGGGGGGATCGCAATGAGGACTGATTGAAGTCGGGTCCCGGGGGGCCAAGTTTCGAGGCCTAACCCCCCAGGACCCGCCCCATGCGCACGTGGTGAAACTGGCAAACACAGCGGTCTTTAAAACCGCCATCCTCCCGGACTTGTGGGTTCGAGTCCCACCGTGCGCACGCTTGTTACAACCTAAACCTCTTTTTCGGGCCGCTCTCGCCGCGGCCGGTCCCAGTACGGACTCTTGCATCTCGGATTCGGGCAGACCTTCGGAGCCCGATCCCTTCGCGGCAACCACTCGTGCCCGCACCGCAAGCAGCGGTAGCCCCAGAGCTGCACTTTCTCGACCATGCTCCCTACTATACCGTCTCGGTATATCCCTGTCTGGTATTGACAATGATATACCGACTCGGTATAGTCCTAGTAGGTACATAGGGCTAGGGAGATACCGATGGACAGCAGAGAACTCAAGGGAATGCAGATCGCAGCCGCGATGCCGGTGCGCAGGGATGCCAAGGGCTGGATCGTGCCGTCGCAATCTGGCGCCGGCACCTACCGGGTCGCGCCACATCCGACGACCACCCACAAGGTCGCTCAGGGGATCGTGCCGCCACCCGATGGGGTGCAGCCGTGGGCTTGCACTTGCCCCGATTTCGAGCTGCGTGGTCGCGCCTGTAAGCACGTTTTTGCGGTGGAATTCGTCGTGCGTCGCGAAACCGTCAATCCGGACGGGGCGATCGTGACCGAGGAAACGAAGGTCACCTACACCCAGGATTGGACAAGCTACAACGCCGCTCAGTGCAGCGAGAAGGACATGCTTCTCCCGATGCTGCACGACCTGTGCGCCACGATTCCAAATGAGCGACAAGTCGGGCGCGGCCGTCTGCGTTTGCCGCGGAGCGACATGGCCTACGTCGCGGTCGCCAAGGTCTACTCGGGCCTGTCCGCTCGTCGGTTCGACAGCGACGTTCGCGAAGCCAAGTCTCGCGGGTTGACCGACAGTGACCCCCATTTCAACAGCGTGCTTGGTTACCTCCGCGATCCCGAGATGACGCCCATTCTTGAAAAGCTCGTCACCCTCTCCGCGCTGCCACTTGCGGGCATCGAACAAGACTTCGCGATGGACTCGACTGGCTTCTCCACCTGCAACTACGTCCGTTGGTACGACCACAAGTGGGGCCGTGACCAGAAGCGGCACGACTGGGTGAAACTCCACGCCACTAGTGGCGTGCTCACCAACGTCATCACTTCCGTCACCGTCACGCCGAACGTCGGAAAGGGGACCAGCGACAGCGCGCAGTTCCCCGCGCTGCTCAACAAGACTGCCGAGCACTTCACGATGCGCGAGGTCAGCGCCGACAAGGCGTACTCGTCCAGGTCGCACTTGCAGGCCGTTGCAGACCTCGGCGCAACTCCGTTCATCCCGTTCAAGGGCAATCAGATCGGCGTCCTCGGTCCCCAGTCGTCCCTGTTCGGCGTGACCGACGTACAGCCAAGTTCGGACGCGACCGCGTGGGTTCGCATGTACCACTACTTCGCCTACCAGCGGGACACCTTCCTCTCGCACTACCACCGCCGGTCGAATGTCGAGACGACGTTCAGCATGATCAAGCGCAAGTTCGGCGGTGCGTTGCGATCCAAGTCCTTTGAGGGCCAAGTAAACGAAATCCTCGCCAAAGTAATTTGCCACAACCTGTGCGTGCTCATCTCGTGCGTCCACGAGATGGGGCTGGAGGCGCCGACATTCGGTGTTCCTGCCGCATAGGACGCTCATACTGGCGGCGCTTCCCGAAGGAACTCACCTAGGCGCACCAAGCGGCAATAAAGGAATGCGTACCTGACGGGAGAGACGTTGACTGGCAATGCGGGGCTTTGAGCGGTGATCCCGTACTCATTCTTGAATCGGACACCGAGGGACCCAGACGGATCGCGCTCACGCAATACCTTGTACGTCCTCCGTTCCCAGTTGTCCACCTGCTCCTGCGTAGCGTCCGTGCCAGCGTGCATCTTCGTTAAGAAGTCATTGCCCGCCTGGATGGCGTCTGACAGTTGGTAGCGCCACCATTCGTTGAGGAAATGACGATGCACGATTAGCAGGAACGATCCAAGCATCATGGCTAGGCCGCTCACCGAAACCACCAATCCACCCACAAGCCAAGGGCTGGCCAAGGCGTCGATCGGTTTCGGCCCGATGCTGACTTCTACAAACCCGATGCCCATCAATAGGCCACCGACCGCGACAATTCCAGCGCCAGCGGTCACGGCAGCCCCACCTTCGCCGGCGACGGCCCTGAGAAGCGCGCGTCGTTTGGGTCGCTGCACGAGCATCCATGTGCGCTCGGTAAGCCGGACGGCTGGCCGTCGCTTTCGCCCCATGGCGTGAACCTAGGTCTTGAGCTGCCACCCGTGGCGGTTGATCTGCACTCAAAACACGCGCCTGCACGGGAAATCGGGCAGCGTGGGGAAATTCCGTGCAAGGCCAGCGGCCCTCGAAGCGCGGGGGATGTGCGCCGTCTCAGGTCTCCTCGATCGACTCGAGGATCTCGTCGGGGATGTCGAAGTTGGCGGCGACGAGCTGGACGTCGTCGTGGTCCTCGAGGAGCTCGAGGAGATGGAGGACCTTGCGTGCGCCCGACGCCTCCGGCACCTCGACCGTCGTCGTCGCCAGCCACTGCGACTCGGCCGAGTCGATCGGGATCCCGGCGGCTTCCAGCGCGGCCTGGACGACGTGGAGGCCGGCCGGTTCGCACACGACGGTCCACTCGGTCCCGTCGTCGCGCAGGTCCTGGGCGCCGGCGTCGAGGGCCACCGCCATGATCGTGTCCTCGTCGGTCGCTCGGGGGATCGCGACGAGGCCCTTGCGCTCGAACTGCCAGGCGACCGCGCCGGGCTCCGCCATCGAGCCCCCGTTGCGGGAGAACACGGCGCGGATCTCCGCTCCGGTCCGGTTGCGGTTGTCCGTCAGGCACTCGACGATTACCGCGACGCCCGAGGGCGCGTACCCCTCGTAGGAGACCGATTCGTAGCGGACTCCTTCGAGCTCGCCGGTCCCCCGCTTGATCGCCCGATCGATCGTGTCGGCCGGCACCGACGCATCACGGGCCTTCTGGTACATCGTCCGCAGGCTGGCGTTCGCGGCGAGGTCTGCGCCGCCCTCGCGCGCGGCAACCTCGACCTGACGGATGAGCTTGGCGAACAGTCTCCCGCGCGCCTTGTCCTTCGCGCCCTTCTGGTGCTTCGTCGTCGCCCACTTCGAATGGCCGGACACGGTTCACTCCCTTCCCCGGACGAAGGGCGCGCCGCGTCCCCGGCGCCGGGGCGCCGTCGTCACAGTTCTCGGAGCGCGGCGATACGCAGCGCCAGGTCGAGCTCGCCGGGTCGCGAGCGCGCGGCCGATCGCAGGGCGAACGGTGCGCACCACTGCCACGCCGTGAGGCGCGCGACAGCCGGCGACAACGCCTTCGGCCGCACCGTCGCCGCCGCGGCGAGGACCTCGAGCGCGTCGGCGAGCGCGGGCGGGTAACGCGTGACGCTGGTCGCGGCGAGGTCCGCGAGTGCCTCCCGGTCCCCGGCGACGCCGCGTTCGGCCAGGCGCGAGCCGATCGCGGAATGCGCGGCGACGAGTCCGAAGGCGCGCGTGACGACCGCCGCGGCGGCCGTGTCCCCCCTTTTCACGTGGGCGAGCTCATGGGCGAGGATCGCCTCGAGCTGCATCCGGTCGAGCGTCGCGAGCGCTCCCGTCGTGACGACGAGCGTCGCCGATTGTGCGGACCGACCGAGGGCGAGGGCGTTCGGCGCCGGATCGTCGACGACGGCGACGCTCGGGGCCGGAAGCCCGAAGCCGAAACAGAGGCTCTCCGTGAGGTTCACGAGTCGCGCCTCCGCGGTCGGGTCGGCCGGTCGGGCGTGCAGTCCGGCGATGAGGCGCGCCGTCGAGGCGTAGTGGAGGTCACCGAGCAGGAGCGCGACACCGCACGCGGCGAGCACGACTCCGAGCGCGACGCCGACGACGGAGAGCGCACCCGAGGCGGCGAGTGCCGCGCCGCCGGCGACGACGACGAGCGGTGCGGCGCGCGCGATCCGAACGAGGATCCCGATCCGCGCCCGGCCGAAGGCGGGGCGAGCCGGCTGGGGCGCGCTCGCGGCCACCCGCGTGGTCCGGCGCCGCGCGGCCGGTTCGGGCGCCGGCCGCCGGGTGCGGGTGCGGCTCGTCGGGTTCACCTTGGCGGGGGTCATCGCGTCCCCACTGTACGGGCTCCCGCCGGGCCGATCAGTGGGCCGGGCCGCGGCGGGCGCTCCCCCGCGACACGGCCGCGAGGACGGTCGCGTAGCGGGCCGCGTACGCCGCGGCGAGGTCGCCGAAGGAATGCCCGGCCGCGACGAGCCGCCCGGCCGCGACGAGCCGGTCGCGCTCGCCTTCGTCACTGAGCAGGGATTCGAGTGCTCCGCGCAGCGCCGTCGTGTCACCCGGCGGGAACAGGGCCGCCGCCCCGGCGGCGGCGATCCGGTAGCCCGGGAGGTCGGAGGCAACGACCGCGGCACCCGCCGCCATCGCTTCGAGGAGCACGACGCCGAAGGACTCGCCGCCCAACGCGGGCGCGGCGAGGACTCGGGCGGCCGCGAACTCGCGGTCGAGGGCCTCGTCGGCGACCGGCCCCAGCCACGAGATCCGCCGGTCGTGCTCGAATCGGCGCCGGAGCGCGGCGGCCTCGGGACCATCGCCGACGATGCGCAGCCGGAAATCTCCGGGGAGCCCGGCGAAGGCCTCGAGGAGCACCGCGAGGCCCTTGCGGCGTTCGACCCGCCCGACGAAAAGCACGGTCGGCGCGTCCGCCGGGGCGGCGACCGCGCCGGCGAAGCGTTCGACGTCGATCGCGTTGGCGAGGATCGCGCACTCGCACGGCCCGGCCGCGGCCCACAGGGTCGCCCGCGCCACCTCGGAGACGGCGACGCGATCGTCCAGCCGGCCCACCACCCGGTGGAGCACGTGCCCGTAGACGACGTAGGTTCGACTTGCCCGGGCGCGGTGGAAGGTCCCGATGGCCGGGGCGCCGCCCGCTGTCGCGGCGGCGAGGGCCGGCCCGGGGACGAGCGGCTCGTGGACGTGGATGACGTCGGCCGCGGCGTCCCGCAGCGCGAGTCGCGTGCGGACGATCGCCCCGGGCGTCGGCGCGACCGGGGCGAGCGAGCCGTTCGCCCGGACGGCGAAAGACCGCCCGACGCCGACCACGTCGAGGCCACCGAGCTGGGCGGTGCCCTTCGGCCCGGGCGCCAAGACGACGACCCCGTGGCCCGCGGCGACGAGGGCGCGTCCGAGCCCGAAGACCTGTGCCTGGACGCCGCCGGGGATGGCGAGGTCGTAAGGACTGACGAGCGCGATCTTCATCCGTCCGCCTCTGCGTCGTCGCGTGGCCACGCCGGTTGGAAGACGTGCCACTGCTCGGGCCGGGAGGCGATCATCTGCTCGAAGGCGGCGACCATGTCCCGAGTCAGTCTGGCGACGTCGGAGCGGAAGTTGCCGGTCCGCGTCGTGTCGAGCTCCGGGGAGAACTCGACCGTGAACCGCCCCCGGGGCTCGAGGTAGATCGCGACGGGCAGCACCGGCGCGCCGGATCGGAAGGCGAGCACCGCCGGGCCCGCAGGGACTCGCGTCACGGCGCCGAAGAACTCGGTGCGCAGGCCGTCGCCGACCACGTCGCGATCGGCGGCGAGGGCGAGCGCTTTGCCGGCCCTCAGATGGTCGAGGAGCTGCGCGGTCGTCGCCGGTCCGGGGGGCAGCACGGTGAGCTCGGCCCGTTTGCGGGTCTCGACGAACCAGTCGAACAGTTCTGGCGGTTCGAGCGCCTCGCCGACGGTCATGAGCGGGTAGCCCTCTCCGGCGGCCCACACCGCCCCCGGCTCCCAGCAGCCGACGTGGGGCAGCACGATGATGAGCCCCCGCCCCCGGGTGAGAGCGTCGTGGAACCGCTCCGGATGACGCACGACGACGCGCCGACCGAGGACGGCGGGATCCCTGGCGTCGAGCCGGGACGCCTCGGACCAGTAGGCGGCGTAGCTGACGTACGCCCGCCGGACGGTCCGGCGCAAGGTCGCTGGCGGCGCGTCCGGCCCGAGTACACGGCGGAGGTTCGACGCGACGACGGCCCGGCGCCGGGGTCCGGTCGCCCAGGCGACGAGGGCGACTCCCCCGGCGCACGCCCGTCCGACCGGGCCCGGCACCGCCCGGAGGAACGCGGCGGCACCGCGGTAACGGAAGTAGATGAACCGGGTCCGCGCCCGGCTCATGGGTGGTGGCACCCGATGCCCCGCGGGGCTGTCAGCGGTCGCTGTCGAACCGGCGACCGAAGGCGCGCTCGCTGCGGTGCCGGCCGGCGCGTTCGCGCCGGGGAGTCGCGCGCTCGCCGCTCGCGCCGAACACGCCCCGCAGGCGAGTGGAAAGCGGTACGAGGTCGCGGCGTGCCCGTCGGGATTGATCGGCGCGCCGGGCCGTTCGCCAGCTGCCGGCGCCCCCGCGTCGTGACGTCCGGGGCGTGCGGTCGACCAGCACCGTCACCGTCGCCTGGCGCCAGACGCGTACGAACCGCCCGATGCAGGTGACGCCCGTGAGCGTGAGCAGGGTGAGGAGCAGCGGGACGAGCGCCGCGGGGGCGAAGAAGGCGATGAACAGCGTGACGCCGAGGAAGATGAGCCGCTCGGCGCGTTCCATCATCCCGCCGTGGGCGGAGAACCCCAGCGACTCGGCCTTCGCCCGCTGGTAGGAGACGAGGTTGCTCACCGCGAGGATCGCGATCGGGATGAGGGCGGCGTTGGCGTCGTGGGCGCGGATGAAGTACCAGGCCAAGCCGCCAAAGATCAGGGAATCCCCGACCCGGTCGGCGACCGAGTCGAGGAACGCCCCGCGGGGCGAGGCGGTCCCCGCGACCTTGGCGACGTGGCCGTCGAGGGTGTCCATCAGCCCGCCGACGATGATGAGCGCGACCGAGACGATGAACCAGTGCCAGGCGATGAAGACCGCGGTCGCCGCGGCGAGGAGCACCCCGACCGTCGTGACGGCGTCGGCTCCGACGCCCGCGGCGACGAGGTGCTGGCCGATCGAGCGGTGCTCCCGCCGGGCGGGCGCGACAGTACCGGCGTCGGTTGTCTTGCCTCGCCGGCCGTCGATCATTTCCCCTCCTGCTCCGGCGCTCCCAACGCTACCAGCACGGTCGGGATCCGCCGATTTCGTTCAGCAGGGGCCGTGGCGGCCTCAGCGGGGCCACGCCGCGGTGATCCGGCTCCAGCTGTCGGCGAGCGCCTCGGGCAGCACCCGGACCGAAGCGACCGTCGTCATGAAGTTCGTGTCTCCGACCCAGCGCGGCACGACATGGAGGTGCAGGTGGTCGGGCAGTCCCGCCCCGGCGGCGCGACCGAGGTTGGCGCCGAGATTGAGGCCGTCCGGCTCGTAGGCGCGCCGCAGCGCCGTCGTCGCGTCGAGCATCGTTGCCCAGAGCTCGGCGCCCTCGGCGTCGTCGAGCTCCTCGAGGTGGTGGAGGTGTCGCGCCGGCAGGACGAGGAGATGGCCACTCGCATACGGGTAGGCGTTCAAGATGGCCGCGGTGCGTGGCCCGCGGTAGACGACGTAGGGCTCGCCGGTCGCTTCCGCGGCGAGGAGCCGGCAGAACACGCAGTTCTCCGGCGTCGCCGGTTCGCGGGGCGCGTCGAGGTCCTCGGGCGCGCCGAAGGAGTCGGAGACCGACGTCACGTAGGCCGAGCGCCACCCGGCCCAGAGGTGGTCGAAGGTCACGGCGCGCCGTCTTCGGGGCGGCCGCGCCGGGCGACCTCGCCGGCGAGGCGGGCGAGGAACGCTTCGACGGCGACCCCACGCTCGACCGGGTCGGTGCCGCGGGCGTTCACGCCGAGCGAACCGGCGGCCTCGTCCTCGTCGCCGACGACGAGGACGTAGGGGAGCTTGTCGAGCTTGGCGCGCCGCACCCGTGCCCCGAGTGGCTCGGCGGCCTCGTCGGAGTCGACCCGGAAGCCCGCCTCGCGCAGCCGGGTGGTGACCGAGGCGGCGTAGGCGGCGTTGGCGTCGCGCACCGGCAGGACGCGGGCCTGGACGGGCATGAGCCACGTCGGCAACGCCCCGGCGTAGTGCTCGAGGAGGATGGCGAAGAATCGTTCCACCGCCCCGAACAGCGCCCGGTGGATCATCTGGGGCCGGTGCCGTTCGTTGTCGGCGCCGACGAAGCCGAGGTCGAAAAGGTTCGGTAGCTGGAAGTCGACCTGTAGCGTCGACAGCTGCCAGCGCCGGCCGATGGCGTCCCGGAGGTGCACATCGATCTTCGGCGCGTAGAACGCCCCCTCGCCCTCGGCGACGCGGTACGGGATGCCGGAGGACTCGAGGGCGCTGCGGAGGGCGTCGGTCGCTTTGTCCCACTCGGCGACGTCGCCGACGAACTTCTCCGGGCGCGTCGAGAGCTCGGCCTCGAACTCGGTAAGCCCGAAGGCCCGGAGCACCTCGAGGACGAAAGCGAGCAACGAGCGGAGCTCCTCGGCGAGCTGGTCGGGCGCGCAGAAGATGTGCGCGTCGTCCTGGGTGATGCAGCGCACCCGCGTGAGCCCGTGGAGGACGCCAGAGCGCTCGAAGCGGTAGACGGTCCCGAATTCGAAGTACCGCAGCGGGAGCTCGCGGTACGAGCGCGCCCGATCCTTGTAGATGAGGATGTGCATCGGGCAGTTCATCGGCTTGGGGTAGTAGGTCGCGCCCTCCATCTCCATCGGCGGGTACATGCCCGCGGCGTACCAGCCGAGGTGCCCGGAGGTCTCGAAAAGCGTCGACTTCGCGATGTGGGGCGTCCAGACCTGCTCGTAGCCGCGGGCCCGGTGCATCGCGAGGGAGAAGTCCTCCATGAGCTGGCGGACGAGCGCGCCCTTCGGGTGGAACACGGGCAACCCGCTCCCGATCTCCGGCGGAAAGTGGAACAGGTCGAGCTCGAGCCCGAGCCTGCGGTGGTCCCGCCGTTCGGCCTCGGTGAGACGGTGGAGGTGGTCGGCGAGTGCCGCCGCCGACTCCCAGGCGGTGCCGTAGATCCGCTGGAGCTGCTGGCGCTTCTCGTCGCCCCGCCAGTACGAGCCGGCGACGCGGGTCAGCTTGAAGTGGCCGAGTCGGCCCGTGCGCGGGACGTGCGGGCCACGGCACAGGTCGATGAAGCTCGGGCTGTTTCGATAGGTCGTCACGACGGCGGCGCCCTCGGCGGCCTCGGTCGTGAACTCCGGGTCGACCCCGCCGCCGGCGGCGGCGACGCCCTCGATGATCTCGCGCTTGAACGGCTGGTCGGCGAAGAGCGCGAGCCCGTCGTCGATCGACCGGACCTCACGGGTGAAGGGCTGGTCGTCCGCGACGATCGCGCGCATCGCGTCCTCGATCGCCGGCAGGTCTTCGTCGGAGAAGCGCTTGTTCCCGGGCAGTTCGAAGTCGTAGTAGAAGCCGTCCTCGATCGCCGGCCCGATCGCGAACCGCGCCCCGGGGTACAGCGCGAGCACGGCCTGCGCCATCACGTGCGCCGTCGAGTGGCGCAGGACGGTGCGGCCCTCGTCGACTCCCCCGGTCACGATCCGCACCGAGTCGCCGTCGTGCAACTCCGTGCCGAGATCGACGAGGACGCCGTCGACCTCGGCGGCGACGGCGTCCGCGGCGAGCCGCTTGCCGACGGCCGCGGCGAGGTCCCCCGCCGTCGAGCCCGGCGGCACCTCCCGCGTCGAACCATCGGGCAGGGCGACGGTGATCTTTGACGGCTCGGCTTCCACGCGGTGACCCTCGATTTCCGGTGATGCAACGCCAGCCGCGGCGTTGTGCGACGACTGTGCGCGCTCCGGCGACAGCCTAATGGGTCGACCCGAGGTGACTTCGGAGACTCACCACGCGACGCCGAGGAGCGCCGCGGCCTCCGACACGCCGTGACCGGACCGCGCCGCGGCGTCGATCGCGACAATCGCGCCCGGCGTGTCCAGGTCGTCGTCAAGCCGGGTGCGCACTTCGTCGAGCGCGGCCGAACCAACGCCGGCGCGGCGCCAGGCGTCGAGATGGCAGGTCGCCTCGTCGAGGAGCCGTTCCTCCCAGTCGAGCTCGGTGCGGTAGTGGTGGGACAGCAGCGCGAGGCGGAGCGCGCCGGGTTCGTAGTCGGCGAGGAGGTCGCCGACGAAGACGAGGTTCCCCAGGGATTTCGCCATCTTGTCCCCGCCCAGACGGACCATGCCGACGTGCATCCAGTGGCGCACGAAGGTCTCCCCCGTCGCCGCTTCCGACTGGGCGGCCTCGCACTCGTGGTGCGGGAAGATGAGGTCGGTACCCCCGCCGTGGAGGTCGATCGTGAGACCGAGCTCGCGCATCGCGAGCGCCGAGCACTCGATGTGCCACCCGGGGCGTCCCGGTCCCCACAGGGAGTCCCAGGCCGGCTCGCCGGTGAGCGACGGCTGCCACAGGACGAAGTCGAGGGGATCTCGCTTGCGCGGGTCGTCGACGTTGCCGCCCCGTTCCGCGGCGATCTCGAGCATCGCCGCGCGGTCGAGACCGCTCAGGCGGCCGAAGCGCGGGAACGATGACACGTCGAAGTACACCCCGCCGCCGGCCCGGTAGGCGTGGCCCGATTCGAGCACCATCCCGATGAAGCCGAGAATGTCCGGTATCGCGGACGTCGCGCGCGGCTCCGAGTAGCTCGGCAGGATCCCGAGCGCGCGCATATGAGCATCGAAGCGGGCGGTCTCCTCGGCGGCGAGGTCGAGATAGTGCACGCCGAGGCTGCGCGCCTTGCGCAGGATGTCGTCGTCGACATCGGTCACGTTGCGCACGCAACGCGTCTCGTGGCCGAGGTCGCGGAGCCGCCGTTGCAGGACGTCGTAGGTGAGGTACGTCGCGGCGTGCCCGAGGTGCGCCGCGTCGTACGGCGTGATCCCGCAGGTGTACATCGTGACGACATGGCCCGGCTCGAACGGCACGATCTCGCGGCGTGCCGTCTCGTAGAGCTGCATCGTCACCGCGAGGCGCCCCCCTCCCGTGGCGGGAGGCCCGCGAGGTGGAGGGTCGTGTGTGCCCGGTAGCGGACGTTCACGTTGACCAGCACGGCGGTGAGCGACTCGACGGCGGCTGCGGCGGCGAGCGACCCGGCGCGCACCCCCCGGAGCCCCGGGACCGTCTCGACGAGGCGGACCGTCGCCAGACCGGCCTCGTCGTCGTCGGCGCAGACGAGGACGTCCGCCTCGATCGGCGAGTCGAGCTCGCCGAGACGCCCCGCCGGGAGGTGCTGGAACGCGGCCGTCACCCGGGCGCCGGGCACCGCGGCCTGGACCGTCGCGGCGATGGAGCCGCGCATTGGCACGAGCGCCTGGAACTCCGATCCGACCCGGGTGATGGCGTTCGCCATCGACACGACGACGCGCCCAGTGAGCTGGGGCGCGAGCTGGACCGCCGTCGCGACGGTCGCGTCCCACACCGTGGCGAGCACGACGATGTCCGCAGTCGCCGCCTCCGCGTTCGGCGCGCCCGCGATCTCGAGGGTGTGGCCCGGCCAGCGCGCAGTGATCTCCTCGGCCGCCTCCGCGGCCCGGGCCGCGTCCCGCGAGCCGAGCACGACCGTGGAGCCCGTGGCCGCCAAGCGCGCCGCGAGGGCGCGCCCCGCGGGTCCGGTCCCTCCGACAATGCCGACTTGCATGGCTCTACCCTTCCACATCGCTCTTGCCGAGCGCGTCCCCATCCGGAGCCGACCGGTGCGCGACGAACGATACGAAATGCGGCAGGCGTTGGGCGAGGACCGCGACACCGACGAGGCACATCGCGCCGCCGGCGATCACCGAGTTCGCGACGCCGATCGCCGCGGCGACCGCCCCGGACTCCAGGTCGCCGAGGCGCGGTCCCCCCGTCACAACCGCAGTCTGGACGGCCTGGAGGCGCCCGCGCAGTTCGTCAGGGGCCTCGAGCTGGAGGATCGTCGAGCGGAAGACCGCCGAGATGACGTCGGCCGCGCCGGCGGCGACGAGAAGCACGAGGGCGACGGCGAGGGCGGTCGCGAATCCGAAGGCGGTGATGGCGAGCCCCCACCCCGCCACGGCGATCAGCACGGCGAGCCCCTGACGGCGGACCGTCGTCACCCAGCCGGCGGACGCTGCGCCGAGGAGCGCCCCGGCCCCCGGTGCGGCGTAGAGGAGCCCGACGGTCTCGGCGCCGCCGTGGAAGCGCAGGACGGCGAGCGCCGGGAAAAGCGCACGGGGCATCCCGAAGACCATCGCGTTCAGGTCGACGAGGTAGACGGCCTGGAGGACCTGGTGGCGCGCGAGGTACCGCAGGCCCCCGAGGAACGCGGCCGGGTTGAGGATCTGGCGCACGACGGTCGTCGCCGGGAACGACAGGCGCAGGACGCTGACGAGCGAAACGGCGAAGGTCGCGACGTCCACCCAGTAGGCCGCCGCCAGGCCAAACCGGCCGATGAGCACGCCAGCGAGCGCCGGGCCGACGACGATGTTCAGGCTGAACATGAGCTGCCACAACGCCATGGCCTGAGCGAGCGAGTCGCGCTCGACGAGGTCGGCGACGAGCGCGGACCGCGTCGGTCCGTCGACGCCCGAGACCCCGGCGGCGGCCGCGCTGGCGACAAACACCGCCCACAGTGCCGGCCGGGCGGCGTGGGCGTTCAGCGCGAGGCCGAGGCTCGTGGCGGCGAGCAGGAGCTGGGTGACAACGAGGAGCCGCCGGCGGTTGAAGGCGTCGGCGATCGCCCCGCCGCCGAAGGAGCCAAGGAGCAGCGGGCCGAGCTGGGCCAGGCTGACGAGCCCGACATCGAGCGTCGAGTGGGTCATCCGGTAGACCTGGAACGGCACCGCGACGAGCGTGATCTCGCTGCCGAAGGTGCTGACGAGGTAGCCGGACCACAGCCGGCGGTACTGGGGGTTCGTCCTCAGCGGGCCGGTGTCGATGAGCAGCCGCCGCCCGCGCACGCTGGGAGGTTACCGAGGCGACGACGCGCCGCCCGCCCGGCGGGCCCCTGCGCGGATCAGCCCGCGGCGATTGCCCGGAGGGCGGCGAGGGCGCGGTCGGCGTGCGCCGCCATGCGGGTCTCGCTCTTGATCACCTCGGCGATCCGCCCGTCGCGGTCGATGACGAAGGTCCAGCGCCGGGTGGGGAGCGCCCGGACGGACCGGTGGACCCCGTAGCGGCGGGCGACCGTGGCGTCGATGTCGGCGAGGAGCGGAAAGTCGAATCCGTGGCGGTCGGAGAAGCGCTTCTGGGTCGCGGCGTCGTCGTGGCTGACGCCGACCCGGGAGGCGCCCAGCGCGCCGAACTCGGCGGAGAGGTCGCGGAAATGGCAGCTCTCGGCGGTGCAGCCGGGGGTCATCGCCGCGGGGTAAAAGAAAAGGACGACGGGGCCCGTGGCGAGGAACTCGGCGAGCGAGCGCTCGACCCCGTTCTCGTCAGGCAGGGAGAAATCGGGCGCGACGTCGCCGGGACCCACGGAGCGAGGCTAACCGCCCCGCTCGCGACGCGGCCTCGCCGAGGCCCGACCCTCCGCCTACGATGCGGGAACCCCGCCAACCGCTGCGCAAGGAGGTTCGGTCGTTGAGCAACCTGTCGCCCGGCCAGATCCGGAACGTCGTCCTCATCGGGCACGGTGGAACCGGAAAAACGACGCTAACCGAGTCCCTTCTGCACCTCACGGGGGTGATCGCGCGCAAGGGCCGCGTCGAGGACGGGACGACCGTCTCGGATTTCGAACCCGAGGAGGTGAAGCGACACATCTCGGTCTCGATGGCCATCGCGCCGATCACCTGGGACGACCACAAGGTGAACGTGGTCGACACCCCTGGATTCGTCGACTTCATCGGCGAGGTCGAGCTCGCCCTCGACGTCGCCGACCTGGCGGTCGTCGTGGTGAGCGCGGTCGAGGGCGTCGAGGTCCAGACGGAGGCGGTGTGGCGCCTCGCCGCGGACCGCGGCGTGCCGCGGATCGTCTTTGTGAACAAGCTCGACCGCGAGCGCGCCGACTACACCCGCGCGCTCGAGGGGCTCCGGCAGACCTTCGGGGCGGGTATCGCGCCCCTCCAGCTCCCGGTCGGGGCGGAGGCCGACTTCCACGGCCTCGTCGACCTGCTCGCCGACGAGGCGATCAGCTACTCCGGCGGCAAGTCTGCGACGGGCTCCGTGCCGGCAGACCTCGTCGAGCGCGCCGGCGGCCTGCGGGACAACCTCGTCGAGGGCATCGTCGTCGCCGACGACGGTCTCATGGAGCGCTACCTCGAGGGCGATATCCCCGCGCCGGCCGAGCTCGCCCGGGCGCTGGCGGTCGGCGTCTCCGCCGGGACCGTGTTCCCCGTCGTGTGCGGCTCGGCTCTGCAAGGCGTCGGTCTCGACCGGCTGCTCGACCTCGTCTGCGCCATCCCGCCGCAACGACGCGTGCACGCCCGGGCGGGCGACCAGTCGATCGAGGTTCCCGACGACGCGGCCGCCCAGCCGCTCGCCCGGGTCTTCAAGACGATCGTCGACCCCTTCGTCGGCCGGATCTCCCTGCTCCAGATCGTTTCCGGGACGCTGCGCCCCGACGTCGTGCTGGTGAACGCGCGGACCCGCTCGGACGAGCGCCTCCACGTGCTCGAGCAGATGCGGGGCAAGGAGGCGGCTCCGGTTTCGGAGGCCGTGGCCGGCGACATCGTCGCGATCCCGAAGCTCGCCGAGACGCGCACGGGCGACACGCTGGCCCCGAAGTCGTCGCCCGTCACCGTCGAGTTCGGGTCGGTGACGCCGCCCGCCTTTTCGATCGCCGTGAAGCCGCGCACCGCCGGCGACGAGGACCGGATGATGACGGGCCTGCACCGCCTCCAGGAGGAGGATCCCTCGTTCGCGGTCCGCCGGGACGACGAGACCCACCAGACCGTGCTGTCGGGGATGGGTGAGACGCACCTCCAGGTCATCTGCGAACGCCTCCGCCGCAAGTTCTCCGTCGACCTCGAGACCGAGGACCTGCGGATTCCGTACCGGGAGGCGATCAGCAAGACCGCCGAGGCGGAGGGACGGCACAAGAAGCAGAGCGGCGGCCACGGCCAGTTCGGTGTCGTGCACCTCCGGATCGAGCCCTTGGAGCGCGGCTCTGGCTTCGAGTTCGTCGACAAGATCGTCGGGGGCGCGATCCCCCGCCAGTTCATCCCGGCTGTCGAGAAGGGCGTGCGCCGGGCGATGAACCAGGGCGGGATCTACGGCTTTCCTGTTGTCGACACCCGCGTCATCTGTGACGACGGCAAGTTCCACACCGTCGACTCGTCCGAGGCGAGCTTCGAGATGGCGGGGGCGCTCGGGTTCGCGCTCGCCTTCGAGCAGGCGGGCCCCGTCGTCCTCGAGCCGATCGACCGGGTCGAGGTCTACTGTCCCGCCCGGTACCAGGGCGACGTTCTCGGCGATCTCAACAGCCGTCGCGGAAGGGTGCTGTCGAGCGCGAGCGACGGCGATGGCGCGCAGACGATCGCCGCGCTCTGCCCGGCGAGCGAGCTCGGCCACTACGCGGCGGACCTGCGCTCGCTCACGGGGGGCCGGGGACGGTTCAGCGTGACGTTCGACCACTACGCCGAGCTCCCGGCGCACCTTGCCGACAAGCTCGAGAAGCGCAAGGCCGCGGCGTCCTAGTCCTCCGTCGCTTGATCGTCGACTCGTCCGACCGCGGGGAGCCGTCGACGACGCGTCGCACCCCAGTCGCGACAACGGTCGTCGTACAGGGCTTCGACGAGAGCACCTTGTTCCGATCTCGCGCGCACCCGGGTCCGGCTCGGCCCTGCGGGACGAGCGGGGCCAGCCCACCGGTGTTACCGGACGGGCGCGATGATCGGAGCATGCGCGGTCCTCATTGGTTGAAGACCGTGCTGGCGAGCCTCCTCGCCGCCTGCGCGGGCTCGCCGCGGCCCGGTGTGGCCAGCCTTAGCAACGGCAAGAGCGGGTCCTCGAGCAGCGCCAGCAAGATCGCCTCGGACCTCGCGCCCGGGCTCGAGTTCTCGTCGTGCATGCGTTCGCACGGGGTGACGCACTTCCCGGATCCGACCGTCTCCGGCGGCCAAAATCGTCTCAATATCGCGGACAACGCTGGAGCGTCCGCGTCGGTGTTTCAGGCGGCCCAGAAGGCGTGCTGGAAGTTCTTCCCGGCTGGCGTTTCCCGGTCAGCGCCATCCGCCGCCACCGTGAGACAGGCGCTGGCGGTCGCCGCATGCATGCGTTCGCACGGGGTGCCGGACTTCCCCGACCCGACGACCTCGCCGCCCGGCGCCCCGCCAACCCTCCCTTCCGGCCACGTCAAAGGAGAGGTGTACACAAACAGCGAAGGCGAGACCTGGGCGTTCCCGGGCTCGCTCGGTCTTAGGTCGCCCCTGTTCGAGCAGGCCGCGACGACCTGCGGCTTCTCTTATCCCGCCTAGCGCTGCGTCGCTTGAACGGTGAGGTTGGTCAGGCTGGCTGGACGCCGCTCGTCACCGCGGCCCGGCTGGGGACGGCGCGCAAGGAACGAGCCGAGCTGGAGGGCGGGCCTAGTGGAACTTGGCCGGCCAGACGAGGCGCGTCCCCCGATAGATCGCCGCGACGAAGGTCGGGTCGAAGGCCCGGTGGATGTTCACTCCCGCGGAGACGAGGTGCAGCCCGACGTCCTGCGCGTACTCGCTTGCGATGAGCGAGAAGTCCGGGGCGCCGAGCCGGTCCCCGGCAGGGGTGTCGTGGACGACGAGGCCCGACTCGACCCGCCAGCGGAACCTCCCGACCGGTCGGGTGATGCCGAGCTCCGCCGGGACGAGGTCCTCGCAGTAGGCGACGGCCTGGTTCTGGTGGCGGTACCCCCACCAGAACCCGGCGAGGTCGGCGCGCAGGAAGTCGGAGACCGCCGTCGGGTGGGCGGCGGCGAAATCGGTGTTCACGACGAGCGCCGCGAAGGAGGCCGCGACCCCGTAGCTCGAGGGGTCCCAGACCTTGTACTTGTAACCGAGGACATTCAGCTCGCGGATCTCGTTCGACTTGTAGACCGGCAGGGCCATGATGCGTCCCTGGTCGATGATGACGGGGTCGTAGCCCACCTGGACCTTGCGCAGCGAGGCGATGTCGACGTCGGCCTTGGCGAGCATCGCCTCGACCTCGTAGGGAAGCGCCCCTTTGATTCCGACGGTCGTGCCGTCGAGCTGTCTGAGGTTGGTGATCCTCGCGTTGCCCGGCGTGAGGAGCTCGGAGATCGCGGTGTGCCCGTAGGTGAGCACCCCTTCCAGGCGCGCGCCGTCCGCCCGGGCCGCGAGCACCTCGCTGTCCGAGCCGAGCGAGCTGATCTGGACGCGGTCGGCGCTCACGAGTGCGACGTTGTCCGTGCTGAACCCCGGCTGCAGCGTGACGTGCAGGCACATGTCCTTGAAGTAGCCGCGGCGGGCCGCGACGACGACGTCGGCGATCGACGCCGCCGGCGCGTAGCTGTAGCTCGTGACGAAGATGATCGTCCCGGCGCGACGGTTCGCCGCGCACTCGGCGGGCGAGATCCCCTTGGCGGTCACCCCGGTCGCCGCCGACACCGGCGCCGGTTGTCCCCGCCCGGTCGCCGCCGCGATCGGCCCGGTCGTGCCTGCCACCATCATCAGCGCGCCGCAGCTGAACGCGATGCCGGTGAGCGCGCGGCGACGATGACGATTGGCCCTGGACACGGAGTTGCCCCTTTGCTCGGTCTCACCCAACAGTCGCAGGAACGATCATCGTGCACAAGCCAGTTACGGATGCGGCGCGTCGACCTCCGACCAGCGCAGGAGTCGGTGCTGCACGACCGTGACCAGGCCGACGAGCACGACGCCGATGAACACGAGGGTGAAGATCGCGGCCCACACGACAGCTGTCTGGTCGTACAGCTGGGCTCCCGCCATGATGTTGCCGAGCCCGGCCGAGGAGTTGAAGAACTCGGCGACGACGGCTCCGATGAGGGCGAGGCCGACGCAGACCCGCGTGGCGGCGAGCAGGTACGGCAGGCTGTGCGGGACCCGCAGGCGGAAGAAGATCTCCGACCTGCCGGCGTCGACCGAGCGCATGACCTCGTAGGTGGCGGGGTCGATGGCTCGGAACCCGGCCGTCGCGTTCGTGAACAACGGGACGAAGGTGATGAGCGCGGCCATGACGATCTTCGGCTGCGGCCCGAACCCGAGCCAGACGACGAGCGGCGGTGCGAGGGCCAGGATGGGGGTGACCTGGAGCATGACGATGATCGGGGAAAGGGCGCGGTCCATCAGCCGCGAGTGCACGACGACGACGGCGGCCGTGAGCGCGACGCCGAAGGCGACGAGGAAGCCCCAGAAAGCCTCCTGGATCGTGACCCAGGCGTTGCTCGCGAAGAAACCCGGTGCCCGCCAGAGTTCGCGGAAGATGGCCGAGGGCGCCACGAGCTCGGTCGCCGGGATGTGGGTGTAGCGCACGCCGAACTCCCAGCCGCCGAAGACGACGACGAAAGCGACGACGCCCGGAACGACGCTGCGCGTCGCTCGCCGCGCCCAGCCGACCTTCGGCGGGAGAAGTCCGATCGGGTCCGTCGGAGACGGGGGCCCGCCCGCGCCGCTCACGTGCGCCCCTCCCAGCTCGCTCGCAGCGCCGTACGGACGCGGTGGGCGTGCGTCGTGAAGAGGTCGGAGTCCTCCATGTCCTCGCTGCGGGGCCTTGGCAGCGTGATCTCCTCGACCGAGGCGACACGGCCCGGCCGGGCGGCCATCGTGATCACCCGGTCGGACAGGATGACCGCCTCCGAGATCGAGTGGGTGACGAAGACGACCGTCGCCTTGGTCTGACTCCAGATATCGAGCAGCTGATAGCGCATCGCGTCACGGGTGAACTCGTCGAGGGCGGCGAAGGGCTCGTCCATGAGCAGGATCGGCGGGGCGAGCGCGAAGGCGCGCACGAGGCTCACCCGCTGCTGCATGCCGCCGGAGAGCTCCCGCGGCAGCGACCCGGCGAAGCGCGCCAGCCCGACCTTCTCGAGCAGCGCTATCGCGTCACGGCCCCGGTCCCCGGGAGGAGCCGGCGTCGCGTCGCCGCGGGTGCGTTCGCGGTGCCGGCCGACGTCGCGCAGCAACGTCACGTTGCCGAGGACGGAGCGCCATGGAAGAAGGGCCGGGGTCTGCGGGACGAAACCGAAGCGCTTCGCGGCGCGCGCTTCGTCAGGCGTGGCGTCGTCGATCCGGACGCTGCCGCCGTCGGGGGCGACGAGGCCGCCGATCACGCGCAGCAACGTCGACTTGCCACAGCCGCTTGGACCGATGACGCTCACGAACTCGCCGGCCGCGACCGACAGGCTCACGTCGCGCAACGCGACGACCGGCCGGTCATCGTGGAAGAAATGCTTGTGGACGCCGTCGACGACGATCCGCCCGCCGGTCGCGCTCTCCGGGGCCGCGGCGGCGGTCGCGGACCCAGTCGGCGGGGCGTTTGCACGGCGTCCGGGGGTCATGGTCGCCCGGACACGTACGGCGCGAGCAGCTTCTCGATTTGTTTCGCCGTCAGGTCGACCTCGATGTTCACGGGGTCGCCCGGCGACTTCGTGCCGAGCGTCGTGTGCTCCGCCGTGTACGGGATCACCGCGACCGAGAAACTTTCCCCGTCGAGGTCGAAGATCGTGAGACTGACGCCATCGATGGCGATAGAGCCCTTCTCCACGCAGTAACGCATGAGATCCCCGGGGATCCGGATCCGGAGGTCGGGCGCCGCGCGCAACACCTCGCCGACGCCGTCGACATGACCCTGAACGAGGTGTCCGGAGAGACGGTCCTGGAGCCGAACGGGACGCTCGAGGTTCACGGCGTCGCCGACCCGCCTGCCCCCGAGTGTGGTCCGTCGTCGCGTCTCCGGCGAGACGTCGGCCTCGAACCAGTCCGTCCCCCATCCGACGATGGTGAGGCACGCGCCGTCCACCGCGATCGAGCCACCGACCTCGGCGTCGCGCACGACCAGCGAGGCGGCGACCCGGTAGCGGCCGTCTTCGACGCGCTCGAGCCTCCCCTGTTCCTCGACGATCCCTGAGAACATGCCCCTCCCTGCAGGCGCCCCGTCTATGCCGCGACGGGTGCGCCCGGCACGGGGACCGTGGTTCGCGAGGTGCGTCGCCGGTTGCTCGACGGCGCGAGCCCCGCGGGCAGTCGAAGACTATCCGCCGCCGGCCAGCCTCCCCGAGCCGGGCGTGCCGCGCCGGACGACGACCAAGCGACGGCGGTGCAGATCGATGCCGACGTATTGTCGTTCCACAGGGGTTCTCCTTTGTCGTGGACGGGTTGGTTTGGACACCCCGAGTGCGTCAACACTCGGGGTGTCACGCCTGGGGGAATCTCTGCTTTCATCTGGTGCGGCTGCCATGGCCCGCTCCATGACCGGCGTCCGGGCCCGCGCCAGGCGGCCCGTCACGCGGGAGCGGCGAGGCGCTCCTTCATCACTTCAGTCGGGCCCGTCCGATGGCACACCGGAATCCCAGGGAGGTAGGACCAGGATCTCGCCGTCGTCGTCTGGCGTGTTCGTCGGGGAGGCCTGTTGGCGGAACTGGGTCCGGTAGAGCTCGGCATAGAGACCCCCCTCGGCGAGGAGGGCGTCGTGCGTTCCCCGCTCCACGATCCGTCCTTCGTCGATGACGAGCACGAGATCGGCGTCGCGCACCGTCGAGAGGCGGTGCGCGATGACGAGCGAGGTCCGTCCGGTCAACGCCGTCCGCAGGGCCCGCTGAACCGCGGCCTCGGACTCCGAGTCGAGGTGCGCTGTCGCCTCGTCGAGGACGACGACGTCCGGGGCCTTGAGGAGCAACCGGGCGATCGCCATGCGCTGCTTCTCGCCGCCCGAGAGCCGGTAGCCGCGGTCACCGACGAGGGTGTCAAGCCCCTCGGGCAGGTCGTCGACGAGCGAGAGGATCTGCGCCCCGTCGAGGGCCTCGCGCAGCTCGGCACTTGTCGCGTCGGGTTTCGCGTAGAGGAGGTTCGCGCGGATCGTGTCGTGGAACATGTGGGCGTCCTGGGTCACCATGCCGACCGTCGCGCGAAGGGAATCGAGCGTCACGTCGCGCACGTCGAGGCCGTTGATCCGCACTGCCCCGCCGGTCACGTCGTACAGGCGCGCGACGAGGTGCGTGATCGTCGTCTTGCCGGCACCGGACGGCCCGATGAGCGCGACGAGCTCGCCGGGTTCGGCGCGGAACGTTACGTCGTGGAGCACCCGGTGGGCTGCAGTCGTCTCGAGGACGGCGACCGACTCGAGCGACGCGAGGGACACGTCGCTCGCGGTCGGGTAGCTGAAATCGACATGCTCGAACTCGACCGTCGAGGGGCCATGTGCCAGCGAGCGCGCATCTTGTCGCTCCTTGATCATCGGCGCGAGGTCGAGCACCTCGAAGACGCGGTCGAACGAGACGAGGGCGGTCATCACGTCGACATTTACGTTCGACAGCTGGGTGAGCGGTCCGTAGAGGCGGCTGAGGTACGCGGTCATGGCGACGAGCGTGCCGAGTTCGAGGACCCCGTGGACCACCATCGAACCTCCCCAGCCGTAAACGAGCGCGGTGGCCAGCGCGGCTGTGACGGTGAGCGAGATGAAAAACACCCGGGCGTAAAGGGACTGGAGGATGGCGATGTCTCGCACCCGCCCCGCCCGGCCCGAGAAGAGCTGCTCCTCCTCCCCCGGGCGGCCGAACAACTTGACGAGCAGGGCGCCGGCGACGTTGAACCGCTCGGCCATGGTCGAGTTCATGTCGGCGGCGAGCACATAACCCTCGCGGGTGATTGCCCCGAGGCGGCGCCCCATGTAACGGGCCGGAATCGCGAACGCGGGCAGCAGGGCGAGCGCGACGAGGGTGATCTGCCAGGACAGGATGAGCATCGTGGTGAGGACCATGACGACGCTGAGCAGATTGCCGACGACCGAGGACAAGATGTCCGTCGTCGCCTGCTGCGCGCCGAGGACGTCGTTGTTCAGCCGGCTGACGAGGGCGCCGGTCTGGGTGCGGGTGAAGAAGGCGAGTGACATCTTCTGGACGTGCGCGTACACCCGTGTGCGGAGGTCGTAGATGAGTCCCTGACCGATCCGGGCGGAGCAGAACTGTTCGCCGAGCGACAGGCCAGCGTCGAGGACGGCAAGGCCGGCAATGACGAGCGCGAGGACGACGATGAGTCGCGTGTCGCGCTGTCCGATCCCGGTGTCGATGATCGCCCGGTAGATGAGGGGGACCGCCACGCCGATCGAGGAATCCACGATGGTGAGCAGGAAGAAGAAGGCGAGTTTCCCCTTGTAGGGCGCGAGGCACCGGAGGATACGGCGCACTGTTCCCTTGGGAACCTTGCTCCCCACCACCGAACGATCCTGGATGAGAGAGCGCATCGAGCCGCCGAGGCCGCGTCCGCCTCCGATGCCGACTCCCCCGCCGAGCCGCATCATCGTCGACGTTCCGACGCCTGACGGCCGGTGCCCCCGACGTCCGCCTCCCGTCCGGATTCGCCGGCCCGCTCGGCGGCACTGAGCAGTGCCAGCAACACCTGCTGGTCTTCGTACTCCAGGTTGCCGAACAGCTCGACAGCGGCCTTATCCCGCGCCCGTCCGATCTCGATGTAGAGCCGGGTGCCGGCGCCGGTCATGCGAACGAGGATTGAGCGCCGGTCCTCGGGGTCGATCTCGCGGACGACGAGGCCCTTCGACTCCAATCCTTCGATGATCGTTGTCGCCGAGCGCGGAACGATCTGGATTCGGCGGGCAATTTCCGACATACGCAGCGGTGAGCGCGCCCGCCCCACCATCCGGAGGGCACGCGCCTGGCCATCGGTGAGGCCGAAGGGCGCCAACCGCCGGGCTGAACCCGCGCGCAAACGCCGCGAGACTCGCGCGACGGTCTCGCCGATCTGCGACGCGATCTCGTCTCGACGGGCACTCGATCCTTCATCGGCCATGGTGACTCGTTTCCTCGCACGGGAAGTCCGTCATCGGTGTCACTGAGGCATACTCATAATAGTGAATACTCGCTGATGCATCGAGTCGGCGGTTCGAGCGCTCGGTTCCCACGACCTCGCGCGTCGCCCTTCGGACCCGCCTTCCCCGGACGCGCCGAGGAAGACGAATGGCAGGTGCGGAGGCCTTTTCCAGTGAGTCGATAGTGTTGGTCTCGGCCCGGCGCGTCTGGCGCCAACGGGCGGAGAGACACCTGTTGAACCGGATCTCGTTCGTGCGAGCGGAGGGACGTCATCGATGCACACGGAACTGACCTGGGCCGATCCCCGCGTGTCGGCCGCGCTGTGCGAGGTTCGCGAGCAGAAGCCGCTCATCCACTGCTTGACGAACATCGTCGTCGCGCAATTCACGGCGAACGTGTTGCTTGCCGTCGGCGCGTCGCCGGCAATGGTCGAGAACGCCCAGGAATCGGCCCAGTTCACCGAGTCCGCAGCAGCAGTCCTGGTGAATCTCGGGACACTGTCGGCGGAGCGTGAGGTCGCGATGCGCGCTGCGGCGGCCGCCGCGGACGGACACGGCCGGCCGTGGGTGCTCGACCCCGTGGGTGTGGGCGCGCTCCACCACCGCACCGGTTTCGCGGCCGAACTACTGGAACAGCGCCCGACCGTCGTGCGGGGGAATGCATCCGAGGTGATGAGTCTCGCGGGCTCCGAAGCAGCCGGCCGGGGCGTCGACACGCTCGCGGACTCCGACGAGGCGATCGTGTCCGCGACGCTCCTCGCCCACGCGCGGAACTGCGTCGTCGCGGTCAGCGGCAAGGTGGATTACGTGACCGACGGGACGGATGTCGTCGCGGTGCCCGGAGGGAGCTCGCTCATGACGCGGCTCACCGGGACGGGATGCGCACTGGGAGCCACCATTGCGGCGTTCGTGGCGGTCGACAATGACGTGCTGTTCGCGGCCGCCGCCGCTTCGGCGCTCTTCAAAGTTGCGGGCGAGCGCGCCGCAAGCGGCAATCCCGGGCCCGGCACGTTCGCCGTTTGCCTGATGGACGAGCTCGGCGCACTTTCCGATTCGGCAAAGCCACTTCCCGCGTGAGCCGGCCCGGGCTGGACCCGACGCTCTACCTCGTCACGGACACGGAAGCGTGCGGAACCCGAGGCGTGACCGAGACGGTGCGGGCGGCCGTGGCGGGCGGTGCCTCCGCCGTGCAGCTCCGGGATCATCGGGCGACGACCCGCGAACTCGTCGACGCGGCGTGTGGATTGCGCGACATCCTCGCAGGCTCGGGTGTCTGCTTTGTCGTGAACGATCGGCTCGACGTTGCGCTGGCGGTGGGAGCCGACGGCGTGCACCTCGGACAATCAGATCTTCCCGCTGACCTGGCGCGCGCCGTCGCCGGGCCAGATTTCATCATTGGATGGTCGGTCACGAGCATCGCCGAGGCGAACGCTGCCGCGCGATTCCCGGCCGGGACGGTCGACTACCTCGGGGTCGGACCGATCTTTGCGACGCCTACGAAGACCGATGCCACCCCGCCAATGGGAGTCGAGGCGCTGCGGAGGATCTGCGCGCTCTCCCCCGTCCCGTGTGTGGCGATCGGCGGTATCACAGCTGACCGCGTGCCGGATCTGATCGCCGCCGGCGCGGCGGGGATCGCCGTCGTGGCGGCGATCTGTGCCGCCGACGACCCGCGTGCCGCCGCGGCGGAACTGCTCGAACGCTGCCGCGCCTGACGCTGACCGGTTCTGTTCGCAGCGAACGGGCAAGATCGGACTCCCGATTGCGGCCTTCGTCGCTCGACCACGCGTCGTGCGACCACCACGCAGGGTGGCTGGGCGGGAGGAACCCCTGACGCGCCCGTGACACGGCCGAAGTTTCTGCTCCCCTGCGTCGCGATTGGCGGAATTGACGCCGAACAGTCGTGGAATTGCGCACTGCCGGAGCCGCCGGGGTCGCCGTCGTTGCAGCGATTTGCTCGGCCCGCAACCCCCGCGCTGCAGCGGCTGAGCTGCGTCGCCGTGCTGAGCGATGATGGAGGTCCTTCCCCTCGCGCAGTCGGCTCGACTTGTCTGCGACTGCACCCAACAGGCCCGAGAACAAGTCGTACGCCCGCAGAATCGTAGGCGTGGGACCCCTCCGAGACCCTTGCCGATCGGATAGTCCTTCCGACCGCGGACTCAGGCGGGCTCCCCGGACGAGTCGGCGTGACTTCACTGATGCTGCCCCTCTCGCCGACCACTCTCCGGACTACAGCAAGCGACGAGGGGCGATACACGGGGAGGGGGAGCCCAAAGTCGTCGGCAACCGCCGCCCGGCACAAGCAGGCTGAACTCTCGATGGCAAGCTTCTCGGCCACAAGAATCCGCGCCTCTGATGCGACCTCGGGCGCGGGGCGGCCTTGTTTTGAGAGAGGATTCGGCCCGATGGCCGATTCTGCCGGATTCCGCGGCGCGCGAGTGCCGGCGTCCGCTAGCTTTCGGTCAGGTGCTCTCCAGCCGTGCCCGATGCGGCGAATTGGCCCGCGGAGATCCCGGAAATGACGTATTACCTAGGGCAGATAAGTCAGGGTTGGACACAAATGAGTCAACCCGAGATAATGCAATTTGGGGGTGTTGGCACATAGTTAACTCGCCTTACAGTGGGCGTATGGCCATTGACACTTCGGGTGTTGATGTGGAAGAGGACGCGCGGGACGCACCAAGCGAGGTGAGGAAGCTTGACGTGCATGGAGTCGCCGCGCAGTTCAAATTGACCATTGTCGTTCCAGTTTTCAATGAGGAACGAACAATTCAGACTGTGCTTGCCGCGCTGGTGCTCCAACCGGTTCCCGGTGAAGTGGAAATCGTCGTCGTGGACGACGGCTCGACGGATCGAACGCCCGAGATCATTTGTGACGTGCCGCATGTGCGGATCCGCCACGAGCTGAACCGCGGCAAAGGTGCCGCCATCCTGACCGCGATTGAGCGGGCGACGGGCACTCACCTGCTCGTATTTGACGCAGACTCGGAGTATGACCCGAACGATATCTCCAGTCTGGTTGTGCCGATCGCGACTGGTCGCGCCGAGGTCGTCTATGGCGCGCGGGTGCGCGGCGGGAGAACGAGTTTCCCTTCGCTTTTCTACGCCGTTGGCAATCGCGTGATGACGGAGTTCGCCAATGTCCTGTACGGCTCGGCGATCTCCGATCTTCACACCTGCCTCAAACTCCTCCCGCTACCGCTGCTGCGCGAGATGAAGCTGAAAGAGCGCGGATTCGGGCTTGACACGGAGATCAGCGCGGAAATGCTCCGGCTGGGGTTCCGACCCTATGAGGTCCCCGCCTCCTACGTCGGGCGATCCCGGGAAGAGGGCAAGAAGATCAGGTTGAGGGATGCCTTTCGTTGCGTCATGGTGTTGCTGAAGGTTCGGACGCGCGGACGCACCCGCTATGGGGCAAGGAATCGCTCGTTGGCTCCTCCTGTCTCGTTGGCTCCTTGGTGCCCTGAGCGCAGGCGCGCCGAGTGGTTCCTGGAGCGGAGGCGCCTCCAACCGTGAAGGGGAGTCTTCGCCTCCGTTGATGGTCAGCTCGAAGAGGCCCATCTCGATCGCGGTCGTCAGCGACTCTGTCTATCCCTTTCACCGCGGCGGCAAGGAGACTCGTTACCACGAGTTGTTGACGCGGCTACACGGTGTCGCCGGCTTCACGGTGTACACGATGCACTGGTGGCCGGAGCAAGAGCGGACACTTCGAACTGAGGGCGTGGAGTACCGCGCCATCTGTCCTCTGTTCCCTCTGTACAGGCATGGTCGCCGTTCGATGCTCGAGGCCATCGCCTTCTCACTTGCTTGTCTCCGGCTGATCGGTAGACGTTTCGACGTCGTGGAGACAGACCACATACCGCATCTGCACCTCTTTACGCTCCGCTTGGTGACGAAGCTGAGGCGACGACCGCTAGTGGTTACATGGCACGAGGTCTGGGGGCGGGAGTACTGGATTAGCTACCTCGGGCGCGTTGCAGGAGTTGTGGCCTGGTGGGTCGAGCGCAGAGCGATGGGTTTGCCCGACGAGATTCTGGCGGTATCGGCCGGGACCGCCGACCGACTGCGCTCTTTCTTGGGCGACAGCGTGCCCGTCCGGATAATCCCGAACGCGATCGATCTTGACCTCATTGCTAGTGTTGCCCCTGCGCTCCCAGACGAGGCAGGCGAGTTGCTCTTCGTCGGCAGGCTTCTCGAACACAAGGGTGTGCACCTGCTGATCGATTCCTTGGCCAAGCTTCAGAGCGGACGGCCACTACGCCTGATCGTCGTGGGGACTGGTCCCGAGCGAGCCAACCTCGAGCAACACGCCCTCGAAGCCGGCGTGGGCGCGCTCATACGGTTCCACTCGGACGTCTCGGACGCGAAAGAAGTGTACGCGCTGATGAAAGCTGCGGAAGTCTTCGTATGTCCCTCGGTCCGGGAAGGATTCGGGATTGCATTGCTTGAAGCGCTCGCATGTGGCACCGCGGTCGTCACGACCTCTCACCCGGACAACTTCGGTCGCGTGCTTGCGACTCGCTCGGATCGAGGGTATCTGGCCGAGCCGACGGTGGACGCGATCACCACGGCGATTCAACAGGCACTTAAGGACAGAAGTCGACCGAGGAAAGCTCCGGAAGGGTGGTTGAGGGAGTTCGATTGGTCAGTCGTCTCCGAGGAGTATCTGGAAGCCCTCAGAGCGGTGGCTTCTCGCGCTGGACCGCGCGGGCCTATCGAAGCCGATGCGACTTAGCGTGCTCGCTGAAGCGAGTTGTGGCGTTCGTGCAGGTGTCAATCCAATCTGTACGGAAGAAAGGGAACCCGTGTCGAACTCCGATCCAGCCGCTGCTGGGTCAGCGCGCGTGACGTTCGTCGTAATCGCTTATAACGAGGAGGAAGGGATTGCGCGCTGCCTGAGGTCGATCGCGGCCCAAGAGGGGCTTTCCAGCTACGAGATTGTTGTTGTGGACGACTGTTCCCAGGATGCGACTCAGTCCGTGCTGTCGCAATTGATGATGGAGCTCCCGGAGCTGCAGGTTGTTCGACTTGCCGCCAATCTTGGCCGAGGGGCGGCTCGGTCGACCGGCGTGCGCGCGGCACGGGGGGATTTCATCGCGATGGTCGACGCAGACATCATCTTGCCGCCGGATTGGCTCGCTCGATGTCTCTCCAGTCTTGAGGGACGCGATGTCGTCAGTGGTACCGCGGTCCCAGACGGGGACGTGGGCTTCCTCGCTAGGAGATTCAAGTTGGAACCGAAGGTCGTTCCCAGCACCACCCGCACCACGGGGAACAACGCTCTGTTCCGCCGAGAGGTCTTCAGCCGGGTCGATTACGACGAAGAGCTACGCGAAGGCGAGGACGTCGCTCTCGACCATGAAATGGACGCAGCGGCGGTCGTCCGGGAGGTGGTGCCAGGACTGCGCGTCGAACATCGCGAGAACAAGACGTTCTCCCGAGAGCTCAAGTGGCTGTTCCAGAGTGGATTAGGCGCTTCCCGGCACCTCGAGCGGTATAGGGAAGTGCGCGGACCGGACGTCGCCTTCGGCACGATGTTCCTGATCAGCATCTTGTCGTGCCTGGTGAGCGGAGGACGAGCCAGACGCTTAAGCGCTCCAGTTGTTTGCCTGGCTGGGATGTCTCTGGCGCACGTCGCCTCCAAGTTCGAAGTACGAAGGGACCCCGTGGGCTTCTTGGGCGCGGCGGCAACGGACTGCGCGCTTCTGTCCTCTTACTTTGTGGGTCGACTCGTCGGACACATCCGGCTTCGTTTCGATCCGCGCGCGAAGTGAGCGACGCCTTCAGCCGGATCCCCCTCGTCAAGCTGCGCGGGGAAAGGGAACGGGGCGCGCTTACGGCTGTTGCAGGTTCGGCTCGTGGCCCGAGATCCTGAGCGCTTCCCAGTGGGACTCGAAGCTCACGGGACGACGGGTTACGTGTTTCGTCACACGCTCCCAACGCCTTGGTGAGCTGTGCAACTCGTCGATGCGACGTCAGCCGTTAGACATTCGGTCGGGCAGAATTTCGATGCCAAGCAGTGACTCATAGACACGTCGCAGGGACCAGACGGCCTCAAGGTGGGTGCCCGCATCGTTGTCGCCCAAGCCTCCGGCTCCGGCGGTCCAGTCGTGCGGGATCGTGACCACCGCCGGCCGGTCTCGGCCGGAGCGCGCGACGAGTTCCTCCTGTCGCCGCCGAGAGCTGACGATCAGGGTATCGACGTCGCGCGGCGCCGATTCGTCGCCTTCGTGATCCCACGCGACTACCCGGATTCCCACCCGTCGGGCGAGTCGCAACCCCCTGACCAGGTGAGAGTCTGAGCGGCCGTCACGGAGCAAATCCGCATGACGGAGATCGACGATCGAGGCGCCGTGAAGCCGACACCACAGCAGCCGCATTCCGAAGCACCGTTTCGTCGCGTCGATGCCCTGCGTCGGGATGCCGCACTTCGCGAGCAGCTCGCGCGAAGGAGTGGTTCGAATCACTCCATGGCCTGAGACGACGAGCAGAACGCGAATCCTGCGGTCGAGGACGAAACTGATTAATCCTCCAAAGAAGCTGACCGAGCGGACCCATTTCACACGCAGGAAGGTTCCGGGTGTCTCACTCCGAAGGGCACGAAAGGCGGGCAACACGAGCAGGCATGTCCACGCAACGGAGATCCACCAGGAAACTGCTCCCAGCGCCAACGAGATTGGTAAACCGATGAGCCACGCTGGATATGCAAGGAGATCGGGCCACATGGTGATCTGTTCGGCAATGCGGTTCGGGTGGGTGACGAAGAGCATCGCCGTGCCTTGGCCGTTGCGTTTACCGCGAAGTACCTCCTGGGCGACGTCACCCCAGTGCATTGACATCTTGGCTTTCGCCGCGCAGACAATGCGAAGTCTCGCGTCTTGTAGGCGCCAGCCGAACTCCGTGTCCTCACAGTAGGCAAAGCGTTCGTCAAAGCCTCCGACGGCGTCGAAGGCTGAACGCAGCACTGCCATATTCGCGGTCACGGTGATGCGTACCGGCGCCCCGTCCGGGAGCTCATTGATCGTGCCCCTGAAGCGCGTATTGAGGCTATAGATGGGTCCGCAGGTTGCATCGGCCAATCCAGCCCTGAGGGGCGCGGTCAACTCGGAGAGCCAGCCCTCCTCGGGCATCCCCCCGGAGTCGCAGAAGGCAATGATGTTGGCCCGCGCGGCATGTACACCGACGTTGCGCTGGTGCGCGATGGTGATAGCGACCCCGAACGGTCCTATGAAGTCAACCCAGCGAACCCACGGATGCGTACGACGAACGGCGTCGAAGCGCTTGCGCGACGCGTCCACGACGATGCATTCTCCTTGATTCTGGTCGATGTGTTGCCGCAGCACCCCGAGGGTTTCTACCAGGTGTGGCTCATCTTTCGACACGACAACGACCGTGACCCGCGGCACGTCAGTCATTGACTGCGTTGATCACCGTCTCCGTGGACGGCATCGTCGTGTTGACCCGCTGAAGCTCGATGATCAAGTGAATGACTCTGGGCATAAGTGGGCTCGTGAAGCGTCCTCTCGTAGAGAGCCTTCGTCGCGACAGCGACATCGTGCCATGTCCATGCGGTAGTCCACTCGTATGCGGCAGCGACTCGTGCCGCCACCTCATCTGGCGAAGCATGAAGCGCGGCAATGATTCCATCGCGGAGGCCCGCTGGTGCTGTGCGGTCGTACCGAATCACGGCCAGCGCGGGTACATCGGCGAGCTCTGGGAGATCTGGGACCAACACGGGCACGCGTCGTTCCATCGCGACGCGTAACGAGGTCGAGTTCGTGATCCAGCGGAACGGGAGCGTGACGAGATCGGCAGCAGCGAGCAGCACCCTGAGATCATCGTCGAAGAACGTCCCGCGATCCCAGCGGACGTCACGTCCTGTCTGCTGCAGATGCCGGACGAGGACGTTGAGCCTGGTGGCATACGTCGAGTCGTCGGCGCTGCCGAGTAAGCGGATGGACAGTTCGGTCGTGGCGGGAAGTTCGAGGGCGGCCTCGAGCAGCAGGTCCACCCCCTTGTAAGGATCGAGGTGCCCGAACATCACGATGAGAGGCATTGCTCCGGGCACACCAAGCCGTCTTCGCGCGCCCTGCCGTTCGGGGGCGGGGCCGAACACCGGTGCCCCTTCGGGAATGACCCTGATGAGTCGGGGGTCGACGCCGAATGTGTCTGAAAGACGGCGTTTGCCGTCTTCGGTGATCGTGATCACGGCCCTCGCTCGATGGAGCAACGAACGACGGCCGGCGGTGTCGTCATCGAAGACCGGGGCCAAAGGAAGCAGTTCGTGCGAGGTGTACACGATGCAGAAACCGATCGCGTCGGCAAACCACAGCGTGAAGCCGAACCACCAGCGAGGCAGCCTTCTCACGAACGGCAAGTGCCGCGTCCAGTGCCAGGAGAACTTGTATAGCCAGTGAACGTGAATGACATTGAAGCCTCGCAGCCGACCGAATGCCAGTTCTACGGGGAAAAACATCACGTTCAGCGTTTGGCTCGGCGACCAGTCCATCGGGAGCCAATCTGAAACAACCCCGACATCGCGGAGGGCCTGTCGGAGCAGCGGTAGGTAGGGATTCTCCTCGTTCCTGGGTGTTACGAGGATTCTCGGGACCGGAGAGCGAGTCACTTGACGTCCGATCCCCCGCACGCCTGTTTCTGATGAGACCTCCAGGAACCCATTCTGCTTCGATCCCCCATCAACCGATCGCTCGTTTCGCCGAGGCTGCCAGATGCGTGGCCGATCGACAGGCAAGCGCCACCCGCCGGGCACTCTCGTCCGGGAGAGCCCGTCCCTGGCCTTGAAATCGTAGCGAAGTCCGGTAAGTGGCCCGCGGGATCAGCCCGTCGTCGGCAACGGCGAGGTGCTATCTCTGTCGCTTTACTTGTTCTGAGGTACCTTCGGAGACTGCTCGGCGTTTTGGACAAGTTGGAGAGCCATCTGGCCGAACCAAGAGCCAGCGGCAGGATCGATCGTGCCCCACAGAGGGTCGAAGAGGTTCTGCGCCGTGGCGGAGGTCGGCCATCCAGGTCGTGTGTAGGCCTTGTAGTCCCAAGTCCGCTCGCCCCCAGCGGAATCGCACTGGTCCGTGGATTCACCCGGGGTCTTCAACCAGAGATAGGCGTCGACAAGTGGATTGCCAGTGAACGACGTGGGGGCGAGCCCAAGGCCCGCGCCAGGCGGATTGCACATGTTGTTGTTGACGAGAGTGCTGATCACGCTGACTCGCTGGTGGTAGGGCGCGGCGGCGTAGCCCGCCATGTCGTCCATGCCCCGGCCATTTTCGCTCGTGTCAATCACGAAATGCGTTATCGGCAACGTGGCACCAAGCAGGTTGGCGTAGTCCGCGTCAATACCCGAGATGTTGAGATCCGCCGTGGTCGTCGACCCGTTCCACACCCCGAACGAGTTGAGCGCGACGCCCTTCCAAACGCCCAGCAGCTTAGCGATCTCCGTCCCGGGCGGCCCGCCGTTCCAGTACTGGTTCGGGCAGTTGCTGAAATCGCCTGGCTTGACGAACGTGGTGTAGGCGATGCAATCGGAGACCCATGTGCCGTACGCGGTACTGTTCGCTGTGTACTGGTCACTGAAGACGTTCAAGACGAAACCCTGGGCGTTTTGCACGCCGGCGTGGACGAGCCTCTGTGCGATTGTGCCGACGGGCTGCCAGCTGCTGTTGCCTGCATCCAAATAGACGCTCACCCGTGGATCCGTCTCAAGAACATTCACCGCGAACCTGATCTCAGCCAGGCGTTGCGCGTCAGTGAAAGGAGAAGTCTGCAAGGTCAGCGAGGGATTGTTCTTCGCGCAGTCGCTGGGCAGGTTGACAAGGGCTTCTGGTTCGAGGATCACGACTGCTCTGCTACTTCCGATCCCCCGGGCGAAGGCGCTGATCCAGTTGTCGTAGGCCGACTCATCGATGGCACCTCCAACCGAGCAGTCCCGGCCCGGGATATTGAACGCCACTAGCACGGGAACCGATCGTTCGAGAGCCGCTTCACGTAGGGTCTGCCTTATCTGCGACTCCACCTGCAGGGGGGTCTGGATCCGGCCTGGGAGCCTCACCCCGTCGAACCAGACCGCCCGCGGCGTCGCCAGCATCTGCCCCACGAGGCTGGCGTCCTTGAGATCTCCTTGCGACTTGAGTAGGGCCTCTTGCTGGACTGCTCCCCCCGCAGGCGCAGGGACGAAGAAACGCGTCCCGGCGGCCAGGGTGCGAGCCGAGTTCCTGGTCGGAACCACCAGGACGATTTTCGACGCCGTTCTGGCTCCCTGTACCGTCACCTCAACAATCGCCTGGAGCAGGCGTGGGGCCATGCTGGCGATTGCGTCTTGACCTGCCGGAGTGAGGAGGAGCCTTACCGTCGCCGTTGAGCCCGCGGCGAGATCGTAAGTCCCGGTCGCAAGGACGACGGCCTTTCGCCGGGTGACGGTCTTTGTGCCGCGCTTGGTCTTGACGACGACAGAGCCAGACAACTTGGCGCGACCTGAACAGACCGCGTGCGCACAGACGAGGCGCACCACGACATCAGGTCCTTGAACACTCGCCTGCGCCAAGGTGATGGCGACCTTCGGCGAGAGTAACTTGGTCGGTGGCGTCGTCTTTAGTGGCGCCACCGTACTGGCCAAACTCGGTGACCCCGTGGGCGGCGCGGGAGGTGTCGGAGGTGCGGGTGCCCCTCCTCCGCCAGCGCCACCGGCAGAATCCACGTTCTCGGTGACACTGAGCGCGTCGGAGGTGTAGTCGACCGAGTTGTAGTTGCTGTCACCGGAGTAGCTGGCGGTGATCGTGTGCGGGCTGCCAGTCGTGTTGGTGTAGACGACCGAGCAGGTGGCCTCGCCGCTGGTGTTGAGCACCACGGTGGTGCAGGTGGTGATGGCCGTGCTGCCGTCGTAGAAGGTGACGGTGCCGCTCGGGGTGCCGACGCCGCCGCCGACCGTGGCGGTGTAGGTGACGGTGTTGCCGACGTTCGCCGGGTTCTCGCTCGAGGTGACCGAAACGCTGGCGGTGGCCAGGTCCACGTTCTCGGTGACACTGAGCGCGTCGGAGGTGTAGTCGACCGAGTTGTAGTTGCTGTCACCGGAGTAGCTGGCGGTGATCGTGTGCGGGCTGCCAGTCGTGTTGGTGTAGA
>Ga0208692_1000145_pt1 | contig 68727 bp, 48 predicted proteins | sample June2015DPH_20_1_3_FD_184721 | JGI IMG/M metagenome (GOLD analysis project Ga0208692, IMG submission 184721) | Peatland microbial communities from SPRUCE experiment site at the Marcell Experimental Forest, Minnesota, USA - June2015DPH_20_100... | ecosystem: Environmental > Terrestrial > Soil >... | reverse complement strand
CATCCTGCCCCAGATGACCGCGTGGATCGCTTGGACGGCTGTCGTGGGCTCGATTATCGGTGTTATCGTAGCCGCCGTCGTGCGCCGGGGAAAGCAAGCGGCGCCGGCTGCGGTGTAAGCGCCGAGCATCGTGCACCCTTTATTTGCGGACAAAGCAGGAGCGGCTCCCGATCGGATCCTGAGGGTCGCGAACCGCCCCTGCGGACTGCAAACCGCGAGCCTCTCAGCTGCTTTGTTTACAGTGATCGGTGCCCTTTTGGGGCTGGGCGGGCCAGGCGCATCCTACTTATGGTTGCTCACGCTCTCTCTTCTTCTCTGCTGCGCGTTTCACTCGCGCCATCAAATCTCTGAGCCGCTCCCTCTGCTGCCGTTCACCTTCGTCCTTTGGTTCGGCCTGGGGGCGAGTGACGCGCCAAGTGAGCTGACCTGAGAGCGGTCCTTCAGGGTAGGCTCCTGGATCAAAGAGCGTGTAGTTTTGGAATGAGGTCGGCTCCTCTTGAAAGCAACACCGGACTGCCCGGCGCAGCAAGTCGGGGTCGCCTTCATCCAGGAGATTAATCATGCGGACCTGTTGGCGAAAGCGCGCAATGAACTCCATTGGTAGATTGAAGAGATAGGGAGTCTGAGCCTGCGCACCGATGATCCGCCTGCGCTCGTCCACACCATTCTCGAGCAGCATGAGGAGAGCATCGCCCGTCTGGTGTCCCGGCGACTCCGGCCCGAAGAGCACCAGATACCTGATGTTTGGGTTGGCAACGATGTTACAAATGAGCTTTTCGATGCCGATGCTTTCAGTCTGGATGGTGCCGGAGAGGGCAGCTCCACTTTCCAGACCAACTCGGACTAGATTCTCAATATCCGGGGGGATATTTTCTTGGTCGTAAATTAAGATGACAGCGACAGCGACGGGCGAGTAGTCATTGCCGCGCAGAAAGCGCCCTTCTTCAGGAGGATAGTTGGAAGCTGGCTCAGCCTTGAACATGGCTTCTCCGTCTAGCCTTTAGCAAAGGCTTGAAGCCTCGCTCGAAGCTCGTCTCGGACGCGGCGGAAGGTTGTCAATGCTTCTCCTTGGGAGCCTTGCACTGCGGCGGGATCTGCGATACTCCAATGAACAAGTTTTGTTTTCGCCGGGAAGACGGGGCAACTCTCCTTGGCGTTATCGCAGACCGTGATTACGTAGTCGAAATCCTGACCTGCAAATTCCTCCACCGATTTGGACCGGTGACCGGAAATATCGATCCCCACCTCACGCATCACGGTGATAGCCTCGGGTCGCACGTGGGTTGGGTTGATGCCCGCACTGAAAACCTCGTAGACATTTCCCGCATCATGGCGCAGTAACCCTTCTGCCATTTGACTGCGAGCCGAATTGGCCGTGCAAAGGATAAGGACTCTCACTGATTTCCCTCACTGTCCGCATAACTGTCTAATAAGCCGTGCCTGCGCGAAATGGAGCAGGCGTGGCGGATTACCCACGAACCAGTTGAACTGCGTCGGCGCCCTCCCGAAGCGGCGTAAAGTAGGAACGCTGAAAGCGGAGAGCAACTCCTACTAGTCCGATCAGTACTGGAACCTCGACGAGCGGCCCGATGACCGCCGCAAATGCGGCCCCGGAATTGATTCCAAATACCGCCACAGCCACGGCAATAGCCAGCTCAAAATTGTTGCTGGCCGCGGTGAAGGCGAGGGTCGCCGTCTTGGAGTAATCCGCTCCAAGCCTCCTGCCCATATAGAAGGAAACAAGGAACATCACAACGAAGTAAATCAGCAGGGGCAGTGCGATCCGCAGAACGTCGAACGGTAATTGAATGATGTATTCACCCTTCAAGGAAAACATCACCACAATCGTGAAGAGCAAGGCGACAAGCGTAAGCGGACTGATGCGGGGAATAAACCTCTTCTCGTACCATTCCCGCCCTCGCAGTCGAAGCAGGGCAAAACGAGTCAGCATGCCGGCAAGGAAAGGAATCCCCAGGTAGAAGAAGACGCTCTGCGCAATCTGTTTCATTGACACATCCACAACTGCGCCTTTCAGACCAAGCCAAGTTGGCAATACAGTGATGAACAGCCAGGCATAAACCGAGTAAAACAAAACCTGGAAAACCGAATTAAGGGCTACAAGTCCCGCGGCATATTGGGTATCGCCCTTCGCAAGTTCATTCCAGACAATCACCATCGCGATGCAACGGGCCAGTCCGATCATAATCAGACCGACCATATACTCGGGATGGTTCCGTAAGAAGGTAACGGCGAGGACGAACATGAGAACAGGACCGATCACCCAGTTCTGCACGAGTGAAAGAAGCAAAACGCGTTTGTTGCGGAAGACTTCCCCAAGCTCTTCGTAGCGGACTTTTGCCAGGGGCGGGTACATCATAAGAATCAAACCGGCTGCAATAGGAACTGACGTTGTGCCCACCTGGAAAGCCGTCAGGGTTCGAACCAGGCTTGGCAGCAGATAGCCAGAGATCACGCCCAACGCCATGGCTAGAAAAATCCAAACGGTAAGAAATCGATCAAGAAAAGAGAGTCTTCGCGTAAGATGTGCTGGCATACTTCAATGCCTTCCCCTCTTCGGTTCTGGCCGTTGTGAACTAGCGAGGCTTCGCCTCAGACCGATGAGCCTTGTTATGCTTGTACCAAGAAAGTGCACAACCCCGCGTCCGCGACGTACATCCGAAGGATTCTCCTCGTCTCAGCAGTGCCTCCGTGTCCTCTGTGGCCAGGAGAGTCCTAACACAGAGGTCACTGAGACGCTCCGTGCGCTCTGTGGTAAAGCTTGAGAGGCACGGAGAACGCAGAGAGTCTCGCCTTGGTTGCGGCCAACAGCCACCCTGCGCCGTTTCCAAAACTTGACTCAAGAAGTCAGGTTCTAAACATCAAGCCTTCAAGAGCAGTCATCAACTACTTCCCGCAGCACCTCGAGCCTCAGCACGATGGGCTCGGCTTGTTCGCCCGCACGAAAGCGCTCATGAACTTGCCATCGACTCGAGGCGCGATCGCCTCCACGTCAATCCCCTTGCTCGAAAGCAATTCGCGCGCATCCGCAACGCGGTAAATCCGGGTCGGTTCGATGCTCACGACCTCAAATCCTGTCTTCATGAGTTTGGCAAGGTATTCGCTCTCCTCCAGCGCCCCGGCCATACAGCCTACCCATAACTCCACACTCCGCCGAATCTCGGCAGGAACTTCCCCGCGCACCACGATATCGGAGACGGCGAATCGCCCACCCGGCTTGAGCACGCGAAACGCTTCCCTCAACACTCGGTCCTTGTCGGCGGAGAGGTTGATGACACAATTCGAGATGATGACATCGACGGAGTTATCAGGCAGCGGGATGTTCTCGATTTCGCCCTTCAGGAATTCTACGTTCTCAACTCCGGCTTTCCGCTGGTTTTCGCGGGCCAGCGCCAACATCTCATCCGTCATGTCCAGACCGTAGGCCTTGCCGGTCGGCCCCACCCGCTTGGCGGACAACAGCACATCAATGCCCCCGCCTGATCCCAGATCGAGCACGGTTTCGCCGGGCTCGAGCTCGGCCAGTGCGGTTGGGTTTCCACACCCCAAGGAAGCAAGGAGAGCTTCCTCGGGGATTTGGCTGGTTTGGCTACCATCGTAAAGGTTCGAGGTGATGGGGTCAGGACAACCGTCCACAGGCGGCGCCGTTCCGCAACAGGAACTCCGGCCCTGGATGACACGCAGGGCAGCCTGCCCGTACTTCTCTTTCACCACTTCCTTGATATTCTCAGCGCTCATTTGCTTCTCCTTTCCTGGGTTCAATGCCGCACAATAGGTGGGTTTTTGGCCACTTTTTTGGCTTTGATTTGAGTTCGTTTGCCTTCAAGAACCAGTTCGTTTTTAGCCCCTGAAAACGATAACTCCTGTGTTTTCAACATATTCTTAGGTTCGTTCCCACTATTTAGTATCTTTTTTCTGTTTTCTACGCATTTTCCCCTGCCGCCGCGCCGATCTGCAACCCCCTTTGCGCGCTCGCTGGCAAGTCTTCTCATGCGACAACTAAAATAGGCTACCATGTGTCAGTTCTCCTGTCAAGACCAAAGCGCAGGTGTCAGGGGCCAGGTGTCAGGTTTCAGGTTACAGGGGCCGGGTGCTGGGGGAGCATGCGGGCTAAGGTAAGCCGTGCTCAAATGGCCCCGGCAGGGTCAATCCAAAATCCAAAATCCAAAATGCCCAGCCCCCAGCTCGAATCCCCTCTCCCTCCTTCATCCCCCTTTCATAAAACTTTTGACGGAACTTGGCTTCCCTTTGAGGCCTGCACGATCAAAACCAAGTCTCCGGGTTTAACAGCTTTGTTGCGAGTGCAACACTCCGCATAGAGGAAGTTAAGAAGCTCCTGGAGTGCCTCCGTATTCGCCGTGTACCAAAGGAATGTACCCTCGCGCCGCACTTTGACCAGTTCCTCGTTCTTGAGTTTGTCGAGATGATGGGAGAGTGTGGAAGCCGGGATGCCCAGCTCGTCCTGAATATCTCCCACCACCAATCCCTGCGGATGCGCGGTAAGCAAGAGTTGCATGATGCGCAACCGAGGCTCCGCCCCCATGGCGGCAAACATATCCGCGTACCGTATGACTCGTTCAGTGTCGTCAGTAGTCTTCATAGTTCGATTATACCGGAAATAGCGAATGTGTCAAGTGGCTTTCTCCCTCGTTCCAGGGTTTCGTCAAAGTCGGGGTGGCCGGGCCGCCAGCCAGATTACTGGCGATTGGGCGGGCAGTGAAAGGAAAAGCGCTTCACGTCGGGCTTCCCACCTCTACGAGTAGGCCGTGACAAGTCCAAGTGGCGCCCACTTGACGCGAAGCCGACTTTTCAGGCCCAATCCGCTCCCGGCGCTATCGATCACCTGAAAATCGCTGGCGCGAAGGGGACTTCACGCGACGTATCTGGCCGGTAGTGGGGCTGTTCGACCTAAGCCGCATTGAGCACGTGTGGTCGCGGTTCCGCGCTCTCGACTGCATCGCGGTGCGGGCGCGCTGGCCCCACAGGATATGCCTCGATTGACCTTTCTCAAAAGGACGAAATAGAATTGCCGTAAAGTAATTCGAGGTATAGCACCATGGAGTCTGATCCCAATGCACGACCCATGCCTTCTTTGCGGAAGTTCTTCGAGAACTTCGTGTGGCGGCGTTTCTTTGAGGACATCCGCCTCGAGGGGCCCGGTGTAGCAAGGTATGTCACGGATTTGCTCGCCGATTTCGCGCATAGTGACAACCTCTATTGCATTCGGAACGCTTCGGGCCGCCGGCTTGAGGACGTCGGGGAGATGCTCATTGAATCGAATCCCGTGCTTGCTGCAAGTTCGTTTGATCGCGAGCGCGCGGTTCGCAAGCACGTGGGGGATTACACCCTGTTTATGACGGGGCTTTTCCCGGAGAGTGTGGCCAGGTTGCGCCAAACAAAACGTCCTCGTCTTGAGGCGTTCGTCGATTACGTGCAGGCCGGCAAGGAGTCCTACGCGATTGTGTCCTCATTTGACCAGTTCGAATACCGGCATGAAGCTCCACTGTTTCGCAGGCTTTCGGAGCAGTTCGAGCTTTGTGTTGTGGGCCTCAACCTTGTCAAACAGGACCTGGAAGAGCTTCAGCATGACTACTATCGCAACCTGAAACACAGGCTGCACACAGACCTCCAGTAATCCGCAGCCATCATCGAGGAGGCAGTGTCAGCACCCGCCGCTGTCAGCGAACGCGAGCGGCGCTTGCGAGGTCCGAGACCGAAAGGACGACGGTTGCTTTCTTTGACGCAGCAATTGTCGATCCCCAGCTCGAATCAACACTGATTCCTTTGTGAGCCAGTTTCCCGGTGAAAGACCCGAGGGCGCCCGGGATGTTCGGCAGTTCTTGTAGCAGCACGTCCGTCTCGGTAAAGGTGAGCCCGGCCGCAACCAACGCCTTCTTCGCCTTGCTAACGTTGTCCACAACTAATTGGACTCAACTTGCTTCATTGCGTCAGCGCTCAACAATGAGCGGTCGCAAGAAGGGTCTGCGGTCTCACAGGCCAGAGTGTTGCGTTCTCGTTTCGTGTCGGCAACCTCCTTTGCCTCCGTCGGAGCCAACAAGGAATCGTCGCAGTATCCGTCGCCGGTCTTGCAGGCCAGCAGATTCGTGAGGTATTGGGCGGTCGCGACATCCTCCGCCTCAGAAGGGCTCAGCCAGGCCTTGTTGCACGGCACCTCGCCCCTTTCACATGCAAGAAGGTTGTGCTCGCGTTCGATCGCCTTGACTTGTGCAGCTTCCGGGGGAGAAAGCAAGGAGTAGTCGCAGCCCCCCTCGCCGGTCTCCCCTCCCCGGGGAAAAAGGAGAAATCTGCAAATGCATGGTTGACGAGGCATCGCCAATTCCGAGATGCCTTCCAGCCTTGAAAGCTGTCACATCTTCGCTTGTTTTCCTTCGTTCGTTGCATTAGAATCACTTCCTTTTCAGAAAGTCACTTTATGCCCTATGGTTAACAAAACAGTTTCCCATTACAGAGTCATTGAGAAGGTTGGCGGCGGCGGGATGGGGGTGGTATACAAAGCCGAAGACACCAAGCTGCATCGGTTTGTCGCCCTCAAGTTTCTGCCCGAAGAACTAGCCAAAGATACCCAGGCGGTGGAGCGTTTCAAGCGCGAGGCGCGCGCCGCTTCCGCCCTTAACCACCCCAATATTTGCACCATTTACGATATTGATGAATGTGAAGGGCAGTTCTTCATCTCCATGGAACTGCTCGAGGGGCAGGCGCTCAATCATCGTCTGGAGGGCAAACCCCTCAGCCTGGATTTGCTCATAGACCTCGCCATACAAATTGCCGATGCCCTGGATGCCGCGCATACTCAGGGGATCATCCATCGCGACATCAAGCCCGCCAACATTTTTGTGACCAAGCGCGGGCAAGCCAAGATCATGGACTTCGGGCTGGCCAAGCTGGCCACGCGCGCGCGAAGCACGACCGACTCCACGCAGCTCACCGCTGGGCCCGAATCCATAATGCTCACCAGCCCCGGCCAAGCCATGGGCACCGTGGCTTACATGTCTCCGGAGCAGGCGCGGGGCGAAGAATTAGACATACGCACCGACCTGTTTTCCTTCGGCGTGGTGCTTTACGAAATGGCCACGGGCCTGCGCCCGTTTGCCGGCGCCAGCCCTGCTTCTGTCTTTGGCGCGATCCTCCTCCAGACTCCGCGTCCGCCCCTGCAATTGAATCCGCAATTACCGGCGGAACTGGAGCGCATCATCACCAAGGCGCTGGAGAAGGATCGTGACCTGCGCTGCCAGACGGCCGCGGAAATGCGCGCGGATTTGAAGCGGGTGAAACGCGACACGGACTCCAATCGCTCCGCCGCGCCGGTCTCCGGGCCGGCCGTTGCTCCCGCGGCGTCCGTGAAGCCGCGAGAGAGATCCCTGCGCGGGCCTCTGCTTCTCGGCCTGGGCGTGCTTTTGGGATTGGCGGTTGGAATTGCCTTGGGCAGGCGCGCCTGGCAATCTGCCCCCGTGTCCGAGCCGCCGCGCTATCGGCAGATCACTTTCCGGCGCGGGGCCATCCAGGCGGCGCGATTTGCCGCCGATGGACAAACCATTTTATATAGCGCCGCTTGGCAGGGCCATCCCGTTGATGTGTTCACGGGCCGTCTGGACGCGCCCGAATCCCGTTCCTTATCGCTGGACCAAACTCAGCTTCTCGCCGTATCATCCACCGGAGAAATGGCCTTGTTGTTGAGATGCCGAGCCGCCGGTACGTGGGTCAATCAGGGGACGCTGGCCCGCGCGCCCCTGGCCGGCGGGGCGCCCAGAGAAGTTCTCGAAGACGTCCAGTGGGCCGACTGGTCTCCGGATGGAAGCAGTCTGGCGATTGTCCGGGACGCGGGCGGGCGGAACCAGTTGGAATATCCTGCCGGCAAAGTCTTGTATGAAACCGGCGGCTGGGTCAGCCATCCGCGCGTCTCTCCCAATGGCGACTGGGTGGCCTTTCTCGATCATCCCATGCAAGGGGATGACGGCGGCTCCGTAGCGATTGTTAACAACGAAGGCAAGAAGAGAACGCTGGCCAGCGGCTTCTACACCATCCAGGGCCTGGCATGGTCCGCCGATGGCAAGGAAGTTTGGTTCACGGGGAGCCGCGTGGGCGCCAACCGCGCCCTGTATGCGGTGGGCCTGGACGGAACTGAGCGGCTGATCTCCGCCATGCCGGGCACCTTGATCCTGATGGACATCTATAAGGATGGCCGAGTTTTGATGATCCGCGCCACTTGGCGCCGCGAATTGTTGGGGTTTTCGGGGGAGAAGGGCACGGAGAGGGATATGTCCTGGCTGGACTATTCCTACCCGGCCGATCTCTCCCAAGATGGACAGAACCTGCTTTTCGATGAAGAAGGTGAAGGCGGCGGGACCTACGGAAAGGGCGGTGTGTGGGCCTATACCGTTTATATGCGCAAGACGGACGGCTCACCGGCCGTGCGACTCGGCGAGGGGGCGGCAGTGGCCTTGTCCGCGGACCAGCGCTTTGTCATCGCTCAGCCGGAAGGCTCGCCCGCGCAGTTTATATTGTTACCCACCAAAGCGGGAGAATCCCGGCCCCTTACCAACGATAGCTTGAACCACGTCTGGGGGCGCTGGTTGCCGGACGGGAAGCGGCTGCTTTTCTCCGCCAATGAGCAGGGCCACGGCCCCAGGTTATATGTCCAGAGCCTGGAAGGTGGAAATCCCCAGCCGATTACGCCGGAAGGGGTCAACGCCAACGCCTTCTGCCTATCGCCGGACGCCCAACAAGTGGCAGTCTTGGGGCCGGACCAGAAGGGGTATATATATCCGGTGGCGGGAGGCCAACCGCGTCCCATCACGGGTTTGGAACCGGGGGAAGAGCCTGTTTCCTGGAGCGCCGACGGGCGCATGCTCTACATCTATCAACCCGGCAGCCTGCCCGCCAAGGTCTATCAACTGGACTTGAACACCGGACAAAGAAAACTGTGGAAGCAGCTTATGCCCGCAGATCCCGCCGGCGTCGTTAGAATCGGCCCTATCCGCATGACCACCGATGGCAAAACCTACGTGTATGGCTACCACCGCACGCTCGCTGACTTGTATCTTGCGGAAGGACTCAAGTAAATTTGCGCCGGGGCTTGGGCCGGTTCAGGGGACCTTTCAGGCCGGGCATTCGGGCGCTGGAATTGCGGCGCTGGGCGAGGCCCCAGGCCTTAAGCAGTGTGCCGGGATTAACCCCCTGTGACGGCGTAGGGTTTACCTATCAGTTCACTTTGACGGTTAGTCGAAACCGTAGACGTGGTGCCCACCTTCTCCTGCTGGTTCCTCCCGAGTGACATACTCGGAGACTATGACGGGTGGGCACTTTCACGGATTTGGCCTGATAAACGCCCATCTATGATAGTGGAGAACTGCACGATCGCCTGGGTCACTTGCCCGTGTAGTCGGCATATCGGACAAGTCCAAAGTCGAACCCAATCTGTCCGGGGAGCGCCCAGTGGGACGCTATCCGCGATGGGCCCGTGGCCAGCTCAAGAAAAGGGGCTAGGGACTGGGGTCTAGGGGCTGGGGAAGAACAGAAGGCAGTGAGCAGAAGGCAAGAGGGCAGGGACTGGGTGCTGCGGACCAGGGCTAGAGGAAGGAAGTTCCCCAGTACCTAGCCCCCAGCCCCTGTTCTTCCTGGCCCCTGAAACCTGACACCTGAAACCTGTGGCAACGCAATTCGTTTGCCTCTGAACGGGTTTCTTGGTAAATTTCCTAGTTTGCTTTGGAGTCGGTGCGTCGTTCGTGCGCAGGTCGCTTCAGGATGGCGCCGAGACTCCGATTCATCTGACCATTCAAGGAGTTGAAGCTCGATATGGCGAATAATTCTAAAGGCACGATCGGGATTCTGACTGGAGGGGGCGATTGCCCGGGACTTAACCCTGTGATCCGGGCGGTGGTGCGGCGCGCCGAGCAGCTCGGCTACAAAGTCTTGGGTGTGAAGGACGGTTGGAAGGGAATCCTTAAGGCTGACGCGGAGCCGCTTACTTTGGATTCTGTTTCCGGGATTCTGCCGCGCGGCGGCACAATCCTCGGCACATCGCGCACCAACCCGCTGAAGAAGGAAGAGGACAAGAAAACTCTGCTCGCCAACCTCAAGACCATGGGAATTGATTACCTCATAGCGGTGGGAGGCGAGGACACCCTGGGCGTTGCCCGGAAGCTCGTCAACGAGAACGTGAAAGTCGTCGGCGTCCCCAAGACCATCGACAACGACGTGGATGGCACGGACCAGACTTTCGGGTTTGACACCGCTGTCATGATCGTTACTGAGGCGATTGACCGCCTCCACACCACCGCGGAATCGCACCACCGCGTAATGGTCGTTGAAGTGATGGGGCGCCACGCAGGATGGATTGCGATTATCTCCGGCCTGGCAGGCGGAGCTGATTGCATTCTGATTCCGGAGGAGCCGAAAACCATCGAGGAAATCTGCGAGGTCATCAAGCGGCGGCATGCCAGAGGCAAGAAGTTCTCAATCGTGGTCGCTTCGGAGGGGTTCCAGCTCAAGGGCCAAGACGCATTCGTGACCAAAGGCCAGCAACTCGACCAGTTCGGTCACGTTTTGCTGGGCGGCATCGGCGAGCGCCTGGCCAAGCTCATCGAGAAGCAGACCGGTTTCGAGACGCGCTCCACGGTGCTCGGTCACATCCAGCGCGGCGGTTCGCCCACGGCTTTTGACCGCGTGCTGGGAACCCGCTTCGGACTCAAGGCCGTCGATTTGATCGAGGAAGGCAAGCTTGGCCACATGGTTTGCTTGAAGGGCAATCAGATCACTTCCATACCCCTGTTGGAAGCGATGACCAAACTGAAGCTTGTGGATCAGGAATGGATCCGTATGGCCGAAATCTTCTACGGGTAGTCATTGAGGCCGGCTGCTGGTCTTGGTGAGCTCTTACCTGCACGGGGTGGCCCGCGCAACGCCGCCACCCCTTCCTTTTTTTCCTTTCATGGTTGTGGGTGGGTCCGGGTGGCTTATCGACTGGCCCTTCTCAAGTTTCATTGCGAGGACATTGCAAGCGAACTCGCAGGGGTAAGGGCACGAAGTTTGGCGAGCCGCTAGCGCTCGACAGGGAGCGAACGTGTGCGGACCCTGCCGCGCAGGAGCGCATTGAGTTCGAGGGAGAATTTGGGCAAGACTGAAAGTGGAAGGCAGGCCAGTAAAGCGCGAAAAGCCAGCAAGGCTTCTTTGGCGATGAGGTCAAAGTCGTGGAAGTTAAGATCAATCTGGTTCCAGACTTCCGGAGACGGGTCGCCCGTCCTTTCGGCGTGGCGGTAGGTATACCGGAATTCTCCCGTCACGATTTCCGCGGCGCGGCGCAGCAGACGAAGTTGAAGCTGATAGCGGCGCCGGGAGCTGAAAACCAATTGGTCCAGAAGTTCATGCATCCGCACATAGTCAACCATGGTCCTGGACTTGAAACGATGGGCGTGGATGCTGCGGGGCGTGACCACCACCTGGGCGTTCGGCAGGTGCTTCGCCAAGGCATCCAAGAGGCCGGCGGCGATCTTCGCCATGCCGTCCCACTCGGAGGCAGAAAGCCGGATCATGCGCCAGGCCATGTCGTGGCGGCCAGCGCTCCGCTCTTCAAACGCGTCGTTGAGCGAAATGCCCAGCATGGCTGTCCTTGCCTCAACTTCTGGCGCAAAACCGTCATAGACGGCCTGGCGCTCTGGTCCCAATGGCGCCAGACCTGCCGGTGCGCGCTGAGCCGGCGAATTAACCCAAAGCAAACGCCGCAGCAGAAAACCCACGCCGGTGAGAACGAGAATCCCCGCCAACCAACGCATACTGCCCAGTATAGAAAATTGGCAGTCGCTAAAGCAAGGTAAGGTAGAAATCTAGGTAGAAATCTTGACACCCTTTCTGCGGCAACCCTATAATTGCTGTTTTTATCTGTGATGAAATTCTGCCGTTTGCTGGCGGGTCTTTTCCGTGTCCACAACAGAACTTCGCGATCTCATACTGCAAAGGCGAAAAAAGCTCCATGCCATCGCCGAGTTGGGTTTCGAGTTGTATCCGCGCCATTACGACCTTACACACACCATCCCGCAGATCCTGACCGCCTATTCTTCTTCTTCGATGGAGCAGTTGAGTGCCCAGAGGGTCTCGGTCAGGGTGCCGGGGCGAGTGATGACCATCCGCCCCCACGGGAAGGCCGGCTTTGCGCATTTGGCGGCGGGCGGCGAGCGCCTGCAAATCTACGTGCGTTGGGAGGCCGTGGGAGAGCGCGACTTCGAGCTCTACAAGCTTCTCGACATCGGCGACATCATTGGCGTCACCGGATACCTCTTTCGCACCAGAACCGGTGAACTGACTATTCATGCCGAGCGCCTGCAATTCCTGGCCAAGGCACTGTTGCCCTTACCGGAAAAATGGCATGGCCTCACCGACCTGGAGCTCCGTTACCGACAGCGCTACCTGGACCTCATGGTGAATGAGGAATCCCGGAGGATTTTTGAGCGCCGTGGCCGGCTGATTCGCGCTCTGCGGGAATTTCTTGACGGCGAAGGCTACCTCGAGGTGGAAACCCCCATGATGCAGCCGCTGGCAGGCGGCGCCATGGCACGGCCCTTCATTACCCACCACAACGCTCTGGACCTCAAGCTTTACCTTCGCATCGCTCCGGAGCTTTACCTGAAACGGCTCACCGTGGGAGGCCTCGACCGCGTTTACGAGATCAACCGTAACTTCCGCAACGAGGGGATTTCCACCCAGCACAATCCTGAGTTTACGATGCTGGAGTTCTACCAGGCTTACGCCGACTACCGGGATATGATGGCCTTGACGGAAAGAATGCTGCGGCACGCTGCGCTGGCCGTCCTCGGAACGGTCGATTTCGACTACGGCGGGCAACCTATTTCCTTCGCCGAATTCCAGCGTTTGACCATGAAAGAGGCGGTGGGCAAGTTTTGGCCGGAAGCAGCAGGGAAAGGGCCTTCACCGGAAGATCTGGCGGAACCTAAAGCGATCTTCAAATGGGTCGAGGCTTTCAACCGCTGGGCTGGCGGCGACTCCTGCCCTGGCTACGAGCCCCTGGCGTTGCCGGAGGGTACGGCCCCGGGTACGGCTCTCGCAGAGCTGTTTGAGCATGTGGCGGAAAGCCATTTGATCCAACCAACCTTCATCGTGGATTACCCGCTGGAGGTCTCGCCGCTGGCCAAGCAGAAACCTGAAGATCCAAATTTCGTTGAGCGCTTTGAGCTTTTCATCGCCGGGATGGAAGTAGCCAACGCCTTTAGCGAACTCAACGATCCCGCCGAACAACGCGACCGCTTCGAATATCAACAACTCCTCCGCGAAAAAGGTGACCTGACCGCCCACGCCATTGACGAAGACTATATTCGCGCTCTCAGTTACGGCCTTCCCCCCACCGGCGGGGAAGGCATCGGTATTGATCGCCTCACCATGCTGCTCACCAATTCCCGATCCATACGGGACGTCATCCTGTTCCCCTTGATGCGCCCCGAAAAGCCGCTTGCTTAGGCTTGCTTCGCCGAGGCTGCGTTGACCTCGCCTAGCTGTTACCAGCTATCCCCCAGGAATAGGGAGATATCATCCGCTTTGGCGGACACCGGCAGGGCGCCGGACGCCGACCCCCATTTGGTATCTCCTTCCGCAGGCGAAGCTGTACCAAGAAGCGACGGAAGTCTCTTATCGAGGCTCATACCGCCACTTCAGGCCTGACCACTTTCCCGATCGACTTCGCGCTTCGTCAGCTTGCGTAGGAGCTTGGCTGGATTCCCGACGACGATCGTTCGAGGTGGTACATCCCGTGTCACCACGCTGCCCGCGCCGACGACGGCTTCCTCTCCAATCGTCAAATCACCAAGAATCACCACTCCGCTTCCTATCGAGGCCCTGCGCCGCACCAAGGTAGTTTGACACCGCCAGTCGCTGGCCTCCTTCATGGTGCCATCGGGGTTGGTGGCCCGAGGCAGGCGATCGTTGATGAAGACTACGTGGTGCCCAATGAATACTCCGTCTTCGATCGTGACGCCCTCACAGATTAACGTATGGCTGCTGATCTTGCACTTCGCCCCTATTTTCGCACCCCTTTGTATTTCCACAAATGTTCCAATCTTGGTGTCATCTCCAATCTCACAGCCGTAAAGGTTAACGAAGTCGCATATCTGCACGCCTTTTCCCAGCACTACGTCGTCGGATATCTTCTTAAGTGGGGTCGGCTTCATATTTTTACGAATTCTCCTTCTTTCGCTAGCGAAGCGTCGGCCGCCGACAGAATCCGCACGACCTCCAAGCCCTGCTCGGCAGCGGTCCGCGGCTTGCCGCCCCCTCGAATGCAGTCCCGGAAGTGGACCATCTCAACTCGAAGCGGTTCCTCCGAAGCTATCTTCGGAATGTGTACGTCCCCCGTACGATACTGAACCAGGACATCATAGGCCGTCTCGCCCGCCGTTAGTTCGACCCCTTTGTCGTAGACTTTGACCTTTTCGTCGGGTTCGAGGTCGTCGTAGACGATCATCCGCTTCGTACCGGCAATAAGCGTTCGGCGGACCTTGACGGGACTCAACCAGTTCACGTGGATATGCGCCAGCACACCGGGGCGCATCTTGATGGTCAGGTAGGCCATTGTGGCGAGGGCCTTATCCGTCTGCTGGACGTGGCATGCACCGATGGCCGAAACAGCCACCGGCCGTTCGGGAAGCAGATAAAGGAGGATCGACAGGTCGTGCGGAGCGAGATCCCACAACACGTTATGGCGAGACCGAACCAGGCCGAGATTGACCCGGACGGAGTCAAAGTACAACAGTTCTCCGACTATACCGGATGTGACGAATTCTTTTATTTTTTGCACCGCGCCTGCGTAAAGGAAAGTATGATCCACCATGAGCACCAATCCACATCGCTCCGCCAGAGAACAAAGCTCCTCGCACTCCTCGACTGAGGAGGCCATCGGCTTCCCCACCAGCACATGCTTCCCTGCCAGCAGCGCAGCTCTCGCAATCTCAAAATGGTTGGCAAGCGGAGTCGCGATGATCACGGCTTCAACTTGAGGATGCTGAAGCAGGTCCTCATAACTGCGCACGCCGACGGCGCTCGGGTAGGCTCGCGTGGCTAACCCCAGCCGTTCCTCCTTGATCTCGGAAACCGCAAGGGGCACGAGTCCATCCGTGCTCGCCACGTTGCGCAGCATGTTCGGTCCCCAATATCCGTAACCGATGACCCCGACCCCGATGGTCACTAGAAAACCTCCTGGGCAGACCGACCAATTGTTTCAGCGACCTACACCACTTGTTCGGACCTAAGCTCGTGCATCATGGGAAGAGACCGCACCTGATCGGCATAAGCCTCTGTTATGGGGAAGTAACCCCCGGAAATTTCAGATGAGCAAATGCAAAGGCTTCCAACATCCCGATCCCGTTCCCGCTCCAGTCCGCGGACTACGGGCGAGATTTCACCGCCTCTTTTTGCACACGCGACCCCCGAGGGCCCGACTGGGTTACTTTTGGAAAACCGAAACGCCGGACTCCGAGCCACCACCCCAAACCCCACGCGTAGTGCATAGTAGCGAGAACGAATGGCGCTAGGATTGCCACTTTCAAGCTACGGGTATCGCAAAAGCTGATTAGTCCTCCTGCCAAAGCAAAAAGCGAATAGGCCAGCGGGACGATAAGCGCAGGCCAACCGGGCTTGATCAATAACCAGGCGAGAGAAGCAAGTGTAGCAGCAACGAGCAGCGGCGGCAGGGAGTGCCATTTTCGGAAAGATCCATGGCAATTCCCGTGAGTTTGGGCCCTCCCATATCCATTGCGAAATAACTGCCCCGCCAAGGCCCGCAGGGAACTCCGGACAAAGTACTTAAGGCGGATCCGCGGAGAAACTAGAACCCCTCCCCCGGCTCGGCGGGCGCGATAGTTAAGCTCAAAATCTTCGCCGGAAACATACTTTTCGTCAAATCCGCCCAGAACCTCCAGGGCACTTTTCCGGCAGAAGAACCCAAACACGTTGTCGATGAATTCCTCCCGCTTGGCGTAGTATTTGGCCTCCCCCCCTACACCCAAAGGACTGGACATCGCCCAAGCAATGGCCTGACCAACCGGACCCTTGCCTACGGGATTCTGTACCCCTCCGACATTGGTGGCGCCTGTGGTGTTGAGCAAGTGCAAGCAGGTAGTGAGATAATCGCAATCGTACTCAGCGTGTGCCCCAACAACGGCTATATACTGGCCGCGGGCTTCCTTGAGGCCTAGGTTGTAAGCGTGAACCTGGACGCGCTCAGGATTTTTCAACAAACGGACACGGGAGTCTCGCTTCGCTATGTCCTGGAGGATGGCAAGCGTCCGGTCTTCACTCCCGCTATCGAAGACCAGAACTTCGTACTCGCCCGGCACGTCCCGTTGAGAGAGTAAAGATAACATGCAGCGCTCGATATACTCTTCTTCGTTGAGCGTGGCCATCACTATGCTTGCGAGAACCTTCGGCATTACGGGATGCCCCCGCACTCGACTTTGGACGCTCGGCGCAGTATACACCCCAGCAACAACGTTTTCACCAACTCGTATCGCGCAAGCTAAAATGTAACCGGGGAGGTATCGTTGCGCAATTTTAGAATGTAACCCATTATGGCCAAGGGCTAGATCATCCTCATTCACCCTTCAGAATTCAGCATTGCCTTTCACAGTGGGTTTCCCCGTATGGTTTCGAATATAGGCCGGGTTCACGTGGCGAGCGCCGCTGGCCATGAGGTTTTCCGCCTCCGCTTGAGTCTTGATTCCCCCTCGTGCACCCAGCGCCGTGCAATTGAGTGCGGCCATGGCGTTCGCAAAGTCCAGAATCCTCCCGATTTCCCATCCTGCCAGCAGCCCGTAAATGAAGCCGCCATGGAAGACGTCCCCTGCGCCTGTGGTATCCACGGTTTCGACGACGAATCCGGGCGAATAGTGGAACCGCCCTCCCTGGTAGACCAACGCCCCGTCCCGGCCCAGCGTCATACCGGGCACCTTCATCTTGTATTCGGTGGCCATGTACTCGAGGACTCTGAAGGGGTCGGCTTGGCCGGTCAGGGTGGGAAGAAATTTGGTGGAGGCAATCAAGTAATCGATGTAAGGGAAAAGGCTTTCGACCTTCTTGTAAACCGTATCAAGGTCGGCGAGCACGGGGACGCGCGCCCGCCTTGCCCAGCGTGCGGCCTTCAGGCAGGCCTCGACGTCGCACCCGTCCAAGTGCAGAACGCGGCCGGTGGTGATCGCGCCCACCGTCAACTCTTCCGGGGTAACGGTCAAGCGCGCATCGCGGTCCCAGAAAACCGTTCGCTCCCCCGTCGCCTGATCCACCAAGATATGGCCGAATTGATTGGGCGTGTCCGGAACCACGCGCGTGTATCGCACGTCTACTCCCTCACGTTTCAAGCTGGCAAGCTGAATCTTGCCGCCCTCGTCATCCCCGACCTTGCCGATGTAGCGGGTGCGAAGCCCCAGCCGCTGGCAGGTGACCAGCGCGGTGGCCACCTGTCCACCAGCGTGCATGGACGAGGATAGCACCCGCTCCTTTCCTCCCAGGGCAGGGAAGTCGCGTACGATTAGAACCGTGTCGGTGGCGTTCAATCCCAGCCCAACAACATCTACGGAGCTTTTGCGCACACCCATCCTCCTTCGAGCAGGGAAGGACAGATACTCTACCACTTCTTTGTCTGATGTAGAGGTAGGCTCCTGAAAGACTGTCCAGGCGCGTCACCCCCAACCCGCCTTGCGGGAGGGGTCCATTGCCGCAGCGGGCGCCGGAATAGCGTGTAGCGGACTGGGTAGCGCAGGCTCTCGCTTTTCAGGGACTCTGCGGCTTGTCCACGTTGAAAAGTCGACCCCAAGATGACGATCATGGAGAGCAGAGTTGCCACAAACTCGAAGACGACCCCGGAGGAGAGCGCGTACCCTCCGAGATAACCTTCGCCCCACCCGTTCTGCCCCAGACCGTTAGCACCGACGTTATATCCTGCCAGGAGGCCATTGGCAATGACCGCGCGCACGCCGGCTCCAGCAATCCCGCCGAGCAACTTCGCAACAATATACCCGCCAAGATCCTTTTTCGGCGCCCACTCAGCCGGAGTATCTTCTGCGGCTACGGGGGCTCGACGTGTCACGGCGCTATCGGGTGACATGGGACAATTCCGGCGAGACGTGTGAGGTGGACGGCTTTACGTTAATGAAGCAGGGTATCACGGTGCGCCTCGAAGGCCCGCTGACCTCGGAACTGCTTTTGTTTGAGGCACTCTAAAGGCCGAGCGGGTGGCGCCGGCCTGTTCTTCTGGCGAAGATAGCACCCGTCCCCTTCCTCCCGGCCGGGGCAGGGAAGTGGCGAACAATCAGAACCGTATCGGTGGCGTTCAATCCGAGGCCGACCACATGCGCCGTGTTCTTCCGCAAGCGCGTCCTCCTTCGAGCCGCGAAGGGCAGACGCTCTACCCTTCTTCGGCATACCTGAAGGTACCGGATAACTTCGTTAGAGAGGGGTAGTGCCGGCCATAAACATCGGGGCAACTCGTGCGAGGTGGAATGGCCTTGAGAGCTTCTGCATGGCTGTGTCATGTGGCCTACTCCGTGGGTTTAGGCAGGTCTGCCGAGTTTAGAAACGGCCATGGCCTCTCCGGCAGGAAATCACGTAGCGACAGGGTTCTGTCTGACAACCGACGCGCCGCGGCGAGAGCGCTGCCAAGTCTGCGCGCCCGCGTTCGCCGCGAGGCAGCGGGGGGCGCGTCTGATAATATTTTCTCTGGGAGGTGGCTGGTTAACATAATATGTTTTCCACAAAAAGCTCCGGGTTTTCCACAAAATCCAGGCGCCGCCGCCACACTCGAAGGCTCCAGGAGTCAGGGAAAAAGCCAAGTCCTGAATCCCTGAATCTATTTTTTGCCTTGACACCAGCCCGGAGCCATGATAGGCTACTGGAGTTGACCTATGGAGGAGGCCGTAACAGAGCGCGCGGAGGGAGTTCGGAATCGGCTCAGGGGTGGGGAAGAATGGGCAGAAAATACAAAAAAGATGTTATTTGACGGAACGAAGCTAAGGATCTACTGCAAATAAAGGAGTTGGATTTTTGAGGACCCCAAAACGAAGTGTTTTTTGACTGCAAAAAGGGCCAATCAAAGCGAAGAATATGGTCACAAATCGACGATTTGTGGGGCATTGAGTGAAACGAGAAACTGGAAAATGGAAACTGGAAATTGGAAACTAGAAAATAGCGCGCCAGTTTCCATTTTCCGTTTTCCAGTTTCTAATTTCTAGTTTCTGCCTTGCGGTTTCTCGGCTCTCTCAGGCGCGCTCTCCGCACTTTTCGCTTCCCGCACGCGCGCGGATATGCTAATTTCAATGGGAATGTCGACGCGTCGACACAAACACTCGGATGCCTCTTCGTGAGACGGAAGCCATTGTTCTAAGGACCTACCGGTTAGCGGAAGCTGACAAGATCGCTTCGCTTTTCACACGTCAGATGGGGCGCCTGCGGGCGGTGGCTACGGGAGCCCGCCGGACCAAGAGCCGTTATGGGGCCGCGCTTGAGCCCTTGAGCCACGTTCGCGTGTTCATTTTTGAGCGTGAGCATCGCGACCTGCTGCGCATGAACTCCGCCGAGCTGATTGAATCCTTCTTCGACATGCAGAAGGACTATCGGATTCAACTGGCAGCCCAATACGTCGCGGAAGTGGCCGAACGCATGATCCCGGAAAGGGAAGTGAACGAGCGCCTGTTTCGGCTGTTCCTGGCGGTGCTTCGCAGCTTGAAGCATTCGGGGGAGGTGAACCGGCCGCTTCTCTACTTCGACTACTGGCTGCTGCGCTTGGCAGGCTTTTTGCCGGATTTCGAGCACTGCCAGAATTGCGGCCGGGCGCTTGGCGAGGAAGGCGGGTATTACGGGCCTGGGTCCGAGGGTTTGAGCTGTGAGACGTGCCGAACGGGCGTGATCGGCCAAAGCATATCCTCCCAAGTGATTGCCGCTATGCGCACCGGTTGCCAGAGGCCGCTGGAGCGGTGGATCGGCGAGGAAAAGGCGCCGCCGGGCTGCCGCGAGGCGCGCAGATTCCTCGAGGAGTTGATCGAAGCCCACGCGGAACGAAAACTTGTGACGCGTGCAATGATGGAGGAGGCAGTGTGAAGCTGGTGCCAGGTGCCAGGTTTCAGGTGTCTGGGGACGGTGAGGCGGCAAAGAGGGGGAGACAGGAGTCAGAAGTCAGGAGTCAGAATGGGCCGCGTACGGACCTCGGTCCACGAACACAAGGAAGCTGTCAGCGGTCAGCCGTCAGCTTTCAGCAAGACCGCGGGAACTGAAAACTGATAACTGACAACTGATAGCTCAACGAGAAATGGCACAAAACCGGAGGAAATCTATAAAGCAAGATCCACTTACCTTCCAGGACATGCTCTTCCGCCTCAGTGAGTTCTGGGCGGGGCAGGGCTGTGTTGTGGCATTGCCTTACGACCTAGAGGTGGGGGCGGGCACGATGTGTCCCGAGACCTTTTTCCGCGTCCTGGGGCCACAGCCCTGGCGCGTGGCTTATGTTCAGCCCTCGCGGCGCCCCGCCGATGGCCGCTATGGCGAAAATCCCAACCGCCTGCTCAAGCACACGCAGATGCAGGTCATCCTGAAGCCGCCGCCCGCGAAGATCCAAGACATGTATCTCGAAAGCCTGGGGGCGCTGGGAATCGACATCCGGCATCACGACATCCGCTTCGAGGAAGACAACTGGGAAGCACCCACCCTGGGCGCCTGGGGCATCGGCTGGCAGGTCATGCTGGATGGCCTGGAGATCACCCAGTTCACCTACTTCCAGCAATCCGGCGGCGTGGACCTCGAGCCCATCAGCGTCGAGTTGACTTACGGGCTGGAGCGCAGCGCTGCTTTCCTCCAGAACGTCGAGGACGTTTACCAGGTGCGCTGGAACGAAACCGTGACCTACGGCGACATGCGGCGCCCAGAGGAACTGGAGTTGTCCGTTTACGACTTCGAGGCCGCCGACCCGGAGACCTGTCGCGAGCTTCTGGACCTCTACGAAGGCGAAGCCTCGCGCCTGCTGGGCGGTTACCAGTGGGATGACAGTCTTAGCCAAGATAAAGTAATTAAGGTAGATACGGGCGAAAGTTCAAGTTCAACCTTAGCCCGGCAACGCTTTCCCTTGCACAAGGTCTATGACCTCGCCTTGAAGTGCTCGCACCTGTTCAACATCCTCGATGCGCGCGGCGCCATTAGCGTGACGGAGCGCGTGGCGCTGATCGCGCGCGTCCGCAAACTGGCCTGCGAAGTCGCCGCCATTCACCTCGACCGGCAAGCCGAGGTGGCGGCATGACAGCCGAAACTCGAGATTCGAAAGTCGAAACTGGAAGCTCGGTTGTTGGAGAGGAGCAATCGTCAATCGACAATCGGCAATCGAGAATTACCGTGCCCTTGCTGCTCGAAGTGGGCTGCGAGGAAATCCCTGCACGCTTCCTGCGCGATGCTGAGAAAGGCCTGGGCGAGCGCGTCCGGGCGGCGCTGCGCGAGGCCCGGTTGCTGCCGGAAGCAGACGCAGGGGCGGTTCGCGAACCGCCCCTACAGACATATTCCACGCCGCGCCGCCTCGTCATCCATGTCCCCGCCTTGTTAGGTCGGCAGCCGGACAAGGTTGAGGAGATCCTCGGACCGCCCGTCAAGGTGGCTGTCGGCGCGGAAGGGAAATACACCCGGGCAGCAGATAGCTTCGCCCAGAAGAACTCCGCCCGCCTGGAGGATTTGACTCGCACCACCACCCCAAAAGGGGAATACTTGGCGCTGCGGAAAACCACCCAGGGACGTTCTGCCCAGAAGATCCTGCCGGAAATCTTGCCCGCTGCCATCCTGGGCCTGAGCTTCCCGAAGAGCATGTATTGGACGGCCAAATCCGGACCACGCTTTGTGCGGCCCATTCGCTGGGTTCTGGCAGTCCTCGGAGAAGGGAAGCAGGCGGAGACGGTCGACTTCGAAATCCTGGGTGTGAAGTCGGGGGATTCCACCTTCGGGCATCGGGCCAAAAGCCGCAAGCCGCAGCGCGTGACGGGCTTCAAGGATTACACAAAGAAATTGGCGCAAGCGCATGTAGAAATTGACTCTGCGCGCAGGCTGGAACGTGTCATTCAAGAAGCTCGGGCACTGGTTGAAAACGCCTCGCTCAAGCTCGTGCAGGATGAGTGGTTGGTGGATTGGATCGTCAACTCCACCGAGTGGCCGCGGCCCATGCTCGGGAGCTTCGACGAACGCTTTCTTCACCTGCCGCGCGAAATCCTCACCACCGTGATGCGCGACCACCAGAAGTACTTCGCCGTGGAGGACCAGCAGGGGAACCTGCAACCGCACTTTGTCGCCGTGCTCAACATGGACTCGGATGAGAAGGGTTTGATCCGCCAAGGGCATGAGCGCGTGTTGACGGCGCGCTTTCGCGATGCGGAGTTCTTCTGGAACGCCGACCAGCGCATTCCCCTGCGCGATCGGCTGCCGCTGCTCGAGAAGGTCACCTACCAAGCCGAACTCGGTAGCTACGGCAGCTATGGCGACAAGGTCCGGCGCATGCGGGCGCTCGCTGAGAAGGTTTGTCGAGAGCCCGCAGTGCAGCAGGCACTTTCGAGGCAAGAGGGTGATGCGGTGCTTCGGGCGGTGGAGTTATGCAAGTGTGATCTAACCACTCAAATGGTTCACGAATTCCCGGAGCTCCAAGGGGTCGTCGGTGGGTTATACGGAGCGCAATTCCTGGAAGTCGCCAACGCGATTTATGACCACTACCTACCCAAGAGTCTTGAGGACCGCTGTCCGCGCTCCCTCGTAGGTGCAATCGTCTCTTTCGCAGACAAACTGGACAGTGTGGTTGCGGGATTTGCGGCCGGCCTGAAGCCCTCCGGGTCAAGGGACCCGTTTGGCCTCCGGCGCCACGGCAATGGAATAATTAAAGTATTGCTTGAAGTAATGCCACCAATCACATTTAGCAACTTAGTTGCTTTCACATCTGACTTGTTCAACCAATCGAAGCCCCCAGTCATGGAGCTTTGCGGTTTCTTCATCGAGCGATTGGCGTACTACCTCGGGCGGAAGTTCCGATACGACACAGTCAGGGCCGTGCTGGCTGATCCTGATCACGAACTGGACGCTTTCAACGTGCCCGCGGAGGCCCTGCACCGTGTGCGAATTTTGGAGCAATTCCGCGACACTGAAGACTTCGTCGCCATGGCACAGGCGGCGAAGCGTGTAGGGAACATTCTGACGAAATCGGCAACGGAGGGAAAACTGCAGGGGGCCTCCCTTGACGAGAGCCTTCTGGAGCCTGGTCCTGAAGAGCAACTCTGGCACAAATACCTAGAGGGTTGTAAGACGCTGGAGGTAGGCGGTCGGTTTTGGTCCGGCGGGGGTTATGATTACGAAAAGGTATTTGCTTACGTAGCCACTTTTCGGCCGTTTGTCGATCACTTTTTCGACAAGGTGCTGGTGATGACGGATGACGCCGCCGTGCGCCGGAACCGTTTGTTATTGCTCGTGCTCCTGGACCAGCGGATCTTGTCCAAGTTCGTTCGGCTGTCCGAAATTGTTCCTGGCACGCCCATTGTCGACGCGTCGACATCGGGAAGAAACGAAGTGAAAGGCTGATGCGAGGTGTTTTGGAGTGCGGCAGCTTGCTGCCGCTTTCCTGCCCGCGAGCTTGCTCGCGGGAGTTTCAAGCGAAAACACAATTTGCAGCCAGCAAGCTCGCGGGACTTTCAAGCGAGAACGCAATTTGCAGCCAGCAAGCTGGCTGGCGGCAAAGCGGCAGCAAGCTGCCGCACTCCAAAGCGGGCTGCGCCCGCAAATGTCGACGCGTCGACATGGGAAAAAACGCTCCGGCAGCCCGTGAACGATTCGCTTGTACGCAGGAGGCGATTTGTGACAAGGTGTTTAGTGGGATGTAAGGATAAGCTATGAAGCTGCGATTGCTTGTCGAATTCGACCCCGGGACTAAGCGCTGGTCGGCAGTGTTTCCCGAACTGCCAGGTTGTGCTTCCGCGGGCGATACGGAGGAAGAAGCAGTGCGCAACGCCAAGGAAGCCCTGGAACTGTGGTTTGAGCCTTCCGAAATCAAACCTGCCGCGGGCGCGAAACTGCTAGAAGTGTCGCTCCCGTGAGCCCTCGCTTTCCCGCCCTGAGTGCGAGGGATGTTACGCGCGTATTGAAGCGAAATGGATTCGTCCTAACCGGTCAAAAGGGCAGTCATCAGAAATGACGTCATGGCAATGGCCGCCAAGTGATCGTCGCCGTGCACGGCAACAAACTGATCCCGAGGGGAACCCTCAAGAGCACCATCGAAGGAAGTGGCCTCGATGTTGATAGCTTCCGGTAGTTGAACCTCCTCCGATGCTTTTTGTCCATTGCAAAAACGCCGCAGTTGCGGCAGAATCTTCGGTTCTTTGCGTGCCAGTCACAGACAGCAGGATGCGGTCGAGGAGCGGCACTGAATCTTCCAGCGCGAATCGGTACCTGCTGACTGGCCGCGGCGGACGGACCACGGACAGCAAAAGAATTTTGAACTTTCATCCTTGAACTTTCAACTGAACTCGAAGGGAGCAATCATGGAGAAGTACGTTTATTTCTTTGGAGGCGGCAAAGCGGATGGCAATGGGGCTATGAAAGATGCCCTGGGAGGCAAAGGCGCCGGCCTGGCGGAAATGACTAACGCGGGTTTGCCCGTGCCTCCGGGATTCACTATTGCCACCTCTGCCTGTCGCCTGAACTTCCAAAACCAAAACAAGACGCCCGATTTCATCCTGCAGCAGAAAGACGAAGCCCTGGCGAGACTCGAGAGCTTGCTGGGCCAGAAGCTGGGCGACAAAGAGAACCCCCTGCTGGTTTCGGTGCGCTCGGGCGCCAAGTTTTCCATGCCCGGGATGATGGACACCGTCCTGAACCTTGGCATGAACGATAAGGTTGTGGAGGTGTTCGCCCGCAAGACCCACAACCCTCGTTTTGCCTACGACAGCTACCGGCGATTCATCCAGATGTTTGGCAACGTGGTAATGGAAATCCCCAAGCAAAAGTTCGAGCACGTCTTCGACGGCCAAAAGAAGAAGAAGAAAGTGAAGCTCGACACCCAGCTTACCGCTGAAGACCTGAAGCAGGTGATTGCGGAATACAAGCAGGTGGTTCGCAAGGAAGCTGGCAAGGACTTCCCGCAGGACCCCCAAGTGCAGCTCAACATGGCCATCGAGGCTGTGTTCCGCTCCTGGTACAACCCGCGCGCCCAGACCTACCGTCGCCTGAACAAGATTTCTGACGACCTGGGGACTGCCGTGAACGTCCAGACCATGGTTTTCGGCAACCTGGGCGACACCTCGGGAACCGGCGTGGGGTTCACTCGTGACCCAGCCACGGGAGCCAAGGAGTTCTATGGCGAGTTCTTGATGAACGCCCAGGGTGAAGATGTCGTGGCAGGGGTGCGGACTCCTGTGCCCATCAAGGAACTCGAGAAGATCATGCCGAAGGTTTACAACCAACTCCGCGAATTCACTACCCGGCTCGAGCAGCACTACAAAGATGTTCAAGACTTCGAGTTCACTATCCAGGACGGAAAACTTTACATGCTTCAGACCCGCAACGGAAAGCGCACGGGTCCCGCAGCGGTGAGAATTGCGGTGGAGATGGAGCACGAAGGCCTGCTGACCTCGAAAGAGGCGCTGCTGCGTGTGGAGCCCGAGCAACTCAATCAGTTGCTTCACCCCGTCCTCGACGAATCAAAGCCGTTGAATGTCCTGGTTACGGGGTTGCCGGCATCCCCGGGCGCGGCAGTTGGGCACGTGGTGTTCACCGCAGACGATGCGGTGGTGAAAGGGAAGACCCAGCCGGTCATCCTGGTGCGCGGCGAGACTGTCCCGGACGACATCCACGGCATGGAAGTGGCGGTTGGTATTCTCACTTCTCGTGGCGGGATGACGTCTCACGCCGCCGTGGTAACGCGCGGCATGGGCAAGCCCTGCGTTGCAGGTTGCGGCGGAGCGGAAGTGGACGAAAAGAACAAGCTGCTCAAGATCGGAACCACCGTACTCAAGGAAGGTGACTGGATTTCCCTGGACGGATCGACGGGGCGGGTCATTGAGGGCAAGTGCGATCTGGTCGAACCCGATCCGCGCAGTGGGGTTTTTGCCGAGTTCATGAAGTGGGCCGACGAGGAGCGGCAACTCGGCGTGCGCGCCAACGCTGACATCCCACGTGACGCTCTGGCCGCAGTCCGCTTTGGCGCCGAGGGCATAGGGCTCTGCCGTACGGAGCATATGTTCTTCGCCAAGGAGCGGCTGCCTCATGTGCAGCGGATGATTATGGCGTGCAAGGAGACCCAGGATCCCAAGGAAGCTGCCGCTTATGCAAAAGAGCGCCGCGCCGCATTGGCCAAGCTGCTTCCCATGCAGCGCAAGGACTTCCACGGGTTGTTCCAGGCCATGGCGGGTCTGCCCGTCACCATCCGTACCCTCGATCCTCCCCTGCACGAATTCCTTCCCAAGCGCGAAGAACTGATGGTGGAGATTGCGACCTTGGAGGCGAAGGGTAAAAGGGGTGGCAAGCTTAGCCAGCTCAGGAAGTTGCTGGAAGTAGTTGAAGGATTACATGAATTCAATCCCATGCTCGGTTTGCGCGGCTGCAGGCTGGGAATCATGTACCCTGAGATTAGTGAAATGCAGGCGCGGGCCATCTTCGAAGCCGCCTGCGATTGCAAGAAGAAGGGAATCGAGGCAAAACCCGAAGTGATGATTCCTCTGGTTGGAGATGTTAGGGAACTCGAGCTCCAGAAGGAAATCGTGGACCGCGTGGCGGGCGAAGTATTCGCCAAGAAGGGCGTCAAGGTGGAATACCTCGTCGGAACCATGATCGAGCTGCCCGCCGCAGCGCTCTCCGCCGGCGAGATTGCCCAGCAGGCGGAGTTCTTCAGCTTCGGGACCAACGACCTCACCCAGACGACTTTCGGGCTCTCTCGTGATGACTGCGGCAAGATTATCAATGCTTACGTCAAGCAGAAGATCTGGCCCGCGGATCCGTTTGCGGTGCTCGACCCGAAGCGCGTGGGCAGGCTGCTGAAGCTCGCGACCGTAGAAGGGCGGGGAACGCGCGATAACCTGAAGGTCGGTATTTGCGGCGAGCACGGTGGCGACCCGGCTTCGATTGAGATTTGTGCCGAGGCGGGGCTGAATTACGTTAGCTGTTCGCCTTACCGGGTACCCATTGCGCGTCTGGCGGCAGCCCAAGCGGCAGTGAAGAAGCAGGCGGCTGCCACGTACACAACCGCGTAAGGGCGGTGAGGAGTGACGAGCAGAAGAGCAGGTGTCAGGGTGCATGGCACTGCCACTACAGTGGGTAGTGACGAGCAGAAGAGCAGGTTTCAGGTGTCAGGTTCCAGGTGTCAGGGTACCCGGAAAACTAAAGTATTACTTTAAGCTCTGAACTCTGACCTTGTGAAACTAGAGTATTAGTTTCCTCTTTGGAACGCTCACGTCTCACAAATGACACCAGTACCCAGCGCCGCGTGCCCTGGCACTTGACACCTGAAACCTGACACCTGAAACCTGTTCTTCAGAATGTCGGCGCGTCGACATCGGGTAGTTAGCGAAATACTCTGCCGCGTACCCTGACACCCGGCACCTGAAACCTGTCCTTTGCTGGAAAGCGAGGTATGACATGAATAAGATGAACAGACGGAAGTTCATCGGAGCTTCCACCGCAGTCCTGGGGTTGTGGAATCTCCCCAGTCGGATCACAAGCGCAAACGCGGGCAGGGGAGGTGCGACGCCTCTTCCCGGAGGGACCGCTCAGACTGCTGCCCGCACTTTCGGTTACAAGGGCGAGCACTTCCTCCTGGACGGTGAACCTCTCCTGCTCATTTCAGGGGAAATGCACTATCCGCGCGTGCCACGGCCCTACTGGCGTGACCGCATGCGCAAGATGCGCGCGCTGGGCTTGAACACGCTCTGCACCTACGTCTTCTGGAACTTGCACGAGCCCGAGTTGGGCAAATTCGACTTTACCGGCAACCTCGATGTGGCCGCGTACTTGCGCATGGCGCAGGAAGAGGGGTTATGGGTGATGCTGCGGCCCGGTCCGTACATTTGCACGGAATGGGATTTTGGCGGTCTTCCCTCCTGGCTTTTGTCAACCCCCGACCTCAAAGTGCGGACGACCGACCCGCGTTTCCTCAAGGCGGCGGAAAAGTACTTGCAGCAGGTGGGGGAACAACTGGCGCCCCTGCAAATCACCCGCGGCGGCCCGATCATCATGGTGCAAGTGGAAAATGAGTACGGCTCTTTCGGCAACGATCATGATTATATGAACGCCATTCGGAGGATTATCCGCGACGCCGGCTTCGAGGTGACTCTCTACACCGCCGACGGGCCGGAAAACCTGGAAGGGGGAACGCTGCCGGACCTGCCTGCCGGGGTCAACTTTGGGCAGGGAGATCCCGCAGCGGAGTTCGCCAAGTTTGCCGGGTTCAGACAAGGCGTCCCGCGCATGTGCACCGAGTATTGGGATGGCTGGTTCGACCACTGGGGAGAAGAGCATCATACCACCTCCCCGGAAGGAGCTGCGCGGGGGTTGGACTGGATGTTGTCTCGCGGCATTTCGGCCAGTCTCTACATGGTTCACGGCGGCACATCCTGGGGTTTCATGAGCGGCGCGAACTTTGATGGAACCTATCAACCGGACATCTCCAGTTACGACTACGATGCGCCGCTGGACGAGGCAGGGCGGCCCACCAGGAAGTTCTTCCTGATACGCGAGGTGATCAAGAAATCCCTGCCCACCGGCACGCAATTGCCTGAACTGCCGGCCCCACTGCCGATGATTGAGATCCCACCCTTTGAGTTGAGGGAGGCAGCGGCGCTGCCTGGCCCTCTGGGCAAGCCAGTTCTTTCTGAACGGCCGAAAACCATGGAGGACCTGGGGCAGCAGTACGGATTCGTTCTTTACCGGAAGAGACTTGCGAAGCGAGTTAAAGCACTGCTTGAGATTAAAGGGGTCAGGGACTACGCAGTCGTCCTTCAAGGGGCTAGGCGGCTGGGCGTGCTGGATCGCCGTCTTAAGCAGGAATCATTGGAGGTGGAGCTGGAAGGTGGCGAACCGCTGGATATTCTCGTTGAGAACATGGGCCGCGTCAATTTCGGTCCACGTCTTGTGGATGACCGGAAGGGAATCGTCGGACAGGTTACGCTTGCCGGGTCGGAGTTGAGTGGATGGGAGATTTATCCTCTGCCGATGACGGACCTTTCCGCGTTGCACTTTTCGAACTCGAACCTGAAGGGACCAGCTTTCCTGCGGGGCCAGTTTGAATTGTCGTCCTTGGGCGACACTTTCCTGGACATGCGAGGGTGGGGAAAGGGATGTGTTTGGCTGAATGGGTACAACCTTGGCCGGTATTGGAAGATTGGGCCGCAACAATGCCTGTTCGTGCCCTCCCTGTGGCTAAGAAAGGGAATCAACCAAGTTATCGTGCTCGATCTCGAGCCGGCAGATCACCATACGCTTCAGGGCATCAAAGACCCGATATGGTCAGGAGGAATGTCGTAATCAACATTCCACAGCCTCATCGGACAAAGGGTTCACAGGTTCCGCTGGCCACCCAACCAGTAAGGCATAACTCAAGTGCATGCAACGAGGCAGAAGCTTGCCGGAAAACTGCCAAATCTCTCCGGGCGGATACAACTCTTGGCGCCAACTTGCAATCCAATCGCTGGGTGGCGAAGAAGAAGGGGAGCATGGGGATCATCGCCATCATGAGAGTGATATAATGAAGAAGGCTTGGCCACCAGGAGTAAATCTATGAGCAGATCGCGAATGCAAGTCATAGCGCTTCTCGCAATATTCTGCCTTGCCGCCCTCCCTGTGCGTGGCAGAGATGACAAGAAGGACGTCGACGAGATCGGGAACCGGAAAGTAGCGCACAAGAGCATAATTTCAGAGGAAAAAGAAATTGCGATCGGAAAGCAGTACTCCACTGAAATCGATCGTCAAGCAAAGTTGCTCAATGATCCTGTAATCAACGAGTATGTCAACAGAGTGGCGCAGAACGTGGTCCGGAACTCCGACCTCAAGATTCCCCTCACGGTGAAAGTGATCGACTCACCGGAGTTAAACGCCTTTGCCTTGCCCGGGGGATTCCTCTACGTCAATACCGGCTTGATTCTGGCTGCGGAAGAGGAAGATCAGGTGGCGGGAGTGATGGCGCATGAAATCGCCCACGTGGCCGCGCGCCACTGGGCGAGCCAAATGACCAAGATGACGCTGCTGCAGTATTCCATGCTCCCGGTCATGATCTTCGTTCCCATGTCCTATCCTGTATATATGGGGGTCATGGAAGCGATGAACTTCGGGGTGCCAATAGCCTTCCTGAAGTTCAACCGGGGCGCTGAGTCGGAGGCGGATTACCTGGGGATTCAATACATGTACAAGGCGGGGTACGACCCCAACTCCTACGTCGCATTCTTCGGCAAGGTCATGGAAGAGGAACGACGGGTCCCCGGAAGTATGCCCCAAGTTTTCATGGACCACCCACCCACGGGTGACCGCATAATCAAGAGCGAAGAAGAAATCAAACAGATTCTGCCCAAACGCGAGCAGTACCTCGTGTCAACGTCGGAATTTGACGATGTAAAAGCCCGGCTCCAACAGGTGATCAGCAACCGGAAGAAACTGAAGCCCGGCGACTCCGGAGGACCCACTCTGCGCAAGCGCGCGCCAACTGACCAGACAACCACTCAAACCCAACAGCCACCGCAGGGTACGAATACTAGTGGGGGCGACGACCAACCTCCCGTACTCAAGCGCCGGGATTAAAGCTTTCTATAGCCAGTTAACGTGAATGTCTGGGGAATCAGAAATGAGGCTGGGTTGGGGGGGGGGCGATCCCCAGCTTCCGCAGTTCTTCAGAATAGTATTTTCTGTACAGGATCTCCCATTCACCGCCGCCCTCCGGAATGGTTCGCTTTTGGGAGGCGATGCGGGCCTTGACGATCTGGTCGATCTTCTCTTCGTCGTGCATGAGATCCGTAAGGATCTTGACGACCTGCTGGCGGATCGTGTTGGGCTCCTCATATATTTCCACTTCGTCCAGAGCCTCGATGGCGGCCATGACTTGGTGCGAGACCTGAACGATTTTTTCATGACTCATCTTCATAGTCGAAAGACCCGCAACCTCAGAGAACAGCCTTGCGCTGGCGCACCAACTCCTTCTTGATGGCCTTAAAGGCGTCTTCGTAGCTGGCCCCCAGCTCTTTCATTTGGTTTCCGTGTTCTTCCAGGATTTTTCGCACTTCGTCGTTAATGCGGTCCTCAAGGCTCAACTCTTCAAACATCACCTGGTTTATAACCTCGGTGACGTATTCCGGCTGTTCATAAGTGATAAGCCCGTCGTCGGTAAGACGCTTCAGAACCCGCTTGGCCATGTAGGTGACGTACTCGCGCTGAAACTGCATAGAACCGGAAGCCCTCTCCTTGACGCTCGCGACACGCTAGTGTATATTTCAGAGGTTGCGGGTGTCAAGGTTCGCGTGTTGTGGCGAGCCCCTGGATTCGGATGCTCCAGGGCGGTTAGCTCAGTTGGTCAGAGCGTCTGCCTTACAAGCAGAAGGTCATCCGTTCGAGCCGGATACCGCCCACCAGAGGAATCGAGTCATTGGTTCATTGAGTCATTGTGCCATTGAACGACCTCGACAGGAGGGAAAGCACGCAATCAAGCTCTGCGGTTGGTTGATCCGGTCTTGCAATGAACCAATGGCTCGATGAGTCAATGAATCAATTTCGCTGGGGACGTAGTTCAGCTGGTTAGAACGCATGCCTGTCACGCATGAGGTCGCGGGTTCGAGTCCCGTCGTCCCCGCCAGCTTCCAAACGACCTGTGATGTTAATGCCTAGCCTACCCTCCCACGGCGATTCCGAGGGATTTCATTTTCCGGTAAAGATGGCTGCGCTCCAGGCCGAGAGCTTCGGCAGTGCGGGTGACGTTGCCCTGGTTTTCCTCCAGCTTGCGCAGGATGTAATCGCGCTCGTAAGCGGCGCGGGCTTCCTGCAGGGAGGAGAAACCGGTGACAGGGGTTTTGGTGGAATCGGAGCGCGGACGGTCGTGATAGAGGGAAGGGGGGAGGTGCCGGCGCTCGATTCTTTCGCCCTGGACCATGATGACCAGCCGCTCCACAAGGTTGCGCAGCTCGCGAACGTTGCCCGGCCAGCGGCAGCCTAGGATCACTTCCAGGGCCGATTCGGAAAAGTGCTTTGGCCGGCGGCCATAAGCGCGGGCGAATTCTGCCAGAAAATAGTTGGCGAGGGCAGGAATATCCTCCCCATGGTCGCGCAGCGGGGGAACAAAAAAGGGGATGACGTTGAGCCGGTAAAACAGGTCTTCCCGGAAGTTGCCCTTCTGGATTTCCTCATCGAGGTTTTTGTTGGTGGCGGCGATCACACGCACATCCACAGTGAGATTATTGCCCGAGCCTACGGGCGTGAAGCGCTGCTCCTCGATGACGCGCAAGACCTTGGATTGGGTGCGCAGGCTCATGTCGCCGACTTCGTCCAGGAACAGCGTGCCGCCGTGGGCCTGCTCGAACTTGCCCACCTTGTCTTCTACGGCCCCGGTGAAAGAGCCTTTCACGTGGCCGAACAACTCGCTTTCGATCAGTTCCTCGGGAATGGCGGCGCAGTTGACTTCCACGAAGGGTTGCTGGGCGCGGAGACTGAGAAGGTGCAAGGCATGCGCGACCAATTCTTTTCCAGTCCCACTTTCGCCAAAAATCAGGACGCGGCCGTTGGTGGGAGCCGCCAGAGCTAACTGCTGGCGTAGGGCCTTCATGGGGACGCTTTCACCAATGATGCGGTATTGGCCCTGCAATTCCTCACGCAACTGGCGGTTCTGTGTGGCCAGCGTTAATTGCTCGGCCGCGTGTTTCAACGTCAGGAGAGTCTTATCAATGGAAAGAGGCTTTTCAATAAAATCAAAGGCGCCCAATTTCGTGGAGCGCACCGCAGCGTCAATCGTTCCGTGGCCAGAAATCATGATCACGATGGGCGGGCTGTCGAGAGCCTGGATTTTCTCCAGCGCCTGGATGCCATCCATGCCGGGAAGCCAGATGTCCAGCAACATCACATCGCAAATGTGGTGGGCAAGAAAATCCAGACAGGCTTCGCCGCTTTCCACCGCGTCCACAACGTATCCTTCATCTTGCAGGACACCTGCGAGCGACTCGCGAATGCCGGGTTCATCATCGACAATCAGAACGGAATAACGCGCCATTTTGAATCCTGAATTATAAATTATGAATTCTGAATTGTCTCCCCCCACCTGCGATTTTGGTTTTTAGATTTTGGATTTTGGATTACCCCACCTGCTATCGACTGCCTACTGCCTTCTGCCTACTGTTCGCCTGCGGGGACGGGAGGCTCGACAGGGGCGCGCTCCACAGGCAGTTCAATGATGAACTTGGTGCCTGTGGGTTGATTTTCCTCCACCCGGATTATCCCCTTTTGTTCGGCGACGATTCGGCTGACGATGGCCAAACCCAAGCCCGTGCCGCGATGCTTGGTGGAGAAAAAGGGAAGGAACAGTTTTTCTTTGTCCTCCGGGGCGATGCCCGGGCCGCTGTCCGCCACGGTGATTTCCGCGACATCGTGCTCCGCATCGAGCGCGGTTCGAACCCAGATTTCCTTCTGCAGCGCCTGTTCGAGGGCCTCGGCGGCGTTGTCAATCAGGTTGGCCACAGCGCGTTTCATCTGTTCAGGATCGACCGAGGCGAGCGGCAAATTGGGGGACAAATCCCGATGGATTTCAATCCCGCTCAGGCGGCCATCGAAGATCTTCAAGGCGTTTTCGACAATTTCGTTCAGGCTGGAGGGAAGAGGTTTGGGGGCGGGAAAACGCGCGAAGGCCGAGAATTCATCCACCAGTGATTTCAGTGTGGCCACTTCGCGGCCCACCAACGAGGCGCTCTCGGAGACGACGCGCAGCAGGTCCGGCGGAAGCGCCCCCGCGCGCTCGATGAGTCGCCTGATCCGCTCCGTGGAAAGTTGAATAGGAGTGAGGGGGTTCTTGATCTCGTGCGCGACGCGCTGCGCAACTTCCTGCCAGGCCGCGGCCTTTTGAGCCTGTACAAGCTCGGTCAAATCCTCAAGAACAAGCACGGACCCAATTTTGCCGTGACGAGCACGGACTGAAGACACCGTCAGGGAGGTGAAGGCGCGCCGCCCGCCGAGATCGAGTTCCAGTTGCCGCGAGGCCACACCTTGGCGCGTGGCGCGGCGAAAAAGGCGGGCCACGTCGCGGGCATCCTCGGGGGTGAAAAGATCGGCCAAGGTTCGGACGGCTCCCATATCGTCGCGGCCAAACATGCGTTTTGCCATCTTGTTCACGCTGGTGATCTGGCCCTGGGGGTCGAAGGAGATGACGCCGGTAGGGATGTTCTCGAGAATGGCTTCAATGGTGTTGCCGCGCTCCTCCAACTGGCGGTTGACTCCCTGGAGTTCCTTGGCGGCCTGCTCGATGGCCAGACGGTTCTCCTGAAGTTGCCGGGTCATGGCGTTGAAGGAATGGATCAATACTCCCAGTTCGTCGTCAGCGCGCGTGGATACCTGGAAGCCGAGATTGCCTCTGGACACCTCTTGCGTAGCCTCGGCCAGGGCCTGGATGGGAACTGTGACCTGCTTGGCGAGGAACAAAGCAAACCAGGTGGCGATAAATAGAATCAACAGGGTCAGCAACCAAAGCATGGAAAGGTAGGTGCGCTTGACGGCCCGCCGCTCGCTGCTGAGCTGAGCGTATTTTTGCGCCTCACGCTGAATCTCCTGAGAGATGAGCATCAGTTTCAGGGGGAGGCGGGTGACGCCAACCACCGTTCCCCTGACTCCCCCGGCAGAATCAAGGAGCGGTTGTGCGGAGACGAACATCTCGAAATCACCAGAGCGCCAGTTGCCGGAAAGACCTGCCGGCGGGACCCGGCCGCTGGACAATTGGGGATACAACCTGGCAACTTCGGAGGGGTCAGGAAAGGGGTCGCCGGCATGGGCAAGGAGCCTGCCCTGGCGGTCGAAGCACATCGCCGACTCGAGGTCAAGATCCGCCACTTCGCGCTCGAGAAGGCGCAGGATTTCTTCGTTGTGGGAGGCGGCCAGGGCCCGAACCAGAGTTCCGCTGCTTGCTAAGTGGTGGGTGATGTGCGAGGAGCGGCTTTGCGCCTGGGATTGCAGTTGCTGGACTATTTCCTGCGAGTCGGCGCGGATCAGGTCAAAGGGAATCCCAAACCAGCGGTCGATGGTCCGGTTCAGCAGGCCATAGGCGAAGGCAAAGAGAAAACAGACCGGCACCAGGGAAAGCCCCAGGAAGGCAACCACCATGGTGGTTTTGAACCTGGCGCCCAGTCGTTGCTGCCTGCGCTCGATGTACAACTTGAGCAGAATGCGCAGGAGGATCAAGGCAAATATGACGAAGGCCAGAAAGATGACCGCAGAAAGCGAGAGCAGCAGGAGTGTTTCCTCAGGGCTGCTGGGACGGATGAAGGAGAGGTTCAAGGAGGCTTGGCTCCAGCCCAGGAAGAACAGAGCGGGCACCAGCACCAGCAAGAAAATCAAGGCAATCTTGCGACGATCGATGGGATCTTCACCCATATCCGACCTTAGGCAGGCTGAAGTTCCTGCCGGGAGCAGGTTCCCGCCGGGGCTTGCACCAGCCGTTGAGCAGCGCCTCCCTCGGGCAGGAATTCCTCCAGCGGGCACCCCGCGCACTTCGGGGATTGGGGCTTGCAGTGCTTCTTTCCCACCTCGACCAGGAGCGCATGGAATTCGTTAAAAAGCGAGGTATCGGGCGGTAGATGCGCGTGCAGAAACTCCTGGGTTTGATTGTAGTCCGCGGCGTCAGAGACGAATCCATGCCTTGCCAATACGCGCCGGGTGTAAGCATCCGCCACGAAGAGGGGACGCTCGACGGCATAGAGGATGATGGCGTCAACCGTTTCCGGCCCAAGACCCCGGAGGTCCAACAGTCGGCGCCGGAGTTCATCCGTCGGCAGAGAGAATAGCCTATCCAACGAGCCAGCGTGCTCCCGCGCAAGCCAGTCAACAAAATCTCGGATGGTTCGAGCTTTCTGCCGGTAAAAGCCCGCGGGCCGCACACACGCCTCCAGACCGGAAAGGCAGGCGCGCCGTAAGGCCTGCCAGCTTAGCAGGCCGGATTTGCGAAGATTGCGCAAAGCCAGAGTGGCGTTGTGCCACGTGGTGTTCTGGGTGAGGATGGCCCCCAGAATGACCTCCAGACGCGTCCGGGCGGGCCACCACTGTTGTGGTCCGAAGCGGGCGCGCAGGACAGAGTAATAGCGGGGCAACAACTCGCCCGCGGGAATCCCCGGCGGCTTTACCACCCGTTGCATATCCCAGAAACTTATACCCGCCTAAGAGCAAAGTCAAGAAACCCCGGCGGCCGAAGGGGAAACCTGGAGATGCCAGAGGCGCAACCCAGACAATACCATGATTGATTGCAGGGTGAACTCCTGTAGTGCCCGGGCCTGAGATGGCAAGCCTTGCGCATAGTACGAAGGTACACTTGCCGGGTAATCATGTTTGATCATAACCTTGACAAGACTACGGGAGTTTTTTTGGGATGCGATTTCTTACGTGAATGCAAAAGACTTGCGGTGACCACAGGCAGTGGTGTAACAATGCCCATTGATGGCGCTTCATCCAAAGTCAGGTGAGGGTTGGGGGAATGGCGAAGCTTGGTGAAATCCTTCTAAAAGAGAACCTCATCACCCCCGATCAACTCAAGCAGGCTCTCGAAGACCAAAAGGCGAACGGAGGGCGGCTTGGTAACTCGCTGGTGAGACTCGGCTTCATGAGTGATGATGAGGTCATGTCGGTCCTTTCTCGCCAATACGGTGTCCCGTCAATTAATCTGGACTATTTTGAAGTTGATCCGGGCGTCATCAAGTTGATCCCCATGGATACAGCGCTGAAGTTTCAAGTGCTGCCGCTGAGCCGAGTGGGATCATCCTTGACGTTGGCTATGGTTGACCCGACCAACGTTTTTGCCATGGACGACATCAAGTTTATGACGGGCTTCAACATTGAGCCTGTGGTGGCGTCGGAAACGGCCATTGCCGAGGCTATAAGGAAGAATTACGGGAGCATCGAGGAGCAGGAACGGAAGAGAGAACTGGAAGAAATCGTCAGCTTCATCGACGAGGGGCAACATGAGGCGGTTGAGCTAGAGGCGGAGGATGAAGCGGCATTAAACCTGGAGGAACTCGAAAAGGCCGCGGAGGAAGCGCCCGTCATCAAGCTCGTGAACTATTTCCTGACCGATGCCGTGAAGCGGCGAGCCAGCGACATTCACATGGAACCGTACGAGAAGGAATACCGTGTTCGGTACCGGATTGATGGCGTCCTGCAGACCATCATGAACCCGCCCAATAAGCTCCGCGACGCGATCATCAGCCGCGTCAAGATCATGTCCAAGCTGGATATTTCCGAAAAGCGGCTTCCGCAGGATGGCCGCATCATGATCAAAATGATGAGGGATGGGAAGAAGAAGGCACTCGATTTTCGCGTTTCGGTTCTTCCCACCCTGCACGGGGAAAAGATTGTCTTGCGGCTGCTCGATAAAGAGAACCTGCATCTGGACATGACCAAGCTGGGGTTCGAACCGGAATCCCTGGCAAAGTTCCAGAAGGCCATATTCAAGCCTTATGGAATGGTTTTGGTCACCGGTCCAACGGGCAGCGGCAAGACCAACACCCTTTATTCCTCCATTGCCCAGTTGAACAGCCCTGATACTAATATCCTGACCGCTGAAGATCCGGTGGAATTCCAGATGCATGGGGTCAACCAGGTTCAGATGAAAGAGCAGATCGGCCTGAACTTTGCTACGGCCTTGCGGTCGTTCCTCCGCCAGGATCCCAATATCATTCTGGTGGGAGAGATCCGCGACTTCGAGACGGCGGAAATAGCCATCAAGGCGGCGCTTACAGGCCACCTGGTTCTTTCAACAGTTCATACCAACGACGCCCCTTCAACCATATCGCGCTTGATGAACATGGGGATCGAGCCTTTCCTGGTGGCGACCTCAGTGAATCTTATCTGCGCGCAACGCCTCGTGCGCCGCCTCTGTGCGGAGTGCAAGATACAGGATAAGGTCTCCCCGCAGGTTTTGATGGACGCCGGCTATACGCCGGATGAGGCCCGTACCGTCAAAGTCTGGAAGCGGCAGGGCTGCCAAACCTGTAGCAGCAAGGGCTACAAGGGCCGTGTGGGTCTGTATGAAGTGGTGGAAATCACCGACGAGCTGCGCGAACTGATCCTTGTAGGGGCTTCGGCGCTTGAACTCAGGAAGAAGGCCATCGAGCAGGGTATGATGACCCTTCGCCGCAGCGGGCTGATCAAAGCCGCCGCTGGGATGACAACTCTTGAAGAAGTGATTCGGGAGAGCGTTCTATAGGTCGACTTCGCCAATCGGGGGTCTTCTGGAGGGGGCGGGGAGAGCGAATTTATGCCAGTTCCGAGCCTTAGCGATCTTTTGAAGCGGATGGTTGATATGGGAGGTTCCGACCTGCATATTACCACGAACTCCCCTCCCAGAATTCGCCTTCATGGCGAGCTGAAACCGCTTGAAAGTGTGCCACCTCTCGGTCCGGCGGATACCAAGCAACTGGCCTACAGCGTCCTGACCGACGCCCAAAAGCACCGTTTTGAAGAGAATCTTGAGCTCGACTTCTCCTTTGGGATCAAGAATATGGCGAGATTCCGGGGCAATCTGTTCAATCAGCGTGGCGCCGTGGCCGGAGTATTCCGGACGATCCCTTTTGAAATCAAGACATTTGAACAGTTGCGGTTGCCTCCCCTGCTGGGGAATCTCTGTGAGAAGCCACGCGGGTTGGTCCTGGTGACTGGGCCGACAGGGAGCGGGAAGTCAACCACCCTGGCGACCATGCTCGACCTGATCAACCAGACACGCTACGAGCACATGCTCACCATCGAAGATCCTATCGAGTTTGTCCATTCCCACAAAAAGTGCCTGGTGAACCAGCGCGAGGTTCACGCGGACACCCATTCCTTTGCGAATGCGTTGCGTGCCGCGCTCCGCGAAGACCCTGACATTGTGCTGATCGGTGAAATGCGTGATCTGGAAACCATCGAGTCAGCGCTCCGAATAGCAGAGACCGGGCATCTTACCTTTGCGACATTGCACACCAACTCTGCTTCTTCCACCATTAACCGCATTATTGATGTCTTCCCTTCGCACCAGCAGGCGCAGATTCGCGCTCAACTCTCGATGGTGCTGGAAGGCATTCTGTGCCAAGCGCTTCTGCCCAGGGCGGACGCGAGGGGCCGAATCTTGGCGGCGGAGATTCTGATTCCAAACCCCGCCATCCGGAACCTCATTCGGGAAGACAAGGTTCACCAGATTTATTCTGCCATGCAGTTGGGGCAAGAAAAGTTCGGCATGCAGACTTTCAATCAGGCGCTTTATTCTCTATACTCGCAAAGGCTGATTACCCTGGATACAGCCTTGTCGCGTTCGAGCAACATGGACGAACTCCAGGCTATGATCGACCGTGGCAACGCCGCAGGCGGAGTAGGGCAACAACCGCTGGCCGCCCATGGTCCCAACCGCAAGTAGTGGCGGTGGCCAATACTGGACCCGCAAGAATTGCTTGCCGCGGTCCTCAAGCGTGAGGGCAGTGCAAGGAAGCGTGAGGTGGACTGATGCCGCAGTTTGAATATCGAGGAACGTCACGTACAGGCACACTGGTCAGCGGGGTGAGGGCGGCGCCGACCCGCGAGGCCCTGGATGCAACGCTGCGCCGGGAGCAGATCACACCGGCCCGCATCGTGGCGAAGCGCGAGGCCGCCATCCCCAAACCGAAAGTGCGGGGGAAAGTGAGCGCCAAAGAACTAGCGATTTTCACCCGCCAGTTCTCGGTCATGATTGATGCCGGTCTTCCGCTGGTTCAGTGCCTTGAAATCCTCTCCGGCCAACAGGAGAACAAAGCTTTTGCCAAGGCGCTGGCCGGGGTTCGCAGGACGGTTGAAGGCGGCTCGACTCTCGCCAACGCGCTGCGCGAATATCCCAAGATATTTGACGATCTCTATACCAACATGGTCGAGGCGGGCGAGGCCGGGGGTATTCTGGACGGCGTTCTGCAGCGACTCTCCGGGCATATTGAAAAAGCCGTCAAGTTGCGCAGGGCGGTGACGTCAGCCTTGATATATCCCTCGGCCGTAGTGCTAATCGCGGGGGGCGTGATCTTCCTCCTCTTGTGGAAGGTCGTACCCATTTTTGCCACCCTTTTCGCCGGTCTGGGTGTGGACTTGCCTTTGCCGACCCGCATAGTTATTGGTCTCAGCCACGCCATTGCAAGCTTTGCTTTGCCCTTTCTGGTTCTGCTGGGCCTGGGCGGATACGGCCTGAAGTTTTACGCCGGCACGCCCCAGGGACGCATGGTCATTGATACTCTCATCCTCAAGCTTCCCATCCTGGGCGACCTGATGCGCAAGATCGCCGTGGCGATGTTTACTCGTACGCTGGGTACCCTGATTACGAGCGGCGTTCCAATGCTGGAGGCCATGGATATTACAGCGCGCACGGCGGGCAATGCGGTGGTTGAAAAGGCCGTCCTGGAGGTTCGGAAGGCCATCGAAACAGGCCGCACCATCGTGGATCCCCTGCGCGAAACCGGCGTTTTCCCCAACATCGTGGTGCAGATGATCGGGGTGGGCGAGCAGACCGGATCACTGGACGCCATGCTCCAGAAGATTGCCGACTTCTACGAAGATGAGGTGGATGCGGCAGTCGGCGATCTCTTAACGGCGATGGAACCGATGATCATTCTTTTCCTGGGTGTGGTCGTCGGAGGGGTGGTAATTTCGATGTATCTTCCCTTGTTCAGCTTGATCTCAAAACTGGCAGGTTAGTTTCCGGAACTCCGCCCACGATTCCGTCCAGGGCTCCTGAAGAGGGGGCACAAGCTTGTCCTTTCCGCTGGCTGGACCCAATCCTGCCCAGGACTGCTCAGGGTTTAGTGGCGGCATCCGAAGCCGGACCAGGGATGATGATAAGTCCTTTGGCGCGCGAAAGGGGTATTGACGGCTCCGCTGAAGCGCATAGAATTGTGGGCTGGTAGGCTTCTTCATGGAAGAACGCTCTTCCCTTAATTCGACCACCGTCTCCGCCGGGTTGCCTGACCAGTTAAAGGCGTGGCTCCCCTGGGTGACCAAAATCCGCTTCGTCATTATCAGCTTTGTTTTCGCCATCGATTACGCCATTCGAACCCTTGTCGCCAACCCTCCCAACCCTGCATCCTTCAAATACTTCGGCATCGTCATTATTCTCTGGTACGTCGTTGGCTTGTATTATCTGATTTACAATCAGCTAAGTCGGGAATACCTCTTGCAGGCATACCTGCAGATCTTCTCCGACATCATCATCATCACCGCCATATTGCACCTCACGGGAGACTTGGAAAGCAATTACGTCTCGCTTTACCTGATGGTGATCATTCTTTCCACTATCCTCCTTCCTCGGGGGCGGGTCTTCCTGGTGGCGGCGGTATGCTTCGTTTGCATGGGCGGAGTGCTGGAATTGGCGTATCTCCCAAGTATCTATCCCGAGTTTGCGGACCATTATCCGGCCCTCCGCTTTCTCGTGACCTCCTCGCCCTATGCGGTGGACTTGCGCACCCTGCAGGTCAAGATTGGGGGGAGCCTTTTCGGTTTCTTCGCTGTCGCCTACCTCTCCAGCCATCTGGCGGAAAGTCTCCGAAAAGTCGGAGAAGAACTCAGGGACAAGAGCGGACAGGTCGTCAGCCTGCAAGCAAAAACCGAGAACATCCTGGAGAGCATGCGCGATGGGCTGGTAAGCACGGATTCGCAAGGTTTCGTCAGTGAGCTGAATAGCTCGGGCGCCGCCATATTGGGCCGCAAGCCTGAAGAGCTGCGTGGAAAACCGATTCAATTTCTTTTCCCCGACTTGCAGACCAAGGCCCCTTCGGTCCCTGACGGAAACGCCTTTCCTACACGACAGGAAGTAACGTATCTGCATCCGCGCGGCGAGCGCCGCATCCTCGGTGTTTCTGTTTCTCCACTGATTGTCCCGGAAATCGGTGCGGTCGGCTACGTACACAATTTCCAGGACCTCACGGAGGAAAAACGCCGGGAAGCCGAGTACCGCACTAAGGACCGCATGGCGACACTGGGCCGCATGGCAGCGGGCATCGCGCACGAGATCAGGAATCCGTTGGCATCTATTGCCGGCTCCGTCAAGCTGTTGCAGTCAATTTCGAGTTTGGATGAGGACCAATCCAAGTTAATCGAGATTGTGAGCAGTGAGTCTGAGCGACTTAATAAACTGGTGTCTGATTTTCTTCTCTATTGTCGGGACCAGCGCCATGAACTCCAGCAAGTTGACCTGGTCAATGTGATCGAAGAGACGCTGGTCTTGCTTTCCCACCATCCGCTGTTTGGAGCCAATGTGCGCGTGGAGAAGCGGGTTCCTGCCAAGCCCTTCCTGATCTGGGCGGATGCCGACAAGTTGCGTCAGGTATTCTGGAATATATCGGACAACGCGCTCAAAGCCATGCCGGATGGGGGGGAGTTGACGGTGCAAGTTGAGGAAGCCAGCGAAAAGACCGTTCGAGTGACCCTGAGTGATACTGGAGTGGGATTTACGGAGCCACAACTCGAAAAAGTCTTTGAGCCCTTTCAACCGGGATTCAGCGGTGGGACAGGCCTCGGGCTGGCGATCGTTTACCAGATTATGCAGGGAATCCAGGGGACGATCAGGGTGGAATCGAAAGCTGGCAAGGGTGCAAGGTTTGTGCTTGAATTACCCAAGAAGCCTACTCCCGAGGTCGCAGAGCAAGTGCGTTTCACGTCGGCTGTTGCCGGTTGGCGATGAGGTTTTGCAGAAAAATTCTGCCTAGGGGAAGGTAAATGGCTCGGCTGCTGATTGTGGACGACGAGAAGTCGTTGTGCCAAATGTTGGAGATTGTCTTCCGCAAGGACGGCCACCTTGTCGAGACGGTATCCAGCGGCCAAGCGGCGAAAAAAAAGATCGAATCCCAAGTCTACGATCTTATTATCTCCGACATCCGTATGCCGGACCTCACGGGGATTGAACTGCTCGAGTTCTTCCGCGAAAGTCACAATCCCGCGGGTTTCATTTTGATTACGGCTGTCCCCACGATGTCCACAGCCATCGACGCTCTCAACTTGGGAGCCTATCAGTACGTCATCAAGACGGATAAACTGGTCGAAGAACTGAAACTCACCGTTAATCGGGCGCTGCAAGAGTTGGCTTTACGTGAAGAGAATGTGCGCCTGCGCCGGGAATTGCTCCGCGTCTTCGCGCATAACAACATTATTGGCCAAAGCCGGCAGATTCAGAGCATCCTCGAAATGGTGCGGACCGTGGCCCCCACCGCCAGTACGGTCTTGATTACGGGCGAGAGCGGGACCGGCAAAGAGTTGGTAGCGCGGGCCATTCATGAGGCCAGCTTGCGGCGCGAAAGGCCCTTCGTTTCCATCAACTGTGGGGCCTTTCCGGAAACCCTGCTGGAAAGCGAGCTGTTTGGATATCTCAAGGGGGCCTTCACCGGTGCGGATGCCAACCGTAAGGGCATCATCGAATCCGCCCACGGGGGCACGTTATTCCTGGACGAAATCGGGGAGACAAGCCCCACGATGCAAGTCAAGCTTCTGCGCGTCCTGCAGGAGAGAAAGGTACGACCGCTGGGAGGAAGCACCGATATTTCGATCGACGTGAGATTGATTGCCTCCACGAACCGCGATTTAAAACGCATGGTGGCAGGGGGACAATTTCGGGAGGACTTCTACTACCGCATCAGCGTCATACCTATCCACGTCCCTCCCTTGCGCGAGCGGCCTGACGACATTGGGCCTCTAGCGCGCAACTTTCTGCGGAAATTTGGCTTGCAGATGGGGAAGGGGGTGCTGGATTTCGATCGAGACATCCTGGATGTTCTCGAACGTTATCCCTGGCCGGGAAATATCCGGGAACTCGAAAATGCGGTCGAATATGCGGTGGCCGTGTGTGGGGGACGCGATGGCCGGGTATGCCTGGAACACCTGCCTCAATCAGTGACTGGTATCACTCTGAGCGGTGAGACCACAGTTCAAATTCCCCAAGAAGGGTTGGATTTCGAGACCCGTCTATCGCAAATCGAAAAGCAGTACCTGCTTGCTGCTTTGCGTGCCGCGCAAGGCGTTCGAACTCATGCTGCGGAACTTCTTCACATGTCCTACCGATCGTTTCGACATTATGCCAAGAAATACAACATCTGAGGCCAGTGAATTGGATGCAGGGTCTCACCTTCAACCCTCCCCTCTCTCTGAAGAACCCGCGAGCCGTGGAGCCTTTTTTTTCGGCCAAAACATTGACCGGTTGGCCATCCCGCTCCTGATTGCTTTTTCCCTCGCCCTGTATATCGCAACCACCGGCTACGACTTGGTTGGGGATGATGCCATCTTGATTGGGGGCAACCCCTACGTGAAAAGCTTCCATTTTCTGCGCGAGATTTTCACACAAAACTTCTGGAGCTTTCGCGGCGCGCGTGGGGATAGTACCTACTACCGGCCGTTGGTCATGTTCAGTTTTCTGGTGCAGGCGATGTTGTTTGGTCCTCGACCCGGCCCCTTTCATCTCCTCAATGTCCTCCTGAATGCTTGGGTAGTGGTGATGGTCTATCGACTCGGCAAAAGGTTCTGGCCCAAAGGGAGCGGAGCCTTGTGGGGTGCCTTACTGTTCGCCGCCCTGCCTGTTCACACCGAGGATGTGGCGACCGTCTCAGGGATTTCTGATCTCGAATGCGCAGCATTCTTCTTGCCGGCGCTTCTGATCTACACCAAGCCCGCCGGCGGCGGAGGCTTTTCGCGGGTCCGAGCGTGGATGAGCGCGGTGATGTTTCTCCTGGCGGCGCTGTGCAAAGAGGTTGCGCTGGCTATCCCTGTGCTCATGGTCTTCTTCGAGCATTTCATGCGTGGCGACGAAGCAGCGCGATTCGGCGAGCGCCTGAGCCGCTACATGCCCACCTTCTTGGTGTCGGCATTCTATATCGTCGTTCATCTGGCCGTGATGGGGGATATTTCCAGCCTCGGGCCGCCCAGTGGCATGCGTCTGAGGGAATCCCTCATCTTCGGCTTTACGCAGCTCGGTGAATATATCGGCAAGCTTCTCTGGCCTCAACACCTTTCCTATTCCTGGAAGTTCCATCCCCCCCCAACTTGGCTGGATCCGGCAGTGCTCCTGGGAATGTTGTTTGCACTTTGGGCGGCGGGAGTGGTGGTTGCTTGGTGGAGGCAGGACCGGCCTGTCAGTTTCGCCATAATTTGGTTCTTCTTGACTCTTGCTCCCGTCCTAAACATCGCCGGAGTCGGTGTTCCCGCCTATGGGGAGAGATACCTTTACATCCCCTCGGTGGGGATTTGCTGGCTGTTGGGCCAAGGGCTGGGAGCCATGGCCGGCCAGGGCCCAGGCCGCCGCGCATGGTTGAGAGTTGCGGCCGGGGCGCTGGGCTTGATTCTGTTGCTGGCGGCGGCAGTACGAACCCTCGTGAGACTGCCGGCATGGCGGAATAACTTCACCCTGGGTCTGGCCACTGTACGTGAAGACCCCAGCGCCGCCATGTTCCATATCTACTTGGGGAACAATTACAGATGGGAGGGCAACCGTGGGCTCGCGCGTATTGAGTACGTGGCGGCAATAGCGTCGGACCCGCTTGCCGGCGAGGGTTGGGTAAACCTGGCGGGTGTCCTTTTAGATGATGGGAACGCGAGTGCCGGGGAGGAAGTCCTGAGGCGCGGCGCTCAGTTGAATCCCACTTTTTCGAAGCCACTCTTCGTCTTGGGCGAGATTGCGCTCCATCGTGGCAGCAAGGAAGAGGCTCGCGATTTCTTCTTCAGAGCCCTGTCTGTTGACCCGAATGATTCCGAGGCCCTCTTCGAGCTCGGGCTTTTATCGTTGCAGGAGGGTCGTCTCGAGGAGGCAGAGAACCTCCTCAGCCGGGCTGCAACGGTAGAGCCTTCTTCTGCGCTGGTACACCTGAACCTGGGGGCCGTTTTCTCCCGCGAAAAGAAATTCGGCGGCGCGGAAGCCGAGTTCCGGCGCGCCATCCAACTCGCTCCAAACAGCGAGGCGCTTTATCTGGCGCTTGCCGGTGTTTACGAAGATCAAGGCAGGCTGGTGGCGGCGCTCGACATCTATCGGCAGATTGTGAGGGCCGCCCCCAACTCCGGAAACGCCCAGTTTCGGCTTGGCGTGCTCGCGCTAAAAATGGGCAAAGGCGATGAAGCGATCAGTGCACTTGGGAAAGCGGTCGCGGCTCAGCCGAAGTCAGCCCTAGCCCACGCGCAGCTTGGTCTGGCTTACCTCGATTTCGGCAACCCTACTAGCGCGAGGCGGGAAATCCAGGCGGCCAAGCTCCTTGACCCCAATGAGGACACGGTAAAGATGGCCCTGCGAAAGCTAAAGCCTTGAGCGCCATGTTGTCCGCAGGTTCGCAAGGAGAGCGACAAATAGAACACTCGGGCGCCGCCTTACTTACTGGCTTGGAGGCGTTATAGATATTATCGGAGTGACAAATTCCGTTGACTTGTGTCGCCCAGCACTGAGAATTTCAAATATGTCTGGTTAGACTTCCCTGGAGTTGTTGTCATCAGGTATATTAGTTCCGGGTCCGTGGCGACGGCATGCGACCGTGCCACAGGAGGGATGTAGCCGCCCGGATACGGTGCGTTGAGCATGCTGGCCCTTGAAACCATCGAGCTGACGAAAGACTACCGTCTGGGTTTCTGGCGCAACCGGGTTAAGCGGGCGCTCGACCGGCTTAATCTCAGTGTGGAGGCCGGCGAGGTTTTCGGGTTGCTCGGACCGAACGGCGCCGGCAAGACAACCACGCTGAAGTTGCTCTTTGGCTTGATTTTCCCCACCTCAGGGACGGCTCGCATCCTGGGGAAGCGACTCGACGACATCTCAGTTCGGTTCCGCGTCGCCTATTTGCCAGAGAATCCCAGCTTCTATGAGCATCTGACCGCGGAGGAGTTCCTAAACTACGTAGCATCCCTGTTTGGTTTGTCGGCTGCTGAACGCCGCCGCCGCCTCGGCGAGCTCATCGACCAGTTGGGTCTCTCCGCCTCCCGCCATGTTCCGCTACGCAGATTTTCCAAGGGCATGATTCAGCGTTTAGGAATTGCTCAGGCCTTGGTCAATGACCCTGACTTGGTGTTCTTGGACGAGCCCATGTCCGGCCTGGACCCGCTGGGCAGAAGGGAAGTCCGTGAGGTCATATTGCGGTTGAAGGAGCGGCAGAAGACAGTATTCTTTTCCACCCATATTCTCGCGGACGCTGAGACGCTTTGCGGCCGAGTCGCGGTTCTTCACCACGGCCGGCTGCAAGGTTGTGGAGAGTTGAACAAAATCCTTAGCCTGGGAGTTTCCGCCACCGAGTTGGTGCTCGAAGGCCCGTCCGCAGAGGTCCTGGCAGAGCTGATGCCTTATACGTCGTCGCTTGTCCGGACAGGAGAACGAGTGCGCCTTGAGATACCGGAGGAAAGCCAACTTCAAAGAACCCTTGAGGTTATCCTGCGCAGCCGAGCGAAGTTGATCTCCGTAAATCCGGTAAGGAGGTCGTTGGAGGATTACTTCCTTCAGAAAGTCGGCGCCTCGGAGTAGTGCTTTTTAGTCGAGGAGTCGAGAGTCGAGAAGTCGAAGAGTTACAGACCTGTCCTTCGACTTTCTAACAGGATGCTGACCACAGTCGAGAGGCCGAAAATGTGGTCTTTCCCTCTTGGACTTCTCGACTCTCAACTCCTCGACTTTAGTGGGAGCGAGCATGCGCGTGGCCACAATTGCCCTTCATACATTTAAGGAATCGGTTCGCGAAAAGGTTCTGTACAATCTGGTGGCCTTTGCGCTCCTGCTGATCGGGGCCGCGATCCTGTTCGGAAGCATTTCTGTGGGTGTGGAACAGATTATCCTGATAACTCTGGGGCTCACCTCGATTTCGGTTTTCGGCCTGCTGATTGCCATTTTCATTGGAATCGACCTCGTCTCGAAAGAGATCGAACGCCGGACGATCTACAATATCCTTTCCAAGCCCGTCTCCCGCCTGGGATTCATTCTCGGGAAATACTTGGGACTTCTGCTCACCCTCTTTGTGAACACGGCGATCATGACGGTGGGCTTCTACGCGGCCTTGTTCTATCAAAAGCGCGCCCTGCTGCTGGACGACCTTAGGTTTCTCGGTGCTGTCTATTTCATCCTGCTCGAACTGGCCATGGTGGTGGGGATCGCTGTGGTCTTTTCCTGTATATCCACCCCGGTGCTATCCGCCGTATACACTTTTTGCCTTTATGTGATCGGGAATTTCTCAGCCGGCTTACGCGCCTTCGGTCAGGAAACCCAGAGCGCGCTGCTCGGGACTGTGAGCGACGTCCTTTATTACTTGCTGCCCAATTTCGGGAATTTTAATGTTATCAGCCAGGTGGCCCACGCGGAGAAGATCCCGGGTTACCTGTGGCTTGGAAACTCTCTTTACGCTCTTCTGTACATAGCAGCCCTTCTGGCCATGGCAGTCCTTATCTTTGAGGAACGGGAATTCCGATGACATCTTCCTCTGAGTCCCTTTCCCGATCTCGCCTCCGCCGGCATGTCTGCTGGCTTTTGCTTTTGCTGTGCCTTTTAGGATTGATCCCAATCCAACGGAGCATGGACCTCCGAAGGGGAAGTGACCGGGGAGCCGCCGAGGTCTTATTTCTGCCCTCAGGCAAGTTTCTGCGTCAACTCAGCTTGGGATACGAAGGGTTACTCGCAGACATTTATTGGACGCGAGTAGTGCAATATTTTGGTAGGAAACGACTGGCCCATTCCACAGAGTTCAAACTTCTGGGGCCTTTGCTTCAGATCACTACCGACTTGGATCCCCACCTGCTCATTGCTTACCGTTTCGGCTCGATTTTCCTTGCGGAGAAGCCACCTAGGGGAGCAGGTCAACCCCAGGAAGCACTGGCGCTCTTGCATCGTGGCATTGTTGCGAATCCAGACTACTGGCGGCTATGGGAAGATGTTGGCTTCATTTACTACTGGGATTTGAAAGATTACCCTGCTGCGGCGCGAGCGTTTCATGCCGGGAGCGAGAGGCCGGGAGCCATGGAGTGGATGCGGGTTATGGCAGCGAAGGTGGCGGCGCAGGGCGGCCAACTCGCCACTTCCAGGTTCCTCTGGTCCCAAATCGCCCGCCAGGCTGGCAACGAACAGATACGCAAGAACGCTGAGGACCACCTGATAGCCATCGAGGCGGAGGAAGAGATAACCAAACTGGACGAGTTGATCGCCCTCTACAACTCGCGGCAGGGGCGACCCGCGCGCTCCTTCCAGGCACTGGTTGTCGCAGGTTACCTGCGCGCTTTGCCGCGCGATCCGTCGGGGGCACCTTACATCCTTGATGCAGGCGGGCGTGTCGGATTGAATCCTCGCAGTTCGGTTGAATTGAGCTTGCTCGAGTAGGCCTCCAGCCTGCAAGCCGGGAGTGGCGAAGTGGAGCAATGCCGTTTCATTTTTTGGGAATTATTGAAAATCCTGGGGGTGGCGTTTACCAGTCTGCTGGCGGCCAAGGCAGTGGCGAGCCTGAAGGCCACAGAGGACAACAGCCTGGCGAGCAGGTTGGTTCGCGCCAAGCCATGGTTGTACGCTCTTATTCTGGCCTTGGTCAGCTTTGGCGCCTGGAACCTGGGTTACGATATAGCCGCAGAGGTGTACTACTGGGTCAGTTTGAGCGATATACAGAACTCCCGATTGCCCAAGGCCTATCTCAACTCTTTTCAGGCGGTCGTGTTGCGTCCAGGGGTTCCTCGCTATTGGAAAGCTCTTGAGGCGGCAGAATTCAGTTTAGGCCAGTTCGCCTCCGTGGTTGACGACTTGCCGGCCATGCAGCGCCTCACGGGCGGAGATTTGGACGAAGTGGATTCATATCGGTTTGCGGTCTGTCTGTTTCTCTTGGGACGATACGATGAGGCGCTGAGCATCACCCGGCGAGTTATCAGTCAAAATCGTTCTTATATGCCTCCCTACATTCTTCAAGGGCATGTCCTGACTGCCCAACGGAAGTATGGCGAAGCCCAGCAGGCCTTCGTGGCGGTGCTCCGGATCCTTCCCACCGACCAGACGGCGGTTGAAGGCTTGGCGCACGCCTACTTCCTGGAAGGGAACCGGCAGCAGGCTCTCAAAGTTCTGAATGAAACATCCAAGTTCTCCTTTTCAACCGAGGCGCAAAAAAGATTCGAGGCGCTGAAAGGCCTGTATGGCCAGTAACCGCCGGCTGATTATTCGTTTGCGGCTGGAAGACTTGGTGGCTCTAGCCTTTTTTCTGCTCACTTTGGCTCTCCGTGTCGTTTTCCGAAAAGTAGCACATACGAGCCTTGGCCCGGCCGACGTCCTGATTATCATTCCCGCCGTGACTTTGCTCCTGACTAAGGAACTGGTCCATTACTTCGTCGTTGGAAAGAAGGAATCCCCCGATTCCCCCACTGACTCGCGATCGTTCGTCCGGCCCTATTGGGAAATCGTCCGAGACTGGTTCCCGTTTCTGGTGATCCTGCTCATGTACTACTCACTTTGGGGTGACGCTACGCATCTCCTGGTCCCACAGGACCGTGACCGGGAATTGATTATCCTGGATCAGAGATTGTTTGGTTTTCAGGCAAGCTTGGCGGTCCAGCGTCTCATTACGCCGCCGCGGACGGCCTGGATGGAGTTTTCTTATTTCTTTCACGTCTTGAACATCCCCATTGTCGCCTGCTTTGTATATCTGTATCGCCCTCGCCCGCGCTTCCGGGAAATGATGAGCGGGCTTATGGTCGTCACTTTCCTGGGACTTCTCGGTTACCTTCTGGTTCCAGCGATCGGTCCGATGTACACCTTGCACGACCTCTATACCGTTCCACTCAGCCAGCCGATTTCCCTCTTCAACCAGCAACTCGAATTCATGGATTTTGCTCGCATCCATCGTGACGTTTTTCCCAGCATGCACGTGGCGATTTCCTTTCTCGTGTGGCTTTATGCCTTTCGCAACTCGCGGCCTCTTTTCTGGGTGTTGTCCCCGCTTATCTTGAGCCTTTGGGTCTCCGCAATTTACCTCCGCTACCATTACCTCGTCGATGTCGCAGCGGGTTTCGTCCTGGCTCCCGCGAGTTTCCTGCTCGCTAACTGGCTATTTGGGCGCTTCGGCAACATGGCGCTCTCAATCCCAATCCCGGCCGCATGGGCTGATGGATTAGCTCGATTGGGGGTCACAGGCGCAGGGAAAGCCAATAAGCCGTCAGGCAGGACTGAGGAACAACCATGAGCGCGGATCGCCTCAGCAGGGAAGATGCTCAAACGGAGCAGGCCTCTGGGGCCTCAGCCCCTCGCGGCCTCGTCCGATTTGCTACTCACCAATTGCTCGCGGTTCTTATCTTTGTTGCGGTCTTGCCCTACCTTAACTCGCTGTTAAACGGCTTTGTACAAGACGATAACCGCCAGGTCCTGTCCAACCCCTACCTGCGCAGCTTTTCCCACTTGCGGGAAATCTTTGCCACCAATGTGTGGTCGTACGTTGGCGCGCAAGGCACGACTAATTACTACCGCCCGCTAATGACGTTTGGGTACCTCCTCTGCTACCAATTCCTTGGACCCTTGGCCTACGGATTTCATTTGGCCAACGTGGTCCTGAATGCCGGAGTGGTCTGCCTTGTTTTCCTCGTTACCGAACGGATTTTCCGGGACCGAACGGTGGGCTTTGTGGCGGCGGTCATATTTGCGCTGCATCCGATCCATAGCGAGTCCGTTGACTGGATCGCCGCCGTAACAGACCTCCAGCTCACGTTGTTCTACTTGCTTACCTTCTGGTTTTTCCTCCGAGTTGCGAAACCTGGCGGAAAGTGCTCTGGCGGGGCAGAACTTGGAATGGTCCTGAGCTTCACACTGGCGCTGTTGGCCAAAGAACCGGCAGCGACGTTACCTTTCCTGGCAACCTTTTATGAGCACTTTCTGCGCGACGACCGGGCCCTAACAAGTCTGGGGCAGAAGCTTTCCCGGTACGTTACCTTGTGGCTGCTCGACATCGCCTACCTGTTGTTCAGAACCCGAATCTTTGGCGGACTGGCGCCGGTACTACAGTTGCCGCAGATTAGCCGGCGCGAGGCGTTCTACTCGTCATTCGCCTTAGTCGCACGATACGTTTGGAAACTCCTCTGGCCTGTGAATCCTTGCGCCTTTTACGCTTTCCACAAATGCGTTGCGCTGTCTGACCCTCGAGTGCTCGTGGGGTTCCTTGTTCTGGGACTATCCCTAGTCGCGTTTGCTTATTCCTGGAGGAGGGAGCGCCTTGTTTCCTTCGGCCTTTTGTGGTTTTTCGTGAATATCGCGCCGGTCCTCAATGCGCGCTGGCTGGGTGCTAACGTCTTTACGGAGCGGTACCTTTACCTTCCTTCTCTGGGCTTCTGCTGGATCGCGGCATGGGGAGTGCGGCTGTTGTGGATGAGGTTGGCAGGACGTCCCACGGCTCGCAAGTTTTGCGCAGTAGGGCTGGCAATGGTGGCCATCCTTTGCCTGGTTAGGATTGTCACGCGAAACCGCATTTGGCATGATGACCCGACCTTTTACAGGAGCACGCTGGCAGCGCAGCCGGACGCCATCGCTCTTCGGATCAACTTGGGCGCGGTTTACTGGAATTCGGGCTCCCCAGATCAAGCCGAGGCGGAGTGGCGCGAGGCGCTGCGCCGAGCCCCCAATCACTGGTTGATTCTGAACAACCTGGGACTTGCCTGTGCCAGGAAGAAGCGCTACGACGAAGCCATCGAGGATTTTCAGCGCTCCATACGGCTTCGCCCAAATTATGCCGACTCCCACATGAACCTGGGGCGAACCTATGCCGAAACTGGGGCCGGAGAAAAGGCGGAGGCGCAGTTGAGGGCGGCCGTTGCCCTTGCTCCCCTCTACGTTCAGGCCAGGAACGAACTGGCAAAGTTTTATTTCGATACCGGGCGGTTCGTGGAGGCGGAGCAGCAGTTTCGCAGCTCCATATCGAGTGGAGGTACGACTCAGGCCTGGAATTCTTTGGGTGAGATCTACAGTCGCTGGAACCGCAGGCAGGACGCCGAGCACGCCTTCAGACAGGCGGTGGCTTTGGACACTTTTGACAGCCGTGCACACTTCGGTCTGGGAGCTGCCTTGGAAGCGCAGGGCCGCACCAACGAAGCCCTGAATGAGTATGAGGCAGGCCTCCAAACGGATCCCAGGAATCCTGTTGCCCTTGAATCCTTGGAGCGGTTGAAGAAATTGTTACATACTTCTAAATGATCGGGAGATCGGGTGATCGGGAGATCGGGAGAACAGCAGATCGGCAGATCGAGTGATCGGGAAAACGCGGCTCTCGTTCACCCGATCTCCGGAACACCCGATCACCCGATGGGCGGGCTCTTGTTCGCCCGACCTCCGGATCACCCGATCACCCGATGGGCGGTCTCTTGTTCGCCCGATCACCGGATCACCCGATCACCCGATGGGCGGGCTCTTGTTCACCCGATCTCCGGATCACCCGATCACCTGATTGGCGGGCTCTTGGTCACCCGATCTCCGGATCACCCGATCACACGATTAGCCCGCTCACCCCAGTGCGTGGCGTGCTTCGTCGTGGTGTTCTTGTTACTCGGCTGCGCTGAGCGAGTCAACCCCGCCTTGTGCAGCTTCCGGCCCTCTCCCCCTTGGGGGAGAGGGTGGACCGCCGCCGGCGTTTTCTCCAGCCGGGGCGGGCCGGGTGAGGGGGTCGCTACTCTGCGCCCGTCCGTTTGCATCTCACGGGCCGGCAGCGCATTTGGAAACGGGAGCACGGACTTATTGGAAGAGTACGTGCGTCAATTCGAGTCGAGCTATCATGCGGTCCAGACTATACGCGCAGACTTCACGCAGACCTACGTTAGCGGAGGCAGGACACGCATCGAGTCCGGCGTCGTTTACTTCGCGCGCGGTGGCTTGATGCGGTGGGATTACCAGCGGCCTCAACCCAAGCTGTTTCTCTCCGATGGGAAGACTCTGATGCTTTACATCCCGGAGGAGAAACAACTCACGCGCTCACCCCTCAAAGCCAGTGACGATATTCGTATTCCGTTTCGCCTCTTGCTTTCAAGGCTCAACTTGCGCCGCGTCTTTTCTCGGATTCAGTTTGCGCCGGACGCCCTCGAGCACGATACCGCTGATCGTGTTCTGCGCGCATATCCCAAGAAGGGATACGAAGGGGATTATCACCAGGTGCTCATGGTGGTAAATCCCCAATTTGATATCCGCCGTTTGCTGGTGATCCTTCCCGACCAGAGCACCATGGAGTTTTCCTTTGACCACATTGGGCGGAATGTGCCGGTTAGCCGCTCTTTGTTCCGATTCATTCCCCCAGCCGGAACCGAAGTCATTGACCAGCATTGATCCCGACCGTCGGCGCGTAAACCAAACTGATTGTCGTGGATTCCCGCTTCCGCGGGAATGACTCGGGGCCGACCGTGTCATTCCCGCGAAAGCGGGAATCCATCGGACTCATGCCCCCAATCGCGATGCATCAAGGTGGTCGGCTCCAGATCGAGATTATTATGCTAAGTGCTTTATATTGAATAACATTCCCGCTTTAGACGTGTAACTATATGTGTTTTCAACAACATTCCCGCTTTGCCACCACTTTTTCCACAGCGATCCTTTGTTTTCAATCACATTCGCGGGTCGTTGCTTGACTTTTTGAAATTGCTACAGCCTCCTCCTTCACTGAAGTGGACGACATGTTGCCCCTTGCAGTCGTCTGTGTAAGAAGTCTTGGCAGCTCGGCTACTCTCAAACGGACCAGGGGGCAAGCAGCAAGCACCAATCGGTGCCAACAAGGAGCAGAGCAATTCATAATTCACAATTTCATGATTCACAATTCAGATCAGTATCTTTTTTGCGTTTCCAGACCGCCTTGCGCCCCCGCCCGGCCGATTTCCAACCCCCTTGGCGTGGTCTGTTCCGGCGTTCTCCATAGGTCAACCACGGTAGCCTATCAAACTCCTAGCCTCGTGTCAAGAGCAAAAGCGGCGGAGTCACAAGAGCAGGAGTGTAGAGGCGGGCGCGATCCCGCCCGGTATGCTGGTAGCAGCGTACCCCATCCAGATTGACGACGTGCGCTTGCCGCTGGAGTATCAGGCATGAGAAAACCGCACGGTCAGGACTGCGCTGACCGTGGCCCGCTACCGGCTCCTCTCCAGAAACTCGACGCATTACTCGTTTCCATTGAGCAGCTTGGGCCGAGCCTGTCTGATCTGTCCTCGCCCCGCAACTAACCCCTCACCCGGCCCGCGACGGCTGGTGAAAGCGCCGTCGCGGTCCACCCTCTCCCCTTGGGAGAGGGCAGACCCACTTTGCGATGCGCTCCGTTTCTGACATCACGGATAACGGTCTCCGGCTATCCTCGCTCAGGATGACAGCCCCGTCGATTTTTCCGCCACCTGTGAAGACCCGCGGAGGTGATGCAGTTTGGTTCTTTGTAGCGGCGGTCTATGACCGCCGACTTTTGATTCAATAAATTCCGGCGCTCATAGAGCGCCGCTACTGCAAACCGCGCCACTACCAGGCTCGCCCTACGCTTGCTTTGTCAAATTCTTTCTGTCTTCGGTAGTGGTGTCATTTGCGGGACATGGGCGCTCCAGGCCGCAGTTATTCCCATCCCGCCGTGGCGGGAGGAATCCACTCCGCAAACCTTCGGAAATACGCTGTCCACGGACTGGATTCCCGCCCTTCGGCAAGCTCAGGGCAAGCTTTTCGCGGGAATGACCTGCGTTACGCAAGGGATAATATTCCAAGTTACAACACTGCCCGTTTTCGGTAGTAACAAATTTTTAATTTTTAGCTTGACGTCTTCTCTTGGAAATGTGAGCATTGAACACGACGCTACCGGTTCACCGCAGGCAGAAGCGCGGTGGCACTTCATCGTTCTTCCCCCTGCCCAACATGGGAACGTTTTCCGATTCCACGCGGCAAAGCCCACGGGCTTTGCGCGTCCGCTGATGAGGAGCGATTACCATGAACAAGCCTATCATTCTGGTCCTGTTTGCCGCCGGTTTCCTTTTCTTGCATCCGTATACCGCGTGTGCTCAAAGCGTAGCCTTCACTGGCGTGCAGACCACAGTGCCGGCCAGCGGACTGAATGGCCCGTTCGGTGTGGCGGTGGATCGAGCGGGCGATGTCTTCATCGCGGATTTCTTCAACAACCGGGTGGTGGAGGTTCCGGCCGGTGGCGGCGCCCAGACCACGGTGGGCAGCGGACTGAATTATCCCGCCGGCGTGGCAGTGGATGGAGCGGGCGATGTCTTCATCGCGGATGCCGGCAACAACCGGGTGGTGGAGGTTCCCTCCGGTGGCGGCGCCCAGACCACGGTGGGCACCGGGCTGTATAGCCCCATGGGTGTGGCGGTGGATGGAGCGGGCAATGTCTTCATCGCGGATACCCCCCACAACCGGGTGGTGGAGGTTCCGGCCGGTGGCGGCGCCCAGACCACGGTGGGCACCGGACTGGGTGAACTCTTCGGTGTGGCGGTGGATGGAGCGGGCGATGTCTTCATCGCGGATACCTTGAATAACCGGGTGGTGGAGGTTCCGGCCGGTGGCGGCGCCCAGACCACGGTGGGCAGCGGACTGAATCAGCCCACTGGTGTGGCGGTGGATGGAGCGGGCGATGTGTTCATCGCGGATAGCAACAATAGCCGGGTGGTGGAGGTTCCGGCCGGTGGCGGCGCCCAGACCACGGTGGGCAGCGGACTGCCTTTCCCGGCCGGTGTGGCGGTGGATGGAGCGGGCGATCTCTTCATCGCGGATTACCACAATAACCGGGTGGTGGAGGTTCAGCTCGTTGCGGTCAACTTCGGGAGCGTCAACATCTGCCCTGGGGGACAGACAACTCCCGCGCCCTGTAGCGCGACGCTCACGCTGAACTACAGCGTCAAGGCTGACACCACGTTCGGCTCGACCGTTAAGGTGCTCACCCAAGGCGCGCCCAACCTGGATTTCACCCTGAGCAGCACGACCTGCACGGGCACGGTGACTGCCGGGAACTCCTGCACGGTCAATGTGCAGTTTGCTCCTCTCGCGCCCGGATTGCGCATGGGTGCGGTCCAGCTCACGGACTCCTCTGCCAACCTGCTGGTGACCACCTTGATTCACGGTGAAGGCCAAGGGCCAGCCATGGCATTCGGCCCAGGCGTCCAGACCACGGTGGGCAGCGGACTGAGTAATCCCCAGGGTGTGGCGGTGGATGGAGCGGGCGATGTCTTCATCGCGGATACCGGTAACAACCGGGTGGTGGAGGTTCCGGCCGGTGGCGGCGCCCAGACCACGGTGCCAGCCATCGGACTGAATGATCCCCCTGGTGTGGGGGTGGATGGAGCGGGCGATGTCTTCATCGCGGATCCCAACAACAACCAGGTGGTGGAGGTTCCGGCCGGTGGCGGCGCCCAGACCACGGTGGGCAGCGGACTGTATTACCCGTTCGGTGTGGCGGTGGATGGAGCGGGCGATGTCTTCATCGCGGATACCGACAACAGCCGGGTGGTGAAGGTTCCGGCGGGTGGCGGCGCCCAGACCACGGTGGGCAGCGGACTGAATCACCCGTTCGGTGTGGCGGTGGATGGAGCGGGCGATGTCTTCATCGCGGATCGCGGACTCGCCGCGGTGGTGGAGGTTCCGGCCGGTGGCGGCGCCCAGACCACGGTGGGCAGCGGACTGAGTATTCCGTTCGGTGTGGCGGTGGATGGAGCGGGCGATGTCTTCATCGCGGATCCCAACAACAACCGGGTGGTGGAGGTTCCGGCCGGTGGCGGCGCCCAGACCACGGTGGGCACCGGACTGAGTTACCCGGAGGGTGTGGCGGTGGATGGAGCGGGCGATGTCTTCATCGCGGATGGTGGCAACAACCGGGTGGTGGAGGTTCAGCGCTCCGAGGCGCCGACGTTCAGTTTTGCCGCGACTGTCGTGTTCAACACCAGTACAGACAGCCCGCAGTCGGTCACGGTGCAAAACATCGGCAACCAGTTACTGGATGCCGTCTCGCCCGGCCTGAGCATAGGCTCGCTCTCTTTTGCCCAGGTAGCAGGCCCGGGCACCCCCGCCGATTGCACCAGCAGCTTCTCGCTCGCGCCCGGCGCGAGCTGCAACCTGAGTATCAGCTTCACGCCGCAAACGACCGGCAGCATCGTGAGTGCGGCCACGTTCACCGACAACGCCCTCAACGCTACTGCCGCTGAGCAGAGCGTTACGCTCCAGGGCACAGGCACTCCCACCCCGTTGACCATCACCGCCAGCAGTGGGTCCATGACTTACGGGGGCGCCGTGCCCACCATCACGCCCAGTTACAGCGGTTTTGTGAACGGGGACACGTCTTCGGTGGTGACGGGAATGACCTGCGGGACGACGGCATCGCCCACCAGTCCCGTGGGGTCCTCCCCCTCCACCAGTTGCTCGGGCGCGAGCGCTCCCAGCTACTACACCATTAAGTACGTTAACGGCACAGTGACCGTCAACCCGGCGACCCTGACCTACACCGCGACCGCGGCCAGCCGCGCCTACGGCACGGCCAACCCAGCGTTTAGCGGGACAGTGACCGGCTTTGTAGGTAGCGACAATCGGGCGAATGCGACCACGGGCACGCTGGCGTTCACGAGTCCGGCGACCGCCAGCAGCGGCGTGGGCAGCTACGCCATAAACGGCTCCGGGCTGACGGCTGGCAACTACACCTTCGTGCAGGCGGCGGGCAACGCCACGGCGCTGGCGATCACCCCCGCGCCCCTGCTGATCACGGCCAGCAGCGCGACGATGAGCCGGGGCGGGACGGTGCCCACCATCACGCCCCTTTACAGCGGCCTTGTCAACGGGGACACCGCCACGGTCCCGACCCCGCCGACCTGCTCGGCGCCGGGCGTGACCAGCAGCAGCGGAGCGGGCACCTATGCCACCTCCTGCTCGGGCGCCGTGGACCCCAATTACAAGATCAGCTATGCGAGGGGGACTCTGACCATCACGGATTCGAACGCGCGCGTCTCCCCGGCTTCGCTCTCCTTCCGCAATCAGGCGCTGGACACGAGTAGCACCTCAAGAGAAGTGACGCTGACCAGCACCGGCACGACGAATCTAAACATTTCGAGTATCACCATTACCGGAAGCAACGCCAGCGACTTCACTGCAACTAGCCATTGTCCCGCGAGCCTGGCGCCGGGACGCAGGTGTACCATCGACGTGCAGTTCACGCCCAGCCAGACCGGCGCGCGAACGGCCGCCGTCACCATTACAGATAACGCCGCTAGTAGCCCTCAAACCGCGAGGTTGTCGGGGACGGGCATCGTGCAGGCGGATCTCTCACGCACCGATGTGACGTTTCGCGCACGGAGGGTGGGGACCACCAGCGCCCCAGAAGAAGTGACGCTGACCAATAACCTCTCGACCCACTTGGCGATCGCCAGCATCACGTTCACGGGCGCCGATCCGGGGGACTTCAGGGAGACCAATACTTGCGGCAGGCGCCTCGGGGCCATGTCCGATTGCAGGATCTTCGTCACCTTCCGGCCGGGGGCGACGGGGACTCGCACCGCCACCCTGAACGTCAACGACAGCGCCAACAACAGCCCGCAAACGGTCGCGTTGACGGGAACAGGCGAATAGCGCGTAGCCACACTTAGTCCAGTTCTGACTGTGGGTTCTTCTATCCCGACCAGAGCACCATGGAGTTTTCCTTTGACCACATTGGGCGGAATGTGCAGCTAAGCCGCTCTTTATTTCGGTTCACTCCCCCGCCCGGAACCGAAGTCATTGACCAGCATTGACCCCGACCGCCGGCCCGTAATGAATCAATGTACCAATGGAGCAATGATTCAATTCCATCTATCTCCCCGGGACCTTGCAGGGCGTGAAGGAATGGTGTAGCCTTTGGCGTCGAGTTGCAACATGCATTCCCGGACACCAATGCGGAGCGTGCTGGCGTCGAGTTTGGCCGCGGTGCTGCTTATCGTATTCGAGTCGACGCCACGCCTGCACGGCTATTCCGTGCTAACCCACGAGTCGGTCATCGACGCGCTGTGGGACCCGGTACTGCTGAACTTGCTTCGGACTCGTTTCCCCGCCGCCACTCCGGCGGAATTGAGCCAGGCGCACGCCTATGCCTATGGCGGCTGCATCATCCAGGACATGGGGTACTACCCTTTTGGAAACTACTTCTTCAGCGACCTCGTTCACTACGTGCGGAGCGGAGATTTTGTGGTGACGCTGCTTCGCGACGCGCAGGACCTCAACGAGTATGCCTTTGCCCTGGGCGCGTTGGCCCATTACGTGGGCGACAATGTTGGTCATCCCGTGGTCAACCGCGCCGTGCCGATGCTCTATCCCAAGCTGGGCGCGAAGTACGGCGACGTGGTCACCTACGCCAGAAATGCCAGGGCGCACATGGCGGTGGAGTTCGGGTTTGACGTGGTCGAGGCGGCAGGGCTGGTTTCGCACGATTACCACGACTCGATCAGCTTCAAAGTGTCGAAGCCGCTGCTCAATCGGGCGTTCAAGGAGACCTACGGGCTCGACATCCGCGACGTGCTGTTCAATGAAGACCTGGCGCTCGCCACTTACCGCTACGCTGCCGGCAAGATGATCCCGCGAGTCACGAAGGTGGCTTGGCAGGTCAAGCAAACCGAGATAGAGCGACAGACCCCCGGCATCTCCCGGGAAGCGTTCGTGTATAAGCTCTCGCGCCACAGTTACGAGCGGGAATATGGCAAGCATTATCGTCGCCAGCGCCTCCTTGATCGCGTCTCGCCCAAGGAATACGGCAAGGGATTCGTGACGGCGGCCCGGAAGCCCGGTGTGGGAGTAAGACTCCTGGCCGTCCTCTACGCCATCGTTCCTAAGTTTGGCCTGCTCAACCTCCTCACCATCAAGCCGGGAACGCCCCAGACCGAACAGATGTTCCTTGAGGGCCTGGCAGCAACACGCCAGGAGTACGGTAGGTTGCTGGACGAGCTGGCGGCGGGCCGCCTCCACCTGGCCAACCAGGATTTTGATACCGGAGGGGCGACCCAGCCGGGTGAGTATCTTCTTGCCGACCGGGCCTACGCCAAGCTTCTGGCCCATCTCATGAAGCAGCACTTCAAGAAGGTGACACCCGAGCTTCGCACCAACATTCTCAATTTCTATGAACACTCTGAAGCCAGCCAGGCCGCGGAGAAACACTGCCGAGCCTGCCGCAGAATCCCCCGCGAACTTGAGGCGTTAAGGGCCTTGCCATCCCCAGGCGCGGCCCCCTCAGAGCAGTGACCTGCCGTGGCGGGACAAGTGACGAGCAGAAGAGCAGGTGTCGGAAGACAGCGGGCCGGATCATTCACGGACACAGGTTGGAAAGAATGGCGAATGAAGCAAACTCTGACGCACCCTCACCCGAATGGAAGGGGGATGTGGGCCAACCCGCAGGGATTCCTGACACCGCTCCCCGTCTTCCTGCGCGGTGGGGGATTGTCGTTGTCCTCGCCCTGACCTTTGCGGTTTATATTCCCACGCTTCGCTACCAGTTCGTACACGACGATCGCGGGCAGATCGTGGAGAATCCCGCGGTTCATTCCTGGCGCGCCATCCCCACCTATTTTACCTCGCACGTGTGGGCAGCAGTTATGCCGGAGGAGCTTGGGAACTATTACCGCCCACTTTTCCTGTTGTGGCTGCGAATCAATGACGCGGTATTTGGGAATCAGGCCTGGGGTTGGCATCTCACCACAATCCTGTCCCATGTCCTCACCACACTTCTCGTGTACCTCTTGGCGTGGCGATTGGGCATCGGCAGTGATGGGGCGCTTTTGGCGGCACTGATTTTCGGCCTTCATCCCGCCCACATTGAAGCCGTCGCCTGGATTTCCGGTGTCACTGAACCGCTGTTGGGAATCTTTTTGATTGCCTCGTTCCTGAGTTACGTGCAGTCGCGTGTCGAGGGAGCGCGCGCTCTCAAATGGAAAGCCATTTCCCTGGTCTTGTTTGCTCTCGCCATGCTGGAGAAAGAGACCGCACTGATACTTCCCGGCCTTCTGCTTGTTTACGAGTGGATCTTTGGGGTGGAGTGGGGAAGGCCGCTCGAGGTGAGGAGAATTCTCACGTGGTGCGGAGGAGCTCTGGGCAAAATCTGGCCTTACTTTTTCCTTGTCGCCCTTTATGTTCCGGCGCGCATTTACGCCCTGAAAGGGTTCAATCACCCGGTGACGCCGCTCAGCACGGGGCTGTTGCTCTTTACTTGGCCGTCGTTGATGGGGTTCTGGGTTCGCCACCTGATCTGGCCTGCCGGCCTCAGTACCTTTTATGATTTTCCTGCGGTGGTTCATCCGACGCTGAGGAATTTCATTCTCCCCGCCATTTTCGATGTCTGTGTGGGGCTCGCGCTGTTCGCCTGCGTCCGGAGTTCCCGCCCGGCCGCCTTCTTCGCGGTTTGGCTGGTGCTGCCCTTAATCCCTCTCCTCAATCTGCGCGTTTTTGTTGCCAACGACTTTGCCCACGACCGGTACCTGTACCTACCCTCGGTGGGGCTGGCCGTCCTCATGGCTATGCTTCTGAAAAAGGCGTGCTGGCGATCGCCGCGATGGCTGGGCATCCCCGCATCACTTCTAGCTGCTGGTTTGTGCCTGACCGCCGCGCTGAGCTATGGAACCATCACCGAGAGTTCCTACTTTAGAGACAATCTGACGTTTTACGCATATAACCTTACCAAAGCCCCTCACAATCCCGACGCCGAGGCCAATTACGCAACCGTCCTGGCGGAGGGTGGCCAGTACGGTCCCGCTCTCGAAAAATTCCTCGACGTGGTGAATCGCCATCCGAACCACTGGGCCGCGACCTACGACCTGGCCTTCACCTACTACAAAATGGGAAATATGCCGGAAGCGGAGAAATATTTTCTCCAGGCGATCCGCATCAATCCCAACAAACCGGACGAATATCTGTACCTGGGCATGACGCGTTTCAAATCCGGCCGGACAGCCGAGGCCATTGCTTCCCTGCGGCAGGCCATCGCGCTTCGCCCCATGGGGTTTGCTTATCATTTTGCGCTGGGAGTGATGCTGAAAACCCAGGGCGACCTGACTGGCGCTCTCCGGGAATTCAAGGAGGAACTGGCAAACAATCCGGGGGAACAAGCAGCGGCTGCGCAGGTGAGGGAGATTGAGAGCCAATTGCAGGCGCATCCCGGGAGCGGGCGCCCGTGATTGCCCCATCATCCGGGCCGCGCCTCCGGGATTGCCGGGAACGCGTATTCTGGGAAGGAGTTCGCTGATGAAGGGGCGACCCGCACAGAGCAAATAGCAGATTGCAGATTCCAGATTTCAAAAGTGTGAAATAGTCCGCTAGTTCCTGTTTCTGATTTCTCGCTTCCCGTTTACGCTCCGAATGAGATGCCAATGTTACGCAGAGCGGCAAAGCAGTATCTGCCGACTCTGACTGTCAACTGTCAACTGTGGACTGTCAACTGCTTTTTCAGCATCCTGCCAGAACGTAGTTACGGATGGCAGCGGCGACGCCATCTTCGTCGTTGGGGAGAGTCAGGGTCCAGTCAGGCCGGTGCAGCTCGGGGCAGTGATTTCCCATTAGGACGGGAAGCCCCGCGTACTGAAGCATCTCCAGGTCGTTGAAGTTGTCCCCAACAGCCATCACTTCGCCGGGTTGGATTCCGCACCGCTCTGCCCAAATTTTGAGCGCGCGTCCTTTCGAGCAGCCCCGGTTCATGACGTCGAGGATGGAAATATTGGTGGTCAGGTACTTGGTCCAGGTGAGATGAATCCTGGAACGGATGGGGGATTCTGCCAGTAGCATCTCCGCCGGTTCGATTTGTGCGGGGGGGCCTCCGATCATTACCTGGATAGGATCTCTGTCAAGCGCCGCCTCCAGGTCCGGGACGAGTCGCAGGCAATCAGCGCTGGTTTGGACATACCAACCGAGAGGCCCTTCATCTACCGCGTTGTCCTGCATGGTGATCTGGCCATAGCCCGCGGTGTGGAAGATGGCCACGGAGTAAGGACGGTATTCGCGCGCAAACTCCAGAACCTGCTGCGCCACATCCCGGGGAAGGAAATCCCGATGGAGAACCTCTCCCGAGGAGTTTGCGATCAGGGCGCCATTGGAAGTAATCAGAGTGACGGGGCAGGGGATTTGGCTGACCAGCGGGAGGGCAGAATGAAACCTGCGCCCGGTGACGATGACCACCTGGACTTCGCGTTCAACCGCCTCGAGCAGCGCCCGGCGGTTACCTTCCGATATTTCCCGGCGGCTGTTAAGGAGAGTACCGTCAAGATCAATGGCTACTAGACGAATCGGCATGGAATGAGCATTCTAACATGAAGAGGTTTCCGCTGGCTCATGGGCAATCACCAATCGCCAATCACCAATCGCTAATCACCAATCGTTGACGTGACACGTGCCGCTTGGTAGACTCCAAACCTCATGTCCCTTGTTACTCACCTCGAGTGTGCCCGCTGCGGAAAACTCCACGAGCCCGGCCGGGTCTACAACCTCTGTAGTTGTGGAGCGCCTCTTCTGGTGCGCTACAACCTTCGCCGAGCGGCGGAGACATTGGTACTCGGCCGAATGGCCTCGCGTGAACCCACCCTGTGGCGGTATCGGGAAGTTCTTCCGGCAACACAGGATTCATCAATCCTTTGTTTGGGTGAGGGATTCACGCCGCTGAACCATGCCCGGCGTCTCGGCAAGAAGCTCGGACTGCCTAATTTGTACTTGAAAGATGAATCCCAGAATCCCACCGGCTCTTTCAAAGCACGTGGGCTCGCTGTGGCGACCAGCATGGCCAACGAATTGGGCATTCGAAAGCTGGCGATGCCGTCGGCGGGAAATGCCGGCGGCGCTTTGGCCGCGTATGCTGCCAAAGCGGGCATGGAAGCGGCGATTTATATGCCCAAGGAAACGCCCGCAGCGAACCGGCAGGAGTGTGCCTTGCTGGGGGCGAAGGTCGTGCTCGTCTCAGGAAGCATCAAAGACTGCGGTCGAGAAATGAGGGAGCGCCTGGAGGACGGCGAGTGGTTCGACGTCTCAACTCTTCGCGAACCCTACAGGCTGGAAGGGAAGAAGACCATGGCCTATGAAGTCGTGGAACAGCTTGGCGGGCAAGTTCCCAATGCCATGATCTACCCAACCGGGGGTGGGACGGGGCTCATCGGTATGTGGAAAGCCTTTGCGGAGATGGAGGAACTTGGCTGGACCGGTGGGCCTGGGCCACGTATGTTCTCAGTGCAGGCGCAGGGCTGCGCGCCCATCGTTCGGGCTTTCGCCAAGGGTGCCGACCGGGCCGAGGAGTGGGAGGGCCCGCAGACGATCGCCTCCGGTCTGAGAGTGCCGTCGGCAATCGGCGACTTCATGATGTTGCGGGCCCTCCGCGAAAGCCGCGGGACCGCTCTGGCCGTATCCGATTCTGAAATGCTTGTTGCCCTGCGGGAACTTGCGGAAATCGAGGGTGTGCTCACCTCGCCGGAAGGTGGAGCAACCCTCGCGGCACTCAAGAAGCTGTTATGGGACGGGCTTCTGGCAGGTCACGAGAGCATCGTTTTGTTCCTGACTGCCAGCGTATATAAATATCAAGAAGTACTTGAGACAATGACCGTAAGTCACAGTAATTGAATCTATGGCAAAGACCGATAGGCTCTATTACATCGACTGCTATTTGCGTGAATTTGAGGCGCATGTCCTTCGTTCGGAACCCGCGCCTAACGGCTTCAAAGTTTATCTCGACCGGACGGCCTTTTATCCCACATCGGGTGGGCAGCCGACGGATTCCGGCACCATCGCGGACATCCAAGTCCTCGAAGCTGTTGACGAAGGAGACGAAATCGCGCACATCCTCCGCCAAGCCCCGGAGGCAGAAGACGTGAGCGGGAAAATCGATTGGGCCAGGCGGTTTGACCACATGCAGCAACATACCGGGCAGCATATCTTATCCGCGGCCTTCGAAAGGATTGGTGAATATAGGACCGTCTCGTTCCATTTAGGGGAGGAGGGTTCAAGCATTGATCTGGATTCTGACCGCCTCGGCGTCAGGCAACTGGAGGAAGCCGAGGATGCCGCAAACCAGGTGGTCTTTGAGAATCGCGCAGTGCGGATTTCTTTTCAGCCGGCGGGAGAGGCAAGCCGATTGGAATTGCGCAAGCCGACGTCTCGCGAGGGCGAGGTTCGGCTGGTGGAAGTTGAGGGATTTGATCTATCAGCTTGCGGAGGAACTCACGTCAGCCGCACGGGAGCCGTGGGCTTGATTCTGGTGCGCAAGGTGGAGCGCATGAAGGGCTTGACCCGCGTGGAGTTCATGTGCGGGGGCCGCGCCCACCGACAGGCGCGGCGGGATTTCAGGGTATTAAGCGAAGCGGCGCGCCTGTTTTCCGCCGCTTTGGACACGGTGCCGGAACTGATTGCAAAACAAAGCCAGGAACTGCGCGAAGGGATGCGGGGAAGGGAAAAGCTGCTCGAGCGCCTGGCCGAATATCAAGCCAGAGAATTGTGGCAGGCTGCGCCTGTAATTGACGGTCGGCGCGTAGTTCGCCAGGTCTTCCTAGCAGAAGAATCGGCGCAGGCCAAAATGCTGGCGCATGCCCTGGCGAAGTTGCCCTTAGCAGTGGCCCTGCTCGGAGTAAAGGGAAAGCCGACCGCTCTCTTCTTCGCGCAGACCCCGGGCGGGACTTCAGAGATGGGCAGCATACTCAAACAAACGGTCACGAAGTTCGGTGGTAAGGGGGGCGGGGGGCGTGACTTTGCCCAAGGCGGGGGGCTGGAAGAAAGTCGCTTGGAGGAGGCTCTGGCTTACGCCCAAGCCCTTGTAGCAGGGGCGTCTGAAGCTGTGAAATAATTAAGGTACACGGGCCCCACCCCAAAACGCACGATCGCGTCGCGATACCATCCGGTAGAGTCCTAATATGGGATGTAGGGCCGGGGCTTGCCCCGGCCAGGCCGCCCCGAGGGGCGGCCCTACACTCGAATTGGGACACTACCTACCATCCGGGCAATTGTACACGGTGCTGCCCGCGTGCTATATTTGGAGGTTGCAGCGAGAGGCGTGGGCGCGTAGCTCAGTTGGGAGAGCGCGGCGTTCGCAACGCTGAGGCCGAGGGTTCGAATCCCTTCGCGTCCACCATTTCATTTTCTTGTTACCAGGAGAACATTTCCCCTTTTGCCCAGCCTACCGCCTCTTGCCAGAGAGAAAGTCTTGGCCGATTATGGTTACCTATGCGATGCCCCAAATGCGGTCATGAGAATTCCGAAAAGGCGCTATTCTGCACGCGTTGCCACGCGCCTCTCCGCTTTACCTGTCCCGCCTGCCGGCACGTTCAAGACCACGGCGGGAAATGCGACCACTGTGGCGTGGACTTTGCGAAATACGCAGCGATGTTAGTTTTCCAGGCAAGAGATGGGGCGCAGGAGAAGCGCAGGCACAGCAGGGAGAAGGCCGCGCTTGCCAAGCAGATCCTTCTGCTCCCTTTGACGGGCGGCTTTTCGCTTCTGAAGTACGTCTTATCGCGCCTGCGCCGAGGCTGAGAAACCGTCTTACCTCTGACTTTTGCTGGCGATGTAGCGCTTGGCTTTGGCAAGCAGTTCGCTGGCCTGTGGCATGCTGTCGAGAGCTTTCTGCACCAACGGATCGTTTTCAATGCCGATCCGGTGGGCTTCCGTTTCGCCGAAAATGAAGTCAACCAACTGCAAGCGGATACGCGTCCGGATGAAATCCGAACTGTCTTTCAGGTTTTGGTCGGATATGGGGATTTTCTGCTCGGCAAGAAACTGGCGGAATTCCTGAAGAACAGCGTCTGTTACTTGAAAGTCACTCGGAATGGTCTTGTGAATTCCAAGGTAATACTTGCCGAACTCAAAGAGAGCGTTATGTTGCAAGAGCGCTTCCTGAGTGGGAGTGAGCTTGGGGTCCTCGTACTTGATATCAGGTGTGATGCCACCACCGCCGTAAACCTCACGACCGCCGTCGGTGAGGCGCACATCCGTGTGCGGCGTAGGGGAAGCTTCCGGATGATAGTAATAATCGTAAAGAGAGACGTTGTCATAGTCCCGCTGAATCAGCCTGCCGCTCGGGGTGTAGTAGCGGGCGGTGGTCAGCGCCAAGCCCGTGTGCTCGCTGAGGGGGAAGACAGTTTGAACGAGGCCCTTGCCGAAGCTGGGCTGGCCCATCACCAGGGCGCGATCGTGATCCTGTAAAGCTCCCGTGACGATCTCCGCCGCACTCGCGGTCATGCGGTTGATGAGCACCACGATGGGATACTCTTTGCCCTTGTCTCCCTTCGTCGTGTAGTAGCGTTTTTCCTGCGAGTGGCGACCGTGGTGATAGACGATCAACTGGCTCTTTTCGAGGAAATGGTCGGATACTTCCACCGCTTCCTGAAGCAGGCCGCCGGGGTTTCCACGAAGGTCGAGAACCAGTCCCTGCGGGTTCTTCTCAACCAGATTTTTCAGCGCCTCGGAGAGTTCATCATTCGTGGTCTCGTTGAACCTGTTGATGTGGATGTAAGCAATCCCAGGCTTGAGCATAAATACGTCGTCCACGCTGCGCTGCGAAATCTCGTCGCGCGTGATGTCAAATTCGAGAGGTTGATCGTAACCTTCGCGCGTGACGGTGATGTGTACCTGGGTTCCTTTGGGCCCCTTCAACT